>ERZ1292623.1356-Hain-H51-01um-R1-1356-length-23806-cov-14_pt1 | contig 19373 bp, 15 predicted proteins | sample MGYA00564398_ERZ1292623 | MGnify/ENA primary metagenome ERZ1292623 (study PRJEB36523, sample SAMEA6512633) | groundwater metagenome | collected 2019-01-07 | study: AquaDiva: Metagenomics assemblies of 32 groundwater samples | reverse complement strand
ATCAAAGTAAAAAATTTTGGCAAGGCCAATGTTTTCCTATCTTTACCTTATTTATTAACCGTCCAAAAAGAGAGTTGGGACAGGTTGTGGAGGGAGGGTTTGAGACACTTATTCGCCGAGATTTCTCCGATTCGTGATTATGCAGGAAAAGAGCTGGAACTTTGGTTTTTAGATTATAAATTAGGAGAGAGCAAGTATAAAACCGATTTAGAGGCAAAAGAAAATAACGATTCTCTTGAGGCTTCTTTGAGAGCAAGGGTAAAGCTGGTTAATCTTAAAACAAAAGAGATTAAAGAGCAGGAAATTTTTTTGACTGATTTTCCTCTAATGACAGAAAGGGGTACTTTTATTGTTAACGGCGTGGAAAGGGTGGCAATCTCTCAGCTTATTCGTTCTCCGGGCGTATTTTTTACCCTTCAAAAGCTTGCAGGTAAAAATTGCTTTGGGGCAAAAATCATTCCTAATAGAGGAGCTTGGTTAGAGCTTGAAACCGATTCCTCAGGAGTTTTAGGAGTCAAGATTGATAGAAAAAGAAAAATAGCTGCGACAACTTTACTTAGGGCTTTTGGCATTGACAAAGATTCAGATATTAAAGAGAAATTTCAAGATATTAAAGGAGGCGAGGTAGATTACATTGAGGCAACTTTGAAAAAAGACCTTACTCATAATCAGACAGAAGCTCTTATTGAGATTTATCAAAGATTAAGGCCTGGAGACGTAGCTACCCCCGATATTATTAAGGATCTCATTTGGAACACTTTCTTTAATTTTGAAAGGTATGACTTATCAAAGGTAGGAAGATGGCGGACATATCAAAGATTGCCAGAATTAGCAAAAAAAGGTTTGAAAAATCAACTTACTCAAGAAATTCAAATTCAAGATCGGGTTTTAACCAAAGAAGATTTTTTGTCGGTGATGAGGGAGATAATCCGTTTGAACAATGATCCAGACGCCAAGCCAGATGAAATTGATCATTTAGGTAATCGTCGGGTCAGAACTTTTGAGGAGTTGCTTCTTAATCGCTTAAGAATTGGTTTTGTGAGAATGGAAAGAATTATTAAGGATAGAATGTCAACTTTGGATATTGATACTTTGACTCCATCTCAACTTATTAATCCCCGTCCTGTAATGGCGGTGGTCAAAGAATTTTTCACTTCTTCTCAAATCTGCCAATTTATGGATAATGAAAATCCTTTGGCTGAGTTAGAGCACAAGAGAAGGCTTTCAGCGACTGGGCCCGGAGGATTAACTCGAGAGAGAGCGGGCTTTGAAGTGCGAGATGTTCAGCCTTCCCATTATGGGAGAATTTGTCCTATTCAAACACCAGAAGGTCCGAATATCGGATTGGTTGGGCATTTGGCTTCTTTTGCTAAAATTAATCCTTACGGATTTATTGAAACGCCTTATTTTAAAGTTGAAAAAGGCAGGGTTTCTTCTGAATTATCTTATCTTGCAGCTCAAGAAGAAGAGCAATATAACATAGCTTCTGGAGCTACGCCAATAGACAGCAAGGGAAATATTTTATCTCAAGTAGTTGAGGCAAGATTAAAAGGGGAACCAGGCTTAATCGAAAGAGATAAGATTGATTTTATGGATGTTTCTCCTGAACAATCAATTTCAGTTGGTACAAGTTTAATTCCTTTCTTGCAAAATACAGACGCTAATCGAGCTTTAATGGGTTCAAACATGCAGAGACAGGCAGTCCCTCTTTTGAATCCATCACCTCCTTTAGTTGGCACTGGCCTTGAAAAAAACGTAGCGGAAGATTCTGGGCAAGCTCTTCTTGCAAAAGAATCAGGAGAAGTTATTTTCGTAGATGCTAAAAGTTTGAAAATCAAAAATACCAAAGGAGGTTTTACCACTTACAATTTAAAAACGTTCAATAGAACTAACCAGTATACCTGCTTTCACCAGCGGCCAGTAGTTCAGAAAGGTCAAAAGGTTAAAAAAGGAGATGTTTTAGCTGAAGGGGGAGCGATATCTAAAGGTAGGTTGGCTTTAGGGAAAAACATTTTGGTAGCTTTTTTGCCTTGGCGAGGAGGAAATTTTGAAGACGCCATCTTAATATCAGAGAAATTAGTGCGAGAAGATCTTTATACTTCAATTCATATAGAGAGTTTTAGTTGCGATGTCAGAGAAACAAAACTGGGGCCAGAAGTTACAACTTGTGATATCCCAAATGTTTCCGAAGAAAGATTAAAAGATTTGGACGAGGAAGGCATTATTCGTCTAGGAGCTGATGTCGGGCCAAACGATATTTTAGTCGGAAAAATCTCACCTAAAGGAGAAACAGATTTGACGGCGGAAGAAAGATTGCTAAGGGCGATTTTTGGAGAGAAAGCCAAAGAAGTTAAAGATACTTCCTTGCGCATGGAGCATGGAAAAAGGGGAAGGATTGTCGGGGTTAAAATATTTTCCAGAGATGCTGGGCATAAATTAGAACCGGGAGTTGTAAAAAGAATTGAGGTTGAGGTGGCAGAGCTTAGAAAAATTCAAGCTGGAGATAAGTTGGCTGGAAGACACGGCAATAAAGGAGTTGTTTCTATGGTTTTATCAGAAGAAGAAATGCCTTTTTTGGAAGATGGCACTCCTGTTGACATAATTTTAAACCCAATTGGCGTTAGCTCAAGAATGAATATCGGTCAAATTTTAGAGACCCATCTTGGTTTAGCTGCTAATTCTTTAGGATATTTGGCTTATTCTCCGGCCTTAGCTGGAGCAAATGAAGGAGATATTAAAAGAGAATTAAAGGAAGCTGGTTTTCCAGAAACTGGTAAACTTACTTTATTTGACGGAAGGACTGGTTTTCCTTTTCCTGAGAAAATTACCGTCGGTTATATTTATATGATGAAGTTAATTCATATGGTTGCTGATAAAATTCACATGCGTTCCATTGGCCCTTATTCTTTAATTACCCAGCAGCCCTTGGGCGGCAAAGCTCAGTTTGGAGGACAAAGATTTGGTGAAATGGAAGTTTGGGCCTTAGAAGGCTATGGATCAGCTTTTACCCTTCAAGAGATGCTGACTATAAAATCTGATGATGTCCAAGGCAGGGCAGCCACCTACGAAGCTATCTTAAAAGGAGAAAAAATTAAAAGTCCCAATGTCCCGGCCTCATTTAATCTTTTAGTCGCTGAGTTAAAATCTTTGGGTTTGGGAGTAGAAGTAAAGGAAAGCAGAGAAAAACCAAAAGAAATTTAATTTTTTAAACATGAGAGTAGGAGACTTAGAATCAATAAGAATAAAATTAGCCTCAAGTGAGGAGATTTTAAGTTGGTCAAAAGGAGAGGTAACTAAGCCTGAAACCATAAATTACAGAACCCAGCGGGCAGAAAAAGACGGTCTTTTTTGCGAAAAGATTTTTGGTCCTGAAAAGGATTATGAGTGCTATTGCGGAAAGTATAAAAGGATTCGTTATAAAGGAATTATTTGCGACAGATGCGGGGTTGAGGTTACTAAATCCCAAGTTCGGAGAGAAAGAATGGGCCATATAAAATTAGCCTGTCCGGTTTCCCATATTTGGTTTTTAAGAGGAATACCCTCAAGAATAGGCCAGGTTTTAGATTTATCAATGCAGAACTTGGAAAGAGTTATTTATTTTGCTTCCTATATTGTTACTAGCGTTCATGAAGACGTCAAAAAAGATATCCTTGAGAAGATTGAAGAAGAATTCCGTCGAAAACAGAAAACCATTAAGGCCAAGGTTAAAAAAGAAAAGACAAAGAAGCAGATTAAGCTTGCGATGGATCAACTTCAAGATTTAAAAATAGCCAGAGACAGGGCAAGGGAAGAGGTTCTGAGCCTTTTACCCCTGAAAATACTTTCTGAAGTTGAATATTATAATTTTTCTTTAAAATATGGCGAAGTTTTTGAAGCTGGAACTGGAGCTGAAACCTTGAGGAAAATTTTTGAGAACATTAATTTTAAAAAAGAAATTAAAAACTTAGAAAATAAATTAGAAGATGCGACTCCACTCTCTCGGCAAAAAATTTTAAGAAGGCTGAAATTATTTCGAGAAATGGAAACTTCTGGCGTTAGGCCAGAGTGGATGTTCTTTCAGGTTTTGCCGGTCCTTCCTCCTGATTTAAGGCCAATGGTTCAGTTAGACGGGGGACGCTATGCCTCCTCTGACCTTAACGATCTTTACCGAAGAGTTATTAATCGAAATAACCGATTAAAATATCTTTTGGAAATTTCAGCACCAGAAGTTATTGTTAGGAACGAAAAAAGAATGCTACAAGAATCTGTTGATGCCTTAATTGATAATCAAATGAGGAAGGGAACAATGACTCAAGCGACGACGGGCGGTAAACGTCTTTTAAAATCATTAACCGATGTGCTCGAAGGAAAGCAGGGGAGATTTAGACAGAATCTTTTGGGGAAAAGAGTTGATTATTCTGGCAGGTCCGTAATCGTTGTGGGGCCAGACCTTAAACTTAATCAATGCGGAATCCCAAAGAAAATGGCTTTGGAGCTTTTTAAACCTTTTGTTATTAAAAAAATCCTGGATCAAGAATTAGCTTTTAATGTTAGAGGAGCGAGCAGGCTCATTGAAGAAGAGCCTTCTGAAGTGTGGGCGATTTTGGAAGAGATAACCAAGGATAAGTTAGTCCTTTTAAATCGAGCCCCGACTTTACATCGCTTGGGAGTTCAGGCTTTTCAGCCCATCTTAATTGAGGGCGAATCAATAAGAATTCATCCTTTGGTCTGCGGCGCTTTCAATGCTGATTTTGACGGAGATCAAATGGCAGTTCATTTGCCCTTATCTGAAGAAGCCCAATTAGAAGCGAAAGAGATAATGTTGTCTTCTAAAAACTTGTTAAAACCAGCCACCGGCCTGCCTATCATTGCGCCAAATAAAGATATTGTCTTGGGTTGTTATTGGTTGACTAAAATCATCCAAGGAGCAAAAGGAGAAGGAAAAGTTTTCCTTTCTTATCAAGAAGCTCTTTTGGCTTACGAATTTGAAGATATTGACTTAAGAGCCAAAATAAAAATAAAAAAAATCAAGGGATTAGAAAACAAGAAAAAAGAAGATTTAAGTTTAGAAGAAACAAGCGTTGGGCGACTTATTTTCAATGAGAGCTTGCCTCAAGATTTTCCTTTCCAAAATATAACAATGAGATCTAAAAAATTAGATGAGGTGGTTGGGAGGATTATTGAGGATTACGGAACAGATGTTGCCTCAGTAGTTTTAGATAAAATTAAGAGTTTAGGATTTGAATATTCAACTCTTTCTGGCATTACTTGGGGTATGGATGATTTAATTACGCCAAAAGAAAAAGAAGAAATAATGGAAGAAGCTGAAAGAGAAGTGAAAGAAATAGACAATCATTACAGAAAAGGATTTCTGTCTCGAGAAGAAAAAAGGAATAAAGTTATTGAGGTTTGGCAGAGAGCCAAATTAAAAATTGAGAAAGCCGTACCTAAAACTTTGCCAGAGACCGGCCCGGTTTTCCAAATAGTTGATTCAGGAGCCAGGGGATCTTGGACTCAGCCGGTCCAAATGGCTGGAATGAAGGGTTTGGTTATTAATCCCTCAGGACAAATTATTGAACTGCCAGTAAAGCATTCTTTTAAAGAGGGACTTGATGTTTTAGAGTATTTTATTTCCACTCACGGGGCAAGGAAAGGAACAGCCGACACCTCTCTCCGGACATCTACCGCAGGTTACTTAACTAGACGCTTGATTGATGTTTCCCATGAGGTGATAACTTCTGAAGAAGATTGCCACGATGAAGAGGGTCTTGAAATTAAAAGACAGGACGCTGAAGACATTGGCCAGAATTTCTATTTTAAGATCGGGGGAAGATTTGTTTTGGAAGATATTAAAGGAAAAGGAACAGGGCCTAGATCAAAAACGATTATCAGGAAAGGAGAAGTTATTAGCCAGAAAGTAATTGAATTGATTATTGATAGCGGTATTCAAGGATTAAGAGTACGTTCGCCTTTGAGCTGTAAATCTTTGAGAGGGGTTTGCCAAAAATGTTATGGCTGGGATCTTGGTCACAATAAATTAGTCAAGTTAGGAGAGGCAGTTGGCATTGTTGCTGCTCAAGCCATTGGAGAGCCAGGCACTCAATTAACAATGAGGACTTTTCATACTGGCGGAATAGCGGGTGGGGGAGATATTACTTTTGGCCTTCCTCGGGTTCAAGAGATTTTTGAAGTTAGAGAGCCAAGGGGTAAGGCTACAATTTCTCAATTTGAGGGTAAGGTTATTGAAGTAACTTCAGAGGGGGTTATTAAGGTAGAGAGCGAGATTAGCCAGAATAATTCAACATCATCATCTCGGGGCAGTAAGGTTAAGAAAGTTAGGTCCAGTAAAAATCAGATTATTGAATATCAGGTACCCGCAGGAATGGCAATCTGGGTTAAATCAGGGGAAGCCATTAAGAAAGGCCAACAGCTTTGCGAGGGACATTTGAATTTAAGAGAATTATTTAAAGTGACAGGGGTCAAAGAAGTTCAACATTACATAATTAAAGAGATTCAGAGCATTTATGTTTCTCAAGGAGCGGTTATCCACGACAAGCATATTGAAGTAATAGCTCGTCAAATGTTTTCCAGGGTGAAGATTAAAGATTCTGGCGATAGCTTTTTTGTGCCAGGTGAAATAATTGAGAAAACAAAATTCTTGGAGATCAATAATGACTTAAAGAAAGCAGGGAAAAAATTAGCTCAAGGGCAACCTGTTTTACTTGGAATGACTCGAGTGGCTCTTACTACCGATTCGTTTTTATCGGCTGCTTCTTTTCAGGAAACTTCTAGAATTTTAATCAAAGCGTCTCTTGAAGGGAGAGAGGATAAATTGAGAGGATTAAAAGAGAATGTTATAATAGGTAAGCTGATTCCGGCAGGAACTGGATTTTTAAAATAATCTTTTAGAAAGCTGATTTTAGGGTCATTATTAAATCCTTCTCATTCTTGATTTATCTAAATATTTTACAAGAAGCATTATCTTTTTTTGTAATAGGTAAGCTGATTAAAGAGTTAAGGTGGCTAATAGAAGAAGAAATAAAAAGAAAAATAACAATAATCGAGAAGTTAAGGATTCAAACGATTTTGTTTTTGCGGGAGAAATAAGGAGATTAATCCTTGGGGTTCTACTTTTTCTTTTAAGTTTAATTATTCTCTTTTCTTTTTTTGAATCTTCTGGAGTGGCGGGTAAAGCCCTAACTCAGGCTTTTAGATTTCTGGTTGGCAGAGCAACCTTTATTATTCCTCTAAGTTTTTTCATATCAGCTATTATTTGTTTCTGGCCAAAATATAGCCGATTTTCTTTTCCTCTTATTTTCGCAAATTTATTTTTGATATTAGGGATAGCTGGGGTTTTTGGAGGGCTAAATTATAGAGCCGATCTGCCTTCTTTAATTGAAACTCGAGAAGGAGGGGGTTTAGTTGGTTATTTTTTTAGTTCATTTTTAATTGGGTTATTCGGTTTTTGGATAGGAGAAATTGTTATTATGGCCTTGGTTTTTATCGGAGGTTTAATTTTCTGGCAGCTTTTGAACAAAAAGTCGCAAAAAAGAGAAAATTTAGAAGAAAATAAACCATCTCTTATTAAAAAAATCTTTTCTCCCAAATTCGAAGTAAAAGAAGTTTCACCTTCAGTTTCTTTTCAAAAACAAGAAAAAATTGAAACTCTTGCCCTATCCCCGGAATTCAAAACTAAGCCAATAGAAAAACAAATTAAAACTCTTTGGGATTACCAACCTGTGCCTTTGGATTTATTAGAAGCCGATAAAGGAGGGCCTACTAGCGGAGATACGAGAGGTAATTCAGTTATAATTAAAAAGACTTTACAAAATTTTGATATTCCTGTTGAAATGTCAGAAATAAATATTGGGCCGACCGTTGCCCAATATACTTTAAAACCGGCCGAAGGTGTAAAGCTATCAAAAATTACCGGCCTTTCCAATGATTTAGCCTTAGCTTTAGCTGCTCATCCTATTAGAATTGAGGCTCCCATACCAGGAAGGTCTTTGGTTGGTGTTGAAGTTCCTAATAAAGTTAGGGCTCAGGTTAGACTAAGAAATTTAATTGCAAATAATGCTTTTCAAAACTCTTCTTCTGATTTAACACTTGCTTTAGGAAGGGACGTTTCCGGACACCCTTTTTATTCAGACTTAGCTAGGATGCCCCATTTATTGGTTGCGGGAGCAACGGGTACTGGAAAAACAATTTTCATGAATTCTCTTTTATTGTCCTTGCTCTATAAAAATTCACCTTCTACCTTAAGGTTAATTATGGTTGATCCAAAAAGAGTGGAGTTCCCAGTTTACAACGATCTTCCTCATCTTTTGTGCCCGGTGATTTATAATGCCAATTTTACCCATAATGCTTTGAGATGGCTGACCGGCGAGATGGATAGAAGATTTGAGGTGTTAGCTCAGGTTAATGCCAGAGATATAATGAGTTACAACAACATTATCGCCAAAAAATTCAATTCATCTAAGGATCAAAATAATAAAAACATCATGGAAGAGGAAAGTGTGAGCTCAGAACCCATGCCCTATATTGTGTTAGTCGTTGACGAGTTAGCCGATTTAATGGCGGCTAAGGGCCGGGAAATTGAGGCTGGAATTGTCAGATTAGCCCAAATGGCTAGAGCTGTTGGAATTCATTTGGTGGTTGCCACTCAGAGACCATCGGTTGAGGTTATTACTGGTTTAATAAAGGCCAATATTACTTCTAGGGTTACTTTTCAGGTAGCTTCGCAGGTTGATTCAAGAACGGTTTTAGATACGGCCGGAGCCGAAAAGCTTTTGGGATCGGGAGATTTACTTTATTTATCAGCTGAAATTACGAAACCTCGAAGAATCCAGGGACCTTATATTTCAGAAAAAGAAATAAGAGGAGTGGTAAATTATATTAAATCAAAAACAGAAGGTCAAAAATCAAAATTAGCCAAAGAAATAACGTTGGAGAATCACTTAGCTGAGGATTTAGGGCGAGCTTTACAAGAATCGTCAATTCATGAGAGGGAAGGAAATTTTTTTACTGATAGCGATCCTTTATTTGAAGACGCTAAAATAATTGTGGTTGAAGCGAAAAAAGCTTCAGCTTCCTTGCTTCAGCGAAGATTAAGGATTGGTTACGCTAGGGCTGCAAGACTTCTTGATTTATTGGAGAATAAGGGTATTGTTGGGCCGGGGGAAGGGGCAAAACCAAGAGAAGTTTATTTTAAGACCGATGAGGGAAATGATGGCTGGGAAAAGGTGTAATGAAAAATCTGATTTTTTTTAAATTCTCAATTTAAAATTTTATTGTTAATATATAATTATGGCAAAGAAAAAAGAGTTAAAAACAGAAAAAAAGGATTTGGCTGAAGCAATTGCAGAAATTCAGCAGCGTTTCGGAGAGGGAGCGATTATGAAATTGAAGGAAATTAGGTCAACTGACGTTGAGGTTATTCCCACAGGCGCTGTTTCTTTGGATTTGGCTTTGGGGATAGGAGGGATTCCTCGGGGTCGAGTAATTGAAGTCTTCGGACCTGAATCAAGCGGTAAAACCTCTTTGGCTCTTCACATTTGTTCTGAGGCTCAGAAAAGAGGAGGGGTAGCTGCTTTTGTTGACGCTGAGCATGCCTTGGATCCAGATTATGCTAAAAAAATTGGAGTTGATACTGATAATCTTCTCATCTCTCAACCAGATTCAGGAGAGCAAGCTCTTCAAATAGTTGAGACTTTAGTCAGGTCTAGCGAGGTAGATGTTATTGTTATTGATTCAGTAGCTGCTTTAGCTCCAAAAGCCGAGATTGCTGGAGAAATGGGAGAATTTCAAATTGGTCTTCAGGCAAGACTTATGTCTTCAGCTTTAAGAAAATTATCCGGAATTATTTCTAAGACAAAAACATCGGTTATTTTTCTTAACCAAACTAGAATGAAAATAGGGATTCTTTTTGGGAATCCAGAAACGACTCCCGGCGGATTAGCTTTGAAATTTTATTCTTCGGTGAGAATTGACTTAAGAAGAATTGCTCAGATTAAAAAGGGAGACGAAATTATTGGTAATAAAGTTAGAGCCAAAATCGTCAAAAATAAGGTTGCTGCTCCCTTTAAGGTTACTGAGTTTGATATTTACTACAATGAAGGTATTTCTTATTTAAGCGATATTTTAAATACGGCCTTGAGAGATGGAATAATAAGTAAATCTGGCAGTTGGATTCAGTACGGAGAAACACAACTTGGTCAGGGCCTTGAAGGGGCTAAACAATTTTTAAGAGAGAATCCTAAAATTGCCGAGTCAATCAAGAAGGCGACGATCGACAAAACTAAAATAGTTTAGTTAGACTTTATTTGGTAGTAGAAGATAAAAAACCAAAGTTGCGAGCTCTTTTTATGGCTTTAGCAACATGGCGTTGATGCTTTGAGCAGAGGCCAGTTTTTTTTCTAGAACGGATTTTAGCTGAACCTGAGATAAATCTCTGGAGCATTTCCGTTTCCTTAAAATTTACTTCTTGAAGATTGCGTTGGCAAAGGGAACAAGTCATTTTAGTAAGTGGTAGTTAGAAAGGAATATCTTTAATATCTATTTCATCTTCTTCAATAATGGGGATTTCTTCTGATTGGGTTGCCGAGAATCTTTCTTTCTTTTTTTCTTCAGGCATTATTCTTGAAGTTTCTGACCTTGGTCCGAGTTGCATGGCTTGACCGACAATTTCGGTTCGATATTTTGTCGTTCCGTCATTACCCTGCCAGGATCTTGTTTGAACCCTTCCTTCAATTAGAGTCAAAGATCCTTTTTTGAGATACTGAGAGGCGATTTCGGCTAATCTGCCAAATAAGACAATATTATGAAAATCGGTTTGTTCTTGTTTTTGGCCTGATTTATCGTTAAAATAACGGTTGGTAGCTAAGCCAAAAGAAGCTACTTGCTGACCGCTGGGAAGGGATTTTATTTCTGGGTCTCTGGTAAGACGGCCAATAAGAATTACTTTATTTAAGTTCACCCCGTTAGAAGTCTGTTTTTATATAGCTTACAGCTAATTTCAAACAAACCATTATTTTCCTAATATTTCCTCTAATTTTTCTTCAATTTGATCCAGCGTTGTTTTATCTTGTTTTATCGTTTCAAGGTCTTTTTGAATAAAATCTTTAGGTAATTTCGATCTTTTTTCCAATATTCTCGGCGTTTTTTTAATTAAAATTAAGTGACGAATAATCTGATTTTCTTTTGAAAGCCCTTCTCTTAATTTCTCCAATTTTACCGGCTCCAAGTTAAAGATTAAATTGATTAAGTAAGCTATTCTTTCTTTATTTTCTATCCCACCGCTTACTAAATTAGCAATTTTTTTCTTGAACGGTTTTTTTTCATCAATTAGAAAACCACCCTCTTTTTCAATTAGGGATACTATGTTCCTTTGTATTAATTCTATTTCTTCTAGGGCAAGACTACTTTTAAGCAAGCAGTTTAGTTCGTATAGTTTCATATTGCAATAGTGATCATTTCGTATTCTTAATATGGGCAAATTAATAAAGTTAGCATAAAGGGCAGGATTTTTTTTCGTTCATATTTTAAATTCTATTATGTCGCCGTTTTTAACAATATAATCTTTGCCGACGGTTTGAACAAGCCCTTTTTCTTTAGCTGTTTTCCAGCCTTCTGCCTCAACTAATTTTTTCCAATTTAAAATTTGGGCTCTAATAAATTTTTCCTCAAAATCAGAGTGCACTACGCTCCCAGCTTTTTGAACTGCAAGTCCGTTCTTTAATGTCCAAGCTCGGCTTTCTTCACCCCCTCTGATCGTATAGAAAGTAATTAAATTAAGAATATTGTAGCAAGCGATTATTAGTTGGTCAAGCTGAGATTTTAAACCCGCTTTTTTTTCTTCAATTTCCGATAATTCAGAATTCTCTAATTCTTCTTTAAGGTTTATCGCAAGATTAGAAATACTTGGAGCTTGGTATTGATTTTTTCCATCAATGTTCAGAAGATAAAGGATTGGCTTTTTATTTAAAAGTGCCTCTTTTTCTTTGCTTTCTTGATCTTTCATTTCCAGTTCTGTTTGGATTGTTTCAATATCTTCTTGAGGGTTTGTGTTATCACCAAAATATCTGACCACTTCTAAAATAGCATCGCAGTTTCTAATTTGAGCTAAAAATTGATTTCCCAAACCCTCACCCTTATGAGCTCCTTTAACTAAGCCAGCGATATCAACAAATTCAATAATAGTCGGAGTAACTTTCTTTGGTTTGACGATTTTAGCAATTGCGTCTAATCTTTCATCTGGTACCGTAACTACTCCGATATTCGGATTAATAGTCGTGAAGGGATAATCAGCGATATCTACCTCTTTTTTAGTTAGAAGTTTGAATAAAGTAGATTTACCGACGTTAGGAAGTCCAACAATACCTACTGAAAAAGACATAAGAATATGATATATTTAAATAGTATGAAAATCAACGATCTTAAAAAATTACCGAAGAAAGACTTAATTGTTTTTGATTTGGACGGTACTTTAATAGAAACAAAGTCGCCCTTAGATAAAGAAATGTCTGGGTTGCTTGGCAAACTTTTGAGCCAGAAAAAAGTTGCCGTGATCGGCGGAGGGAAATACGAAACTTTTAAGGGTTTATTCTTGCAGCGCCTAAGATGCAAAAGGCCGCTCTTGGCTAACCTTTTTATATTTCCTACAACTTCCACATCTTTTTATAAGTATAAAGACCGCGGCTGGAAGAATATTTATTCTTTAAGATTATCTCAATCGCAGGTAAAAAAAATCAAAGAGACTTTTGAAAAAGTTTTTAAGGAAATAGGATATCAGCATCCTAAAAAAACTTACGGTGAAATAATTGAAGACCGGGGCACCCAGGTAAGTTTTTCTGTCTATGGGCAGGATCTTGTTATTGCTTTGGGAAAAAAAGGCGTCAAGATGAAAAAGGAGTGGAAGAAAAAACACACAAGGACAAAGATGAAAATAGCAAGGTTAATGCAAAAGTACCTGTTTGAATTTGAAGTTAGAGCCGCTGGTTACACCACGATTGACGTTACAAAGAAGGGGATAGACAAGGCGTATGGAATCAAACAAATTCAGAAATACTTAAAGGTTCCCTTTTCAAAAATGCTTTTTGTGGGAGATGCTCTTTATAGAGGCGGGAATGATCACGCCGTTATAAAAACAGGAGTTGATTATATTCCAGTATCTGGGCCAAGAGAAACAAAAAGGATTATTTCAGAGCTTTTAAAAAACTAGCTGAGCCCCATTTTTTGGCGTACCTCGCTCATGGTGGATTGAGCTAAAACCTGAGCTCTTTTTCTGCCTTGCTCTAAAAGCTCTTTTAAATAAATTTTTCTGGCAGATAATTCTTTTTTCTTTCGACGAAATGGTTCCAAGGAAACTTTCAAAAGCTCAACTAAGGATTTTTTGAAATCAGCATAACCTTTGCTCTTAAATTTCTTTTCTAATTCCTGAGTTGTTTTGCCAGAGAAAAGTGAATAGATAGTTAAGAGATTGGAGATACCGACTTTCTTTTTTGGGTCGTATTTTATAATTTTCCCAGTATCAGTAACCGCTTTCATAATTTTTCTTTTAATTTCCTCTGGTTCATCAAAAAGACTAATATAGTTATCAGGAGGATCCGTCTTTGACATTTTTTTAAGAGGATCGGTTAAGCTCATTATTTTGGCTCCGGTTTTAACAGTTCTGGTTTCCGGTACCTTAAAAGTTTGACCGAATCTTTGATTAAATTTTCTGGCGATTGTTCTGGATAGCTCAACGTGTTGTCTTTGATCTTCACCAACGGGCACGATATCGGTTTGATAAAGTAAAATGTCAGACGCCATTAAAATAGGGTAGTTCAAAAGACCAGCGTTAACATTTTGTTTGAATTTTTTTGATTTTTCCTTGAATTGAGTCATTCTATTTAGGTCGCCAACGGGAGTAACTGTACTTAATAACCAAGCGAGTTCAGTGTTTTCTTTTACTTGAGATTGAACAAAAATAATAGATTTTTCCGGGTTGATTCCAGATGCCAAATAAATTGATGCTTTTTCTAAGACAGCATCCTGGAGATTTTTTTGATGGTAGGGAACAGTTAGGGCATGCAAATCAACAATGCAAAAAATACACTCGTTCTTTTGTTGGAGTGAAACCCACTGTGATATTGCTCCCAAATAGTTTCCAATATGAGTTGTGCCTGTTGGCTGGATGGCTGAAAAAACCCTCATTTTTTTGCTAATAGTCTATAATATCGTTTTTATTCGTAAATAGATTCGTGATTCTGCCTGGATTTTTATTCATGGTTATACCTCAATGACGACTGGAAGAATCATTGGCCTTCTTTGAGTTTTTGCATAGAAGAAATCGCCAATTTTGTTACGGATTTCATCTTTAATATAAGCCCAGTTTATGGCTCCATCTTTACCTGTGGATTGATTGACGATTTCAATTACTTTTTTTCTGGTTTGATAAAGTAGTTCTTTTGATTCTTTGAGATAAATAAATCCTCTTGATATTATATCTGGAGAACCTCTGACTTTTCCAGATTGTTTATCAACTACCGCTACGATCACAAACATCCCATCTCGAGAAAGAAATTGGCGGTCTCTCAAGACTACTTCGCCAACATCTCCAATTCCCAAGCCGTCAACCATTATGTAGTTTGAAGGAACGGTTTTATTTTCAATCAGAACTCTATTTTGGGTTAAATTAATAATCTGACCATTCTCAGCAACAACAATATTTTTTTCTGGAATGCCAAGATCTTTAGCAATTCTGCTATGAGCTGCCAACATAGAATATTGCCCGTGAATTGGTAAGAAGAATTTGGGCCTCATTAATCTTATCATTTCCTTTAATTCTTCCTGTTGGGCATGACCACCTGCATGAATATCCATCATCTTATAATGAAAAACATCGGCTTTTTGCCGCAAGATATTATCTTTTAAAAGCTGAACCGTTCTTTCATTTCCCGGGACAACTGAAGAGGAAAAGATAACAATATCTCCTTTTTTAAAGCGTAGGAATTTATAATTTTTGTTCACTATTCTCATTAAGACGGCTTGTCCTTCTCCTTGGGCTCCAGTGCAAAGCAAGGTTATTTTTGAATCAGGGTAATTCGGGATTTCTTTTGGCTGAATTAAAGTTCCTTTTTTAGTCTTGATATATCCTAATTCTCTGCAAATTTCCACATTGGTTTTCATTGTATAACCGTCAATTGCCACTTTTCTTCCATATTTTTCAGCGAGGGTAATAACCTGCTGAATTCTATTGATTAGAGAGCCAAAGGTAGCGGCAATTATCCTGCCTTGGGTTTTGCTGAAGATTTCATTCAGATTCTCAAAAATATCTTTTTCAGATAAAGAGTGGCCAGGTTCTTCAGCACCAGTGGAATCTGACATTAAGAGTAAAATTCCCTGATTCCCCATTTCTTTTAATTTTCTAAAATCAGTTGGCAGGTCATGAACCGGATTTTTATCAAACTTAAAATCAGAAGTGTGAATAATGTTACCCACCGGAGTCTTTATAAAGAACCCCAAATTATCAGCGATATTATGATTTTGTTTAAAAAACTCAATTTTAAATGGGCCCAAAGAAATTTTTGATCCGCCTTGCACTCTTTGAATATCTAATTTTGGCTGGAGGGAAAAATCCCCTTGCCTTTTTAGGATTATTGCTTTGGTTAATCCAGAGGCGAACATCGGATATTTTTGGAAAGGAAAACGATGCATTAAATAGGGAACGGCACCAATGTGATCATAATGACCATGGGTGAATATTATGCCCAGAACATTCGCTTGCTTATCTTTTAGATAATCAATATTGGGAATGATAAAATCAACGCCTGGCATATCTTCTTCTGGGAATCTTAATCCCATATCCATAACTAAAATCGCCTTGCCATACTCAAGGAGCATCATATTTCTTCCAACTTCACCCAAGCCCCCAAAGGGGATTATGCGAAGATCGGTTTGTTTTTGTTGTTTAATCATTGATTTAATTAGGGGTTATTTAAAAATTAAAATATATATGCGGACGGAGAGATTTGAACTCTCACGGGATTTCTCCCCTTGGTTCCTGAAACCAAGACGTCTGCCAGTTCCGTCACGTCCGCTTAGCATCTTAAAAATTGAATATTTTCTTCAGAAATTCTAAATTTTTAGGAGTTCCTTTGGAAGGTTTTTTAAAAATTAATTTCGGCACTTTCTTATAATTTTTATTTTTTATCCAGCCAGATTGAGTGTAATAATAACAAGCTCCTTTCATCTTTTCAAATAGTTTGTAGTCGTTCTTGCAATTTTCGTCAATCCAATTTCCTATTTTTAAATCTTTTTTTGAAGGGTTTATTGTGACATGACCGAAGAAAGGTGGAATGATAACGCTTTCGCCTTTTTTAGCTTGAATTGCGTAGGCTTCCTTAATTTTTGTCCCTTGACCTTTTTGCGTTAGAAAAATCGCTTTTCCTTCTAAAACGATATAGAATTCTTGGTAAGAATTTTTGTGTTCGTGCCCCTTGGTTTTAACAAACTCTTTACCCAACATCTTTGCTGGAACAATAGTAATATCATACCTTAAGCCGTTTTTTTTCTTAACCCCTCTTTTAATATAATAAACTGGAGAGTTTTTAGTTTTCTTTAGCCATTCCTTATCAAGAAGAACCTTCATTAATTCGTTTAAATAGCGAGTCTCTAATTTTTTCATTTGAAAACTCTCCGCGTTTTTATATGCCAATTTTCAATATTGGAGAATCTTTTTGAAGGGTCAATAATCATGTGTTCTGTTATCCCTTTAATTTCTTTTGATGTGAAATAAAGGTAATCCTGGGTAAAAAGAAAGACAGCAGGGGCGTCAGCAATTAAAATTTCTTGAAAACTTTCTAATTTTTGAGCTCGAAGTTCAGGGTTGAAAATTTTTCTAGTCTCTTCTAAAATTTTATCAGCTTCTCTATTTTCATAAAGAGCTAAATTGGAACCAGGATCTCTTTTTTGAATTGAATGCCAAAAAGGCAGGGGATCTGGTGTTGAAAGCAAAACTTCTCCGAATAAAATGGCTTGATAATCCCTTTGTTTTATGATTTCTCGTTTGTTCCCTGAAATATCAAATAGTTCAATTGTCACCTCTACTCCCAGTTTTTCCCATTGCTTTTTTAAGAGTTGAGCTACTTTTTCCAATAGTTCTTGCTGTGAGACGGTTAAAGTAATTTTAAGAGGCATGGTTTTTTTAGGGGATTGAGCGCACAACTCATTAAGCTTATCTCTGGTAGACTTTTTTATAACACCGTTTCCCTTTTGGATTCCTTGGGGTTCTAAGATTTCTTTGGCGTATTTTTCCTGGAATCGGATTACGGCTTCTTTGGTTTGCTGGCCAAAAAAACTGGTAATTTCTCCTTCAGGATAAACTTGAGGGTCTTTAGCTAAACATTTTTGGAGCTCAGCTACTTCGTTTCCCCGGCTGCCGGTTTTGATTTCGCCCTTGAATTGGAAAGCTGTTTTTTCTTTGACAGCTTTCTCTCTTAAGCCACTTTCATTTTTAATAAATCCAGCTTCTTCTAAAATTTCTTCAGCTTTATTTTGATTAAATTCATAAATTTTTGAAGGGGCTTTAAATCCATAAACTTCAGGTAAGATAGGGGAGTTGGCAATTTTCCCTTTGCCAAAGAGGGCCAGTTTAATAATTTCTTCTTTGTCGGTTCCATAATTTAAGGCCTCCCTAACTTTTTTATCGGCTAAGATTTCTGATTTCTCAGGGTTAAAGAAAACAGTGAAGTATCTTGGTAAAGTGAAGATATGGTTTTTAAATCGCTTCCCTTTAAAATAACCATAGTTTTTAGGATTCATAATTGAGAATCCTTGGATTTCTCCTCTTTTGGCTGCTTTAATTAAATTTTTTTCCTTGTCAAAGAAACGAAATGTAATCTTCTCTATTTTAGGTTTCCCCTCTTTATATTTAGGATTTGGAAGAAGGGTTAAGGTTTTAATATAGCCTGAGTTATTTTGCTCTATTTTTTCTATTTGGTAAGGGCCTGAACCAATTGGCCGAAGGTTATAGATGGAAAAGGGGAAATTTTGGGCAGGAATATCTTGCCAGATATGACGAGGTAAAATTTCCAAGGTCAGGTTTTCTAAAAAAATAGCCGAAGGTTCTCTTAATTTAAAACGGAGAGTTTTGTCTGAGATTTTTTCCAGCCCTACCCCTACCCAAGCAGCTCTCAAGGGGCTCTTGAAATCAGGATTTTGGATTATCTCAATAGTAAAGATTAAATCATCAATAGTCAGCTTTTCTCCATCCTGCCAGAGAAGATCATCTTTTAAAGATACTTCAAAGACCTTGCCTTCTTCTAAAATTTTATACTCTTTGGCAAGCTCGGGAACAAGTTTGCCTTCCTTATCATATTTCATCAAGCCGGCGAAAACCAATTGGGTTAAATCTCTATCTACATCAGAAAGTATAGCGTAAACCGGGTTAACGAATCTTGGATGACCAATTACTCCTTCAATAAAACTTCCTCCAAAAGCAGGAACTCTTTTTGTATTCTTAATATAAAGGTTGCCTAATAACCAAAGGGTGCTTCCTAAAAAAAGGGCAAGAAAAGAAGAAAAAAGAATTTTTTCTTTTTTATCTAAAATCTCAAATAATTGCTTCCACCCATTTAGAGTTTTAAGTTTTTTTAGGCCTTTTGCAGCTTTCATTTAGAAAATGAGATTTAAAACCCCTAAGGTTATAAAAAGAGTGCCTAAAATTATGGTTGCGATAAACATTTTTTGCTGAATACCTCTCCTAGTTCCGTAAAATTCGCCCCCGCCTCCAAAAGCGCTTCCAAGACCAGCTCCTCTTTGTTGTAAGAGAATAACGATAATTAAAGAAATAGATATGATAATTTGAGAAATTTGTAAAAATAACTCCATAAATAACCCATTTTAATTTAGTAACCTAGATTTATCGGCTTATTTTTTGCCGAGAATAATGATTATTTTTGTTTGGGAGATAAAACAAAAGTGATTCCCCAAAGAATTAAGGTGGTTAGAAGGAGTGGCTTTAAACCTTCAATTGTTAATTCAGGAGAAATAAAGACAACTAGCCAAATTAAGAAAGCTGAAATAACAAAGCTAAAAAGATTAAGGGTGAGAATTTTTAATGGGAGGCCAATTATATTTAGAATTGGCTTGATAAAAGAATTCAGAATACCCAAAAGGACGCCAGCAAAAAGTAAAGTTTTGAAAATATGTTCCCATTCCAGATTAATTGGAAATATAGGTCCGGTGAAATTGACCCCCGGAATAAATTTAAATGCCAAGAATAGGGTTAGAAAACCAATAACAATCTGCCAAAATAAGCGCGAGAGCATATATATTTTATATTATCATAATAATAATAGGGAGTCAACCAGATGTTGTTTTTATCTAAACATTTCCTTTTTACGCAGTTTGTG
>ERZ1292623.1908-Hain-H51-01um-R1-1908-length-19374-cov-7_pt1 | contig 19374 bp, 20 predicted proteins | sample MGYA00564398_ERZ1292623 | MGnify/ENA primary metagenome ERZ1292623 (study PRJEB36523, sample SAMEA6512633) | groundwater metagenome | collected 2019-01-07 | study: AquaDiva: Metagenomics assemblies of 32 groundwater samples | reverse complement strand
TCTGTTTTTGCAACGTCAATGCTAAAGGTCTTATTGTTGATGGTTAAAGACGGGGCATTTTTATTTAAGGGTATATTTATTGCTAAAATAAGAAATGCTATTAGAGCAAATAAAATAACAATTGATTTTTTCATAGATTCAATGTACTCACTATGACCCTGAGCAAAGTCGAATGGGTCATTTGTCAAAATTTTTGGAAATAATTTCCGCAAGCTTACTGGTAGATTTATTTTCAATTCTGTTAATAACATAAGCAACTTTTGCGTTAATTCTTTTTGCCTGTCTTTTGTTATGAATTTCCTGCGGGTCGTTTTTCGTAATTGCGATCACATCGGGTTTTAATTTGTAAACTATTTCATCATAATCCTTATTTGAATTCATATTTCTAAGGGAAACGACGTAGTCAACGCAAGACAGAGAAGCTAAAATTTCTGCCCTGTCAGTTTGAGTGTTTATAGGTCTTTTTCTGCCTTTTAATTTCTTAGTAGTTTTATCGCTTTCAAGAAGAATAAATAAAAAGTCTCCGGTTTTTTTTGCTTTTTCTAAAAACCTTATGTGTCCTACATGCAGAATGTCAAAACAGCCTCCTGAAATGACAACAGTTTTGTTTTTTTGTCTAATTTCTTTACAAATTATTTCCGCTTTTTTAATATCAACTATTTTTTTATTCACTCTTTTGTCCCTTTTAGAAAAATTGCCTGCCAAGGCTGGTAGCTAGATACAAATTTATCGAAAATTATTGTTTTCCCATTCTTAGTTACGGTTCTTGTAAAATAAACATTTGCCCCGGGCGCGGCAAAATCTGTTTGTTTAATTTCCCCTTTGGGAAGAGTCGGATCATCTTGATAGATGTCAGGAGGTGCCGGTCTTACGTTAGAAATAACAGGTTTAGTCATTGTGACTGTTCTTCCATCTTTTGTTCCGTATAAATAGAAAGACAGCGAATAATTGTAAGGATTAAATTCGCTTTGGATTAATATATAATTTGGCGTGTCATTTTTAAATCTAAGATCAACAGTTGGTACAAAAATAGTTGCATCAAAGCCGGGGGGTGAATCCTGCTCATAATAACCAACCCTATAGGCATGTGCATATCTTTCAACTATAGGAAGACCGGCATTTAAAAGAGCTCTGAAAAAAGTCGTGGAAACCTGGCAAACGCCCCCTCCGTCTCCAAGTACTGTTTTTCCGCTTTGTATTATATATGCTTGTTTGTATCCGGTAAAAGAGGAAACATCCCCCAAAGCTTTATCGAAAGAAAAAACTTCACCCGGCGCAACCAAAATTCCATTTATCCTTGTCGCTGCTAAATTTATATTATAAATTCTGCTTGGAATTGAATGATAAAAAAGCGAATGTCCTTGTCCAATTAATTCTTTTATACCCAAACTATTTGCTTCATCTGTTGTAATGTCCGGTTCAATTTTTCTTACAGGAATAGGTATTATTATTACTGTTTTCTTTTTTGAAGACATTACGCTTAGCGCTTGCGAGTCAAGCCTTGTGTTTAGTAAATCAAAATCAATAATTTGTCCCTCTACGGATGGTCTAAAAGCTGTCACCTTATTATTTTCAAATTTAAAAAGAGCATCAATTGGTTTTCTTTCAATCTTTTTTGAAATAGGTTCTATTAATTCCTGAAATTTGTCCTGGCTATAGGTATGTATAACAGGAAGATAAACACCGGATGTGTATGCTTTTAGCATAAGACTAATGTTAGATAAATTATTTTCCGACCGCCCAATGCTGTAAGCTTGTTCAGAAGAAAGGTTTTTATCATAACCAAAATCAATCTGTTTTGCGGAAATTGTAGCAATTCCATAATCGCTTGTTAAAACAAAAGAAGTATTTTCTATAAGAGAATTTTTGTAAGCAAAATAATCGACAACATCTCGCTTGGTCTTCCCGCCAAAATTCACATTATTTAAATAAACTCCCGGATATATTCTATTTTCATAAAATTTTTGATATGTCAGAAATCCAAAGCCTGATATAAACAGAAAAGATAAAAATGCCCCGGTTAAAAACCAAAAGGTAATTTTGGATATATGGATAAGTTTTTTATAGTGTTTTAGTTTTTTTATTTTAAATTTTTTTTGGGAAAAATTAATCTTCATTGATTATCTTTTATATTTGGTATTATACTATATATTAGCTATGGATAATGTTTTGAAGCTTATAGGGAATTTTAATCAAAGTCAGGAGCAGGTAACTAAGGCCCAGCCTGTACCAGGGGGAACTCCTTCCATGCCTTCGCAATCAAACCTACCGCCTGTTTCTTTCTACCAGTCAAACGGTAAAAACCCTTCTCCACTTGGAAAGTTTAAAAAATTATTAAAATTTTTATTAGGTTTTATTCTAATTGCAGGGTTAATAGCAACAGTTATTTTAGTGGTTTTACCACAAATAACAAAAATTCCTTTTGGTGGACGGGCAACTTTAACATACTGGGGATTGTGGGAGGATAGCAATATAATGGAGGGGATAATTTCAGATTTTGAAAGGGAAAATCCGGGAATCAAAGTAGAATATTCTAAACAAGACCCAAAACAATACAGAAATAGGCTTTTAACCAGAATAAATAGCAATACAGGCCCTGATATTTTCAGGTTTCATAACACTTGGTATTCTATGCTTTCAGGAGTTTTGCTTCCTATCCCGGAAGACGTTATTTCTAAAGAAGAGTTTGCAAGAAATTATTACCAGGTTACGGAGAAGGACTTAATAAAAAACGGCGCTATTTATGGTATTCCTTTAGAAATTGATACTCTTGCGTTATTTATTAATAACAATCTTTCTCAAGCAGCAGGTTTAAGCACTCCGGCGACATGGAATGATTTTATTAATAATGCAAGAGCAATGACTGTAAAAGATGAAAACGGCAAGATATTAACAGCAGGTGCTGCTATCGGTACTTACAAAAACGTTACGCACGCTCCTGATATTTTATCCTTGTTATTTCTTCAAAACGGGGTAGATTTTAACAATATTGAAGGTTCGTCGGATAGAGTTCAGGGGGCTTTGAGTTTTTATACGTCTTTTGCAACCGATGAAAATAATGTTTGGGATAATACTCTTGATTCTTCAATTCTTGCTTTTTCCAAAGGAACTTTGGGAATGTTTTTTGGATACTCATGGGATTATTTTACTATAAAACAGTTTAATCCAAATCTTTCTTTTCAAATTGTCGGAGTTCCGCAGCTTCCGGGTCAGAATACGACTCTGGCAAGCTATTGGGCAGAGGGGGTTTCTTTAAAAAGCAAACATCAAAAAGAAGCGCTCCTTTTTATGAAGTTTTTAGCTAAAAAAGATACTGCTACTAAGCTTTATCAATCACAAGCAAAAACCAGGGCTTTTGGCGAGCCGTATGCCAGAGTTGATCTTGCCGATACGCTAAAAGCAAATCCGGATGTTTATACTTTTGTTTTTCAGGCACCGAGCGCTTCGTCGTCTATTTTTGTGGATAGCACTTTTGATGAAGGATTAAACCAAGAGGCAAATACTTATTTAGAAAATGCAATTAATGCAATTACAGAAAATAATAATTCTATTCAAACTGCTACGCAAGATTTTTCAAAAGGATTAATACAGGTTCTTCAAAAATATGGGCAGTAACGAAAAGTCTATTTTAAAAACACTGCTCTACGCCGACATTTTTAATTTCCCTTTAAAAAAAAACCAAATATGGAAGTTTTTAATATCGGATAAAAAAGTCAGTAAGAAGTCTTTATTTAAAAACACCCTTAAGTTAAATAAGTTTGTAGAATTTAAAAACGGTTATTTTTTTATAAAAGGTAAAAGTAAACTCATTAATTTAAGGAAAAAGAGAGAAAAAGAGAGCCTAAAAAAATTATTAAAAGCAAAGGCAATAATCAATAAAATTTCTTTTATTCCAACATTAAAGCTAATAGGTATAAGCGGAGCGCTCTCGATGAAAAATTCCGATAAAAATGACGACATAGATCTATTTGTAATAAGCAAAAAAGGCTTTGCCTGGACTACAAGATTTACGCTTGTTTTAATATTAATTCTTCTTAGAAGTTATAGGCATAAAAATAGTCAAAGTTTTACCGATAAAATTTGTTTAAATATGATTGTAGATGAAGACAATATTGTTTTCAAAAAAAACAATCAAAACTTATATACAGCCCACGAAATAGTTCAATTAATTCCTGTTTTAGATAGGGATAGCACTTATGAAAAATTTATTGCCAAAAACAGTTGGGTAAAAAAATATTTAGCAAACTCATCTATTATTAAAAAAAGTGATGTGATTAAAAAAGAAAATATTTTAGACAGTTTATTTATTAATATTCTTAAAATAATTTTTTTAGAAAATATCCTTAAAATTATTCAAACAAGATACATGAAGAAAAGTATCACAAAAGAAATTATAAAAAAAGGTTTTTTGGCTTTTCACCCGTTTGACTATAACGCGTATGTTCTAAAAGTTTATAAGAAGAATTTAACCTCAATTCTAATACTAGAGGGCATTGACAAAAAAAATGGTTTACTATATCATTCTTAAGGTAAATTAATTGTATTTATTTTATTATTCCCTCTAGTTAAAATATCAGAGGGATTTTGTTTTAAATAGGAGTTGTTTATGGACGCAAGAAAAATTTATTTAACAAAAGAAGGTTTAGACGAGCTTAAAAAAGAACATGAAGGGCTTATTAAGGTTAAAAGACCGGATATATTAGAGCGTGTTTCTCAAGCAAGAAGCATGGGAGATTTATCTGAAAACGCAGAGTACGTTGCCGCAAGAGAAGAATTGTCTTTTATTGACGGAAGAATTGACGAGCTTGAGGAATTAATAAAACAAGCTGTTTTAATCCAGGAAACACATAGTAAAGGTCAGGTAAAGCTCGGTTCAACAGTCACAGTAACTATTAAAGGTAAAAAAGAGGTATTTACAGTAGTTGGTGAATGGGAAGCAGATCCTCATGAAAAGAAAATTTCTCATGAGTCTCCTCTTGGAAAAGCGCTTCTTGGTAAAAAAGTCGGAGAAAAGGTTGAAGTAGAAGCTCCGGCAGGAATAGTTATTTACACAATTGCTTCTGTAAGCTAAAATAAAAGGCATGCCTCAACAAGATTTCTATAAAAAACTAGAATCAGCAGTTTCTTCAGCTAAAGCCCCATACGTAATTGAGTCGGGAGAAGGCGCATATTTAAAAATCAATGGAGTTAATAAATTGAATTTTTGTTCAAGTCATTATTTAGGCTTAGCGGTTGATAAAAGATTATCGGGTGCGGTAAAAAGCGCTGTTGAAAAATATGGTATTGGCACAGGCTATCGTACTCTTGCGGGGACACATGTGCTTCATATTCAACTTGAAGAGGCTCTAGCGCATTTTAAAGGCGCAGAAGCAGCAATTGTTTTACAGGGCGGGTATATGGCAAATTGTGCCGCAATCCAGACAATTATTGGCAAAGAAGATATTGTAGTCTCGGATGAATTGAATCACGCTTCAATTATTGATGCCATTAGGCTTTCGCAGGTTGTCAATAAATTTATCTATAAACACGGGGATATGTTTGATCTTGAAGATAAATTAAAGCAGGCAGTAAAACTTTCCAAAACTCCAAAGACAGATGGACAAACACCTTTAATACTTATAATAACCGACGGAGTTTTTTCTATGGATGGGGATTTAGCAAAGCTTCCGGAGATTGTAAAATTAGCTAAAAAATATAATGTTTTAACCATGGTAGATGATGCGCATGGTGAAGGGGTTTTGGGGAAAGGCGGAAGAGGGGTTGTTGACCATTTTAATTTACATGGACAAATTGATATTGAGGTTGGAACTTTATCAAAGGCTTTTTCTGTAATCGGTGGTTTTATTACAGGTAAAAAAGTTTTAATAGATTTTTACAAACAAAAAGCTAGACAATTTTTATTTTCTAATGCTTTAACCATTCCGGATACAGCTGCCTTAACAGAAGCAGTAAGGATTTTAGAAGAATCTGATGTTTTAGTTAAAAAACTTTGGGATAATGCAAATTATCTAAAAGCCGAATTTAAAAAATTAGGATTTAATACCGGAAACAGTGAAACACCCATAACACCTGTCATACTTGGCGATGAAAATATTGCTAAAGATTTTAGTGCTAAATTATTTGAAGAAAATGTTTTTGCAACTCCAATTGTTTTTCCGATGGTTGCAAAAGGAAAAGCAAGGATAAGGGTAATTCCTTCTGCTTCTCATTCAAGGGAAGATTTGGATTTGGGTATTAAAGCTTTTGAAAAAATTGGGAAGCAAATGAAAATTATATGAGCAAAAAGATTTTAGTAACCGGCGCATTTGGACAAATAGGTTCAGAACTTGCTCCTGCTTTATACAAAGAATTTGGAAAAGATATGGTTATTGCAATGGGACACTTAAATGTTAGTTCTGATTTTAACGGAATTTTAGAAAAAGCAGATACAAGAGATAAGGATGCAATTCTTAAAATAATTAAAAAATATGATATTGGGACTATTTATCATTTAGTTTCACTTCTTTCTGCAAAAGGAGAAGTTGATCCAAGTTTAACATGGGATATTAATATGAATGGGCTTAAAAATATACTTGATTTGGGAGTTGAATTTAATCTTAAAATATTCTGGCCAAGTTCTATTGCAGCGTTTGGTTCTACAACACCAAGAGATAATACTCCGCAAAACACAGTGCTTGAGCCAACTACAATGTATGGGGCTACAAAATCTGCGGGAGAGGGTTTATGCCGTTATTACAATAAAAAATATGGTTTAGATGTAAGATCTATTAGATATCCGGGTATTATTTCCTGGAAAACTCCTCCTGGTGGTGGAACAACCGATTATGCTGTTGCTATTTTTTACGATGGTATTAAAACAGGTAAATATGAATGTTTTGTAAGAGAAGATACAAAGCTTCCAATGATGTATATAGATGATGCAATTAAGGCAACAATAACCTTAATGAAGGCAGATTTAAAAAGTATTAAGGATTGGGATAGTTATAACATTGCAGCTGTTAGTTTTATGGCAAAAGAGTTGGAGCAGGAATTAAAAAAATATATTCCCAATCTAGCTGTTACTTATAATCCCGATAATAGACAAAAAATAGCTGATTCATGGCCAAAATCAATTAATGATGAAAGAGCAAGAAATGATTGGGGATGGAAGCACGAATACGATCTTCCTAAAATAACTAAAGTTATGGTAGAAAATTTACGTCAAATCCTCAAATAAGTTATAATTATCGTATGTTCTGGGCTGATAGTGTTGCAAGAGAATTAAAAAAAAGAAAACTTCCTCTTGAGTGGGTTGATGATATGAAAACTCCTTCGGGGAAAATTCATGTAGGAGCTTTGCGTGGAGTAGTGATTCACGATTTGGCTTTTAAAGCTCTCAAAGATGCTGGTGTTAAAGCAAAATATACTTATATTTTTGATAATCATGATCCAATGGATGGTTTACCAGTTTATCTTCCGAAAGAATACGAAAAATATTTAGGTTTGCCTCTTTTTAAAGTTCCGTCTCCCGAAAAGGGATTTGCAAATTACGCCGAGTTTTATGCAAAAGATTTTATAAATGTTTTTACAAAAATTGGCTGCGAACCGGAAATTCTATGGGCAACTGAAATTTATGAAAGCGGAAAAATGAATGATTCTATACAAGAAGTTTTAGATAAAACAGAGGAAATTAAAAAAATTTATGAAGAATTATATAAAAAACCATTAGCAAAGGATTGGTATCCTTTTCAAGCTTATTGTACGAATTGCGGTAAAGTTTCGACAACGCAAGTTATAGCTTGGGACGGAAAAGAAGTTAGTTTTGCATGCAGGGTTGATAGGCTTGATTGGACAAAGGGATGTGGCTTTGAAGGTAAAATATCGCCTTTTAGTTCAAAAGGACAAATTGCCGGAAAACTTCCTTGGAAAATAGAATGGGCAGTAAAATGGAAAATTGTCGGAATAACGGTTGAAGGAGCAGGCAAAGACCATATGAGCAAAGGCGGTTCTCATGATTTAGCCTCTCAAATTTGTAAAAGAATAATAAATTACCCCGTTCCATATCCTCTTTCCTATGAATGGTTTTTAATAGGAGGGAAAAAAATGTCAACTTCTAAAGGTGTAGGTTCAACTGCTTCTGAAATGCTTGATATTCTTCCGCCAGAATTAATCCGTTTCTTAATGGTAAAAACAAAAATAGAACAACAAATTAATTTTGATCCTTCTGAAAAAAATACAGTGCCAAATCTTTTTGATGATTATCAAAAGGCTGCGGATGCATACTTCGAAAAAACTAATGATGATTTGGCAAGAAGTTTTGAACTTTCACAAATTCCGCCTCGCTTGTCTTCGGCTTCGCCTCGCAAGCGAACTCTTTCGCTTCGCTCGTCCGTTCCAAAAATTAGATTTTTGGTTTTGGCCCAGTGGGTACAGATGCCAAATATGGAAGAAGAAATCAAAAAGGAAGGATTGGGACCTTGGGTAAAATATGCAAAGAACTGGATTGAAAAATATGCGCCTGAAAGTGAAAAATTTACAATTCAAAAAGAATTACCAAAAGAAGCAGAAAGTTTATCAAAAGAACAAAAAGAATTATTAGGAAAAATCGCAAGTGAGTTAGACAGAAAATGGACAGGAGAGCAGTTTCAGACAAGAATTTATGATATCGGTAAGGAATTAGGATTAAATGGTAAAGAAACTTTTGCCGCAGTTTATCTTTGCCTACTTGGAAAAGATCATGGGCCAAAAGCTGCCTGGCTTATACTCTCTTTAGATAAAGAATTTGTGAAAAAACGATTCGAAGAGGTTTCAAAATATGATTGAAAGACTGGTTTTAGTAAGTGGAAACAAACCAAAAGCTCGTGAGGTTGAAAGAATTATTCATGTTCCAATTGAAATAATAGATGCCGAAATTGAAGAGATTCAAAGCATGGATCCAGAGAAAATAGTTCTTCATAAAGTGAATGAGGCATTTAAAATGGTAGGGAGGCCGGTCATTGTTGACGATGTTTCATTTGAGGTAGAAGTATGGAACGGTTTTCCAGGGCCTTTAATAAAATGGTTGCTTGAGGGTAAAAATGATCCTTCTTTAATGTTGCAAATGTTGGGAGATGAACAAAATCGTAATGCTACCGCAAAGCTATATCTTGGATATCATGATGGGAAAGAATCTCATGTTTTTACTGGAGAAGTTAATGGAACAATTACATATGAAGCAAGAGGAGATAACGGATTTGGATGGGATAGAGTTTTTGTTCCCGAAGGCTTTGATCAAACTTTTGCGGAAATGGACTCTAATATTAAAGACTCTAATATTAAGGATTCTATATCTCACAGAGGAAAAGCTTTAGCAAAATTTAAAGAATATTTAGATAGTCAAAAAAGCTAAATTGCGATATAATTCATATTAAATATGCTCGATATTAAATTTATTAGAGAAAATCCGGAAATTGTTAAAAAGGCAGCTCAAAATAAAGGAATAGATATAGATATTGAACATATTTTAGAAATCGATAATAAACTGCGTGGATTAGACTTAATGGTTCAGAAACTGCGTGAGGACAGAAATAAATTCGCCAAAGCCGCGTCAAACGCGGTTGGTAAGGAAGAGGCTATTAATAAGGGAAAAGAGATTAAAGTACGGCTTGAAAAGCAGGAAAACGCCTTAAAAGCAGTGTCTGAAGAATTAAGAGAATGGCTTTTAAAAATTCCAAATCCAGCTAAAAAAGATGTAAAAATTGGAAAAGATGATTCGGATAACGAAGTAATACGGAAATGGGGAGAAATAAGAAAATTTGATTTTAAGCTTCTTGACCATTTAGATTTAGGAGAAAAGTTAGACATTATTGATGTTAAAAGAGCATCAAAAGTTTCGGGCGCGCGTTTTGGTTACTTAAAAGGTGACGCTGTGCTCTTAGAATTTGCGCTTATACAGCTTGGATTAGAAATGTTAATAAAAGAGGGTTTTATTCCGGTTGTTCCTCCTGTTTTAGTTACAAAAGAAGTTATGAAAGGTTTAGGCTATATGGAAAACGGCGGCGAGGAAGATATGTATCATTTAGAAAAAGACGATATGTATTTAGTTGGAACCGCAGAGCACGCGTTAGTTCCAATGCATAAAGACGAAGTTTTAAGCGCTAAAGATTTGCCAATTAGATATGTTGGATTTTCTTCGGCTTTTAGACGGGAAGCAGGAAGTTATGGAAAAGATACAAAAGGCATTTTACGGGTTCATCAATTCGATAAATTGGAAATGGTTTCGTTTGTTAAAGATGGAGAGGACGATAAGGAACATGAATATTTATTGTCTTTGGAAGAAAAATTATTTAAAGCGCTTGAAATTCCTTACCAGGTTGTTAAAATGTGCAGTGGAGATTTAGGTTTTCCGGCGGCAAGAAAATATGATTTGGAAGCATGGATGCCGGGACAAGGAAAGTATAGAGAAGTAACTTCAGTTTCAACAGTTACTGATTTTCAGTCAAGAAGACTTAACATTAAATACCAGGACGGAAATGATAAAAAGTATGTAAATATTTTAAACGGAACAGGTTTTGCATTTGGCAGAACAATAATTGCAATTTTGGAAAATTATCAAAAAGAAGATGGTAGCATAGAAATTCCAAAAGTTTTACAAAAATATATCGGGAAAAGCACTATAAAAGAGTAAAATCAGCCTCTATAAAATTTGCTGCTAAATCAATCTAAATCACTCAATTTAAAGCAAGTAAAAAATCTTGACAATAAAAATAAAATATCACATTATAATGTTAATTGCTGTTCACCTTTATTTATTTAAAGTTGAGCGAATTTATTAAAGGAGGTGATTCTGTCCATGGCAAAGAAAAAGAAGAAGAAGAAGAAATAGTTGGTAAGTAATTTGGAACATTACCAATTATTACCAATTGATCAATTGGTCCCCTCACATTTAAAAAATGTGAGGGGTTTTTTATGTTCGGGTATGTTAAAATTAACGTATGTTAAATATCTTCGGAAAGTTGTTCGACTCAAACGAAAAAGAAATTAAACGAATATCCCCAATAATAGAAAAAATAAATTCATTGGAAGAAAAGACAAAAAAATTAATAGACAGCGATTTCCCCAAAAAAACCAAAGAATTTAGAGAAAGGCTGGAAGAAGGAGAGCCTTTGGAAAATATTTTACCTGAAGCTTTTGCCTTGGTTAGGGAAGCGTCAAGAAGAACAACGGGCTTAAGGCATTTTGATGTTCAATTAATTGCGTCAACTGCGCTTTTTGAAGGAAAAATCGCAGAACAAAAAACAGGAGAGGGAAAAACTTTATCTGCAACACCTGCTTTGTATCTCCGCGCTTTAACCGGAAAAAACGTTCATTTAGTAACTGTAAACGATTATTTGGCAAGAAGAGATGCGGGCTGGATGGGGCCGATTTTTGATTTTTTAGGTTTAACGGTTTCTTCGATAATTTCGGAAGAATCTTTTATTTTTGATCCAAAACACAAAAATAATGATATCCATGATTTAAGGCTTTTACACCTAAGACAAATCACAAGAAAAGAGGCATACCAAGCTGATATTGTATATGGAATTAATTCTGAATTTGGTTTTGATTATTTAAGGGACAATATGGCCCAAGACAAAGAATCTTTGGTGCAAAAAGGATTTTATTACGCAATAGTTGACGAAGTAGATTCTGTTTTAATAGACGAAGCAAGAACTCCTCATATAATTTCGGCTCCGGATGAAGCCCCAACGCAAAAATATTATGAATATGCAAAATTAGTTGATAAATTAAACTCGGAAATTGATTATAAAATTGATGAAAAATTAAGAACAGCCCATTTAACAGAACACGGAATTGGAAAAATAGAAAAAATTTACGGGATTTCCAATATTTACGAGAAGGATTTTGATACTGTTTATCATTTAGAAGCAGCGCTTAAAGCCCGAACTCTTTTCCATAAAGAAAAAGATTACATTGTTAAAGATAATGAAGTAATTTTAGTTGATGAGTTTACCGGAAGACTAATGATTGGAAGAAGGCTTTCTGAAGGACTTCATCAGGCAATTGAGGCAAAAGAAAATGTGCCGATTCAAAGAGAGTCAAAAACTTTAGCAACAGTTTCGCTTCAGAATTATTTCAGAATGTACGAGCACTTAGCCGGTATGACAGGAACCGCAGTTACAGAAGCGGAGGAATTTCATAAAATTTACAAACTTGATGTTGTTGTTGTTCCAACACATCGGGATATGATAAGAAAAGATTTATCGGACGCAATTTATAAAACAGGCAGAGCAAAAATTTCGGCAGTTGCTACGGAGATTGAAAAAGCAAATAAAAGGGGACAGCCGGTTTTGGTTGGCACAACAGCGATTGATAAAAACGAAATTATTTCGGAACTTTTAAAAAGAAAAGGCATAAAACATGAAGTTTTAAATGCAAAAAACCACGAAAGAGAAGCAGAAATTATTGCAAAAGCAGGAGAAAAAGGAGCTGTAACAGTTGCAACCAATATGGCAGGAAGAGGTGTTGATATTATTTTAGGCGGAGAAACTCCGAAAAATGCCGACGGAAGCGAAAAAAAAGGAGCAAAAGACCGGGAGGCGTGGGAAAAAAAGCACCAGGAGGTTTTGGATTTGGGGGGCTTATATGTAATCGGAACGGAAAGACACGAGTCAAGAAGAATAGATAACCAGTTAAGAGGACGTTCCGGGAGGCAGGGGGATCCTGGGCTTTCGCAGTTCTTTGTAAGTTTAGACGATGACATCATGCGGCTTTTTGGGGGAGACACGATATCGGGATTAATGACTCGTTTTAACATGCCGGAAGATATGCCATTGCAGCACCCGCTAGTATCCCGTGCCATTGAGCAGGCGCAGGTTAAGGTTGAAGGATACAATTTTGACATTAGAAAACACCTGGTTGATTACGATGATGTTTTAAACAAGCAAAGGGAAATAATATACAAAAGAAGACAGGATGTTTTAAATATTGATGATCCTAAAAAAATAAGAGAAGATTTACAGGAAAAAATTCATTCTTCAATTGCGGCAACGGTAGTAATGTACGCGGAAAACTATGAAGAAAAATCTCCGTCTGTTCAAATTGCCGAAAAATTTGGAACTATTGTCCCTTTTGATGAAACTTCTTTAAAACAAATAGAAACGCAACTTGAGCAAGTAAAACCAGTTGAAGAAAAAATTTCGTTTCTTAATAATTTGGCAGATGATATTTACAAAACGCGCGAAAAACAAATAGGAGAAGAGTTGATGAAGCAAGTGGAAAGGTTTGTTGCTTTATCGGTAATAGATAATCTTTGGGTAGATCATTTAGACGCTGTAGATAATTTAAGACAGGGTATTGGACTTAGAGGTTACGGGCAGAAAGATCCTTTGGTTGAATATAAAAATGAAGCTTTTAGAATGTTTGAGCAGTTAATAAATGGAATAGATGATGAAATAGTTCATAGAATTTATAAAATCCAAGTCCAGGAGCCTCCGGAGGTTCACCAAGAGCATCAGCACATTGTTACCCAAGCAGCCGGCGGAAACGCAAACGCGGAAGTTTCATCAAGCCAAAGAGTGACAACTTCAGTTACATCAAATACTTCTAATAAAAAATTAGGCAGAAACGACCCCTGCTGGTGCGGGTCAGGAAAGAAATATAAGAAATGTCATTACCCAAATTAATTTGTTTTGAATAAGATTATTATGATTTATAAACACAGGTATACATGCATACCTGTGTTGGATATAGTAAAGCTATCCCAGTTCTAGGGTGAGATAGATATATTAATTAAATTAATTTAATCAGGTTTATATCATCAGTAGTGCATTGGTCTATTCCTAATTCCAAAAGCTTTTTATATTTTTCCAAACTATCATCTTTAAGATGAGTGTGTGCAAAGAATTTATTTTTATGTAAAAGATTTACAATTTCTGTAGTGTAATGTTCAAGCTGTAAATGTAAAACATTTGCCCCTGTTAATTTTAAATAAGAAATTAATAATTTTTCTATAAATTCTTTTGACATCCAATCTTCAATTAGTTTTGAGGCATGAATTAGACCAATTTTTTCATTGGGGAATTCTTTTTTTATGTAATAAAAAAGCGGCAGGATACTTGTAGTAATTTCGATATCTTTTGGTTTATACTCCCTAACTAATTTTCCAACTTCTGTAATGCATTTTGGGTCTAAAGATTTTATCTCGATTTCCAATCTTCCTTTTTGTCCAAATTGTTTTAAAACTTGAGAAAGTAAAGGATATTGTTTGTTTTTATTAAACGAATAATCATGCACAACTATTACATTTCCGTTTTTATCTAAATGAACATCTAATTCTATTCCATCGGCACCTTTTTCAAAAGCTGATTTAAAAGCTTCAATTGTATTTTCAGGGTAATTTATTGTATCTCCACGATGAGCAATGATTAATGGCTTCATAGCATGTATTTTAGCAGATTATTAATGAAAATTAGAATACGAAGAATACGGTTATCACGACTTCTAAACCCAGGTATACATGTATACCTGGGTTTTATGTAATATAAAAGAGTGTACATTGACAATGTACATTTATAATGTATAATTGAAATTAGCATGAATATTATTAACGCAACTATGTTAAGAAATAATTTAGCAGATGCTCTTTCCGGAGTTTCCAAGAGCCGTAATTTTCTTCTGGTGGCAAAAAAAGGGAAAATAACATCTGCTATTGTGGATATAGATTTATTTGAAGATCTACTTGCTCTTTCTAAAAAAGATTATCTAAAAAGCGTTAAAAATGCCCGTAAAGAATATATAAAACACAATATTTTTACCCACGAACAAGTTTTCGGCGAGATATAAATGGCCTACAAACTTATTTATACAAAAACCGCTTTTAAAGATATTCAGAAACTGGATGCAGTTGCCAAAAAAAGAATTAAGAAAAAAATCGAAGAATATACAAGATCTCCTTTTAAGCCTGCTATAAAACTTACTGATTTTGCTCTTGGAAGCTATAGATGGAGAGTGGGTAATTACAGAATAGTTTTTGATGTGGATAAAAAAAACATAATTATTCTTAGAGTAGGTCACAGAAGGGAAATATATAAGTAATATAAAAATGTTTACCCTGAGCGAAGTCGAACAGGCCATTATCCTCGAATACCTTAAATTGTGATATTATTTTCTGAAGGTTTGCCCTTTTCCAACTTGACATTTTCTTTTAAATTCATCTATGCTAATTATGCATGGATACAATTCATGACACTCCTGTAAATAATCAGGAACAAAAACCACTTCCTTACACCTCACCGAGATATAAAAGAGTTCTTCTTTTTGCAAGTTTTACGTTATTCGTTATTATTGTTTTTTCTGTTGTAGCATTCGTTATTGTTTCACAAAGCAAAAAAACAGACACAAAGGTAACAAAGGAGACCAAGGAGCCAACTGTTAATTTGGTAACAGAATATGAAAACCCTTTTGATAAGAAAAGTCAATATGTAAATCCCTTTTCAGGATATAAAAATCCATTTGATTCATTGCAATGACAATACGATTTTCAATTCATATTTTTCGACTACTTATAATATTTATTTTATTTATCGTATTGTTTTTTAGCGTTATAACTGTTTTTGCTAAGGAAACGCCTGAACAGGTAGCACAAAAATACGGCATTACTTTTCCTATTGCAGAGCTTAGTGGCTGCACTGATTATTCAGCCTGTAGAACGTACTGTGAAGATCCTGTTAACTATAATACTTGTATCGAGTTTGCCAAAAAGAAAGGCTTTTACGAGGAAGAACAAATAAGCAGTGTAAGGCAGGATTTTTGGGCAAAAACAAAAGCAGAGCTTGGATGTGATTCTGAAGATTCATGTCGACAGATTTGTGAGCAGGAGGAAAATTTTGATAGATGCAATAATTTTGCCAAAAAATACAATTTACAAGGGGGACATACAGAAGACCCAAGTAAAAGTGAGATTCTTGAAAAAGCAAAGGAGGTCCTTGGTTGTAATTCTTATGCCTCCTGCTCGTCATTCTGCCAGCAAGAGGCAAATAGACAAAGATGTTCTGATTTTGCAAAACAGGTTGGTCTTCGTGGCGGAGAACAGCATGTTGGTCCTGGCGGATGTGCTACAGAGGAAACCTGTAAGGCATTTTGTTCGGATCCAAATAACTACCAAATCTGCTCGCAATACACCTCTGCCGCTGGTGGGAATTTTCAGGGTCCTGGTGGGTGTAATAGCGAGACATCATGCCGTTCCTATTGCGAACAAAATCCACAGGAATGCAGACAATTTGGGGCATCGCAGGGTGACCCAAGCTATAATCCTCAAGAGATATGCAGTAAAACACCAAATTGCTCTTGGACAAATAATGCTTGTGTGTGTTCGGGAAGTGTAAATCCCAAGGAGTATTGTAAGCAATATCCAGATAGATGCAGTGATAATTATCCTGTTCAGAATGATCCACAGTCAAGTTCGCAACCATACTCATATCCAAGTTATGTTGAAGAAGACCCGGCTACTCAATGTGCTAAGTATCCAGGATGTTCATGGACAGGAACAAGTTGTCAATGTTTGGGCACAAACAATAACTATGAACCACCGAGTGAATCTTCTGTTCAGCCAACTTCTGGTGTTCAGGGTGCCGCGACCAGCAAAGGCCTTTTACAAATAATTCGAGATTTCCTTTTTGGCTGGTTATAATTCACTGGCTCAACTGATTTTTCTTCTTCTCCTCAATTTGCTATGATTTATGTATGCCTAAGGGAAAGAAAAAGAATCTTACTTACGAACATTTAAAAACAGTTTGGACAAAGCGTCATAAAGAACTTGAAAAAGAAATTTTTGAAAAACATAAAGATTCTTTTGAGTGGCTTTCGCAAAATTCAAAACAATTCGCAGTCGGTTCTTTAGCCGGTTTATTTTTATTAACTTCTCCTATTATTCCAAAAATCCCGACAGCTTTTTCATCAGCCAGCGCGGAAATAAATAAAATCATAGATAAAAAAATATTTCTTGTTTACGATTTAAAAAATATTTTACCAAGCGAAGTCCGTCCGCTAACACAGGAAGAAGAGGCAAATGTCAGCGAAGTCTTAACAAGAACTTACGGGTTTAGGGTAACTCCGGAATTAGAAGGCAAAAGATTAAATACAAGTTATGGGTTAATAGGACAGGAACAGCATTTAAAAAGATATCCGGGGGACAATATGCTTACTCATTTTGATAATCCAGAAGACGCAGAAAAATATTTTAAATATGGAATGGCGCCGGGTCTTGGCGCCTGGAGATATTTTGCATATTCAAAAGCAGAAATTACCCAAGAAGACATAGATAGGGAAAAATATTATATCGCAGTCCAGACTTTTTTAGCGCCTGGGTTTAACGAAAACGTAAGAGAATATGTAAATTTTTTTAAATACAGAAAAATGCTTGTTGTTAATCCGCAAAATGGCAAAGCAATGGTGGTTGTTGTTGGTGATGCAGGTCCTGCAAAATGGACAGGAAAAAGCTTGGGAGGCTCACCCGAAGTAATGACTTATTTGGAAAGATACGACGGAAGGCAAAGAGGACCGGTTTTGTATTTCTTTATTGACGATCCTGATGATAAAATACCATTAGGTCCTGTGTCAATGTAACTTTATGAAACATAAACATTTTTACGCTCATTTAATAGAAACAACAGATGTTGTTTTAGAATTGGGAGAATTAGATTTGACCCCCGAAGAAAGGATACATCTACTATCACTGGTTGAGGCAAATATTCATTCCAGTGTAATAAATACTGTTTTATCTGCTCTTGATGAAGAAAATAAAAAAATATTTTTGAAGAATCTAATGCTTTCCGACCATACAAAAACGCTGGAGCATTTAAAGCAAAACAGTAAAGATATAGAGGATAAAATTCAAAAAACAATAAGTATTATAAAGAAAGAACTGCTGGAGGATTTAAAAAAAGCGAAAAAAATCAAGAAATAAAAAACTCAAATTTTTTTAAATCAACAATGTCTTCTTTATCAAAAATAATGCCTTCTTTGATAAGCATTTTTTTCTGAACATCAGGTCCGCCGAAAGCGTATCCGCTTGAAATTTTTCCTTTGGAGTTTATTACCCTGTGGCAGGGAGTATGTTTTGGATCTTTGTTCTGATGTAAGGCGTAACCTATCACTCTTGGATCAACATTCACTAATTTTGCTAAAGCTCCATATGTAGTTACTTTCCCTTTGGGAATCCTTGACACAAGGCCGTAGACTTTTTCAAACGTTTTCATAGATTCGATTTCACTCACTATGACCCTGAGCATAGTCGAACGGGTCATTTAATAACAATTAAGAAAAATAAAATTGCAAGAACTATTCTATATATGCCAAACGGAATAAAAGTATGGGTTTGAATATATTTTAAAAACCATTTTACAACAATAAATGCGGTTATTAATGCTCCGATAAAGCCTGTTAAAAGAATTAACCATTCATTTAAAGAATACGAAAAATTACTTTTAACTAAATCAAGGCTAGTTGCCGCAAGCATTGTCGGGACAGCCAGTAAAAATGAAAATTCCGTAGCGGCTTTTCTTTTGGTACCTAAAAACAAAGCAGGAATAATTGTTGCAGCCGACCTTGATACGCCGGGGATTATAGCAATTGACTGAAAAATGCCTATCAGTAAGGCATTTTTGTAGCTTATATTCTCAATTTTATCAACGTGATGTCCTTTTTCTTTATAAATTAGCTCTAAGATTATAAGTATTAACCCACCAAGAAAAAGAGAGATTAGCGTAATATATAAATTTCCCAAAAGAAATGATTTAATAAACTTAAAAAGAATAAAACCGATTATGCCGGTTGGGATAAAAGCTGTTAAAACTTTTTTCCATATAATGCTATTTTTGAAAAGAGAATCCCAATATAAAAAAACTATTGCAAGTATTGCGCCAAGCTGAATAATAATTTCGAAATCTTTTACAAAATCAGTTTGGGCTATTTTTAAAATATCGGATGTTAAAATTAAATGTCCGGTCGAAGATATGGGAAGAAACTCTGAAATTCCTTCTATTACAGATAATACAATTGCTTCAAAAAAGTTCACTTTAACATTATAACCAGGTTTGCAAAAGAAGCAAATATTACCTACAATTACTTCATGAAAGAACAAAAGAAAGAAGAAATTGTCTGGGATAAAAAGAAGATAATAATATTTTTAGCAGCCATTTTTTTGCTTTTGCTCGGCGCATATGAGTTAAAGTCAATAATATTAGGAGAAAGCTCCAATCCTAAAATTTCTCAAATAGTAGACAAACAAAATGTAAAAGGAATAAAGATTGAGGAATCTCCCCAACAAAGTTTAAAAAATAATGTTACGGAGCAAATTAATAATTTAAAAGAGGAAGCTCAAAACATAAATATTGTTGATATCGCTTCATCCTCTCC
>ERZ1292623.1904-Hain-H51-01um-R1-1904-length-19412-cov-6_pt1 | contig 19412 bp, 25 predicted proteins | sample MGYA00564398_ERZ1292623 | MGnify/ENA primary metagenome ERZ1292623 (study PRJEB36523, sample SAMEA6512633) | groundwater metagenome | collected 2019-01-07 | study: AquaDiva: Metagenomics assemblies of 32 groundwater samples | reverse complement strand
AGGCACAACAACCAGATGCATCCTCTTTAAATACTGAACAACAAAACTTTAACTTTCAGTATATGCAACAAATGATGGAGCAAATCGCTCGAAATACTATTTCTGAAGTTCTTAACAGTTACACTGAAAAAAATAGGGACAAACTAACCTATGAACATGTGAATGTGAAAACAAGCGATGGTACTCAGGTAATTAAAACTCAAGACGGAAAGTATTTTAAACTGGTACCAGTCACCCTTAAAAAGGGTTAATATCGAGTCTTTTTAGGTATTTTTCAGTGAAAATTAGTTTCACTTTACCCTCCAAAGCCTTTCCATTTTTTAACTCTTCCAAAAATTCTGGAAGAGTTTTCTTTAATATCCTTATACTACCATCCTCAATATTGGATGGAATAGCCCTATTTCTGCATATATTTACAAGCTCTCCTTGTGAAAATTTGCTGTTTACGAGAATCACGTATTCATTTGAAATTGCGGCATCTGCATGCTCAATCATATGACACAACATGCATTCAGTTCTAAATTTGGAATCCTCAGGATTTATAATATTCTCTTCAACAAGGTGAACATCAAGAACTTTATCGGCTGATACGTCATATGGTTCAAAACCACAACCTTGACACTTAAATCCGTCATCTCTGAGTGCTTTGCTTTTTATTCTCTCCCAGACATCAACACTTATCCTGCTCCTAAATTCCTTGTCAGATGGAGATATTGTGGCCCTTATTTCAAACTTATTTTCTGTTTGTGACATTTATTTAGCTTTCCTTGGCTTAATTATAAACATAAGATTTTTCCCCATTAGAGATGGCATAGACTCAGGGACTCCGTATTCTTCAATTTCTGTGGCAAGCTTGGCAAGAACTAATTCTCCTTGTTGCTTAAACATTATCTCCCTACCTTTGAAAAACACAGTTGCCTTTACTTTGTTCCCCTTCTCAAGGAATTTTATAACACTTTTCTTTTTGGTTTCATAGTCATGTTCCCCTATGTTTGGAGAAAACTGCACTTCTTTTGTGATTGACTTAGATTGACCTTCTTTCTGCTTTTTATCTTTGCGCTTTTCCTGGTACATGAGCTTTCCTAACTCAATAACCTTACATACTGGTGGATTTGCGTTTTCAGTCACTAAAACAAGGTCTAAACCAAGTTCTTGTGCTTGCTTTATGGCATCTGAAGTGTCATATATGCCTGGCGGCAACCCCTCAACTACCCTGATTTTTGGAAATCTGATTCTTTCGTTGGTCTTGTACTTAGAGGCTGGAGACTCACGTCTGGGCCTGTTATCTTTGGCGTTCAAGTCTTAAGTTTTTAGATATTAAATGCTTTTAAAATTACTTAGTTATACGCAAATATATTAAAAAAGTTTCTATACAGTGCTAATTTTTATCTTTTCTGCAATATTTATATAAAAAAATACATCATAATGAAGAAGATAACTATTTCTACAGAAGACCTAAAGAGATTAATCAAAGAAGAGGCCTCTAAAATTCTAAAAGAAGAATCTGACAAAATTACCAAAGTAGGCGATGCTATGGATGTCGAAATGAATTCATTGGATAGAGTTGACAATTCTGACGGTTCAGCTTTTACTAAGAATACTGATGGAAAGTTCGAAAAGAAAAAAGCCGCAGATATGAGTAACGAAGAGTTGCCTACTGAAGTTAAAATGAATAAAAACGACAAAGACCAAGGTCATGATGACAAAATAGCTGCTGCAGTTAAAGTGTCTGCTACTAATTCTGAAAAAAAGGGTACAAAGGATAATCCAAGTATTGAGGGAATGAAGAATAGTAAATTTGATTCTAAGACTGAAAACCCATCAACTAAATCATCTACTCCATTTGAGGAAAGAAAAAAGAAAGTTGAGATGAACTCTGAAGATAAAGAAGGAGATGATGGAGCTAAAACTTATGTTGAAGCTGGTGGAGATATTACTGGAAGAGAAAAACATACAACAGGACAAAAAAAGGCTGTTGCTAAAGAAAAAGCTCCTGAAAAAGAAGACCCGTATGGAAGAATCGCCAAAGGAATTGAACTTCCAGAAGGATTTAAAAATAAAAAAGAGCTTATAGGTTTCATTAATGAGCAAGCAAAAAAGGTAGCTAAATTATTGTAACATAAATTATAAATCATTAGAAAAACCAAGGTTAAAGCCTTGGTTTTTTTGTTTTAAATCAATATATTGTTTAAAATTAATAATGTATGATTAAAGAAAGTGTTTTGAATCTTGAATCTCAGAAAATTGAATCTGAGTATTCTTTTATATTTGAAGATAGGATTGCAGACAGATATTTTTGCAATTGCGGAGAACAATTTTTAAGCGCTAACGAAGAAGAGGTCGTTGATTTGCAACACGTACTTGAGGGACAAAGTGAAAAAGACGAGCTTTATGGCAGTGTTTATAAAGACATAAAACTCTCTCTTGATAAAAAAGTAGACTGCCCTCATTGCAATAAAAATTTTAATAATCCAGAAGTAAAGAGAAAGCTAATACCTATAGGTGATTATTTTATTTCTGGATATGAATTTCAAGAAACAGACACAGACCTTGTAATTTACTATGCAAAGGCGTGCCCTGGCGTTATTGAAAGGGTTTCTAATGATGGGGAAAAAGAATATAAGATTGTATTTGACGAATCAATCAAATATATTAGATTTGAAAAGGACACAAAGAGAATGTATTTCCAAGATTTTGGAGATTCTCCAGAAGCAGAATTTGACCTTGATGGTGTCATCAAATACATAGATAAATTTTTTACTTCAGATACTGAAAAAATAATAAAGTTTTATAGCCTGCATATGTATATTAATAGGCTTGCTAATTTTGTATCTGACACCAAAAATTCTAACATTGTAACCGAGTTTTTAGAATTTATAAGAAATACCCCAAATGAGGTTGGTGCTCCATACATCAAAAAACTCCTATCTATTTTTTATGGAATCATCAAGTATAGTAATCTGTCAACTATAGCGCTTACGAAAGGTTCTCAATTTCTTTATGATTTAATGCTTGAGTGTGAAATTCCATCTTCTGAAAAAATGAAAAATAGCGGAGCAACATCTCCAGTTGATATTTTTAACTTTCTTGTTACTAAATACATCAATAAGTTAAATGAAGAGGTTAATGAAGATAATAAAGAGGCCCACGATTTTGCCTACAAATCTAAAAAAAGAATTGAATACGAAAAAGAGATAAACAAAGAAGAGGAAGAGCTTAAATATGAGGTTTTGGATGATGACAAAGAAGCAAAGTTCATAGTTAGAGAAAATAAATCATACAAAGGAGGAAAAGTTATTAGAGCCGATGGTAAATTCCAGGTTATGGATGCCGTTGATGATGGGACTATTTCTAAATTTATATACAAAAAAATTAACAATTTCTCTGAGTATAAACAAATAATAAAATATTTTAAGTTTTATGATAAAAAAGGAGTTATAAGTCTTTTGCAAAAATATAATCTTGAGCTTTTAACTCATGCTATTGATGCCTTCTATTTTAGAAGTAAAATGGAGTCAGATGAACTTGATAGAGTTTTACAAATAATTGATAGTTATCTTGAAACAAGACATTTCTTTAAATCATACAAAAACATAGTACATTTTTCTTTTGTTGAATATGATGATGCAAAACTAATGATGGAGGTTATGGGATTTGACCCGAAAAAACACTTTAACAAAATTAAAACATATGAAGAGTTGGTTGAATATCATGATAATCTTGTAAAATATTATAAAGTTAAGAGTGAGATAGAGAAATCAGGTGCTATAGAAGAGTTCGTTTCTAAATTCAAATACCTTGAAACTAAGGGTGAGGGAGATTATACTGGTCCACTTGAAATCAAGTTATTTGATACAGCTGGAGCAATTATGAAAGAAGGCCCAGAAATGAGACATAGTGCCTCTGAATATGCGCCTAATGTCGCTCAAGGAACTTATCTTATGGGTTCTATTTTTGATAGAGACCCTAATCGTCCAGCCAAAGAAATGGAGCGTTACACCATTGGTTTTAAATATGACCCAAAATATAAAGAGCTTGAATTTGACCAGGTAAAAGGCTTTGCGAATCAACTTGGAAGCAATAGATTTAAGAAACTTGTTATAGATTTTCTTACCGACAAGGATGTTTCATTTAGACCAATTAGAGACTTGAAATTAAAAGAAGGTAATGGGGGAGATGAGAAGTTATAATAAAATCAGCGGGTATGATAAGTGTAATAATTTAGTTTCATATCTGGAATACGATGACGACCTTCAAAATATTATGCGTTATTATAACGTAAAAGGCAATGTTTTAGAAAGAATTCTTACATCTTACAGTGATGATGAGCCATATTTTGAGCAAATGAATAGTGTTGTTGAATATGAAAATAACATAATGTTATTCTCTTTAGTAACTGCTGGAGAAACATATATGTGTCCAATATTAAGCGGCCAAAATTTTACCTCAATTGAACCTCCCAATATTATAAACACTATTTATAGCACAAAATTTGATGAAATAGGCGACTCTTTCATCGAAAACTTCAATATGAAAAATGACCTGATTAATGAGTATCTAAATAAGTTATAAGTTTCTTTAATTTAATGCTATTTATTGAAAAAGGTGTCAATGAAAAGATTAAAGGACTTATGTTTGGGCGTTCTTCTTAATGAAGGCGAAAATGTATTTAGCTTATCTCCGTCAGAAGTAGGAAGTGTTTTGGATGTAAACATCATTGATGATGACATCAAAATAAAGTTTGAAACATCATATGGCAAAACAATGGATTTAGTTGTTAAATCAGAAGACTTAAGAAATTGGGCCTCCAGCCATTCTGTAAAAGACATTTTTAGGCATTTCGTGATTGATTTCATATCAAACTCAAACGAGGGTAATTCTGGCTTAAATGAGATAATTGATGATAATGGCGACATAATGGGAGATGATGATATGCCAAGCAATTCAACAAATTCTTTGGTTGTTGGACCAAAATTTGACCTCGAAAAAATATACAGGTCTTTTATTCCTAAGAGTATACGCTTCTATAGTGGGGACCTTGGAATAGGAATCATAACATGGTAAAAATATTTGAATAATGAAAGAAAATAAAGAAAAAGATAGAATGCGAAAGCTAACCCAGGCTTACGAGCAAAAGGGAGAAGTCTTCAAAGAAGAAAGACAAGAAACTAACGCTGAGAAGTTGCGTGAGGAGTTTAAGAGACTTTCTGAGCTTGCTTCTGGAGAAAAAACAGGAGCCATAAAAGAAGCACAAGAGGGCGGATTTATGGGCGGAGATAATGTTAAGGGCGGATTCCATGGAGCAAACCAGGGAAGGACTGTAAGTTCTATTATAGACAATCTTTACAGCAATCCAACAAAATATCAAGGAGCCCAAGGAAACTCTATTGCTTTAAAAGATGGAGAAGCTTTGGAACTTTCTATTAAAAGAACTCTTAATTCTGGAGCACCAGTTAATAACATAGCTTTTTATGATGAGGTGAATTGGAATCTGGCTCAACTTGGTTTCCCATCTAAGCTTCCGCAAGATATTAAATCGGCTATACTGAAAATGATTTCATGAATTTAACAGAATCTCAAATAAGAAAAATAGTTTCTGAGGAGGTTAGGCGTGTATTTGAGGCTGTTACATTTGATAACAACAAAACATTTACTCCACCTCCAAATGTAGCTCAAAGAGCTCAGGAGGCTTTAAATGTGGTATCTGGTAATAATCTTACCCAGTCTGGTACCGACATTGGTTCTGGACTTTCTAAGGCCAAAGAATTGGCTGCAAAACAAAGTCAAGGATTTGATATGATGAGAAAGATTAAATCTTTTTTTGATACCAATGAATCTTCGTATAAGTCTGAAAAAGCGGCTGGTAAGTCAATTAAAAACTCTGGAATAATTCAATCCTGGGAACTCCGTGGTGGAGATTCAGGACGAGATTGGGTAAATCAAGAACTTGGCTCTTTAAATCAGGATAACCTCAATACCAAAAAGAATCTAAGAAATGCTGGTGGTGCAGGAAAAAATAAGGGTATGGGTATATTCGATACCAATATGATGAGCACAAACAATCACAGAATCCATCGCTAACTATTGCATTTTATCTCATAAAGTTTTACATTTGTACAAACTAAAAAAAATTCGTTATGAGAAGATGGTATACCGTAAAGGTAAAATACACAAAAAAAATTGAAAAAGACGGAGAGGTTGATTATAAAAAAATCAGCGAGTCTTATTTGCTTTCAGCCGTATCTTTTACAGATGCTGAAGCAACAATCACAAAAGAAGTTGGAGATAGAGCTGAAGGAGAATTCCTTGTTCATGCTATGTCTGTAACCGAAATGAATGATGTATTTAGATATAGAGATACTGGGTTTTGGTACTTATGTAAAACTACCTCAGAATTTGAAGATAATGGTAAAGTTACCAAAATTAAAGAAACCTACATGGTTGAAGCTGCATCTGTATCAGAGGCAAGTTCAAGACTTGAGGAAAGTTTAAAAGAAGCTCTTTATGACTATAAAATATCAAGCGTTGCTTTATCGCCTGTTATGGATGTCATAGAAGCAAGCTTGGACAAAGAACTTTCAAGAACACAACCAGCAGAAACGAATGACTAATGGTTACTAAGTTGGAAATATTATCTCAAGTAATGCTTTCCCTTAAAGTAGAACAGGGCAATATTATGCAAAACATAAATGCTCTATTGAATAATAGGGAAACTGAATTTAATTTGATTGAGAAAATAAAAATAGAACTTGGCTCTCTTTCTTCCGTTAATTCAAAAATGCAAGAGTGTGAAGGATTCATGCTTCAAATAGCCCAATCAACAATCAAAACAAACCCTGTTTCTGTGGATGATAACAAGATAGGTTCAGATGGAGATTCTGAAAAAACTCATTCAGAAAAATGATAATTTTATTGAAAATCATATTAGGACTATTGGCAATCGCAGATGCATTTGCCCTGCAGTCTATATTTAAAGATTTCCGTGCTACGAGAAATCAAGAAGGATATGACGAATTATCTATCTGGAGAAGAATAAAGTTTAATCTTGTATCATTTATGATGATAACTGGAATGGTTTCTTTGTTCGTTTTTTTGGTATATTTCATTATTATTAAAATATCAATAGGATGATATGGTGGAAACACTCCAGGATAAGATTTTATATACTTAATGCAATCTGGAATTATAAGTTCTGGTTGTTTTCAGAAAAAATGTATAAAATTCACACTTATGAGGTGAACGATGAAAATCTAAGCCTTAATAATGTAGATATTACTGGTAAAATAATATACAAGAAAAAGAAGGTTTCCCAGAGAAGGTTTGCGGGATATAAATACAAAGACGGCATATATCTCGATAATCCAGGACTAAAACATACCGTTGATAAGCAAACGTGGGAAATTTGGAAAAACAAAGGTTTGATTAAAAAATAAGAAAGGCTGCCTATGAGGCAGCCTTTTCTATTACAAAACACTTTTTTTGGCCTATTTATATGAAAATTATATTTTCAATGGCCAATATTAAAAATAATCCAGAAAAAAATGATGAGCAAAGCTCTGAATTTGCAACAAACCAGGAACTTAAGTCAAAGGTATATGATGCAATTGAAGAACAGCTCAAGGATTCCACTGAAAAAGCCTTCAAATCAGAGGGTATAAAAAATCGTGAGATAAAAGACCAAAAAGGTGAGCAAGGTTGGAATAGGGGAGAATACGGTGACGGTTCTACTTATGGCACTGGAGTTGCAAAAGGTCAGTGTACTGTTACTATAAACAGAGTTAAAGGCCCAAAAGCAACCAATGGGTTTTTTGAAAAAAATCTTAGTTTTGGTGGTAAAAAAATGGTAATAGAAATTCATGTTGATATTGATGTGGAGTCTAAAACAATGGACATGACATACAAGACAACTGAAGATTCTTTTTTCAGAGGTCATCACGATAAAAAGGGTCCTTTCATGATAAATGATAAATTATTCTTTGAGATAGATAATGTTGGTTCTTTTAAAAAAGAGCTTAAAAATAAGTTTGATGAGTTTGCTGTAAGAGAAGCAAATTATATTCTTAAAACTAAACTTGGAATCGAAGATAGAACTGAAAAAAGTATAAATTCAATGGTGGAAAACAATATGAAAAAATTAAGTCTAACCGATATAATCAAAGGAGATTTTGATGAGACAATCGAAAAGATAATGGAATCAACAAAGAAAAAAGAGGTTGACCAAAATCATCCAGAAGTCAAAGCAGCAAATACAAGTGGAAAGCTTTTGTTTGATGATGAAAAAGATGAAGAAGAAACTGTTGAAGAAGTTACAGCCAGTGCTGGCGGTGCTGGAGCTGGAGCTTATTTAACTCCAAACGCATTTAAAAAAGGCGGAGATTTCGATAAAGAAATGAAAGAAGAAGTTCATGAAAAACTACAAGAAAGATTTAATGAAACTCCTTACTCTAAAAAAGAAAAAAAGAGAGCTCTTAAGAGAGAAAATACAAATGGATGGACCACTGTTGAGCTTGACGCTGATGGCTATGCTCCAAAGGGCATGAATAAAAATTATGCACTTGGTCTTCATGGGACTGATGTTAATTCTGCCGAAGAAGATAAACTTAGTACAGGTAGTCCAAAAGGAAGAGCTGCAATGAAAGGGAAGCAATCAAAAGGCTTGTCAGAGAGTTTTGACCCAAACAAAAGAAAATTCGTTACTGAGTCAGAGCATGAGGAAAAAAATATAAATAAAAGATATATCATTACTCATAAGAAAACTGCAGAAGAAGAAAGTAATAGATGGAAAAATCTCTCAAACTTTGAGAAGAACTCAACTATAAAAATTGCAGAGTCTTGTGGTTGCCCTATTGATAATGGAGTTTCTGAAAAGATGGTCACAAGAGAACAAGGTGAAAGAGATAATGAAAAAGAGTTTATGAAAAGAAACACTTCTGTTGACCATGGAGATGAAATAAATGGCAAAAGAATCATTGTGGTTCCAAAACCTAACTCTCTTTCGGGAGCAGAATTCAAAGTATTTGAAGAAGACTATATAAACGAAAGTAAATCTTTTATTCTTGACTTAAATTCTGGTAATCTTGTTAACAACCCTAATTATAAATTGCCAGTTGTTGAAAAAGAAGAGTCTTTAAATGAGAGCGTGGCCCCAATTATCAAAAAAATAGAGCCTTTGAATACTACTTCGGCTTATATTTTAAATACTGATACAGGCCAACTTATTAGAAATAAAAACTATAAACATAGCAAATAATACTCAACTAACGAATTAATATTTGAAAATCCGCCCATAAAAGGCGGATTTTTTTGTTTTTATTTGATTTTTTTACCCCTGTTGTTTACATTTTCTAAAAATAGAAAACTATACACATGAAAAGCGAAATTAAGAATGTACACAATGAGTCAATTACTTTGTTTGTTAAAATAGATGGAGTTGAGCAGCGAGTAAGCATACCTGCAGGTGAATCAATGGTGATAGATGCTTATGATACTAAAACAATTAGAGCATTCAGACAAAGAGGCTTTGTAACCATGCAGGAACATAGAGCTCCAATTGTTGACCCAAAAACTGGTAATATTAATTTGAAATATAACCCTGAGTTTGTTGCCGAAGACTATTATACTGTCAGTAAGAAAGAATCATCAGAAACCACAATTGAGCCAGCCACCGATTCAAATAATGATGAGCCTATGGACCATTTTCATACAACCGAAGACCACAAGCTTGAGCCGATTACTGATATTGAATACCTTCAAAAAAAACTTATAAACGCTTTAACCCCATCCCCTACTTCCTTTGAAATAATTGAGGAACAGGTAGAACAATACGTTGAAGATGGGTATATTAAAGGAGAGTGGTCGGATGAAGATATTGAATTTTTAAAGAAAAATTATCCAACAAAAGGCAGAAAATACTGCTCTACACATTTGAATAGAAATGAAAGTTCAGTTCAGAAAAAAATCAATGCACTTGATTTAAAAAAGAAAAAGAAGAAAAAATAATTTTATGGTTTGTAAGGACTTCAAGATAAACAAAAAAGTCTTTAGAAAAAGAAAGGCATCCACCCTTCAACATAAACTTAGAGTTATAATGAAGTGTTATACTGTTACAGATTTTGTTCTTGACGATGATGCACAATCCTTCACGTTCAAAAAAACTCACAAAATTAATGGATTAAAAATGAATGACCCTAAAGAGTATTCGGGAAGATTTGAAGTAGAAGATATTGACGAAAATCGTGTTATTTTAAAATTGATTATAGGGGAGAAGAAAGATGCTGACAAGTAGAGAAGAGTATATAAAGAAAACTTTTTTTAATGACCTTTCTGAAGTTGAAGCGACTGATTTGGTTAAAAAAATATCTGCCATAGGAGATGCTATTGGATTCATAGGAGAAAATATAAATCAAGACCAAGATAAAGCCGAAAAAAGGAAACATAAATACGATGTATGGATTTCCAAGGAAGTAAAAAAAGATAAAGAAGTCTTAAATAAAATGCTTGAAATTCGCTTAATTGTTGATTGGGCTTCTGAAATAAATGCAGACATATTCCAATATTCTTTTTATGAAGCATTCAATGCTCAACAAGAATGGCATGAGGATATGAGGAGAAAGCATCAAATTGAAAACCTTGACATTCCAGACATTGATGAAAATAGGGTTATTTTCAGATTTAGCGATAAAGAACATTTTTTATACTTACTCACAGCAAACGATTTGGTTCATGAAGGAGCTGTGATGGGTCATTGTGTGGGTGGAAATAATTATAAGTCTAAAATTAAAAATAATCAATCATTAATTTTGTCTATTAGAGATAAATACAACATGCCTCATGTAACTATTGAGGTTGATGTTAATTCCAGGAACACGGTTCAAAAATATGGAAAGGGTAATAAGCCTCCTGTAGCCAAGTATTTGCGCATGTATAGTGAATATGCATTATTCGCATCTGGTTTTAAAGACCTTGAAAACAAAGAAATTCTTAAATTTCTTAATCTTGACCTGGGCCTAAAAGGTCTTTAAAATTTTTTACAAAAACTAAGCCTTAAACTTTTCTTGTGTTATTTATATAAAAACTGTATAGATACACCAAGGAAATGTCTCATTTAGATTTAGAAATTGTTGGCCCAGAAGATAGCCCAAATGAAGGTAGAGTCATTTGGAATGATAACTTTACAAAGATTCATGATGCTATATTAAACATAGAGTACGCAGGTGCTACTGGTTCTACTATTGTTTTGTCTGGTACAAATACATCAGTTGACCTGGCTGTTTTGAGTGGGGTTCCCAATTATACAGTAAGTGTAATTGATAATCCTGTTTTTGATTCTGTTTCTGCTACTACAATATCTGGAGGAACTCTATTTTCAGGTAATACAAATTTAAGTGATATTTTTGTTTTACCTCCAACGCCATCTACACAGCAGTTAGTATCTGCTACTGGTGATACTACAACGGTTGGAGTTGGTACTCCACCAATAAGCGGTTACAATGTGGGAACTATTTATGTAACCACATTTGATACTGCCAATTCAGCAACTGGAGTTACTCTTGATGTTGATGGATTTGGAGCTTTGAATGTTGAAAAATATGATTATGACTCAAGTGGATTTACAACTATTGATATTGGAGAAATTCAACCCAGCGTTCAATATTTCTTAACATATGATGGTGCGAGATTTCAATTTAGTGAGATAGACCCAGATAGTGGTGGTGGAACTTATACATCTCCTGGACCAATTCCAGTCACACTTGGCGGTGTTGGAGCTGGAACTATTTTTAGCAATACTCCAATTTCAGATGTATTTACTGACTTGTTTTTCCCATTTCTAAATTCTTCATTCAGTTCATTTTTAATAGCTGGACAATCAACAACGTTAGAGGTCGGGAATTCAATAGCAGCAGGTTCAAAAACATTTTCTTGGAATATTTCAAATTCTGCGTATACAATTAACAACTCTATTTCAATAAAAAACGTAACTGGAGGAAATGTTATTATTGCAAACGGAATCAGTACTTCTGTTAATTCAACAGCGATTACTATTAGCTCAATTACAAAAACTACTCCAACACTCCATAGATGGCAAATAAAAGCCCAGAGAACAAACTCTACTTATTTTACAAGAAACTTTGATGTTAACTGGAGATGGAGAGTTTATTATGGAACCAGTTCTCAAACTGGATTAACATCTGCTCAAATAACAGGATTGACAAGTAGTCAACTTGACACCACTGTTATTGGTGATACTCTTTCATATGGAACTGGTAATTACAAATATTTGTGTATTCCATCCACATTTACAGAGCCTTCCCTAATTAAAGATTCTTCCACCAATCTTGCTATTTCTATGGCTGATACTGCAGAAGGATATTCAACTGGAACAGGTACATATAAATATCAATTAGTAAGTGTAACCAATCAATTTGGAATTGTACAAAACTATAAGGTATTTAGGTCAAGAAACATTCTTGGAGGAAGTATAAACTTTATAATATCATAACATGGCGTATATTCCAGGTTCCATACCAGTTACAGGCTTTATAGGGCCAACCGATGATAGCGATACTTATGCGGTAACAGATTCCATTTATGGCATTGATGGTTATCGAAGCTTATCTTCTACAACTGTAAGAAACGCAATTTCAACAGAAAGAAGAAGAGAGGGTATGCTTGTTTATACTCAGAGTGACCAAAATGTATGGCAACTTTTGCCTACACCATGGGTTGGAACAGATGCTGATTGGAAATTGTTTATATCCAGCGCTGCTTCTGCATCGTTAACAGCTGTAACTACTGTAAGTAATGGTCTGACAAAAACTGATAATAATATCACTCTTGGAGGAACGCTTACTGGAAATACATTCATCAATAACGCAGGATTCCTATTTAGGTCAGAGACATTCTCTGCAGACACAATTTCTGCTCAAACAATTTATGCAGCAAATATTGGTGGATTTTCTTCATTAATCTTTACTTCTGATATTGATATGAGTGGAAACACAATTCAGTTATCAAATATTTTCGGAGACATTCAATCAATAAGTGCAAATGGCGGAGATATTATTATTGCAAGTGATGCTTATGGAGTTGATATTACAGCTAATGCTGGATTAAGAGTTAGAAATGGAATTAATTCTGACAACAGAATTGCACTAAGTTCGGGGGCAACTGGAATTTCTTTTGGCGAAGGTTCTGGCGGAGTTCTTAATTCTTTAACCACATCATCTATAAGGACATGGAATTTGCCAGACGAATCTGGCACAATAGCCCTCCTTTCAAATATTTCTTCTTATGGATTTTTGTCTTTATCTGGAGGAACAGTAACTGGGGATACATATTTTACAACCGCTTTATCTGCGACAAGCTTTAGTGCAGGGAGCACAACTATTGCTTCTACTAAATCTATAAATTCTTCAAATGGCGGAGGCCAGTTAGAATTAGATTATTTTGGGGCTGCTGGAGAAGTTTTATTAAGTACAGATAATGGTGCATGGTCAAATGAATCTCAGCTTTTTTTATCCAATAATGCTATAGAACTTTCTACTTATGATACAGGTGGAACCATTTCTTTGTATGGTGGATTTGATTCTACAATTATAGGTCAGATTATACTTGGAAATTCAGTTGATGGTGTTAGAATTCAAAGATTATTTGGTTCACAAAAAATAGAATTAACTGATGGAGTAGTTGGTGTTTTTTCTGATGCAGGTACTATTAGATTAGATGTTGCAAATAGTGAGATTTTATTAAAAAATAATCCAACAACAAATGAAACAAGTGGTACTGGAAATAGACAATCAGCTATATTTATTGGAACTGAGAATTCATTTATAAATTCAGGAGTTACAAACTCTTTAATAGCTGGTGGTTCTGGACATACTATCGTGTCTGGATTAACAAATATTGCTGTTGTAGGAGGGAAAAATATTTCTGCAACAACAAGTAACTCACTTTATACACAAAATGCAAGATTAGCTGAAAATGGTGGAGTAATTTATTCTGCTGGAACAGACCTTTACAATATTTTTCAGTCTGCTGGTGCTGCTATTTTAACAGCATCAAATGGTCTAACAAAATCTGGAAATAATGTTGTACTTGGAGGGGCGCTTACTGGAAATACATTCATCAATAACGCAGGATTCCTATTCAGGTCAGATACATTCTCCGCAGATACAATTTCTGCTCAGACAATTTATGCATCTTCAACATCAGGGGCGAAAATAATAATCCCGCCAGTAAACGCATCTGCTCCAGCCGATGGTTCAATGTGGTTTACAACAAGTGGTGGAACAACATATTTGAATTATAGAGTAACAGGCACAACTAAAAGTGTAGAATTAACTTAATAAAATGGCAGGACATTTAAAACAACATAGCTTTACTGGTAATACTGACCATAACTTCAATGGATTAACCAATAATTTTTTATTTAAACTAAATTCATCAGGAACTGGAATTACTAATTCTCAAGCTTATGATGACGGAATAAATATTGCCATAGGCCATTCTTCTCCAACAGCAAGGTTTTCAGTTAAAGCCACTGGAGACACAACGGGAAATGTTGCAAGGATTGATGGGGCTACTGTAGATAATTTGTTTACTGTAAAAAATAATGGACGAATTGGAGTAAATGTTGCTCCTTCTGACGCAAATAGATTATCTGTTACAGCTGGAGCTGGATTGGATGGTGCAATAAATATATCCGCATCAAACTTAGCGGATAATGGTTATGCTCTTTTAGCTCAAGGTTCAAGCTCAAGCTCAAATTACTATGGTTTGTGGTCAGATGCTCAAGGCGCAACAAGCAATAATATGGCATTTAGAGGGAGTGCTTTGGCCTTGGCAGTAACAAACAATTATGGTGGTCAATTCATAGCAAGAAATGCAAGTGGTCAAACAATTGGGGTATATGGTTTGGCGACAGGCGGAGACAGTGTGAATGCGGCAGATTCTGCTGGTGTTCTTGGAATTAATAGTTCTGATGTTTCTACCAACAAAAAAGGTGTATGGGGTTATCTAAATTCCAATGTTAATAACGGAACTGGGTATGGTGGTAAATTTGAGGCTGCTAACGCAGGAACTAATGCCATAAACTATGCCATTCACGGTAGAGCTAATGGTTCATTTAGTAGTGCTACTAACTATGCTGGATTCTTTCAGGCAGATGGTGGTTCTGATGCTACAAATTACGCAATTGTTACAAATGGAGGAACAAATGGATTTGGGACGATAACTCCAACAGATATGGTTCATATCAATGGAACCACGGGAAGTACTCAGCTTAGACTTGAGAAATCATTTACTCCAACATCTTCTGGAAATACTTCTGGAAATATAGGCTCAGTTGCCTGGGATGACAATTATTTCTATATGAAAACTAATACTGGTTGGGGAAGAGTAGTTTGGGACTATAACTTCTAATTATTCAGAAGATTTATCTGAATCATTTTCTAATTTTGGAATTGTTATTCCTAAAAATCCTTCTACATCTCCATTAAAAATAAAATTATTTAGCGGTGCATATTTATTGGCCACGATGTCAATGTATTTTTGTGGTAATACCATTTTCGGTTCAGCATATTCTATTTTCCCTTCCTTAATTGTGTGCATGAATTTATAATTGTAGAATCCGTCAAATTCAAATGTACTTTGCTTTAAGTCATTTACATTGTATTCATACTTTTCTTCACCTATAAAACCATGTATTCTATCCATAACTTCTTGTGTGTGATTGCAAAGGTCAAAATAGGATACGAAAAATATTCTATCTCCATAACCCATTTCAATAGCATCTCTTAAAATTTCTACAGGATAACTTATAAGACCACCATCTCCTATATAAGTTCCTATCCTTCTATCGAGCGTTGTAAATGACATAGGCATACTTGATTCATCTGAATTTTCAAGTAAAATTGTTTTTTGATACTGCCTTTCAATGCTGTTTACAACATCAATAGGATTTCTGTAAGTCCATATTATTTTAGTATCGCTATGACCTAAAATTGCATCGAGCAATTGAATGTTGCTGGTCCAAGCTCTACATTTATCAAAAACAACCTCTTTGCTGGCGAAATAACCTTCCAAGAACCCCTTAAGGCCGTTTTGTATGTCCGACATAAGTTCGAGTCTGTTTTGAGCTTTAAACGTTACATTATGAGATATTGTGCTCCTCATCCCCTTAACTACATCTATAACTCCAGAAGTTGGAGTTGCATGAAATGAAGGATTTGAATTTATCAAGTTACATAGTAATGTTGAACCGCTCCTCGGCAATCCAGATATTAAGGTTAGTTTTCTCATATTGTATTGTTTTTATGAAATATATGAAATTAGCATTTAAAATACAATAACTATTTACTTTCAAAAAAAGGTAATTTATATTTATAAAAACAAAAACTACAATTATGAACTCAGTAGCAGACGCATTAAATACTCTAATTTCAGCAGTTAACTTAGCACACAATAAAGGCGGAGTTTATTCACTTGAGGAAAGTCACTATATATATTTGGCTATTTCTTATTTGAATTCACTTCAAAATCAAGCTAAGGCTAAAGCGGAAGAAGCACCACAAAATACGACAAGCCAACCAGCTAATCATCAACAAGACTAAGCATTGGGTATCGCTTTTTAAGCGAACACGCATGGTGTAAGTAATTGCCAACTTTCATTGTTATTGTTTGAATTAATTACTCAACTCTAACGAACGAAGAGGGACTCTGTATACTAAATTGATGGACATTTCGTCAATGTGAAAATGACAGGATAGAGGGAAAGGCATCCAGCCCAGATGACGACTGGGGAAATTTTACTACTCATTGCTTTTAAAACAAAAGAGACCCAGCGATAGGGTCTCTTTTTTTGTAACTATAACGGTCCTAAAATTATGGGTCCGTTATGTCCCAAGGTATCTTTATTTTTCTTCTTCGTCAATAAAATCAAGAACAATAATTGTGTTCTCATTTAGATTATAAAGCGCATCATCATCTGCACCTTCTTCGATTGCTTTTTGCTCAAATTTATGAGTTTCAAATTCTTCTTCAGATTTTTGTTCTGATTCACCATCGTTTTCGCCAGGCAAGCATTCTTCGTTTTCTTGAACGCATTCTTCACCTTCTTGAATAGTTTTAATGCTTTTTGCATGATTTCCTTCAGAAAGTCCCGCAAGTTCTCTCATTCTTTTTGCAAATTCAGTTATAGTCTCTTTGCTTTCTGTTTTGACATTTTTTTCTTTCATGTCTTTTTTAGCTTCTTTCTCCATTTTTTCAAGTCTTGTGTAATAATCAGGAATTTCGAAAAGATGGTCCATTGCTATTTCTTTGGCCAATTTTTTGCTATTAACATGCTCCATCTCAATCTCAATTCCTTTTTTGAGTTCGCTTGCTATTTTGCTTGACTTGACCCCATGCTTTTTTGCAATGTCTTCTACAGACATTCCATCAGCATAGCCACCTTTTATTTTATCACCTTTTCCCATTAATACTTTATTGTAAATATTTGGAAAAAATGAGTTTACCTACCCCATTGTAAAAATTTAGGGCTATAACTTATCCCAACTCCGAAGTATGGTCCAGTGCTTACAATCCCAGAAGATGGATTAACTAAAAATCCATAACCCAAATTCATCCCTATACTCCATGGTTTTCTCATGTTTCTAAGAATTTTTTTATTAGCAGGGTCGTCCATTATACTTGCTCCCTCAAGAGTTGTAAACGTAACTCCTGGGTAATCGGTGTCGGCTTGAATCGTAATTTTTCTTGTATCCTTGTCTTGAAATAGACCAAGATTTAAGTTCATTCCAATTGTTAAGTCAAATTTTCCATAATCAGGAACCAGTCTATATACTGAATCAATAGGGTCAAATACTATTTCATAAGGAATTCTTCCGTTAAGAATTCTGTAGTTTATAGAATCATGATGAACACTATCAGAAATTTTCATATACCTTTGTCCGAGACTATCAATTTCTACAAGGACTGGAACATCATTGATTACTTCCTTTATAACATATTCTGTTTTGATGATAGTTTTTGGTGGTTTATTTTTTTCTACCTTGAAGTCCCCAAGTAGATTTGAATATTTAGTATTCAGTTCTTCGAGCGTTAATTCATATCCAGATTTTTCAGACCTCCAGGTATCACCATCAACTTTATATTGATTTATAGTATCCATAGCAGCTTCATAATTATTAGATATTCTCTGTGTTTCTTGTTTTTCAATCTCAACTTGTTCTTTCCAATGCCTTGTTTGATTGCATTGTCTAAGAAATAATAGGATAAGAATTACAACTCCAGCCAAAAGCAACATCCTTGTGTTTTTGGGGTCTGTAATGAATTTTAAAATATTTTTTAGTATTGTCATAATTTTATTTTTTTTCTCTCAAAGCCTTTGTAATAGGGTCCTCTTCTATATTAAACATCTTTCCAGTTCCTCCAGAAGTTTTATTGATTATTTTTTTTGGAGTTTCGTTGCTCACCGTTTTAACCTCAGTATTTGTAACCCCATCCAATTGAAGGAAAGTATCTTCAAGGACTTGTTGAATTAACTCAACGCAAACATGCTTTAAAGCTTCTTGTCTTTGCTTATCATTATCGAATTCTTGATTATACCAGGTTGCAATGCTGAAATATGCTTTTCCAACCATATCAGCCATTTCTATGTCAATTTTTTTGTTTTCCATATCTTAGTTTTTCTAAATATTCTTGAATTTTGTTTTCCTTGACTTTAAAACTAAAGTCTATCATTTCTCCGTTTTTAAATTCTGTTTTATAAACATCACCATTAATGCATTTTCTTCTCTCTTCATAGACATTGCCAGATTCCAATTTTTTGGTAATTTTAATTTCTTCCATATCTCCAACAACTTCCCAGTGTTCTATTTCCTCGTTAGTAATCCAAAGTCTTTCTACAAAAACATCATTAACTGTTCTTATATAGTCGTAATATGTAATGCTATTTTTTCTTCTTTCTTCATTGCCAAGAATTATACTGACTTTTGAATATTTCTCTCCATCACTTACAAATCTATCTACTACATTATCTTTGAAATAAGTGAACGAGTGTGTTTCTCTCGTTTCTTCTTCGTATTTATAAATATTAACCACTTTTATAGTATCGGTAGTGTGAGCTGCAAGCTTTACTTTACCATCCTTATTGTATACTTTTATTAAAATAGTTAACGCCATAGGTAAAAATAAGAAATTAAACCCAGAAAATCAACATGAACGTAGTATCCATAACAGTTGATGCATTTTTATCAGATATGTTCTGCAGGCACTGGGATGAACTCCCATATTCAATACTGAAGCATATAGCTAAAGTCATTAATTATGAGACAGTTCCAGATAGAATAATATCTGATAATGAGAAAATCAGAGATTTAGTTCATTGGAATAGGTTTGATAAAATGAAATTG
>ERZ1292623.707-Hain-H51-01um-R1-707-length-34342-cov-6_pt3 | contig 19420 bp, 18 predicted proteins | sample MGYA00564398_ERZ1292623 | MGnify/ENA primary metagenome ERZ1292623 (study PRJEB36523, sample SAMEA6512633) | groundwater metagenome | collected 2019-01-07 | study: AquaDiva: Metagenomics assemblies of 32 groundwater samples | reverse complement strand
GGGATCAATGATGGGACAATCGGAAGTCATGCGGGCGATGACGTCGCCCGTTTTCGCACCGTGCGCTTTTGCAGCTTGATAATAGCGATCGAGTACGTCGTTTTCATCGCCGACAAAATATGGTTGGCCGAGGGCTTTCAGATACTCAACAAGTACCTGATCTTTCGGATTCTCCGTCGTCGCTATAATAATCTTGTCTATCTCTTTGCACTTGCCCACCCTCTCTAGCATGCACGCAAGCACTGTTTTTCCTGGAGCAATATCGAGTAGTACCTTGTCCGGAAGCCGTGTGGAGGACATCCGCGCCTGTATTATCGCAATGACAGCTGGTTTGTTAGACATACGATCTATGGCATATCGAACATGTGACGTACTCTCTCCACCTTCTTTTTGCGAGTGCCGAGGTTCTTCATGAGCTTTCCTTTTCCGTCGGCCACGCCGATGATTCGTTTTGGCGAATCGATATCATCCACGATGATTTCCCCCTTCTTCCCCAATAGCCCAAGTGACACAAGATTTATATTCCCATCCGCAAGAACGCGTCGTCCGATAGATCGCCCATAGTGTAGTTTCGTTTCAAGAAGCGCAGAAAAGATATGCTTCTGAGCTATGGATACATCAGCGCGATATATCGTATATGCGTCGCTTTCCATTACATTCTCTGAAAAGCAACCCTTGCCTGCATCGATGAGGATGGGGGGGCGCGTTGCATTCATAAGAGACAGATGGGTCTTCATGACGATACCTTGGCTGTCCGCTGTTGCAATTACCGCGCTTGCTCCCTTGCATGCCTCTTTGATGCTTCGTACCGATTGAATGGATGAGAGCGTGTGCTCTGATTTTATCTGGTTGAGGCCTTCGACGATCTTCCGGAGCTTTTTCTGGTCACGCCGATATGCGCGTACATGGGCTCCCCGTTCCACAAGCTTAAGAGCAATTTTTGAACCAAGATTTCCGCATCCAATCACAGCGATACTTGTACCGCCAACATCTACGATGAGTTGACCGAGAAGAAAATCAATCGCTTCTACCGTGAGATCATTTCCTTTGTATGTAATGATTTTCGATTTCAAAATGGTGCCGCGGATGATTCGTTCGATGTTGCCCACGTCATTTTTGCCATGGTAGATCGTTTCAATTTTCTTTTCTGCATCGACGAAAACATAATCGGTCTTTCCATCGATGATACGCGCAATAGCGCCTGCAGTGGAAACGTCGCGAACGATCACGCCTCCATAGATTAATTTATCAGTCTCCCGTACCGGAATAGGATAGAAACGACCTTCCCTAAATACTCCGGAGGTATTCCCGATCACAAAGCCAGTCTTGCGTCGCTTTGAGCCGATACGGATCTTTCGCAGAATGTCTCGTATAACGATGTGCGTCTTCATACATCTTCCCATCGAATCGGATGATCCGCGCGGATGTCTTGTGTCGCTGTTTTACCGGTGACGATATCCATATATTTTGGCAATATTCCACCGCCCGGACCTTTTATGGCAATCATTTTTCCGGTGATCTTCTTTCCCTTCGGTATATCGACTACCGCGTAGAGACATTTCTTGAAGCGATTGATGGTCTCGCGCTCGCTTCCCACGATGACCTTCTCAGGCGAACCTTTGATAACCGGAATAATGTTGCTCAGTCGAACAAGTTCTTTCATCTCTTCCGGATCGGACGAAAGGATATGATCGGGCCCTTCCATGAACCTATCCAACGTAAAATGCCGCTCAATAACTTGCGCGCCAAGTGAGAGCGCAACAGATGCGACGGTGAGCCCAATAGAATGATCGGAAAGACCGACAGGGACTCCGAACGCCGTGCGAAGAGTTTCTAAGACCCTCAGATTCATGTCCTGCGCCGCCGCCGGATAACTTGAGACACAGTGAAGCAAAATGAGATTTTTGTTGCCTGCATCGCGCACGACATTAACCGCATCCTCTATCTGTCCAAGTGTCGACATGCCGGTCGAAATGATGAGCGGTTTGCCCGTCTCTGCAACTTTCTTGATAAGCGGCAAGTTCACCAGGTCCATTGAGGATATCTTGTAAAAAGAAACCCCTAAGCGTTCGAGCATGTCGACGCTTTCAAAGTCGAACGGCGTCGAGAAGATCTCGATACCTATTTTTTTCGCATGGGCGAAAAGCTTCTCGTGCTGTTTCTTGCTCAATTCAAGCCGTTTAAGCATATTGTACGTTGATTCTTCGAGGTCGATGAGCTCTTCCGCGTAACGATTGCCCTTGACCGCACGCGAAACTCTCCCGCTCGCGCGGTACGTCTGAAATTTTACGGCACTGCATCCGGCCTCTTTCGCCCTGTCGATGAGCTCAAGTGCAAGCGCGAGACTGCCATTATGGTTAAGCCCTGCCTCGGCAATGATAAATGCCGACGAATCCGCCGAGACGACGTGTCTCCCGAGAGCGACTGAACTGTTAAAAGTGAATTCTGTATTGTCTTTAATGAGCTCGCGCTCCTCTTCGCTCTCACCTACTGTCAGACGCTCCGCTAGATCAGTCCCGCGTAGGTAGAGCACCTGGAGGTCATCGTAGCGGAAATCTCCGCTTGTGCCGATACAATAAAGTTGTTTGAATGCTCCAAGACGGCTCCTAACGTCTACAAGTTCGGGTTCACTGCCCCGCAACAAGAGTGGGTAAACGTATGGAAGCGACACCATCATCGTATCTTCTACTTCATCTTTTTTCGCGAGGCCTACCTTAATCAGATCTTTCACGGCACGCGCTATGATCTTTTTCTCATCAGTCTTGTCGAGAGAGTCTCCCTTTGTGTAAGCTATCTCGCACGAAACGACTGTTTTTTCTTCCGGAAAGCCCTCCGAGCAAAATTTCTTCTGCTCGCTCACGCGATGAAAAATAATATGTGGAGCATCGTAATATAGAAAATTGAACTTGTCTGGAATGGCTGTCTTTTTCTTAAGAGCGATGAACACCAATTTCGCGCCACGATATTTAAGATCGTTCTTGATGCCGAGATATTTAGCGAACGTTGGTATAGGTATTGTCGAAACGATGATATCGTTTTGCGACATGATGAGCTTTTTCTTCCCAAGAACAACCTTTCGGATTAGGCCTTTCGAGTGCTCAACGCCAGTAACTTGAGTGCCGAGCAGGAGTTTGCCGCCCGCCTTTTTGAATTTCTCTGCCATGCGTGCAACGATTGCAGCCGAGCCATATTTGCCGACAGCGCTCCATTGCCCCGCATGAAAGTGCTCATCTTTCGTCCTGAAATTCACTCTCTTCGGAGCCCAGTTGGCGGTCATCTTATCAATCGTGACTCCCCACAACTTCTGCGGATAGCGAATGAAAAAATATTCCATGAGTGTGGGGCCCACGAGTTCGCGCACGTATTCTGCGTAGCTCTTCGCCTTGGCGAGTTTCGTCTCGTCAAGATGAGAGAGCTCATGCATAATCTTTTTTCTCTCGACGGGAGGAAATTTCTTGAGCGACTCGAACGAGAGCGGGTAGTCAAAGTATTGATCGAATTTCTCTCCTTTTACGTTTTTACCCCAAAATTCATTTTCGTGGAATAGGTCATTGTATTCTTTTTTCCATATCTCCTCGAGTTGCTTGTCCGGCGTGTGATAGATGTGTGGACCGTAATCAAGGTTCTTGAATTCACCCCACACAAAGCTACCGGCCAATCCACCTACCGCTTTTTCTTTCTCGATAAGCGTAGTGTCAACACCGAGTTCCGCGAGCCTTAAGGCGGTCGCCAAACCGCTCATACCCGCTCCGAGTACGTATATCTGTCGATGCTTTTTTAGCATAACGTAAATCCGCCATCGACTGCGATATTTTGCCCGGTGATATATCGGGCGTCATCTGAACAAAGGAACGCAACAAGTCCCGTTATATCCTTTGGCTCGGTCATTCTCCCGAGAGGTGTCTTTGCCTTGTATTTTCGGACAAAATTGGGATCTTGGTGGTTGAATACACCACCGGGGCTTATCGAATTCACAAGAATATTGTGTGGCGCAAGGTACGCCGCAAGATACTTGGTCACGTGTATGATGCCGGCTTTTGTAGCCCCATAGATCTCCGAGCTGTTGCGGCCGGAGTTACCATATATTTTGAAGTCAGGCGTCGTAATGCCGTATATCGATCCGAAGTTGATTATACGACCGCCCTTTCTCTTTACCATGCTAGCAGAGAAAATCTTGGAGCAAAGAATAGTGCCTTTTAGATTTACTGCATATACTTTGTCCAGGTCTTCTGGAGTGCGCGTCTCGAACGGCGTATATACGCCGATACCGGCGCAGTTTATAAGAATGTCGACAGGTCGCTTCAGTTTCTTGCGCGCTGTTTGTATCGACTTCTCGCTAGTTACGTCAATTGAAATGCACTGAAAATTTTTGAATCCACCGCGTTGTAGTTTCTTCTCGAAATCGTTGCTAATTTTTTTCTCCTTGTCGCCGATGTAGACAAATGCCCCGCTATCGAGCAAATGCAAAACAATGGCTTTGCCAATCTGACCTAGAGCGCCAGTAATAAAGACAGTCTTATCACTGAGAGCGTATGAACTCATGATGCGTTACCTTCATTTATCACATTAAAAACGTCAGGAGTCAATACCATCGCCTCGATCATACAGATACTCGCGGTATCTTCCACTGCCTCCTTGCCACGGAGAAATGGCACGATAAATTTCTCGATACTTCTTATCAATTGGGAAATCTCGCGCCAGAACTTCGATATGTCTTGGAGAATCGGGAAAGAGCAGGACATTGCTGTTTTGGTGGAATATGTATCGAGGCTTCCAGACGTTGTTTATTAATTTAAAGTAATCATCTACTGTCTTTTTGCTCATTTCTGAGAATGAAAGGCCATTAAAAACGAGGTCTGCTTTTTTTATCATTCGCCTTCGGTTCGTAGGAACAAAAACTATCTGGGAATCGGGCCATTCGTCGATTGCCCATTGCACATTTAGCCCAGCCTTCTTCAGAAAGTAGTACGCTACGTAAAGAGTTTCCGGAAGATCGCAATTTATGTATTTTACATTTGCTCGTCGTGACAACTGAAGCGCCAACCCCCCATATCCCCCGCCTATTTCAAGAATGGTCTGTGGTCCAAGAGATTTGATCTTCAGAGCATAGTAATCATGTCGCGGCTGGAAGGGGGCAATAAGTGTGCCCTCGACAGTAATTCCGTGGGCTCTCCCCACATCCGGCATAAAAAGGGATGAGATATCATCTTGTTCAGTGAACTCCCTCCATATATTGAGATCGGAAATAATGGAAGTTTTTAATGAGTCGGTATCATACGTATAGAATCCGTAGGAGGCGTCCTCTCGGAAAACATTTGCGAGAATTGCGGCAAGAGTTTCGGCATTACCCTGCTGTAATGCTTTTATGTAGTTTGGTTTCTTATTTTCATTGATCCATTTCCATTCTCCATCAGCTACCAATATCTTTTTGAGTTTTGTGTGAATGCGAATAATTTCTCTCGCAATCTCCTTATCCTCTACGTCGGGAATTCTCTTTCCTCCCTTTTTAGAAAGCGCAATATTCTTCATTGACGCGGAAAAATACTTCTGCCTAGCTATTTCGAAGAAAGTGTTTCGCGTCATATGATAAGTACTAATCGAGTACACCTTTGAGCTTACGCGCAATGTTTTGGAACGACTCTGCGCTGCTAACGTTTTCACGTTGACCGATCTGGTCATGAATAAAAGCGCGTATTGACACAGCTCCCAGTGCCTTCAAAAAGGTAATCACTCCGCCAGTTGTTAGTTTTAATTCTCCTGATTCAATTTTGGATAGCGTAGCCTTGCATTCATCGACACTTGAGACCCGTATAACTCCCGGACAATCGCGATACCAGGGGATTCCGAAAACGATTGCCGGAATAGTGCGGAGAATTGCTTCCCACCCTGGAGTTCCGGTTATCACAACGACCGCCCGTGCTTCCTTCATGAGATCGAACGTGTTGGTGAGTGTCGGCACGAGAGTTGCCCGAGGAATACGCGCGAGACGCCGGTAGTAACCACGGTAGCGCGCGCTTGAATAACGCGTCTTCCCGCGCAACCACCACTGCGAAGGATGTTCCTTTATGACAAGCTTCCAGCCCTCTGGCAATGATGCGGCAACGGTTTCAGCAACAAGTATCTGATCCTGGAATACGCCGCCCTGTGGCGATGTTGAGCGTTCAGGTTGCATATTGAGAGGAAAATACACATATCGTCCTAATACTTTCAACTTTGACGCAACGTCTCCATATTCCTGAGAAAGATTATCCTCGAACAGTCGTTGAATGAATCTCCAAGCCAATACAAACGTTTTGCCTGTAAGCAATCCAGCAAGTGCGATGCGAACGCGATGAAAAAATAATCCCCAACCAGAGCTAATGGCTTTCTGTTGGGCCATATAAAACGGCTGTGCCTCAGTGCGCGAGAACTGCTCGAAGTACGTCTGTAAGTCTGCCGGTAGGTCGGACAATTTCGTACTAGCAGAGCGGAGTGCAACACGTAACTCATCGTTTCCTGCCCAGAAATCGTTATAGAACAAAAGGTGTGACCCGACATAAGTATCCTCGAAACAAGGGGTCGATAACTCGCGCAAGCGAGCGAGCTCATAAAGAATATAGTTGTATACGGTATGAGGCACTATCGCAAAAACAACTACGTCAGGTTTAAAAGTATTCAATACTCCCGACCAGTAAGAAAGCATTGAGTAATAGATGTGTTTACGCTCATTAACCGACGCCGTGTCGTATCGTTTGTCCATCATAGAAAGCACGACGGACTCCGTGCGATATAGTCGCTCGATCAATTCCAAAGAAGGGGGCGGAAACGATGCATCCTTGAGTGCTTCCGCGGGTTTGCCATCCCACGCGTCGTAGTGATCATGGAATACTGCGCCCTTCGGCGTTAAGTGGGAAACGGAATGGTATCCGACCCAATAGACGATCTCGTGACCAGCATTCGTGAGCTCCTTTATCAAAACTCCAATCTCTGGTTGAGGTGTAGGCCAGACGAGCAGTATCTTCATATTAGGCGTAGCCGATAGCTTCCAAGAGCTGTTTCAGAAGCTTAGAATTGCTTTCAATTGTATTGAGCGGTTTCGCTTCCCCCTTCAAACATTTGAAGAAGTGGTATGAATCGTCCACGTACATCTGCTCGGCCCATGACTTCTCACCTTCTGTGCCGAGAGCGGCATCTACACCCGACTCATCGAATTCAGTCCATTTCTTGGTTCGCCGATCGTAATATTTTACTATCGCCTGTTTATAATCCCATACTATGACGCCGTTCTCACTGATAAATTTCGTGGTCCTTCCGTAGGGGCTTTGGAGCATATCGGTGTGCAGTACAAGTTGCGGACCTGACTTGAATTCTAGAACGAAGTCGATGATATCGTACGTATCTATCTTGAGCTTTGATTTCTTCGTATAGACGGCGTTCATTTTCTTTATATCGCCGAAGATGTCGACGAGCCAGTCAAGATCGCATATGGCGTCAAGCCCGCCGCCCATTTCCTTTTTGGATGGATAGTAATCAGTGTAGGGCTCATAGGGATGCCAATCGGGCAGGTATTCCCCTATGTCCACGATACCCGAAAGGATGTGCCCGATGGTGCCCTCTTGGACGAGCTTTTTTATGCGCTGTGTTGCCTTCAAAAACCTAACATTGCAGCTGATATTCGCGACCAGTTTTTTCTTTTGCACCTCTCTTTGCAGTGCGTCGAGGCCTTTTACCTTATGTGAGACAGGATTTTCCACCATAAAGTTCCATCCCTTCTCCGCGGCAAGCTTCATATAGTAGTAGTGCTCGGCGGGTGGTACGCATATAAAGATAGCGTCGAAGTCGGAATTCTCGAATGCTTTCTGACTCGACGCCGTTTTAATGCCGAAATTCTCCTCCACTTCTTTCCGGCGATCCTGCCTGATATCCCAGCCGGTAATATCAGTATATCCGTGCATTTGCGAATGAGCGATCCGCCGCCTGCCCATAGAACCGTTCCCGACAACACCGATCCTCATATTGAAGTTTTACTTAGTGTTAAGTTCTTGTAAGCATCTACAACATCATTAAGCCGGAACGGGTGTTTCTTGCCAGCCGACTCGAGTTGCCTGATTATTTTCTTGGCGCGCTCGAAATCTTCGGGTGTATCTATCGAAAGATAGACATCGGAAAGATCAGCGCCCTGCGCCTCGACGGAAATCGCCGGAAATGTTTCCTGATGCTCACGAATGTACGGCGTGACGTGCTCTTTCTCGGCATCGGTCTTGGCATTCTCATGCGCCTCCTTCAGCGAAGCGAAATCAAAGAGTTCGAAATACATGCCGTATGGGAAGCCGGGCTTCAGGCTGTTGGAGACAAATGTGTAGTGTGGATACGTCGACTCGAGAAGTTCGATGAAAGAATCGAGTATGTACGGGTCCATAAATATATCGTCGGCGGTTATGCGTACGATGATGTCTGCGTCCGAGGCACCAATGGATTTTGCCGCTTCATAAAAACGATTCAATACGTTCTCCTCACTGCCCCTGAAGCATGTAGCGCCATACTCCAGCGCGAATTCTTCGATCGCGTCATCCTCTTTTTTGTCGGTCGTCGCGATGACTATGTTGGTTAGCTCCCGGGACGGCTTAATGTTCTCAAGGAGATGCCACAAGGCGGGTTTCCCGAGGAGATCCGCAAGCGTCTTGCCCGGCATCCTCGTCGAGCCCATGCGCGCCTGAACGATGGCGATTTTCTTTTTCATTGCGCTATCGTGTATACCTTGTAGAAATACGAATCGGTGTCGGCAAGTAGCTTCTTTGGCGTGCCCTCTTCGGCCACTTTCCCATCCTGCAGCACGACAAGACGGTCCGAATCCATAATGGTCGATAGGCGATGCGCGATGGCGATGATGGTAACTTTCCCCTTTAATTCCTCTATGACGCGCTTGATGTGCATCTCCGATTCATTATCGAGAGCGCTCGTCGCCTCATCGAGAATGAGAAGCTGCGGTTTGCGTGCCAGCGCACGCGCGATGATGATACGCTGCCGCTCACCGGCGGAAAGTTTGATGCCGCGCTCACCGACTTCAGTGTCGAGCCCATCGGGACTTTCTTTGATGAAATCGTCGATATGCGCCATGCGCGCCGCTTCCATAATATCCTCGTCCGACATCGTGTCGTCATAGAATGTTATGTTGTTGCGTATCGTGTCCTGTAAAAGGAAGAACTCCTGTGACACATACGCGACGTTGTCGCGCCACTCCGAGAGCGCGATAGTGCGACAGTCGACGCCGTCCAGCTTCACAGAGCCTTTTTCAGGCTGAAGAAGGCGCAAGATGAGGTCGACGCAGGTCGTTTTGCCAGCGCCCGAAGGACCAACAATACCCACCATGGAACCTTTCGGTATCGTGAATGAGACGTCTGTGAGAACTGTGCGGCCCTCGTCGTATGCGAACGAGACATGATCGAACGAAAGTTCATCGTTGAAAGCGAACGGCTTGTCTCCTTGCGCTTTTTCTTTCCATTCCCCCGCGACACTTTCGTAATTGATGACACGCTCAAGGTGCGGCGCGAGTTCGCTCATGTACTGCACGCTGTTCTGCAATTGCTGAACATACGTGAAAATGCGGTAAATGAGATAGAGCATCGCTGGAAGGGCAGCGAGCGAGATGAAGGGTGTCTTGAACGCAAGAGAAAGTATAGCCGCGATATACACGATGCCAATTGGCGCGACGGCTTGTGTCGCAATCTGCTGCAAAATTTGTATGCGCCGCGCGAGCGTCTTGATGCCGGAAAACAGTCCTTCGCCGCGCGCTATCGCTCTTTCGGCGACCCCGTACGCCTTCACGGTCTTGAGTCCGCTTACGTGTTCGGTAACATGATGCAGCGTATCGTGATAGAGTGACGCGCGTTCCGACGAAATACCGTGTACGCGGTCCATGAGCGGACGCAGCGTCACGAATATAAGAATGCCGAGCGCAAAGGTCGCCAGCGTCACGAGTGGCGAAATGGAAAACGCCACAATGAGGTACATGAGAAGACTCGTCGCGATCGTAATGGTGAAGCTCAGCTTCGTAAGCATCGCGGTCGCTGCAGGCGTGTCTATCATCAAGCCTGTTTCGAGATTACCGAGTTTTTGCCGCAAGAGATACGGCCACGAAGCGCGAAGAACCATGCTGAATAGCTTTGAACGCGTGGCTCTTTCATACTCGGTTGTGATGCGTATCTGAATATAGTTGAGTCCTAGCGCGACAAACGCCTTGCCGACGAAAAGCACAACGATGAACGCGAGCAGATATTTCGGCACGAACGGGACGTGCAGAAACACAAAGAAGCTCTGTATCGCCTGCGACAGCATATCCGTCGCCGGATCATGCAGGCCGAGCACGAAAGTGAGGAGCGGAATGACCGCGTTGATTCCGATACCCTCGAGCAATCCTCCGAGAAAACCGAGGCCGGTCAGCGCGAGTATCTGCTTTGCATACGGCTTATAGGCACGCCGCGCGAGCCGAACGACGGCAAGCATCTGTCGATATACGTGAAGTGTATTGATACTTTCCATGATGTATCGAACGTAGAGTGCAGTGTGATGTACGGTACCGAATCGTTTATCGTTCTGCCGAGCGCTGTCATGCCACTATCTCCCGAACCTTCACCTTTCCACAAAAGCGGTTTGGAAGCTACAATACGACATGCGCGCGCAGAAATGCGGCTATAGAGCCGGCCCTTGAAGCCCAAGTATAGCCGTGTACTTGAGTATACGCAAAATGCGCCTTTTTGCTCGCTGTTTGCCCTTTCTCCAGAACACCCCCTATTGTATTTGCCAAACTTGCCTCATCGTCAGGATCGAAAAAGAAAGCGGCTTCGTCCGTGAGAATTTCACGCAGACTCGGCACATTGGACGCAACGATAGGAACTTCCGAAGCCATATATTCGAACAATTTTAGGGGTGAAGCGTGTGAGCGCGAAATTTCTGCCTTCGCGCTGTTCGGTAGCACAAGCACATCGGCGCTTTTAACGAAAAGAGGTATACGCGTTTTCGGTTGATGCGAAAGAATGCTGATGTGTTCTCCGGAATACTCTTTTCGGAACTGCGCAAGCTCCTCGTCTATTCCTCCCATGAGAACAACGTGCACATCTTTCGGGAGTGAAGGCACAGCTTTCGCGAGCGTGTCGGCGCCTTTCCACTCGTAGAAGTGCCCGGTATATAAGACGATTTTTCTCGAGGGATCAATGCCGAATTCTCTCCACACTTCCTTGTCCCGTTTTGCCGCTGAAAATGCGCCTAGGTCGACGCCGTCGTGCGCGACGAGTATTTTTTGCTTGTCGATACCAAGCTTCACAAGCGCGTTCTGCACGCCCGCACTTATGGCAATGATGCCGCGCGCGCGCGCGAGCGCGCGGCGCAGCAAAAATTTCCCTCTCGGAACCGTATGTATTTCGATGAAAAGATTCTTCTTTGGAAGCACGAGGCTGAGCACGTAATCGCGAGTGAAGACGACAGCGTCGGGAGAAAATCGAAATCGCCGTAGAGAAAGCGCGTATCCTGCAATATCGAAGAGAAAACGGAAGCGCGAGAGCATGGTTCCCGCTCCGAGCAGATCGCTCGCCGGCAGTTTCTCTATCTCGAACGTGCGCTCAAGCCCGTAGTACGTAAATGCCTCATCTTGAGGTCCGTGTTTTCTGTCTGGAATAACAAGACGCACTATATGCCCAGCTCTCCCCCATTCCTCACAAAGCTTCATCACAGCATACCCATATGCTCGCTCGGAAGGAATGCGTGAGCTTGCTACGTAAAAAATAGTCATGCTTTTCCGTACCGCGCCACGGCCTCACGAAGTCCTCGTTCTTCTTCCGCTGTGTTTGATATGTTGGTGCTGTGAATGAAACCACGCTCCCCTTCAAAGCAATAGCGGCTCATGCGGTAGTAGGGTGATATCGCCTCCACCCGCGGACGCAACCCCTCGCGATCAATGAGGCGCTCGAGCGGAAAGACCGTCGTCCCCCAATTCGAGAGTGCGGTAAATTGATCCGGCGTCTTGACTTCGCCGTCGCGCGTGAGAGTCGTCTCCGAAAGGTCGAACTTTCCTCCTATAATGTCGAGCATCTCGCGTTTGAAAAATTCGAATGAGCCGCGTAGATGCGGCGGTTTCGGCAAGTGGAGCCATTGACGCAGTCTACGCTGTGCGTTACCCGTCGAGTTGCTAAGGATGAGCCATGTAGAATCTTTTCCCAAAAGATCGACGAACATCTGGTCGGTCAGTATCAGATTGTCATCGTGCGTAAAAAGAAATACGTCGAATGCCTTATAATCGTGCTCATCGAGCCATTGGTTCGACATGCCCCAATCGCCGATTGTGTTGGGATACTCCTTATAAGACCAGCCGAGCGCTGCCATCCCTTTGATGGTCGCAAAATCCCTGTAGAGGACCTTGTCGAGCGCCTCTCGGTGGCTCCAACCGAGCCCTGCAAGCTCCTCCTTTTTCTCCTCTTTCGAGAACGAAGGAGCCCGATGCGAGACGCAGTGCAGCTCCACTTCCCAGTCCTCAGGCACCTCCTGCTTTGCGAGCGCTTCGTAGAAATGCAGAGGGAAATGCCATCCTCCGGCGACAACTGCGAGCCGCTTTTTTTGCATACGTACCGAGCAGAATACCACAGTCATTCATCAATGAAAGATTTGTTCGGTACGGCGAAAGGTGTCGGGGAAACAGCTTGGTGTTTCCCTGTGGAGGAGAACAGGTCGCGAAGCGACCGTTAGGAACCGTGGGTTCCTAAAGCGAAGCCAACTATCCTATCATCGAGAGTGATGGAAATGTAGGGTCGATGACTCTGAACGGAGTCTTCGCATCTCGAATCGGCCGTTTCCCATACTTCGTTATCCACTCGACCTTGTCGCGCTCTTCCGATCCTCCTTCGAAAAGTACGGTCGCCCCTTTTGCTATTCTCTCTTTTACTGCGGCATAGACTGCATCAATAACATCACCGTTGTTCGAGACATCGATGTAGAGAAGGTCGAAATCTTCCGGTGCCTCGAGCCATTCGTCGAGACTCTTTTTCGCGAGCGTTACATACTTCGAAAGTCCATAACGCTCAATGTTTTTCATCGTGCCCTCGAACGTGGGGTGCTTGTACGGATACTCCTCAAAAAGGTCATACGCGTTGATATGTCCCTTCCCAAGCTCGTCGAGCGCCATAGCCATAATGACGGTTGTGTAGCCGTGCAGTGTTCCTATCTCGACGATTTTCTCCGGCTTTAGCTTAAGTACCTGTTCGTACAGGGTCTTGCCAATAGTGCTCGTGTGATACGAGGATTCGATGTCCGGGTCCTTGTATCGCATTCGCGTGAGTATACTCCAATAAAATACCTCGCAGCAAGCTGTCAAGGTATTTTATTTTTGAGAACCGTCGGTTCTCAACGCTCATCCGCCAGATGGCGGACTCGCTGATCTTCTCTACGGGAAACCGGACGCGGTTCCCTGACCCCCTCCGCGCTTTGCGCATTCACCCCCGAAGCAGAGCTTCGGGGAACTCTGCGCAAAGATGAGATACATGTAGAACATAGACCATAAGTGTGCTAAAACGATAGCACTGCACCTATGAACATCCGAAAAGCCGTTATTTTGGCAGGCGGATCAGGCACCCGTCTCCGCCCGCTCACACTCGCCACAAATAAGCACCTCCTCCCCCTCTACCACAAGCCGGTCATTTATCATGCAATAGAAAAGCTTGTCGATGCTGGTATCAGCCGCATCATGGTCGTCACTGCTCCAGAACACATCGACAGCTTCGTTCGCGCGCTCGGGAGCGGCGAACACTGGAAAATTAAGGGCGGTAAGGAATCGCAGATACAGATAACTTACGGTATCCAGAACAAGCCCGGAGGCATTGCGCAGGGACTCTACATCGCCCGCGATTACGTCGGCGACGAGCCGTGCGTCCTTTACCTCGGCGACAATTACATCGAGGACGATCTGGAGCCCCACCTCAAGAATTTCAAGGACGGCGCAATGATCTTCCTCAAGAAGGTCGCCGATCCGGAACGTTTCGGCGTCGCGACACTCGGAAAGAATGGCGGCGTTGTTCGCATTGAGGAAAAACCAAAAAAACCGAAAAGTGACCTGGCCGTTGTCGGACTCTATTTCTACGACACTACTGTCTTCGAAAAAATGAGAGACCAAAATCCCTCGAAACGCGGAGAGTATGAGATTACCTACGTCAACAACAAGTACCTGAAAGAGGGGAAGCTCAAAGCTGTCGTCCTTAAGAAAAAGTGGACGGATATCGGCACCTTCGATAGCCTCGTCGATACCTCTTACCACGTGCGAAAGAACGCGAAAAAACGCAGATAGCTCATGAAGCGCGGTACGAAAGGGACAACGATACTCGTCTCAGGCGGAGCCGGGTTCATAGGTAGTAACTATCTCAATTACGCGGTGCGAAAATACCCTCGATACCGCTTCGTAAACGTCGATGCGCTTACCTACGCAGGCCGCCTCGCAAACATCGAGGTCTCGAAAGCGAAGAATTACTCGTTCGTGAAAGCTGATGTCCGCGACCTCGCGGCCATGGAGCGCATATTCAGGAAACACAAGCCGACGCACGTCATCCATTTCGCTGCAGAGAGCCACGTCGATGTGAGTATCAAGAATCCCGACATTTTTATAGAGACAAATGTCGTCGGTACGCATAATCTGCTCGTCCTCGCTAAACGCTATTTTCTGCAGCGCTTCCATCACATATCGACCGACGAAGTGTACGGCTCACTCAAAAAGAAAGCGCGTCCCTCAAAAGAGGGGGACACACTCGCTCCGAGTAGCCCTTACAGCGCATCAAAGGCGGGCGCCGACATGCTCGTCCTCGCATACAATCGTACCTTCGGGCTCGACATCGTGATTACGCGCCTCTCGAACAACTACGGTCCGCGACAGCACGAAGAGAAACTCATTCCCCTTTCAATTACCAACCTGCTCGCAGGAAAGAACGTGCCGCTCTATGGAAGCGGTAAAAATGTGCGTAGCTGGCTCTACGTCGAAGACGGCGTGAAAGGTATTGATCTCGCGTTCCACAAAGGAGAGGGTGGCGAGATATACAACATCGGCGGGCATGACGAGCTGCCCAACATCAGGGTCGCACAGATGCTCGCGCGCGCGCTCGGAAAAGGCCGGCGGCAGATAGAGTATGTCGAGGACAGGCTTGGCCACGATTTCCGCTATGCGCTTGAGTGCTCGAAAGCACGGAAGGCCTTGGGTTGGAGTCCGCAGACGTCGTTCGCTTCGGGGCTCGAAAAGACTATTCAATACTACCGGAGTAAAACTTTCAGGCCTCGTACGAATTCACGGCGGCGATAACGGAATTCACTTCCTCGTTGCGAAGTTCTGGAAATAGCGGGAGTGAGACGATGCGCGTCATCATACGTTCCGTCCTTGGGAATTCTCTTGGATCGACGCCTAGGAAGAAGTAAGCCTCGTGGTGATAGACAGGCTTCGGATAGTGTATAGCCGTCCCGACGCCCTGCGCTTTCATGTGTTCTATAAAACGTGTGCGCTCATCAACTTGCACAACAAAGAGATGCCAGACACCTTCGCGGGTACCTACGCGCTGGGTTGGAAGCACGACAGCAGAGTTCTTTATGCCGGAGAGATACTTCTCTGCGATCTCCAGTCGCCGAGCATTGCGCTCCGATAGATTCGGTAGCAACCATGACAAAACAGCTGCCTGTATCTCATCGAGTCGGCTATTTACCCCTTCTTCGACGGAGTTGTACCGCTCTCGCTCGCCGTAGACTCGCAAGCGCCGTATACGCTCTCCAAGAGCTTCATCGTCCGTAATGACCGCTCCCCCGTCCCCGAGCGCCCCAAGATTTTTGGTCGGGTAGAAACTGAAGGCGGCCGCATCAGAAAAGTTCCCGACCTGTTTCCCGCCGATAGTCGCGCCGTGCGCCTGGGCCGCATCCTCGACGACTGAGACCCCGCGCTTTCTCGCAACAGCAAGTATTGGCGGCATGTCGGCGGGAAAGCCATAGAGGTGCACCGGCACGATAGCTTTGGTCTTTGACGTACATCGCCGCTCGATGTCCTTCGGGTCCATCGTGTGTGTCTCGTCGATGTCGGCAAAAATGGGCGTCGCACCCGTGAGGCGTATAGCGGCGATCGTCGCAGTTGCGGTGTTAGCGACCGTAACGACTTCATCTCCCGGCCCCACGTCGAGCGCACGAAGTGCGAGCGTGATGGCGTCAGTCCCGGAGTTGACGCTGACAGCGCGCGCGACCCCGACAAAAGCGGCGAAGGAAGACTCGAACGCGGCAACTTCCTTATCGAGCACATAGCGCCCAGAAAGAATCACGCGCTTTGCGACAGCCTCCAGCGCGGCAGAGTTATCAACCGCGAATCGCGAAAGGTCATTGAACGGTATCTGCATACCCGCACACTAATTTTGCGCTTGGCGAAGGATCGCAATCCTTCGCCGAAGACTATTAATTCGACCGAAACATACATGTACATCTTTGGTATCGAAGAATATAAAAAAATAGTTCATAAAATCTAGCGCGAATTTAGTGTGCGGGCATATTTTTTGAATTCCTCGTAGCCGCGGATGTAATCGGATTCGTCATAGGGTAAGCTTGCGACAAAGAGCGCCACGCAATCGGGCGTAAAATCGTTCATAGAATGCCACAGCATGGGACCGAGCCGCACACCATCATCCTTCTCTTTGAGCCGGAATGATTGATGTGAGGAGCCATCGTCGAGATGTAGGGTAAGCCCACCGACAATGATGAATATGGCCTGGTCCGTCTTTTTGTGTGCGTGCGCCCCTCGTTCGGCGCCTGACTCGCTTACGCCGTGTACCGCATACACGCGCGCTATCGGAAAAGGCAGTCGTTCACCTTCGACGACCAGGAGCGAGCCGCGACCGCCCTCGTCGACGGTGCTGCGCGGCACGAGGCCGGAATTTTTTACGCGTATCTCATCCATGACTATTCCAATCAAACCCGATATCTGGTGAATCAAAGGCAATGGTTCCTATCTGGTCTTTCCGCGTCGAATTATACGCCTCTGCCGCATGATAGAGCATGCCAACGTTTTTCTTTCCAAGCGCCTTGTAGCCGTGCGCAACGCCGGGAGGAATGGAGATGATAAGCGGCTCATTCTCGCCCGCACTCACGGTCTGTGTTTTTCCCTTCGTTGGCGAGTCGGCACGGATATCATGCATGACGATAAGCGCCTTCCCTTCTATTACGACCCAAGATTCCCAATAGTCGTGGAAGTGGAACGCCTTGATGACGCCGTGTTTGCAGACGGCATAGCTTGTTTGCTCGATAGTATGAAAGCCTGGCTCGCCGCGCTTTAGAAGTTCAGAAAAATAACCACGCTCATCCTCGTGCCGGACGACTCTTTTTATGTGTACGCCGTCGATTTGTTTAGATTCCATGCCCATACACCTATCGAGGCATTATTCTTTTGCGATGATTTTTCATACTTGCGAAAAGAGTACGTACGTCAGTTATGTCATTTACTCGGTATCACGCTTCATGCTTCGCGATGCCTCGATAGGTGTCTGGGCGTGTTTCAAAAGTGTCTGCGGATCATTGATGCCAAGTGCCGTACACATGCGCGAAATGTCGAGGCTCGTGTCTTCCGGCACCCACATGGGTCTAGGAATGGTCTCGATGTCAGGGCGAGTGCGGCGCGCATAAGCTTCGAGGCTCGTCTTCGGTCCGCCGACGTTCATAATACCCTCTTCGCTCGTTCGAGCGAGCGCAAGCACGAGCGGGGCAACCTCATCTACATAGAGCTTAGAATTGAATTGGCCTTTGTAGACTTTCTCCCACGGGAACGGCACGGGTCCAAACGAGAGGCGCAAGATTAGATGATTCTTTACGAGCGCCGCCGCACACTCTCCACCGAGCTTTGACCACACGAATTTAGATGGCGCCGAAACAGCCTCGTCCTCGCGGTGCGGCCCTGCACCTTTGTACACGTAATCGGATGATGTATACACGAAGCGCGCGCTGCGGCGCTCTGCTGCGCGCGCGACATTTGCCGTGCCTATGATGTTGTGTGTAATGCCTATCTCCGGCGTGCGTTCATGCCCGGGAGGGTTCGTCACTGCAGCAAGGTGCAACACGACATCGGGCTTGTGTACGTCAAAAGCATGCTCTACGCTCGCAGCGTCCGTGATATCCATCTCCTTGTGTGTCGGTGCGATAAGCGAACGCTCGAGTGCAAGGATCTCTGTCCCTAAGAGCCCGGAACCACCAGTCATGAGTATCTTCATAGACCTATGATAGCGCTAAAATATATGCGGCTCGGGCACATGCGTCAGAAGTTTCCCCCCTTTGGAGCGGAACTCTTGGATGATAGGAAGCTTCTCTATCTCGGCGAGATGATTCCAGGCAAAGAGAACGGCAACATCCACATCCTTAAATTCTTCTTGCGGACGGACAGGAATGTGGACGCCGGGATAGTATTTTCCCTGTTTCGCCGGCGTGTTGTCGGTAATGAAGGGAATGAGTCCCGGTCCAATATCACAATAGTTGCAGACGATAACGCCCTTGGAAGAAGCGCCGAAACCGCACATTCGCTTCCTGTCGCTTTTCAATCCCGTAAGCAGTTGCTGCATGTTCTCTTTCGAGCGCACAATATTTCCCTTCAACAACTCGAGTTTGCCAGGGATATCGCTCTCGCGTGCTTTCCACTCACCAACAACTGGACTAGCCGGATGCGTATCTTTGTGCCCCACATACATGCGTAACTCTCCGCCGTGCACCGGCACGTGCTCGCAATCGAACACGTGATAACCCAGTTTGCCGAAGAGGTTGTTGATGAACGAAATAGTGAAGTACCACACATGCTCGTCATACACTTGGTCATACGATGTTTTTTCGACTATATCGAGAAAATATGGGTCTTCGAATACAAAGACACCGTCCTTGCCGATAAGCTTCGCAACACTTGCGAAATAGCCCTCAATATCCTCGATATGGCACGAGACATTGGCGCCAAAGACGAGCGATACCTTGCTACGCGCGAGAATATCATCTGCCACACGCTCGCTCATGAATTCTGAAACGACCTCGTGGCCGCGAGCGCGAGAAGCGGCTGCGACATTGCCAGAAGGCTCCACACCTATCGCACGCACCCCAAGCTCTTTCCACGCGTCGAGCATGATGCCGTCGTTGCTGCCGATCTCGACGACCATACCCTCTTCCACAAATGGCTTTAGCTTTTCCGCCGTCTCTCGAAAATGCCTCTGCATGCCTTTCGAGGTGGATGAGAAGAAGGCGTAGTTGTCATGGAACATCTTTTCGGGCGGCACCTTGTTCACAAGTCCGATAGCATCCGTTGCCTTATCGTAGCCGACGACCATTTCGTAGAAATATTCGTCATCGAACTCTTCCGGCGCGAGGAACGCATTCGCGATAGGCATCCTGCCGAAATCAATGACCGGATTCAGGGACATGTTCA
>ERZ1292623.942-Hain-H51-01um-R1-942-length-29226-cov-21_pt2 | contig 19422 bp, 28 predicted proteins | sample MGYA00564398_ERZ1292623 | MGnify/ENA primary metagenome ERZ1292623 (study PRJEB36523, sample SAMEA6512633) | groundwater metagenome | collected 2019-01-07 | study: AquaDiva: Metagenomics assemblies of 32 groundwater samples | reverse complement strand
AAAAATACTAACATCTTTAATAATTTTAATATTATTAATGCCAATAATATTATCAATACCTGAAACTATCCCCTGCACTTCTGGTTATTGTCCACTTACAAGTCCTGGATTTCCTGCAAAATTAAATGAAGATTATCCAAATACAGATATTACTGGAATACCTACAGGTTCTTATTTAAAAGGTGGAACATTATCTGGCCCAAATGAAAAACCTCTTCTAGCTCCAAGTGGAACCCATCCTCCAGGTTATTCTCCAAGCTTTGGCGATGGAAGGGCTGCATTTTCTAATCCTAGAGGAAGTTTATCAACTCCTCAAGGTATATATCCATCTACATCAACCGGAGGAATTGCGGGAGCTGACCAAATGTTTACTCAAGCAATCGGAGCAGTGCAGGGAATAATTTCATTATTAGGACAATTAAATCTAAAACAATTAATAGCAGAAAAAGATAAAGAAGATCCAGGACAGTCTTCAGGAATTTCTCCTTCTCCAGGTTTTAATGAAGTTGAATTAACTCAGTCAGGAGAAGAAACAACTACAAAATTTAAAGGAACTTCAATTCTAACCTCTGATGATAGAAATACTTTAATATCAGAACAAAAAGATAATTCAAAACCAGGAGAAATAACTACAGTAGGAAATTCTTTAAAAAGTTCATTAGCAGAAAATACTGTAACTACTATTTTCTCCGATAATAAACCTATAGCAGAAGTTGCAACAAATGATAAAACAGAAATAATATTAGACAATCCTTCTGGTAATGAAGCCACTAGTCCAGGAACTATAATTACTGCAATTATCTCTTTAATCCAATCCAACTTTATATCCGCTCAACAACCATCAGAAAGCGGACAATTCATAAAATTCTATGAACAAAATATTGAGATTAATGGTCATGATATCTCAGTAAAAATATTAAAAACATTTGATGAAGTTAATGCAGGAGGAAATAATTTAGAATTATATTCAGGAGAAAACAAATTTGAGTTTGACGGACAAAAAATATTATTCTCTAGATTATTAACAAATACCCCTCATGGAATAAAAATTATATCAAATAAATTAGATCCTAATAATGAATATCAATTAACACATTACACAAATGCTCTTGGAGAACTAAAAGATTATGATGAAATTTTATTTATGACTGACATAACTACAAAACCAGGAAAAGGCCCTTATGCTGGACTCAAGATAAACAGAGAAAGAATGGAAATGTTTTCTTGAATTAATTAATCTTATTCTTTATAAAATTTAAAATCTCTATTCCACATTTATTCCAGAATAAAATTATTTCTTTTGTCTGAAATTCTGTAACTTTAAAACCTCTATAATTAGCATCGTTTCTTATTTTTCTAAATCTATCTAAAAAGTTTAGTTCTACACTATTTTTTATCTTTAAATCCTTTAAAATTTCTAAACTAATATCGTGGTCTAAAGGTTCATATCCATTTAACCACCATATAGCATCCCCCAATTGCCTTATAGATTCACAAATTTCTCTAAATATTACCGTAGAACTCTTTTCATTTAATAATATAGAAAAAACTACTTCTGCATTAGATTTTGATGAAATAATAAGAGATTTTATTTTTTCTTTATCAATACTTCTTAATCTAATTCTACCATCTCTCATTAATATTTTTATAATTTCTTCTTTCATTTCTTGACTTCTAAAAATCCAAACAATAATATTCCATTTGCAATATTATTAAAAAGATTAATATCAACAAAACTCTTATTAAACTCATGAATTTGTATCTTTCTTAGTATTTGCTCTTCAAATTTATCAAGTTCCTTTAAATTAAGTGTTTTATATTCTTTAAAATCTTCTTGTTCTATAGAAATATCTATATCTGAACCGGAAACATCTTCACCATTTCTAAAGCTGCCAAAAAGAATAATCGACTTTGGATGATCATAATATTCATAAAGAAATTCTATCAATCCACTTTGATAAATAAAATTTAGATTATAAATTATTTTGTTTCTAAGAAAATATTGACTTTTTCTATTTGCTCTAATTCTCCAAATTTTGCTTAATTTCTCTACATTAATAAAATTCATTTGCTCAAGTTTCTTGAGGATATTCCCAAGATTAGCTTTTGCCACTCCAGTCTCATTGGCAACATCACTTAAACTAAATTCTTTTTCAGGAAATTTAAAAAATAATTCCATTACTTTTTGTATTCCAGTTTTAATTAATAACTCTTGATATATATTAGGTTTTATTATTCTCTTCATATAACATATGTTATAATATAGAACTATATAAACTTTTCTTATGGATAAAATTAACTCAAATAAATTAGATTCAAATAAATATCAATTAAATCATTACACAAATGCTCTTGGAGAACTAAAAAATTATGATGAAATTTTATTTGTAACAGACATAACTACAAAACCAGGAAAAGGTCCTTATGCAAACCTTATCATAAATAAAAAAAGGATGAAAATGTTTTCTTGAGAAGATTTATAAACATCTGTTAATATAATTTAACATATGTTAGAAATAATTAACAACTTAAAACTGTTTTTTGAAGATAGTTATAGAAGGATAAATGTTAGAGAATATTCTAGAATAATGAAAATATCTCCACCAACTGCGTCTAAAATGCTTTTTGAATACCATAAACAAGAATTATTATTGATTGAAAAAGATAGAAATTATCTTTTTTATTATGCTAATAGAAGCAGTAAAATATTCACTGATTTGTCCAGAATTTATTGGAAATTAAAACTTGGAAATTTAATTGATTATTTAAACAATAACCTAACGAGTCCAACAATAATTCTATTTGGCTCTTTATCAAAAGCAGAAGCCAAAATAGATTCTGATATTGATATTTGTATATTAGGCCATAAAAAAGACATTCATCTTAATAAATTTGAGTCTAATTTAAAGAGAAAAATTCAACTGTTTTTCTTTAGCTCTCTGGAAAATATAAGTAACAAAGAGTTAGCAAATAATATCATAAATGGATATATCTTAGAAGGAAGATTAAAATTATAATGGATTTTAATGAATGTCTTAAAAAGAGAATTGTAAAGGAAATAAAACCAGATTTTGAATTAATAAAATCTTTGAAAAAGATTAGCGAAAATAAGCTTAATTCGACGGAGAAACTTAAGCTAACAGAAGTAACGGCTGGATCAAAGATTTCTTTATTATATGATTCTTTAAGAGAACTATTAGAAGCTTTAGCTATTGTAAAAGGATACAAAGTATACAATCATGAATGTTATACTTGTTTTTTAAAAGAAATATTAAATGAAAGCATGAAAGGAGACGAATTTGATGAATTGAGAAAAATAAAAAATGGAATTAACTATTATGCTAAAGATATTTCAGTTCAAGAATCAAGAGGAGTTTTAATCAGAATAAAGAATTTAAGAAAAGACATCATTAAAATATTAGACTGAAACTAGTTAGGATTTACACCACTCGCCTCATTTTTCAGCTCGGGTTTTTTCTTTCAACAAAAATCTATATATTGGAATTACATTAATAAATATTAGAAACGATTGAAATATCAATAGAAGGATATGAAAGATTAAAAACTCAAGCAGATATAGATTTAGGATTGTTACAACAGTTAGTCAAAAGCCTAAAAGATATAAAAGAAAATAGGATAATTAGAACAAAGTAATATTTAATTTCATGATTTATTATTAACCAATTTTTCTGTCTCTTCTCTAAAAAATTCTAGAAAAAGTTAATATCATCAAAAAGATTATATACTTATCCATTAATATATAACTATGGAATCTATAAATTTAATAGATATTTATAATAAATTAAAAGAAATAGAAATAAATATGGCTACCAAAGAGGAACTAGCTAAAGCTATAGAAACTATTTCTATTTTATCAAACGAAGAAACTATTGAACAAATCGATTCTAGTAATAACGATATTAAAAAAGGAAGATTTAAGATTATAAAATCTGCTCAAGATATATAATAATGACATGGACTATAGTCTCCACAGAAACATTTTCTAAGCAGTTTCAAAAACATAAAAAAGATGGGGAATTTATAAAGATTCTTGATAACAAAATAAAAAGAATTCAGGAAAATCCAGAAAATGTTGGAGGATATCTTTCTGGAAAACTTTATGGATATAAATCAACAAGAATTTTAAGAAAATTAAGATTAATTTTCAAAATAGTTAAAGAAAAACAAGAAGTTCATTTAATGGCAATTGATCATAGAAAATTTGATTATGATTTTTTAATGTCTTAAAATCTAAACAAAATTATTCCTTATTCTCCTCTATCTCTTCCTCTATTAACTTTGCAATTGCACTTACTCCATCTCCGTATTCTAATTTTATTATTCTAACTCCACTCGTAGCTCTTCCCATAACTCTTATATCTTTAACACTAGTCCTTATTACAATCCCTTTTTTAGTTGAGACTACAAATTTATCTTTATCTAAAACATCTATAGTATCTACTACATCTCCAGTTTTATCATTTATTTTCAAATTAATTACTCCTTTTCCTGCTCTTCCAGTTTTCCTATAGTCTTCCACTTTGCTTCTTTTTCCATAACCTTTCTCTGTTATAGTTAATATACTACTTTCTTTATCGTTAATAATCTCTAAACTAACTACTTCATCTTTATTTTCCATTTTAATCCCTGTTACTCCATAACTAGATCTTCCCATATCTCTCACATCATCAGAAGAAAATTTTATTGCTTGACCTTTTTTAGTAATAAGCATTACATCATTACCTGATTGTATTCTTCTTACTCCTACTACTTGATCACTATTATCTGCTGGAAGGTTAATTATTCTAACTCCCGCATTTCTTGGCTTTGAAAATAATCCTAATTTTATTTTTTTAACTTGACCTTTTTTAGTTGCCATAAATAAATAATCATCAAAAGATTTTACAGCAATTACATTAGTAACATTATCGTCCTTTATATTCAATAAATTAACTAATGCCTGTCCCTTTCCATATCTTTGAAGTTCAGGAACTTTGTAAGCTTTAAGCCAGAATATTCTTCCTCTTGCAGTAAACAACAATAAATAATCATGAGTAGAACATGTAATTAAATCCTTAACAAAATCCTCGCTGGATAATTCTGCTCCAATAACTCCCTTTCCACCTCTTTTCTGCTCGTTATATGCTTTAAAAGGCATTCTTTTAATATATCCTTTTTCCGTAATTGTAATTACCACATCTTGCTTCTGCACCAAATCTTTCTCTTCAATTTCTCTAATACTTTTAATAATCTTGCTTCTTCTCTCATCTCCATAATTAGTTTTTAATTCCTCTAAATCTTTTTTAATCAATTTATAAATTTCTTTTTCATCTCCCAAAATTTTTTTAAACTTTATAATTAATTCCTCTAAATCTTTTTCTTCTTTTTGTAATCTCTCTCTTTCTAAAGAAGTCAGTTGTCTTAAAGTAATTTCTAAAATAGCTTCAGCCTGCTTCTCACTAAATTTGTATTTTTTAATTAAATTTTCTTTGGCCTCAGTAGAAGTCTTGCTTTCCTTTATAGTTTTTATTATAGAATCGATATTTTTCTGTGCTAATAATAATCCTTCTACAATATGCAATCTCTCTTCAGCTTTATTTAAATCATATTCAGTTCTTTTTCTTATTATCTTTTTTCTGAAATTAATATAACTCCCTATCATTTGTTTTAAGCTAAATGTTTTAGGAACTCCATTTTCCAAAGCTACAAGCACTGCATCAAATCTTGATTGCAACTTACTAGATTTATATAATCTATTAATCGTAAATTGGCTGTTAGCCCCTTTTTTTAATTCTATAACAATTCTTACTTTCCCCTTACTGCTTTCGTCTCTTATATCACTTACATCTGTTAATTTTTTATCTCGCACTAAATCTGCTATTTGAATAACTAAATTAGATTTATTTGTTTGATAAGGAACTTCTACAATTACAATTGACTCTTTTCCTTTAGATTCTTCTGTTTTAACTTTTCCTCTTATAACAAAACTAGCTCTTCCTTTTTCATAAAGTTCTTTTAAACTTTCTCCAACAATAACTCCTCCCGTCGGAAAATCTGGTCCTTTAATAATCTCCAATAATTCTTCAGTACTTATTTCTGGTTTATTCATACTAGCAATTATTCCATCACAAATTTCATTAATATTATGAGGAGGAATATTTGTAGTCATCCCAACAGCAATTCCACTTGCTCCATTAATTAATAAATTAGGAACTTTTCCTGGAAGAACAACTGGCTCTTTTAATTCATTTGTAAAATTTGGAACAAAACTCACTGTTTCTTTATCAATATCTTCTAATAATTCTATAGAAATTTTATTTAATTTTGCTTCAGTATATCTTGGAGCAGCTGCAGAATATCCATCTATATTTCCAAAATTTCCTTGGCCTTGAACTAAAGGGTATCTTAAAGAAAAATCTTGAGCCATTCTAACCATTGCATCATAAATTGCTACATCACCATGAGGATGATATTTTCCCATAGTCTCTCCAGTAATAGTTGCAGATTTTTTTGTCATTCCTTTTTCTAGCCCCATTCTTTTCATTGCATATAAAATTCTTCTCTGAACTGGTTTCAATCCATCTTCAATAGAAGGTAAAGCTCTGCTAACAATTACACTCATTGCATAATCAATGTAAGCTTTTTTCATTTCCTTAGAAATTTCAACATTCAGAACCCTATCCTTATCTAAATCTTTAAGATTAATCCCACCCTTTTCTAATTTTTCTATTTCAGTTCCATTATCATTATTATCTTCATCAGAATTCAATTCTTCTTGTTCATCATTTTCTTCTACCATCTTAATTTCTTATTTTCTCCGCTAGTTTTTTTAATTTATTATCATCTTCTCTCTTATAATCATGAGAAGAAATATATCCTTCATATTCTCTAAAATATTTATTAACGTTAGACTTTATTTCTTTCCATTCTTTCACAGATTTTGTTCCATGCATAGGAAACAATTTTGCATGAACATGATCAACACCAAACCCTTCAAAGATCATACCTGTTCTACCAACATCATCTAATTTTTTATCTAACAGCTTTCCAACTTTTTTAGCAGCCAAAACTAATTCACCTAAAATATTATCATCTAAATCGAAAGCATAACTAGAATAATGTTTCCTAGTTATAATAACACTAAATGCTTCAGTATTTGGAAATATAGATAGAAATGCTATATGTTTTTTATCTTCCCATATTTTATGACAAGGAATTTCTCCATTCACAATTTTACAAAATATACATTCTACCATCTTACGAATCAACCTCTGCTATATTAGCATTAATCTCAATAAATCTTCTTCTAGGACCAACTACATCTCCCATCAACATATTAAAAGTTTCATCAGCTAAAACAGCGTCTTCAATACTAATTTTTTTCAAAATTCTATTTTTTGGATCCATAGTAGTATCCCATAATTGCTCAGCATTCATTTCCCCCAATCCTTTAAATCTCTGAACATCTGCATTCCCAATTTCATTAATAATTTTCTTTAATTCTTCATCAGAATAAACATAATAATCTTTTTTCTTTCTAATCCTATACAAAGGACTGAAAGCCACATAAATATTTCCATTCTCAATTAATTCTGGCATATATCTAAAAAAGAAAGTTAACAGCAAAGTCATAATATGCTGTCCGTCTACATCTGCATCAGTCATTATTATTACCTTATTATATCTTAATTTAGAGATATCAAAATTCTCTTTAATTCCAGTTCCTATAGCAGTAATTAGATTAATAATTTCCTCGCTGCTTAATGTTTTTGTAGGATTGCTTTTCTCTACATTTAAAATTTTTCCTTTCAAAGGTAATATAGCTTGAAATTCCTTATCTCTAGCTTCAACTGCACTTCCTCCAGCACTATCCCCTTCTACAATATATAATTCTGTATTTTCTGTTTTCTTACTGCTGCAATCTGCTAATTTTCCAGGTAATCCGCTTAATCCTCCTAATGAAGTTTTTCTCCTTACTAAATCTCTAGCTTTTCTTGCGGCTTCTCTTGCTTGAGCACTTGCTACAACTTTTTGAGATATTTTATTTGCAACAACAGGATTTTCTTCAAAAAATTCTGACAAAGCCAAATAAGCCATAGAATCAACAATTCCTTTCATCTCAGAATTTCCTAATTTAGTTTTAGTCTGCCCTTCAAATTGAGGTTCTTTCATTTTTATATTAATAATAGCAGTTAATCCTTCTCTCGTATCATCTCCAGAAAGTTTTGCATTTTTTAATAAATTCTTTTTTGTAATATAATCATTAATAGCTCTTGTCAAAGCAGTTTTAAATCCAGAAACATGAGTCCCTCCCTCACTTGTATTTATAATATTTACAAATCCAAAAATATTTTCATTATAACTTTCTGTATATTGAATTACAACCTCTACAACAATATCATTTTCCTGTCTCTTAAAATATATTGGTTTATGTAATATCGGCTTTGATTTATTTATATGCTCAACAAAATCTATCAATCCTCCTTTATAATAAAACTTCTCGTTCTTATCATTCCTTAAATCATTTAATTCTATAACTATAGGATTCAAAAAAGCCATCTCCTGTAATCTTTTCCTTAAAACTGCAAAATCAAAATCTACACTTGAAAAAATTTCAGAATCAGGAATAAAAGTAATTTCAGTTCCAGTCTCCTCTTTATCTGTTTCTCCAATTATTTTCATTGGATATTTTGGATCTCCTCTGCAATACTCTTGCTGATAAATTTTTCCATTTCTTTTTATAATTGCTTTTAAATTTATAGATAAAGCATTCACACAACTAACTCCTACTCCATGTAATCCTCCAGAAATAGTATAAGCACTTTTTTCAAATTTTCCTCCAGCATGTAATTTAGTTAAAGCAATTTCTAAAGCAGGTTTTTTATATTGAGGATGAATATCCACTGGAATTCCTCTGCCATTATCAATTACTGATAAACTTCCATCTTTATTTATATTAACAATAATCTTATCACAAAAACCAGCTAAAGCTTCATCTATACTATTATCAACAACTTCATAAACCAAATGATGCAATCCATCTTTTCCAGTACTTCCAATATACATCGCTGGTCTTTTTCTTACTGCTTCAAGACCTTCAAGCACTTTTATGCTCTCTGCTTTATAATCACTTTTATCAGACATTTTACATAAAGTCCAGACTAACTACTAACAATCTCAGTTAATTTCAAGTTAGAAACTGACTTACCTTCTATTTTTAATACTTTTTCCTTTAAAAACTTTTCCATACTAAAATAGAATTTATCGACGGAGAAATATGATTAATATTATTTCTTAAATATTTTATCATGATAATCATAATCTAAAATTCGGACTATCTTATAATTTTCCAAAATTTCATAAGTTAAAACAAAACTTTTTCCAACATGAACTCGCCTTATCCCTATCATTTCATTTCTCAATGATTTAAATTAATAGGGATTTTCTAAAATATGTTTTATTTTAATGTTTATAATATCTAGGGTTTTTTATCTTTTTTAGATAACTTCATAAAAATTTTATCTAAATTTTCTAACAATCTAAAAAATTTTAATAAATATTCTCACCGACACTAAATGTTTTAATTGCCAGATTATATAAAATTAAATAATATTATATAAACATTCGGGTTTCCATTTTTAAAAAGTAAATAATTAATAAGTTTAAAAAAATAACCAATGATTAAAATTATTTATCCTTGTTTTTATTTTCAGATTTTTTTTGAACATCTCTTAATTTCTTTTCTTTAACAGAAGAATTTTTTATAAAATCTTCACTTTTTCTTACCCAATTAATTTTTCTCGGATCTCTTCCTAGATTTGCATTTTTTCTGCATTTACTAGAACAATAAAACAAACTTTTTCCATCTATATTAAAAACGGTCAAACCTTGATGAATAGGATAATTTTTTTTACAAAAAGAACATGTAGGCATATTTAAATTTCCTCCCGACTTAATAGAAATTTAAATGCTTGGAAATTAAATATTTTCATTGTTTTATTTTTTATATCCTAAACTATTTAGTTTAAACAATTCAAGAAAAAGTAGACCAAAGTAAGAAAAATTAGAATCATTACTTCTATTTTCTATATTTTTTCTTGGAATATAATATTTTCTTCTTGAAATCATTTTATACAACTCCTTTGGAATATTTAGACTTTATTCTTCTAGCTTCAATTTGAGTTTCTCTTAACATTAATATATCTTTTTTTCTTACAGGACCTTTTACATTTCTTCTTATTACTTTTCCCTTATCGAATCCTTGTAAAATTCTTGCTTTAACTTGAGTAACCTCTCCTTTAGCACCAGTTCTGCCTACAATAGATTCTACAACAGCTGGAACTGCAAATTCTGTTAGAATTGATTCCGATACTTTTGTAATATTTGCTTGTCCTTCCTTAACTTTTTGAGTTTTTGATCCCATTTTAATCTTATTTATCTAATTTTATTCATATGATTATATAGCTTTAATTATCAATTTAATTATCAATTTAATTATCAATTATTATTTTCTTTTGATTTTTCCTTTTCTAAACTTTTAACAAAACTTTCCATATCTTTTTCTGCACTTCCAGAATTAATAATAACTGCACTAGCACAACCAACTCTTAACCCAACAGAAATTCCTAATTTATCTTTTTTATCAGCCTCTATACATATAATATTTTTTTCTTTACAAAGAATAGGTAAATGTTGTACGATCTCTTTAGGACTAACATCTCCAGCATAAACTACTAATTTAGCAGTACCTCTCTCTATAGCTTTAGTTACTTCATTAGTACCTTTCTCAACTTTTCCAGTTTTAGCTGCCTTCTCCACTAATTCATAAATTGAAACCATATTATTTACAAAAACTATCAGAAACCGCCTCCTAATAGTCATTGGCAATTATATCAGGATAAAAAGACTTTATAAATCTTTTTGTAACTCTTTAATTTTAATTTATCAAAAATATTTACATAAAGAATATTTTAACTAAATTTCTTTTTTATTAATTCTTTTAATTTTTTAATTATTAATTTATATGTAGATTCATTTCTATGAAGATATGATGGTTCAATTAAGAAACCTTCATAACTTACTCTATTTCTTAAAATTCTCAAGTCATCTAAAATAGAGATTTCATTTCCATTAAATTCTTTATATTTCTCTTTTAAATAATCAATTAAATCTTTATGACTTAAAGTCTTATATCCATCTATTAAAAGAATTGCCGTAATAAGCTCTTTTATTATCTCATAATAATCAGCAACTACTAGTGAAGACATTTTATTTTTATCCTGTACTTTTATTCTTTCTTCTATTAAAGAAACCATTTTATATAAGCTCCTTGCTCTTTCATTATCTGGAGTAATTTTTATTAAATCCATTCTAAAAGATCTTGATATAACCCTTTAACAAAATACCATTTAATATATTATTTTTAAGTTCTTTACTTAAATTAGAAAAATCTTCTTTAAAAAAAAAGGATATTTTCCTATTAAATAATTTCTCATACTTTTCTAAATTAAGTTTTTTTTCTTTTGATTGAATAAAAATATCAATATCACTTTCTTCTATATCTTCACCTTTTGAAGCAGATCCGAACAATATTATAGAGTTTGGAAGAAAAGAATCATAAATAAAATTAATAAAACCTGTTTGATAAATTCTCAAAAGCAGATTTGTTTTCTTATAAATCTTAAATAGTTCATTATCTCTATTAGATCTAAATGTTGGATATATTCCTTTTCTCTCTTTTATTATTAGATTATCCTCAACTAGCTTTTTAAGATGATTGATTACAGAAGGTTGCGCTAAATTAACTCTTCTGCTTAATTCTCTCATTTGAAAATCCTTTCTAGGAAAATCAAAAAATTCCTGCAGAATTCTATACCTACTATAATTTTGTATCATATGCTATAAATACATATCATGTGCTTTATAAATATTTCTCTTTTAACTAATCATTTCCATCTCACATCAACCATATCTGTTCTCTGCCTAGAATCTATATCTAATTTATCAAAATCTTTAACTTCTATTTTAATATCTTTTTTAAACATAATTTCTCCAAGATAAGCTATCATAGCTCCGTTATCCACTAATAAATTTTTTTCTGGCACAAAAAATTTTGCACCTCTTTCTTCACACATTATTTTACACATTTCTTGTAATCTATTATTACAAGCAACTCCTCCTCCCAATAATAATTCTTTTTTTCCAGTGTGTGCTAAAGCTCTTTCAGATGCCTCTACTAAAATAGCAAAAGCTGTTTCTTGTAAACTAAATGCTAAATCATTATCATTATATTTTTTTGTTTCTCTAAGCTGTTTCAATTTTGTCAGCATTCCAGAAAAACTTACATCCATCCCTTTAATTGTATAAGGCAATTCTATATATTTTCTTTTACTCAAAAAATTATTATTAGCTAGCTCCTGAATTTTTGGACCTCCAGGAAATCCCAATCCCAAATCTCTTGCAAAATTATCTATAAAATTTCCTATTCCTATATCTAATGTTTCACCGAATATTCTATATTTTCCTTCGGCATAAGCGATTATTTGAGTATTACCTCCAGAAGCATATAATAAAACTGGATCTTTAGCTCCAGTTATTCTTCCAATTTCCAAATGAGCAACACAATGATTAACAGGAATAATTGGAACATTTAATTCATTAGATTTTTTCTTAGCAAACTTCATTCCTTCTATTAAACAAGGAGGCAATCCAGGAGCTTGAGAAAAAGCAATTGCCTCAATATCTCCTTCATTAATTTTTGATTCTTTAATTGATTTATTCCAAATATAATCACTAACTTCTTTATGATGCTTAGCCGCATCTATAGGGATTATCCCTCCTTTTTCTGTAGTATAACTATCTTTAACATTGCACAAAATTTTTCCATTTTCAACAATTCCAATCCCAAAAGTATGCGCCGTACTCTCTATTCCTATTATCATGATAAGATATAGAAATATAATTTAAAAATTCTTGTTATTTAGAGAATTAAAATACTGTAAATATAATCTATCTGCATTGATTCAAAATTGTATAAATAAATAGAAAAAGAGTTTATATTTTACACAAATCGAAGTCTAATTCCTCAAATATCTATTAACAAAATTTCTTTCAGGAGCTAAAGTTGTTAAAATAAAATTTCGCTTTTCCATAATATCCTCTTCATCTCTTATCATATTTGGAGAAACCTTCAGATCTATAAACCTTTTATATCTTCTTTTACTTTCCTCAAGAGTTGCTTTTGCAAATTCTCTTAAAAAATCATAACTAATATCTTTACCTTCTTCTTTATAGGCTATAAAATCACCTATAAAATCTGTCAGAATTTCCCTTCTATTCTCAAGTCTATGATCCACTTGATCTCTTTTCATTCTTTTAATTCTATCTGATATTCTTATTTCCTCAGAAAATATACTGTTTTTCAATTTTTTTTGTATATTCCTAAAATTTTCTAAAGAAAATATATAATCCCAATCTGCAGAAAGAGCCTTATTAAGTAAAGATTTCATTTTATCTTCTCTTGACCCAAACTTCTCTAAAGAATAATACAAAACATAAACTCCAAAACCTTGATTTGAAGTTTCTGTAGATTGAACCTCTTTAAATATTTCAATTAAATATTTAGACAATTCTCCAGGATTTCTATCTTCTTGAGATTTGTATAACCTCTGACCCCCACATATAAGATAATCGTATTCAAATATAGGAGAATTCTCCACATCATAATCATTTTCTAGATAAGGATCATCTATTTCTATATTATATTCATTAACAATTTTCTCAAGAAAATCTCCCAATCCTAAAATTATCTGAGGTGTTGCTGGATAAATAATATCTCCATTTTTAGCTAATTCTCTATTAATTTCTTCGGATATTATTCCAGGATTATCATAAAAAGCAGAAATTCTTTCAATATAATTAAAAGCTTCTTGTGTCCCAACATATTTTTCTGACTTAAGTTCTTGAATAGCTCTTAACTTGCCTTCTAAATTCTTACCATTTCTCATAAAACTCACAAACCCAAACTGTTTATAAACCTTTGTTTATTAAATAATTCTAAATCATCATAATTTTGTCCTGTTCCCAAGTAAAAAACTGGTTTCTTTGTAGCATAACTCAAACTTATCACTGTTCCCCCTTTATCATCTATATCTGCCTTACTTAAAACACTTCCATCAATATTTATTGTTTCATGAAAAGTTTTAGCTTGTTCAACTGCATCATTACCAGAAATACTTTCCGCAACAAATAATTTTAAATCTGGATCAGTTACTTTAACTATTTTTTTCATTTCAGCTAACAAATTTGTTTTAGTATGCATTCTCCCAGCACTATCAATTAAAACCACATCTATATTATGTTTTTCTGCATATTTTATAGCATCATATCCAACCGAAGCTGAATCTGCTCCATAATCCTGTTTTATTAAAGGTATTTTAAGATTTTTTGCATGAACCTCAATTTGTTCTATACTTGCCGCTCTAAAAGTATCTCCAGCAGCAAGAACCACACTAAATCCAGCTTTTTTTAAAAAATTTGCTACTTTAGCTATGCTAGTTGTTTTTCCAACTCCATTTATCCCAAAAAATAAAATCTTAAAAGGTTTCTTTGCTAATTTAATAAAATCTAAAGGATTATCAGGTTCTATCAAGATCTCACTTATAGCAAATCTAAGTTCATTTTTTATTTCATTCTCTAAATTATCTTTTTTAATCTCTTTTCCAATTAATCTTTCAATTAAACTTTGCTTAATTTTATCAACAGCCTCCAAAGCCACATTATTTTCTAATAAAAGCGATTCCAAATCTTCAAAAATATTATTAAAATCTTCTTCTTTAATTTTATAAGAGAAACTAGATTTAATTCTAGAGAAAATACTTTCTTTTTTTTCTTCAATTTTCTCCTGAGGATAAAATTCTTTTTTAACTCTACTTAATTCTTCATCAAAATTCTTTATTTCTTTCTGCTTTTTTTTAGCTTGATTAACTTCCGATTTTATTTTCTCAGCTTCATCCTTAACTTTATCTAAATCAGGAACAGTTAACCTATTTTCATCAAACTTAATGGGAGTTTCATGATTTTTTTCTTCTTTAGATTCTTCAATAATTTTCTCTGCTCTAATAATATCTTTGTCTTCAACTCTTTCTTCAATCTTCTCAGAAGAACTTTTAAACCATTCCTTAAGTTTTTCTTTAAATTTTCCAAACATAAAATTAAAAAGAGAACAAGATTTATAAGTTTATAGAATACCTTTTATAGACTAAAATAAAAGAATCCAATTAATTAAGGATATTTACCTCTCAAAAATGTCGTAATACCTTATAATCTATTTACTATTCATGAAAAAGAATAATTCTTAGAAACTCTTAAATAATCTATTATACCATAATAATTATGAGAATAGAGATTAATAACTATATTGTATCAGATCCAGAAATTTGCGGGGGGACTCCTACTTTCAAAGGAACCAGAGTAATGGTTTGGCAAGTTTTAGAACTACTTGGTGTGGGAGTTAGTATTGAAGAAATCATGAAAGACTATTTTCCACATTTAAGTAGAGAATCCATTTTATCAGTATTTCATTTTACTTCTAAACTAATTAGTGAAGAATATGCTAGATAAGAGAAAATTTATCTCTGATGAAAATATACCAACAAAAGTTACCTCTTCCCTAATAAATAAAGGATATGATTTAAAGAAAACTCCTATTGGTAGTACAGATAAACAAATATCAAAGTTCTCTAAAGAAGAATCTAGAATAATTCTAACATTCGACAAACATTTCCTAAATAAAAAAAACTTTCCTCCAAAAGAACATCCTGGGATTATATTCCTCTCAATAATTCCCCCAAAGGAAGATATTGTTTTTTATTCTATAATAAGTCTATTGAAAGATCCAAAATTTTCAGAATTAAACGGAAAAACAATTGTAGTTACAGTTTTTGGACATAGAGAAAAACCTTAATTTTTTATACATACAAAAAACACTAAAAAAATAATACTTTAGAGCAAATCAATCTTCTTGAAAAATCAAGAAAAAATAAATAACATACAGATTAAAATAACCCCAACACTTTTATATTCCTATTCCTATTTGTTTTTAATAATAAAGGGGTAATATGAAAAAGATATTAATTATATTAGATGGTGCTTCTGATTTGCCAAATAAAATTCTTGATAATAAAACTCCTCTTGAGTACGCTTATACTCCAAATTTAGATTATTTAACAAAAAACGGGAAATTAGGATTAATGTATCCTTTAGATAAAAAAACAATTCCAGGTTCAGATAACTCTTTAATTGCCATATTTGGAAATAATCCTCAAAAATGTAGAAGAGGAATTTATGAAGCAGTTGGAGCTGGATTAAAACTAAAAAAAGGAAATCTTGCTCTAAGAACAAATTTTGCAACAATAGAAAATTTAGAATCAAAAAAATTATTAGATAGAAGAGCTGGAAGAACTCTTACAACTGAAGAAGCTAAAGAACTAACAGAAGCAATAAATAAGAATTTAAAACTTCCATGCAGATTTGAATTCAAATCTACTATAGAACACCGAGGAGTTTTAATATTAAGAGGAATACATTCAGATAAAATATCAAGCGTTAATTCTGGATGGGCTGGAGCAGATAAAGCATCCAAATTTGAATTCTCAAAACCTCTTGATAAAGATCTAGATTCAAAAAAATCTTCTAGTTTAATAAATAGTTTTATTTCTCAATCATATAAAATATTAAAAAATCATCCAATAAACCAAATTAGAAAGAAAAAAGGATTATTCCCCGCAAATATAATTTTAACACGAGGAGCAGGATCAGAGATTCCTAAGATAAGAAAATATTCAAAATGGATGTCAATAAATTCTATGCCCCTCGAGATGGGAATCGCAAAACTTTCAGACATGCATAATTTCTCATTTAAAATCCCAGAAATCAAATCCATGGATATATACAATTATTTATACAAATTATTAGATAAAAAAATAGGATATTCTATAAAAATACTAAAAAGAAATCATAAATATTTTAATGGTTGTTATATTCAAATAAAAGAAACTGACATTCCTGGTCATGACAATAAACCTTTAGATAAAAAAAGAATAATAGAAATAATAGATGAAAAATTCTTCAAATTCATAAAAGAATTTTCCATTAAAAATAAATGGGAAGTTATAGTCGCATGCGATCATTCTACTCCATGTGAACTTAAAGGACATTCTAATCATCCCGTCCCAATTTTAATATTTAATCCAGAAAAAATAGAATCAAGAGATTATACCCATAGATTCAACGAAATAGAAGCCAGAATGGGCTCTTTAAAAACTTTTTATGGAAAAGACTTTGTGAAGATAACTGGATTGGATAAATAATAATCTTTATTAACAATTAATCTTTTTTTAAAAAATGATAATATTAGATATTGAAACAACTGGTTTAGATCCATTAAAAAATGGGATAGTATCAATAGGAGCTGTATCATTTGACAATCCTAATGAAACTTTCTATGAAGAATGTAAAATAGATTCAGATGACCTAATTGAAGAAGAAGCACTTAAAATTAATGGTTTTACTAAAGAACAAATAACTGATAAGAACAAACAACCTCAATCTGAATTAATAAATAAATTTTATTCTTGGCTAGAAAAACAAGATGATAGAATACTAGCGGGACATAATATTGGTTTTTTCGATCTTAATTTCATAAAAGCAAAAGTTACCAAATATAATATAATAATAAAAACCAGATACAGAAGCATAGATTTATGTTCAGTTGCACAAACTAAATATTTAGAAATACATAAAAAATTTTTAATTGACGATTTTAAAGAAAATGCTATGAATTTACCTAATATATTAAAATTTTGTGGAATTTTAGATAACAGAGATAATCACAATGCATTAGAAGATGCAAAATTAGCCGCAGAATGTTTTTCAAGATTATTTAATGGGAAGGCTTTATTTAATGAATATGAAAAATTCCCTGTTCCTAATTATCTAATAAAATAATTTATTTCTGTCAAACTTACAACAATAAATCTTACAAAACTAAAACTTTAAATATTAAGTATAATTATTAATTATACTATAAATGGAAATAAAAACAAAAACTAAAATAAGAGAATGGGGAAACTCGCTAGGTATTGTAATCCCAAAAGAAATAGTAATAAAAGAAAGATTGCATACAAATGATGATGTGATAGTAACAATATCAAAAAAAGATACTTTAGAAGATTTCTTTGGAAAACTTAAGAATTCAAAAATAGACCCGCAAAAAATGAAAAATGAAAACAGAAAAATATGGGAGATGTAAAAAGCTACTTTTTTGACAGCTATGCATTAATTGAATTATTTAAAGGAAATAAAAAATATGAATCTTACAAAACCACAAAGATAGTGACATCATATTTCCACCTCTATGAAATATATTACAGTTTGCTAAGAGAACACTCTGAATCAGAATTTATATACTTTTTCTACTTCCTGCAAAATTTTTGTATAGAACTAAAATTCAATTGGATAATTAAAGCCTCAAAATTCAAGCAAGAATATAAAAATAGGCAACTCTCCTATGCAAACTGCTTAGGTTACATAATTTCAAGAGAATTAAACATTAAATTTCTTACTGGAGACAAAGAATTTGAAGATTTACCAAATGTAGAGTTTATCAAGAAATAATCCTTTCTAAACAATAAACATTATAAACAAAATTATATTTTCAAAACAATGATAACCTATAATGAGTTATATGATGCATTGAGAAAAGAGAGATATTCTGAACAATTACGGCCTATACCTAAAAATTTTATAAAAGAACTTTCATCTTATCTTAAAGACAAAAAAGAACTCGCAGAAAAAAAAGACGACAATTTTTCAGAGACCATAACAAAAACAAAAAAACAATTTGAAAACTCTATAGCTATATTTAAAGAACTTATACTCAGAAGAAAAAAGAAAATACTTGAACTTGCATTTGTAGCAGCAGAAACAGGAATATCAAAAAGAGATTTTGAAAATATGTTAGCCATTGAAAAAGATCAATTTGATGGAATAATGAAATCTTTAGAAAAAGGAGATAAAAAAATAGAAGAAACTCTAAAAGGATTAGATAATGAGAATAAATCTCAAAATAAAATGATAGTCTTCATAGAAGATACTGAAGCTATTTTAGATTTTGAAGGGAATGAAATAGGCCCATTTAATAAAGGAGATATAGTCAATTTATCAGAAGCTGTAGCACTAATTCTTATAAACGATAAAAAAGCAGAGAGTGTGGACGAAGAATAGTGTTTTAGTATCTTAAATAAATATTAGAAAACACTATTCTGAGCAGAAGAATAGTGTTTATAGTAATAAATATCAAGATAAATAAACACTATTCTGAGCAGAGGAATAGTGTTTTAGTATCTTAAATAAATATTAGAA
>ERZ1292623.1902-Hain-H51-01um-R1-1902-length-19428-cov-5_pt1 | contig 19428 bp, 11 predicted proteins | sample MGYA00564398_ERZ1292623 | MGnify/ENA primary metagenome ERZ1292623 (study PRJEB36523, sample SAMEA6512633) | groundwater metagenome | collected 2019-01-07 | study: AquaDiva: Metagenomics assemblies of 32 groundwater samples | reverse complement strand
GGTTTTTGATATCCACGATCGTCCCGTAGCGTTAAGATTGAACGTTAAATATGCCTTAGTGGTCACTGAAGAAATATCTTTCCGCTCTGAATTGTCTACTCCTTCCACTGGATTACTAATAGCTCCGGCTTGATCAAAGTCTTCTTTGACCAAAGAACTCGGATTCGCCTGGGTGGTTTGGACAACCGAGATCCAGTCATCACCATCATTATCATGATTAATTTTTGAACTTACATACACCTTAAGTTGCGCATCCAGAATATCGACATCATCTGCTAAAGACGAGGTATCAAACGGGAGAAAAATGCGTTCGATTAAAGAGTTATTAGAAGGAGACATCTTACCGGTTTTAGCATTAGCCGTTGTAGCAAGATAAGCCGAGACTAATCCAAGCGAGGCATCATGGGCAATATCCCATGAGCTATTGTTATTCCCAGTAAAACCATCCCCGGTTCCTGAATAGAATGAGGTTGTGACAGGTATGCGAGTATCTAGAGATAACTCGTACAAGGTGCTATCTGTTCCAATGTTTCCTGCGAGATCTGTTGCCGTGGCCACAATATCGTAAGTACCATCGGTAAGCGCGTTGGTAATTTCCACGCTCCAAACTAGACCATCAACACTGGCCGTGTATAGTTGACCATCGACGAGCAGAGTAACAGACGCGACTGGCTCGTTCACGGTACCGGTGATGAGCGGAGTGGAGTCGGATGTTTGGAGAGTATCTACTGTGACCCCTGGTGCAGTTAGATCAGTAAACACTAACGGATCAGGATCAATACCGTCTAATAGTCCATCATCGTCGGTATCATCATCAAGGGGATCGGTGGCTGCAGCATAGTACAGTGTGTTATAGACATAAACCGAACCAGCATTAGTGCCACGATCATCATCGTGCTGTGCACCAATCACTGCATTATTATTATCAATGGCCACAGCATACCCATAGTAATCTCCTACCGCACTATCGCGAGCGGTGAATAGTTGTTGTTCGATCCAGTTTGAACCATTATAGCGATACAGGCGAGCCAAACCACCATCGCTTCCTGTGTAATGTTGATAACCACCAACCAAAGCCAAGTCGCTATCCAAGGATACTGCCGAACCAAACGATTGCCCAGCATCTGTAAAGATCGTTTCTTCATTCCAGGTTGTGCCATCATAGCGATACAGATAGGCCGCATCATGATTGCTCGTACCCACCAAAGCGACATCACCTGAAACAGACACAGCGGCTCCATAAAAGTTATAAGCAGCGCTGTCACTGGCTTTTAACTGAGTTTCTTCACTCCATGTTGATCCGTCATACCGATACAAGTAGGCAGCACCCCTATACTCATTATGGCCTTGCGCGCCAATCAGAATAAGATCATCATCAACAGAAACTGCATAACCAAACATATGGAACACTCCACCGTCACTGGCGATGAGTTTTTCTTCTTCATTCCAGCTTGAGCCATTAAAACGATAAATATAGGCCGAGCCTGAATTGGAACCGTTTCCACCATCATCATAATAAGCTCCGACAACAGCTAGATCATCATGCACAGATACAGAGATGCCAAAATTATCACTCTGCCCTCCATCACTGGCAGTCAGTTTGGCCTCTTGGTTCCAAGTTGATCCGTTCCAGCGATACACATATACAGCTCCGGCGCCTGCGCCTTTTTGATTTTCTTGTGTAGCTCCAACAAAAATCAGATCTCCACTCATGGCTACCGAAGAACCAAAATTATCAGCTGAATCTCCATCACTGGCAGTCAGTTTGGCCTCTTGGTTCCAAGTTGAGCCGTCTCGGCGATACACATAGACTGCACCCATATTTTTGTGAACAGGGGTGCCCACTACAAACAGATCTCCGCTCATGGCTACGGCTGATCCAAAAGAGTCATAGGGATTCCCATCACTAGCAAACAGTTCATTAGTTATTCCCTCACCCAACTCCACATGATCTTCCAAACCATCGTCGTCGGTATCGGTATCAGTGGGGTCAGTGCTATACAGTATCACCTCATCATAATCGTTCAAACCATCGTCATCGGTATCGGTATCAGTGATGTCTGTGTCATAGAGAGTGATCTCATCATAATCCGTTAAACTATCATCATCCGTGTCCGTTTGAGATAACGCGCAACCAGTGTCAGCCACTAGATCGCTCTCACTGAACGGACTGGTATCGGCACAGGCATCTTTAGAGTCACCTACTCCATCACTATCTGTATCCACTTCTGGTACCGGGCAACCATATACATCTAAAATATCACCGGGAACGAGTGGCAAAATGGTACCCGGACAAGTGTCATCACCATCCGACACCCCATCGTCGTCGGTATCTAGCGCTAATAGTGGATTGGCATCCACCTCATCTGTCAGTCCATCATCGTCGGTATCTGTATCGGTGGGATCTGTACCGCCAGAAACTTCTGTTGCATCAATGAGACTATCGCCATCGGTGTCCATTGCTAAAGGATTGGTTGGTGGGGTGATATCAAACCAGAATACTGAACCCGCTTCCGTTGCAAAGTCATCGTCGAGTAGGGCTCCACCTACTGCTCGGTTACCATCCGCCGCCACGGCGCTACCAAAACTATCAGCGCCACCGTCATCAGCCGATGTCAACTGAATTTCCTCTGTCCAGTTGATACCATCCCAGCGGTATAGATACGCGGAGTCACCATTTTCCGTTTCACCATCATTAAAACTATAAGGGGATCCTACCACAACCATGTTGCCAGTCACCGCTACGGCACTGCCAAACTGGTGATTAATGCGACCATCACCGGCTGTTAGAATTGCCTCTTCCGACCAAACAGCGCCATTACGTCTATAGACAATCGAGGATCCAGCTTCAGCTTCTGAAGATACCGTTGCACCCACCACCACCAGATCACCTTCCAGGGCGATATCATTTCCAGACACGCGACCATCACTAGGTGTTAAGGTTGCTTGCAGATCCCACTGCACTCCATTATCTCGGTAAATATAAGCTGCTCCAGAGGCCCAATTATCATCGATCGCCCCCACGGCAAGGTAATTGCCATTCATCGCTACAGCGTCGCCAAAGTAACCATAAGTAGCATTGTCTGCCAATATCAGAATTTGTATTTCATTCCAGGTAGTACCATCCCATTTGTAAATATATACCGCTCCACCGTGTGCCACACTACCATGATTATGGGGACCACCAACAGCAATCGTGTTTCCACTTACTGCCACTGCTCCACCAAAACCATCGTATGATGTATCACCATTACTAGCTATTAATTTAGCTTCTTGATTCCAATTAGAACCATCATAACGATAAACATAAGCCGCTCCAGCATCGGCCACATTGCCATCTGCTGTCTGGGCCCCAACCACAGCCACATCACCATCCACTGCCACCGCACCACCAAAATAATCGACTCCGCCACCATCACTTGCCTTTAAGACAATTTCTCGACTCCACCATAATCCACTATCATTGTAGCGATAAAGACTGGCTGAATTATCGCTAGACGCCCCCACTACAGCAACATTTTTACTTAACGCTACGGCACTGCCAAACAAATCATTGCTACCATCACCAATAAACTGATTAGTGGCCTCACCGACCATCACTTCTTCACCATCCAACAAGCCATCATCATCACTGTCTGTATCCAGTGGATCAGACCCATAGGTTTGCACTTCATCCCCATCATTCACACCATCATCGTCACTATCGGCATTGTTGCTCATCGTTCCGGCTGTTAATTCATCCGGGTCAATTAAGCCATCGTTGTCTTCATCAGCTGAAGCTGGATTTGTACCAAGACCAACTTCATCGTTATCAGTTAATCCATCGTCATCACTGTCGATATCGGTTGGGCTGATACCCGCGTCCACTTCCCAACCATCTTCCAGGGTATCGCCGTCCGAATCCGCATTCAGGGGATCGGTACCGTAATTAGCTTCATTCTCGTCACTTAATCCGTCATTATCGTCATCGGGATCAGGGCTAGCATACACATATACCGACGCGCCACCGCCACCCGTACTCACTAACAACACTTCCCCACTCACGGCCACTGGACTTCCATACCAATCTGCATCCTCGGAATCACTGGCGGTAAATCGCTCCTCTTCCTTCCAACTGTCACCATCCCAGCGGAAGGTATAAGCCTTACCAATATCTAGTTTTCCAGATACTTGGGAAGGTGCCCCAATCACCAGCAAATCATCGCTGATTGCTACCGCACCACCAAAGTAATCATATAATGCTGGATCACTGGCCGTTAATTTACTCGTTTCTATCCAAGTGGTACCGTCCCAGGAAAAAACATAAACGGAACCGGATGACACACCGGTATCATACCCATCGCCAGACGCACCAATCACCACGACATCATCTGCGATCGCTACGGCAGTGCCAAAATAATCCATGTGTGTGCCGTCACTAGCTGTTAGCGTGGTAGCAAGCGACCAACTGGAGCTAGAGTATTGGTAGATGTAGGCACCGCCTTCTGCGTCTGGATCGCCATCAGGATTATAGCTCGGGTCACCGATGATTAAGATGTCATCTTGCACGACAATGGCTGGATTGGTTAAATTTGTTTCTAAAATCTTGTCATGGTTAGTATCCGTACCCACAATCTGCGTTTCTTGGTTCCAAACACTGCCGTTATAACGGAAGAGGTCAACAGCACCGATATTTAGATAACCATAATTGGTATAGTAGTAATCTCCAGTGTATCCATTCACACCTACGGCCACCACATCGCCGTCTACAGCCACGGTGTAACCAAAGCCATTATTAATTTGCGGAGTACTCGGTGTTAGCGTAGCTTCCTCATTCCAAGTAGTGCCATCATAACGGTACACATACACTGCACCATAGTGATAATCACTTCTAGAATCTCCACCAATCACAATCACATCATCAGCAATAGCCACGGAGTGTCCAAAATCATACGTGTCGTTGCCAGTTAATTCAGCTTCTAGCTGCCAGATAGCGCCATTCCAGCGATACACAAAGACACTGCCCAAATCTGGCAAGACTCCCCAAGTGTCAGTGGGATCATCTCGAATAGCAGTCACTACAGCCACTTCACCATCAATGGCAATTTTCTGACCATAATTGGTAGCGTTGCCGGTCGCTTTTAAAAGAGCCTCAATTTCACCAGCCGGTAATAGTGGATAGTCATCCTCACCATCATTCACGCCATCATCGTCGCTGTCGGCATCCGCTGGATCCGTGCCACCATCAACTTCAGCGCCATCTTCAACACCATCGGCATCGCTATCGGTATCCATCGGGTCAATATCATACACATGCACTTCATCTCCATCGGTAACGCCATCATAATCACTATCAGGGTACCGAAGATCCGCCCCCAAGCTGACCTCTTCACTATCATTCAGTCCATCATTGTCTGAATCTGGATCAAGAGCATCTGTGTAATACGTTAAAACCTCTTCCGCATCGGTCAGACCATCTCCGTCGCTGTCCGCATCGTTCGGATTTGTGCCATAGGCGGCTTCGGTTTCATTGTTCAGTCCATCTGAATCCCAGTCTGCAGCATCATCAACGTCTGATCCATCTCCATAGTCGTAATACTCTTCGGGGTTCGCGTAATCCTCATGACTGGCTGCTATTATTTCCTCAACATGCACAATAGTCGTCCGCGCTAAACTCGTTGTTTTCTCGCCTTCAGCTTTAGTGGTTTCAAAAACAAGCTCAGAAAAATCTGACCAACCGGAACTATTACCGGATGCAACCTTATAAAAGTACTTCGTGCTGCTCTTTAGGTGGTCGCCCGAATCAGTGTACATCGTGTCCGCTCCCCAAGAAATTTGTCGGTGTCCCGTATCAGTTGTTGTATTGTCCGTACTCCGACAAATACGGTATTCTATAGCTCCTGGCACTTCATCCCAATACAGCCCAATGGTATTGGGACCCAAAGATTCAATAACAATATCTGGTGGCGGCGCCAGTTCACTATTTGCGAGCATCTCGGATTTCACGGCAATGGGCCCCACCACTTCGTAGCCTAAATGTTCTTCATCGGTGGCATCGTAGCGAACGTAATAATTTTTTGGATATCCAGAAATGTTGTGACATCCAAAATCATCTTCAAAAACAACTTCTGTCTGCTGGACACACTCAGGATCTTCCTCTGAGCAGACACCAAGGATCTCTTTCCCTTCTCGCAGAGCACTATACAGTTGATCATATCCACCGACTCTAAGTGACATAAGCCCTGTACTTCCAAACACAGATTCATCATGTTTTGTAACTTTGAATTCGCCAATGGTACCTGCAAGCTCAAAATTCACGTCCAATTGCACCTCATCTGTTGTCCATGTTCCAGGTTCTGGTTGATTTGAAGTAAAATTACTCGAGGCGCAGAAGTAAGAAGAAGAAATCGTACAATCCGCGTACACTTCCGGGATGCCCATTGTGGAAGCATAGACAGGAGTTCCACCCATAAACCATTCATTGTTGCATGCGTAGGGATTTTGGACCGTAAAACTCTTCACGCGAATACTGCTCCCGACAATCCCGGTTAAAACTTCAAAATGAAGGTGTGCGGTGGGCGTTCCTGTTGAACCTGAACGTGCAATAGGTTCGTTCTGTTCAACGTAATCACCCTCAGCAACGAGGTACTCACTGAGATGTGCATATTTTGTCCACGTGCCGTTTCCATGATCAATTCCGATATAGTTTCCATAGCATAATCCCCCTTCACAACTTTGCTCATATCTGTGAAGAATCCCTGGTGCTGCTGCGTAAATAACTGAACCAGTAGGCATTATTGTGTCTGTACCATCATGTCCACCATAGGAATGAAATATGCTCACGACATCACAAGAATTAACAACATCACCAAAGCCTTCTTTTTCATTAGTCCAAATCCAATGTCCCGCGCATGGTTGGCCTTCACCGGATTGTGAACTACATGGCGCCACAACAGTCTGAGTGGCGGAATCTTTGTAGGAATCGGAATATTTGCCCTCACGGGTCACTGATTCACTTGTGTAAGGCAAAATAAACATCGCTGATGGAGATTCCGCCAGAGTCAGGTGCGACACTAAAAAAACCACCAAGGCAACCAAACTCCCGGTAAATAAAAAAACGATTCTCTGTGCAGGAAACCGATTAAGTAATGACATATGATAATGACATTAATCTTAAAAATTAAACTTTGTGTTTTGTGCCATTGCATTGTGCTACCTAAGAATACCCTAGCACAATCTAGTCATTTTGCCAAGGCCAAAATGTAAGAGTTTACCTGGATGTTTGTTGAATAATTAAGTGATTAAATTCAACCCCAATTTGGTCAATATTTTCTTAGAATATAATCGTCGACCATCACCAATAATCGTTCCGGAATAAATTGCCCGCATTTTCTGCCAATCTAGGTTCACGAATTGTGGATCAGCCGTGAGAATTGTTATTAGATCGACCATTTGTGCCACTTCCTCCCAACTCGCCTTCGCTTCCACTCCCAATCGTTCCAACTTGTCTCTAGCTATCAGCGGATCATACACCACCACCTTCCCCCCCGCTTGTGTAAACAATTCTATTATTTTTAAGGACGGCGAATTTCTAATATCATCCGTTCCCTCCTTATAAGCCATCCCTAAAATTCCCAAAGTTTTACCATGAGGTTCGCCAAATCGCTTTATCACCCGTTCAGAAAAACCAAGTTTAGCTTTTTCGTTAGTACTAATTACCGCTGTCAATAAATCAGTCGACGCTCCGTGCATTGCGCCAAAATTCTTAAGCGCGGTGGTATCTTTTGGAAAACAACCACCCCCAAAACCAACCCCCGCTTTCAAAAACTTGCTCCCAATTCTCGGATCAAGTCCAATAATTTTAGCGACCAAATTAATATCCGCTCCCACTGTATCAGCCACCTGACCAATCTCATTGATAAAAGAAATTCTGGAAGCAAGCATAGCGTTAGAGGCTAGTTTACCTAGTTCCGCCGAAGCCCAGTCAGTGATAACAATCGGGGTACTGGCTGGCGTTACCGATAGAATAAATTGGCCGAGCTTAGATTCCTTAAATACTTCGCTATTGCCACCAATAATCACTCGGCTCGGGTTGATAGTATCACTCATCGCCGTTCCTTCCGACAAAAATTCCGGTGCAAACCAAACCGATCCCTTAAATACTTTCCCTAATTTTTCAAATCCATCCTTTAATCTCGCTTCCACTTGAGCAGTTGTTCCCGGTAAAACCGTAGATTTAATTATTATTGATAACGAGCTATTTTCTGGAACAACTAACGAATCAACTGCTTCAAATAAGTCGGTTAGATCAAATAATCCATTAGGCAAAATTGGCGTGCCAACACACAAAAAAAACAGGTCGACCGCTCCCAAAATCGCCGATTTGTTGGATAGCGAATTTGTCACCAACGATTCTATCGACATCAACTCCATCGTTAAAAATTCCTTAGAAAAATGTAAAGCTTGGGACTCAAGCGCTAATTTTAACTCCGTTTCCAAACCAGGCTCAAAAAAAGGCGTTTTACCCGCTTTCAAAAGTGATAATTTTTCCTCGTTTGATTCCACCCCTATCACCTTATGTCCCGCTCGGGCCCAACTCACCGCACTCACCAAACCAACATATCCCATGCCGATTACTGCAATCTTCATAAATTCAAAATTAACTTAGCCAAACCCCAATAAAAGGAATAACATCTCCTTAGAATTACCGCTCCTTAGAATAAGCTCCTTAGAATTACCGCCCCTTGAGTTTATTCCGCAAATTCCGCCGTCGCTACTCTAACACCATTTTGAATATTTTGGGAAGACCGTTCCTCTCTTCTGATGGTTACCGCTCTATAATCGGCTGGATTAATCACGCCGGTTTCAGGACCAGCCACAAAGCTCGCTTGCCAAGTACCGTCTGCTCTTGGTGTTAATTCTCCCATCAGCTGTACATCTGCCAATCCGGTCATCAAAAGCCAAACCCCAAATCGTTCCGTGTTTAAATCAATCGCTGGCAAATTTGCCACTACCTCATATTCCTCGCCGCGCGGTCCGGCATAGCGTTTCACTTTACCAATCACCGCTTGATCAAAACTATTCACTAGCGGCGTCTCCACCAACACCGGTCTTGGAGAAATATCTTCCGTATCAACAATCGTCGCACCACTCCACCCCGCATTCACCAAACTTCGCGCCGCATCCTGCCTAAACCAGGTCACTGCGCCGTAAAAAACTCCCACTCCACTTCCCATTACTATACTCATCGCTAACAATTTAAAAAATAATCCTCCACCGGTGCTAGAATACCGATTATTGTGTTTCCTCCTGTATGACCCCATAAGTGTGATAATTATATCACAGCTTCATCATCATTTGCAGTTTGGTCAATCGTTGTTTCCGGCCAAAAACCGTCGGTTGATTCCCCAGCACCGTTCATTCCCAAACTTTTCAGTCCGTAGTTTCCAAGAAATTGATTTTTCCCGCGCATGTTAGGAACGCTAAATCTTTCCCCTTGTTTAAAAAGACTCGGAGAAAGTTCCTCCAAAAATATAGATTTACGTTTATACTCAAACTCCTCTCTGGTGCTAGTGGTAGGATAAGTAATCGTCAATTTTAATTTTGCTCTCGTCACCGCCACATATAACAACCGTCGTTCCTCCGATAATTCCAAGTCTGATTGAAACGCCCTTGGATGTGGAAAATATCCTTCAGCTAAATGGATTAAATAAACGCTCTCCCATTCCAAACCCTTGGCTTGATGAATAGTAGACAGCACCACTTTCGCACCATATTGCCGCCTTGCCGCTTTTTCTCCCCCCTCCCACTCTCCGGTTAGCGTCACCGCCTCTAATAATCTATCCAAATCAGGATAGTCTTTACAGAATCTAGCAAATTGTTCTAGATCATCAAATCTATCTTCAGCGTTTGGATATTGTGCCACCAAATATTCCCGATAACTCACCGATGCAGTGAGCGCTCTTAAACTCGCACTCAAATCAGGCGCCGCCAAGGCTTGCTTTAAAATCATCTTCGCCCTCTGCCAACCTAGATCAGCTTTCTTTCCCCAACTAACCGACCCCTCCAAACACGCCTGCAAAGAAACCTGATTGATCGCCCAATCCCCCATTTTTCCAGCCGTCGCCGGTCCCACTCCCGCTTGCCATCTTAGAATCCTAGTCCAGGCTAATAAATCTTTATGATTTCCCAATAGCCGTAAAACACAAACCGCATCTTTAATATGAGCTCTATCAAAAAACCGTAACCCACCCCGATAGTCATAGGCCACTCCCTGTTGCGTGAGTTCAAATTCCAAATATTGAGAGTGATAGGCCGCTCTGAATAAAACCGCTATTTCGGATGGACTCCTACCTTCCTGAATTTCCCGCAGAATCGCTTGTGCTAAAAATTTCGCCTCGGCGCGATCATCAATAAGATCCACCATTCTAGGGCGTTCTCCACTTAGCAAAACTGCTTTCAGATCTTTTTGAAATTGACCAGGATTATTATCCAACAGCTCATTGGCAACCGCTAAAATTTCTGGAGTTGACCGATAATTCACAACTAATTTAAAAATCTTCGCTCCCGAATATTCTTTTTGAAATTCTAGAATATTTTTCACCTCAGCCGCTCTAAATGAATAAATGCTTTGAGCATCATCTCCCACCACCAGCAAATTTTTATGCACCGAGGCCAATAATTTCACAAGCCGTGCTTGCACTAAATTTGTATCCTGATACTCATCCACCAAGACATAAAGCAATCCTCCAGAAATTCGCTCAGTACTCCCCCCATCAAGCAGTGCCAATGCATCGGTGAGCAAGTCATCAAAGTCCTTACCTTGTTGAGAGATTTTGATGGACCGATAGCGCTGTAACACCTCCTCAATCTCCCCTCCAATGTGACACCAACTTGAATACTTATCTGCCAATAACTCAATAATTTTTAATCCGGTATTAGCAGCATAAGAGTTAATTGCTTTTAGTAAAGCTGGCGCCGGAAACTTTCGCAAATTCAAGGCAAACCCGCTTTCCTTCACCGCCATCTTCATTAACTCTAAAGCATCGTCCTCATCAAAAATACCAAAACTAGCCCCTTGCTCTCGCCGTAATAATCGGTTACACCAAGAATGAAAAGTTCCCGCTTGTACTCCACTAGCTCTATCGCCCAAAATAGTTTGCAACCGATTAATCATCTCTTTAGCCGCCTTGTTGGTGAAGGTAAGTAAGAGAATTTCTTCCGGCTTAACCCCTTGTTCCAACAAATAAGCTACTCTATATATTATCGTTCTAGTCTTACCACTCCCTGCCCCCGCCAATACCAAAGCATAGCCATCCCCTCCTAAAACCACCGCCCGCTGCTCTTCATTCAATCCCCCTAACAAATCATCGGTCATCATAGTAATTATTATTATGCCAAATTTTGATTAACAAAACTAGCCCAAGTATTCGGGAGTTGGATATATTCTGCTATAATCCAACCATTAATCATTTATGCCCTGGGTCCCTTGTAAAACAGGCTCCAGTAGACCATATGAATCATTCAATGAATAAGTATCTTGCCGAGGCGGTTGGTACTTTTGGTTTAGCGTTTGCAGTCGCTCTCGCTGTTAGTCAAAGTTTTGGACTCACTCCATTCTTGGCCGCGTTAGTGTTAGGTGGCTTTGTTTACTCCATTGGCTCAATTTCCGGAGCTCATATTAATCCGGCCATCACGCTTGGTCTTTTCTCAATCAATAAAATCTCATCTAGCGAGGCAATTAGATATATCTTAGCCCAAGGAGTTGGTGGGGGTATCGCTTTACTAGTTATGATGGGAATGGGCATTACCGCTACCGTTTCAGGATCAGAATTTTCTTGGACCATCGCCATTGCAGAAACGGTTGGTACCTTCTTCTTTGCCTTTGGCGTTGCTTCCGTAGCTACCGGCAAAGCACCAGAGAGCATGTCTGGCATAGTGGTTGGCAGTTCTCTACTGATCGGAATCATCATTGCATCTCTCCTTGGATCAGCCGGAGTCCTCAATCCCGCCGTCAGCATTGGCCTAAACTTCATCAGTCCCAGTTATTTCCTCGGCCCAATCGTGGGTGCCATCCTAGGCATGCAAGTCTATAAAAAATTGCAGGGATAACGGAACCGTTATCCACCCCAACTTGACTTTTGTGGGTATTTGTTGATATTATACTAACACCAAGGGAGGCAAAGATGTCAGAACTGAACATTGTTACCCTTCGTAGAAAGGTGGAGTTTCGTTGGCAACGGTTCTCTGGTGCAAGGCGAGCCAAGAATTTGCGCATGCCTATCAGTGCCCTAAAACTCACCGAGGATCCAAATCCAACTGAAGTTGAGGGCGCAAGGGAACGCAAGCAATTGTTCATTCACGCAATTTGCGAGGGTAGGTATTACGACGCCGTCAGACTACGGCCACTGAAAATTAGCGCCTCGGCTAATAATTTCTTCCGGATCGGTGATTTGCACTTTGGCGATGAGGAAGCTAATGACTACGCCACCGATCCCGAAAGCCACCTTTTTACCCTTCTACTAGATGCCCAAACCCTCGTCACGCTTGGGCCACCGGTACGATTTTTGGGTGACTTGGATGACCTCCTGCAATCCGGAACCGCCCAGGCGATTCTGGAAAAACTTCAGGAGGTGAAGCATGGCTCTGATGGGAACTGTGAATGTCCAATCTCGTATCGCTCTCTCCCACCGACCCATCCCAATCGCTGGTGGCATGACCATCATGAGGTCTTCAATCAGTACCTCGTTGCCAGAATTGGCCAGACGCACTGCAGGGCAAAAATTCTGAGAAGGCTACAGGAGTGGGAAGATGGTGGGAATAATGTAACCCCACTCTTCAGCGGATCCCCAATCGCCAAGAACTCCGATGAGTATCTGCGCCACCTGATCGAACAAATCCCGGTTGGTCATCAGCAGTTACTCGGCTAGTCACCCGTCCCGCTCTTACGCTCCACCGCTGGGGCGTTTGTTTTTTTTTAAAGTCTCAACCTATTTTAAGTACCTTTGTTTATTAAGAACATGTTCCTCGTGAGTTTCAGCAAAATAAATCTCGCCATCAGCGCTAGTCAAAAAATAATAGTATTGGTTTTGGCTGGGATTCAGAACCGCATTAATTGCTTGCAGACCGGGATTAGAAATTGGGCCCGGTGGCAATCCGGAGTATTCATATGTGTTGTAGAGCGAATCTATAGTTAGGTCTGCGAGAGATACCCCCGGTGAATTACCGCCGGTAATATAATTAACGGTTGAATCCGCTTGGAGCGCCATTCCAATCTCAAGTCTTTTTAAAAAAATATCAGCCACCAGTTTCATGCTAGATTCCGTTCTAACCTCCTTTTCAATAATTGAGGCCAGAGTGAGAATTTCATGTTTGCTCATTTTTTGTACCCGGCTGTCATTACTAGTTACAATCGGAAAACTTCTGGCCATGGTCTCAATCATCTTGGTGGCAATTTGCAAAGCAGTGGCACTCTTAGTAAAAAAATAGGTGTCCGGAAAAAGATACCCTTCCAGATCTACCCCAGAGGGCAGACCACTCTCAATCAGGAATTCCTGCTCCAACAACAAACTATTTATTCCCACCGCCTCTTGCCATTCAACCGGCGTAGTGAAACCAAATTCCATCAACCGATCGCCAATATTTTTTAAGGTAAATCCCTCCGGAATGGTAACCTTAGTGTTCATTTCCTCCGCTCCCTCTGCCAATAATCCCAAGAGATGCCGGTAATTATCTTTAGGGTAAAATTGATATTCTCCCGCCTTAGCGGTGGCTGTAAGATTGGCAATTTTTGCGACAATAATAAATAACCCTTTAGATGCAATTAGTTTTTTTTGTTTGAGAGAGTCGGCAATCTCCAGTAAGGATTCTCCCGGTTCTATAATTACCGTTATCGCTTGCTCTGAAATTTCAGTCGAATTTCGCCACCAGCCAATCCAACCAAAAATCAAACCAACACCCATCAGCACCAAAACAAAAACAGATATTTTAGCGATTTTTTTCATATAATTCCTAGCCAGAATATTCCCAAAATAAAACCAAACCCAATTCCAATCAAAACATCACTCACAAAATGCACTCCCACCTTTACCCGAGAAACCGCAATCAACACCGTCACCAAACCTAGTAGAACCGTGGCCCATAATTGCCAACCATCGGGCCAGATAATTAGCCGGGCTTGAGTAACAGTCAAAATCGTTGAAAGAGTGGCGTGGCCAGAGGGACAAGAACCAGAGTTAAACCATAATCTATAAGAGTTAGACCGAGGCATTTTGGGTCTTACTTTACCAATTAAAGTTTGCGCCAACATAACAATCAAATATCCAAATGTTACGGGAACCACCGCATCCACTATGGTGAGTCTAGCCGTTAACAACCCAACCATCGCCACCGCTCCGTACACCCACATCCCGTAGCCCGCCACTAACGCCCAGGCTTTCTGATGCATCCGCCCGGTTTTTTCATTGATCATAATTATTTCTGGAAATTTTTTTTCAACCACCGCACCGCTCCCAACTTTGTTTTTATCTGCCCCTCATCTCGCGCTTTCTCCACTGCCTTCATCCACTCCCCCACCCTTGGACCAGGGGCAATCCCAAGTAAGCTCATAATTTCCCCACCTTTAATTAACGGGGTTTTAGAGGCTAACACCAACTCCCCCGCAATTACCGCCTCCTTAAAACGCTCACCTTCCGAATATTGGAAGAGATCGGCATCAGTAAACCCTCTCCCTCGTTTATCCGCCTCCGTTACCAAAAGAAAATCCTGATAATTCACCGGGCCTAAGCGCCTTAACAGCCGTCTGATTGCGTTCTCATATTGCTCATTGGTCAGCTCTCCTTTCTGCCATTGCAAATAAAGAATGGTGGTCTTCAAATGATCAGCGGCAATTCTAGAAATCTTATCTTCTAACTCTTTCCCAAAACAGAGTCGGTCACAAAATTCCTGAATCGGTTGCGCCGCCGCCTCCTCATGGCCCCGAGATCTAACTCTTCCATCCTCCATTTTAGTCACAAGCGGTTTGCCAAAATCGTGGACTAGCGCCGAGAGCGTCACGAGTAACCGCCTTGCCCGAATAGCTTTCAACTCGTGGTCAGCCGTCTCCGCTAATCGCACCAACCTCGCCGCTTGATCCACCACCAGCATCGTATGAATTCCCACATCCCCCTCCGGATGCCACTCCGGTTCTTGGGGCGTGTCCCATAATGCTGAAAGGGTTGGAAAAAATCGTTTGAGCAGTCCCCAGTCTCGCGCCAGATTAATACCAATGGAGGGCCTGATTGCGAGCGTTAACAGTTTCTCCCACTCCGCCGTCACTCGCTCCGGCGATATGGTTTCCAATTCACCGGAACGGATAATCTCTTTTATTAAATGAACCGTTCTTAGATCTACTTTGAGCTCAAACCTCGCCGAAAATTGCATTGCTCGCCAAACGCGGAGTGGATCTTCAATGAAACTCCGTTCGTCAACAATTTTAAGCCGCTTCTCCTCCAAATCCTTCAGCCCATTGTACGGGTCAAAAATCTGCTTTTTTCTCCAATCCAAACCAATCGCGTTAATGGTAAAATCACGCCGTCTGGCCGCTTGGGAAAAATTCAGGTAAGGGTCAGTTTTGACCAAAAATTTTGTATGACCAGCCCCAATTTTCTCTTCCGTCCTAGGCAGGGCGATATCCAATTCCAACCCCGGCTCCAAAACCACCTTGTACACCCCAAATGAAACCCCCACCGCTTGATAATGAGGCCAGAGTTCCAAGAGTATTGCTTCCAGCTGATCTTTTTCTACTCCGTATACTTCAACATCAAAATCTTTGGCCACAATCCCCACCGCCAAATCCCGCACCGCTCCCCCCACCACCACCACTCGCGCTTCGCTACTTTCAGAAGAGCGTTCCACCCATCCCAGCAATTCCTCTAAAGCAGATAACAAAATATTTGGCCAAAGTTTAAGCCGTTCTTGCCACTCTTGTGTAGTAATCATACTAAGGCACTAAAGAAACCCCGGTCATACTCTCCGGCACTGGCACACCTAGCAATGCCAACACCGTTGGCGCTACATCAGCTAGAATTCCCACCGGTTGTAGCTGCGATAAGTCACCATTGGGAGGATCAAGGGAAAGACCAGCTTTCCCTTCCAAGGTGGCGCTGGCAATCCAGATTGGCACCGGATTAGTACTATGTTCCTTATCAATCGCGCCGGTTTGTAAATTCAAAACCTCTTCACCATTACCATGGTCAGCGGTAATCACCAGCGCCCCATTTGCTTCCAACACCGCCACTAGAATCTCCCCAACACAGCTGTCCAGAATCTCAATCGCCTTAATTGTCGCTGGTAAATCACCGCTATGCCCCACCATGTCCGCATTAGCAAAATTAGCAATGATCACCGGAAAATTCCCCAACTTAATCTCTTGAACAATCTTTTCCTTGATGGCAACCGCACTCATTGCCGGCGTTAAGGCATAGTTGGCCACTTTGGGTGAAGGAACTAAAAACCGTTCTTCTCCCGGCCACGGCTCCTCTCTAGTGCCATTAAAAAAATAAGTTATATGGGCATATTTTTCTGATTCCGCTACTTTAAGTTGGGCGATTCCAAACCTAGAAAGAGTCTCCGAAAGCCCACCTCTAATGGCTTCATTTGCAAACGCCACCGCCACCGGCAATCCCGAGGCATAATCAGTCATAGTAACCACCTTAACCCCTTGCAAAATTTTTCTATCAAAGCCATCAAAATCAGGTACCACTACCGCTTGTACTAATTCTCTCGCCCGATCCGGTCGGAAATTAAAAAATATAATCGCATCATTTGGTTGTAAAACAGCCACCGGATTATCACCATTAAAAACAGTGGTGGGAATAAACTCTTCATCAAAAACGGATCGGGCATAGCTCTCCTTAATTGCCGACAGCGGGTCAACCGCCATCACGCCTTCCCCCATAAACATCGCTCCATAAGCCTTGCTAATTCTATCCCAACGCTCATCCCGATCCATCGCAAAATACCGCCCCGATAAACTTCCCAATTCACCCACCCGTTCCTGCTTCATAAAAACTAACAGTTCAGAAATAAAATCCAGACCAGAGTTATATAAAGTATCTCTGCCATCCAAAATTGCGTGTACCACCACGCGTTTCACTCCTCGTTTCTTGGCCAGTTTCAATAGTTCAAAACAATGGGTATTCATTCCATGAACTTTCCCAGCGGAAATTAATCCCACCAAATGTAAAGTTGAGTTATTGCTCTTAGCGTAATCGCAACCAGAAGTTAAAGCCGGATTTTGATCAAACTCCTTGGAAGCAATCGCTTGATTAATTCGGGGTAAAGTTTGATGATGAACAAGACCGGCACCAATTGTCACATGACCTACCTCTGAGTTGCCCATTTCACCCCAAGAAAGACCAACCTCATCCCCAGAGGCGCGTAAAGTCATGGCGGGATAACGGGCGGTTAGTAGATCAAAACTAGGGGTTCTCGCCTGAACAATCGCATTTCCCGGAGAATCGGGGGCAATACCAAAACCATCCAAAATCAAAAGAACCACCGGTTTGACCCCCGTCCCTGCAACTAGATCCATATTTAGGCTCTAGTATACCGCATTACCACCAAAGCAATGGCTAGCGACCGTCGTAAAACCGTCTCTATCTGGGTCTTCCTCTCAACCGTCGGAAAGATGCGCTTATCGTAACGCCACCGCCGCTTCCGCGTTGGAAGCATGGATCAAGATTGGTGTTGGCAAATGTACCAACGGTAAAAATATCTCACGCTTTTTTAAACTTGCCACTGATCTCAATCGATGAATATCCGTTTGCAACCGTTCCGATTCCAAATTTAAACTTTGGTTTGAATTCCTCAGTGCCAAAGCCAAATAACCATTTTCCGTCACCGTGGCTAATTGATTAGTATAAAAAAATCCTAACAATAAAGTAAAGATTATCAAGGTAAATAAAATTACTGGTGCAAAGGCATCAAATCGTTCCTGGTTCCAATTATTAACCCGTGCAATCGCTTTCATAATTTATTCAACTTTATTATTTGACCATGATTCTTAACTTGGCACTTCTTGATCTAGGATTAGTGGCTACTTCCAATGGTGTTGGTTTTAGGTAATACCCTTTCTTGCTATCAACCTCTCCCGCAACCGCTTGGCTGTTCATAAACTGCTTCACGATCCGGTCCTCCAGTGAGTGGAAAGTAAGGACTGCCAACTTCCCGCCCGGTTTTAGCACCAACTTGGCCGCCTCTAATCCTTTTGACAGTTCGTTGAGTTCATCATTCACCACAATCCTTAACGCTTGAAAAATCTTAGTCGCCGGATGAATCCTCCCTCGTCTTGGGATCACTAGCGCAATCACCTCCGCCAAATCTAGCGTACTGGTAAAGAGTTTTTCTCTCCGGCGTCTTACAATCGCTTGCATCGCTACTCGGGCTCGCAACTCTTCACCATACTTCCTAAACACTTCCGCTAGATCCTCTTCCTTCCATTGATTCACCACCTCAGCCGCAGTAATTCCCTGCGTGGCATCAAACCGCATATCCAGCGGTCCATCATGTCTAAAAGAAAACCCTCGTTCTGGATCGTCAAGTTGTGGTGACGCCACTCCTAGATCAAACAGCACGCCATCCACACTCTCTGCTTTTACCGTTTCTCCCATGGCAGAATAGCTAGCGTTGATAAGACGGAGATTTTGGCCACCAATTTGATCACCAATTTGGCCACCGATTTGGTCACCAAATAACTGTTCTTTGGCTAGCACCAAATTCCGAGCGTCTCGCTCAAAGCCATATAATTCTCCGACTGGTTGAACGGCTTCCCAAAGTAGTTTGGTGTGGCCTCCTAACCCCACCGTGGCATCTACCACCATATCTCCAGGATGTAGCGCCAGCTCTTCCAAAATCTCTCTCGCCATAATTGGCAAATGTTTGTATTCCATAAATTCATCTTGTACAAACATCAACACCGTTACAAACCTAAACCGGTGAGACTCTCCGCTAATTCTTCCGCCCGATTTTCCACTTCAGCCGCATAAGCCAACCATTTATCTTTGGCCCATAATTCCAGCCGAGAATGAACGCCCACTAAGACTACTTCTTTATTAATTCCGGCATAGACTCGTAGGTACTCCGGAATCAAAAACCGTCCCTGCTTATCTGGCGCAATCTCCGTAGCACCGGCCAACATGAATCTTGCAAAGGAGCGAGAGTTGGCTTGGTTCAAGGGCAGGTCACCCAATTTTTGGGCTAACTTTTCCCAGTCACCTTTTAACATTAAAAAGAGCGATGAATCTAACCCTCTCGTTACCACTCCTCCGAGCGCTAAAGTCTCGCGTAATTTGGTGGGGACCACGATCCGGCCCTTATCGTCAATTGAAATGTGGTATTCGCCAATGAACATGGGGAGCAGTGGATCTTTTCGATCGATTTTGTGTAATTGGCGACCAACCCAACCAACAC
>ERZ1292623.1900-Hain-H51-01um-R1-1900-length-19438-cov-5_pt1 | contig 19438 bp, 14 predicted proteins | sample MGYA00564398_ERZ1292623 | MGnify/ENA primary metagenome ERZ1292623 (study PRJEB36523, sample SAMEA6512633) | groundwater metagenome | collected 2019-01-07 | study: AquaDiva: Metagenomics assemblies of 32 groundwater samples | reverse complement strand
TCCATGCGTTCGAGCAGGTAGCTGATCTCGAGGTTGGCGTAGCGATCGTGCGCGTCCTTCACCTCGGTGCGCTTGCCGAACAGGGCGTCGGCCTCGTCGAAGAACAGGATGACCTCGGCGACGTCGGCGGCGTCGAACAGGCGCTTGAGGTCTTGATCCATGGTTACCATGCCATCGTCCGCGCTGGTCTGGAGCGTGGTCTTTATCTGGGCAATCTTATTCTCGCGGATGAGGTTGGAGATTGCCGGGGTGTTGATGAGGATTTCACGGGAGGCAATGCGGCCGTTGCCGTTCTGTCGCGGTAGGAGCTGCTGGGAGATGATGCCTTTGAGGAAAAGTGAAAGTTGGATGCGCACTTGATCCTGCTGGTAGGGCGGGAACACGTCAATGATGCGGTCTACCGTCTGCGCGGCGTTGAAGGTGTGGAGGGTGGCCAGCACCAAGTGGCCGGTTTCGGCCAGGGTAATGGTGGCGGCAATGGTTTCGAGGTCGCGCATTTCGCCCACCATAATGACGTTCGGGTCTTGGCGCAGGACGTGCTTGAGGGCGTCTTGGAAACTGACCATATCCGTGCCCAATTGGCGCTGCTTGATAATGGACTTTTTGGATTCGTACAAAAATTCAATGGGATCTTCGAGCGTAATAATATGTTCCGAGCGTTCGTTGTTGACAAAGTTCAACATGGCGGCCAGCGTCGTGCTTTTGCCGCAGCCCGTTGGCCCGGTGACCAGGATGAGGCCTTGCTTCATGCGCAGGAGGTCGTACACCACTTGCGGCAGCATTAGGTCTTCCATGGTCGGGATTTGGCTGGAGATAATGCGCGCCACCAGCCCGGCATTATTCCGCTCCCAGTGGCAGTTAACGCGGAAGCGAGCACCATTTGGTGTTTCGTAGCCCATGTCGAGTTCGCGATCGGTAATGAACAACTGCTTCTGCTTGTCGTTCATGATGGAGAAAATAAGCGCCTGCGTGTCTTTTGGGGCCAGAGGCGGAGCACCGTCAATTTCAATGAGGGTGCCGTCGATGCGCAAAATCGGCGGCTTGTTGGCCACGATGTGGACGTCGGAGGCTCGGCGGTCAACCGCAATCTTGAACAGGTCGTCTATTTTAATCATAGCTTTTTCTCCAAAGCGAAATTACCGACGTCCGGCCTGGCCGGCGAATCCCGCAGGCCGTGGGTGTCGGCGAAAAATATTGGAAAGCCCTTGGGCCAAACGATGGCCCAGCCCGTGAGAAGATTTTGCGTAGTACATGGTTTGGCCAAGCATTACCAAACTAATTTGCCCTTGCGGGAATGCACCAGAGATTTTTTTCATTTGTTTTTCTTTTAATGGCTGCTAGTAGTGTAGCATTTTTTTTCGATTCCGTCAATGTGCGATTTGTTTGCTATACTCCAGCAATGGAAAAACTCAAGCGTAAAGCCACCACGCAGATTGTCACGCTCCTCACCGGCGCACTCGGTCTCATTGCCGCGCTGGCCTGGAACGAAGCCGTGAAAGCACTTTTTGAACAGATTTTTGGTGCGGCAAACGGCCTGGCTGCGAAGTTTGCCTACGCCGTCATCGTCACCGTTATTGTGGTCTGGATTACCATGCGCTTAACGAGACTGCAAGATCAGGACGAAGACCCCGAGAAAAACCAGGACCGCACACCCTGACGCGCTTCGGGTGAGCGCCAGACGAGGATGGTAATTACGAGGATGAGTGCCTGCGAGGCTAGGCAGACGACGCAAAATGTTTTGAGGTTAAAAATTTCTACCCCGGTCAGAAAAAGGGCAAAGCCCAAGCCGCCGGCACTGGCGAGCGCCATTGCCCCCCAGATGAGCGCTTGGAGTTTTTTCGTGAGCAGCAACCAGCCGCTGCCCAAGGCTAAGAGCGCGTAGCCGATGAAGCCAATAGTTGCCACGGGGAAGCCGGCAATTTCGCTGGCCCAGCTCTTGTTGACCACGTCGCAGTTAAAGGTGTCGTTGATATTGCAGAACGTGGACGGGTCGAGGCTGTAGTGGAGTTTGATGGCGTAGCCCGACACGGCCATGCCGGCGAGCGAAAGTATAAAAATTATCCAAAAGGTTTTGGGTGTGCTCGTCATTGTGTCGGTTGCTTGGATTCGTGCGCGGCCAAAAACTTCTCGGCGTCCAACAGGGCCATGACGCCGAAGCCGGCGGCGACGCTGGCTTGGCGGTAGCGGGGGTCGTGCACGTCCCCGGCCGCGAAAACGCCCGGCACGTTCGTGTGTGTGAAGTCTTTTACCACAATGAAGCCGCGGCTATCCACCGCGACCTGGTCTTTGAAAATATCGGTGGCGGGTTTATGGCCAATGGCTAGAAACAAACCTTGGCAGGCGAAGTCTTCGGTTGCGCCGGTTTTCGTATCCTGCAACTTGATTCCAGTCACGGTTTTTTCGCCGAGTACGTCAACAACGGTGCTGTTCCAACGCACGGCAATTTTTTTATTCGCAAAGGTCCGTTCTTGCATTATTTTACTGGCCGCAAAGCTATCTTTCCGATGGACGATAGTGACTTTGGTTGCAAACTTGGTTAGGAAGTTTGCCTCTTCCATAGCCGTGTCGCCGCCACCGACAATGACCACTTCTTTGCCCTTGAAGAAGAAGCCATCACACGTAGCACATGCCGAAACGCCAGCCCCGCGCAGGCGTTGCTCGTTGGGCAAGCCCAGCCATTTAGCTTGGGCCCCGGTAGCAACAATAACTGCTTGCGCTTGGAGTGCTTTATCGCTTACCCAAATGCGGAATGGCTGTTTGGAGAAATCTACCTTCGTCACGTCGCCATCCATGAATTGCACCCCAAAGTGCTCGGCGTGGCTGCGCATTTTTTGCATGAGCTCGGGGCCTTGGATGCTGGGAAAGCCCGGGTAGTTTTCGACATCGGTAGTATCCATAAGTTGCCCGCCCGGTTTAGTACCGGCAACGACGAGCGGCTGCAGCTCTGCCCGGGCGCCGTAGATGGCGGCGGCTAAGCCTGCCGGGCCAGAGCCGATTATGAGTAATTTTTGAACAGACATACGTCAGACATGAACTATGGGTAAGTGAGGAGCTTACGAATAATAACATACCGGTGAGGGTCTAGGTGAAGGTGTGGCGGCGGGTATAGTAGACGTGGTATTGGTGCGCGAACTTCACCACGTACCAACACCCATACTCGCCGCTCGTAACCTCACCGCGATGTTCGCATGTTCCCCCTACTGCTCTTCCCAGCTGATGGTCTTGTACTGGCCGGTGGTGGGGAAGTCTGGCGGCGGGGCGTAGGTGAGGTTGGAGTCGAAGTTCAAATTACGGGTGCAGTACCCGGAATTATTGGTACCCACCGTACAGTTGAACAAGTTGCCCACCCAGGCAAAGCCGTAGCGTTGGTTTGTGGCAAGCGAGCCAAAGGTGGTAATGGTGTCACGCTTGCGGTATTCCTGGCAGGTGCTACCACCCGAAAGGTTTGTGCTCAACGAGCACGTATCGCCGTTCGATACGCAGGTGTCGCCCAGCTTGCAGGTGTCGCCGGTAAGGCAGGGGCCGGTCGTTGGCAGGCACGGGCCGACATCGGCAGCGCTGGAGTCGCAGGAACCAAAGCCTGTGCAATCACCGTTATTCGAGCAGCCCTTGTTGTGGTTTCCGGTGCACCACCCGTTGCACTTGTTGTTTGAGGTGCAGCTGCGGGAGTGGTCGCCCGTGCAGTAGCGGCACTCTGCGCTGGTGGTGCAAGATTTACTCGTATCTCCCTGGCAGTAGTTGTTGCACTCCCCATTGTTGTTGCAACTCTTGCTGGTGTTGGCCACGCAGTAGTTGTTGCATTGGGCATTGGTCGTGCAGCTGCGGCTGCTATTGGTGGTGCAGTAGTCGGTACAGTTGGCGTTGCTGGTGCAGGTCTGGCTGGTGTTGGCCGTGCACACGCCCGTGTCGGGGTAAAGCCGGAAGTTCGCATTGTTCGTGGAGCTGGTAAAACCCGAACCGTAGTACGGCCGGCCAACGTGCCCATTCTGCGCAATGAGTGCGGCATCGACGCGCAGGTTATCCTCGCTGAAGAAGCCCACGAGCACATCTTTTTGGGCAATGAGGCCAATGGCATCCTGCCCGTCGGTGTTGGTGTAGGTAAGATCGCGGTTGATGAAAATGTTCCCCGGCCGTCGCACCGGATCGGCCGAGGACTGCGTGGCGACGATCGTCATGCGCGCGCTAGCAATTTGGCCGTCGACCCACAGGTCGTCGTCGGCAAAGATAATGCCGTTGGCCGGCAACGTGACCCCCAACGAGCTTACGCCTTGGTAGGTAAAAGACGTTTCATCATTTACTCGCGTCCCAATAGAATGGCTGGCTTTTATGCAGAGTCCGCCGCTGCCGCTGCAGGTGCTGTCTTGCGTGCAGGCCTGGGTGTAGTTGTTGGAGCAGTAGCCGTAGTCCAAGAAGCCGCCATTGTCGTACTGGCAGGCCAGCTGGACGTTGACCACGCGCATGTCTACTTTGTCATCGGTGCGAAGCGTGAGGTGGTAGCCTTGGCCGGACGAGGGGGCCAGGTAGATGCCGCTGGCGACGGCCTTGGTTTTTATGGCGGCGAGGTCTGCCGAAATGGCGAGGAAGTCCACTTGCGGGACCGGGAATTGGCGCCCCACTTGGAAGACATCGGTGCGGTCTGGAACCGGGGAGCCCGCGAGCGGATCCGTGGGTGCTACGTGGGTATGCACGCCAAATTCCGGGCTCCCGCCGTGGTCAGGATCGACGTATGACCCCTGCAGCGAGGTAACGAGGTTGTGCGCCAGCCCGTCGAAGCGAATGCCGCCATTGCTGTGGATGGGACCGAACACTTCGGTGCCTACGCCGAAGCGCATGTCTGCATTGGCCACCACCGCATACTGCGTGAAAGACGGAATGCCCTGCCGGATGGTGACTGTCCGGCTGCTGGACGGTTTGTTCGTTACCGTGCCGGTGGAGGAAATGGTGATGATGGTTGAGCCGGATGGGGGCGGGGTGATGTTCAAGCTAAACGTGCCAACAACATTGCCAACGGCATCGGTGTATTGGTGCACGTACGGGCCAGGGCCGCCGGTATCATCCTGGTAGTCATCGGGCACGTGCGCTAAGTGCCAGCGGTAGTACTCCACGCCGGCCTCGGCAATTTCAAAGGCTTTTTCCCGGTCGACGCGGAAGTTCGTGGCCGCATTCTGGCTGATGAGCAGGTTGAGACCCAGCAAGCCCAGGGTGGTGAGCAGGCTGGTGATGATGAGGATGCTAATGAGCAGAGAACCGGGAGCGGTGCCGCGAATAGCAAATGGCATATGGAGAATAGCGGAGATTTTTCTTGCGTCCATGCGCCATAGGCCATAGGCCCTAGGCTTTTCCCCATTCGTATTTCGTATATTCGTAGGTTTCATTCGTAGTTCGTAACTAGAGGTTGTCCTTGAGATTACGGAACGCCATATTCGTTTCGACGGTAATTGCCGTTGGGATTTTCGTCGGGTCGGCATCAATGATAAGCGCAATGTGTACCAGCCGCACATTCTGGATAGTAATTGGCAGCGTGAGCGGTGCTTGCGTACCGGTAAAATTTCCGTCGTAGTAGGTAAAAACTGGTGCGCCGCCATTCTGTATGCCGCTGACCAGCGTTTGGACGGTTTCGTTGCCCACCGGGTAGGATACCGGCGAGCCTGCGGGTTTAATAATGCCCATTTTTAGCTGCGTCCCTTGCAGGAAGAGTCGAACTTGCTCGTGACCGCCGTCATTGTCCGCATCGGCGTAGAAGGTAATGGTTTGTGCGGCGGCCGCGGCAATGGTGTAGCTGCCGTTGTCGGCCGGCTGGGCCTCGCGAATGAGTTTGCTGATGCGCGTGAGGGCGGTGCGAGCCGATTCTTGCGACTCTACTTGCTCACGATTGCGATCCCAGTTCTGAAAACCCGTACTGGCAAGCGTTGCCGCAAGCGTTGCCACCGCTGCCAAAATGCTGGCCGTAATGACCACTTCCAGGAGGGTAAACCCTTTGGGAAAATATCGTTTCATGCGCTGGGTACAAGTTGGAAGGTGTTCCAGAGGTTGCCGCTCACATTGACGGCCGTGCTAAAAGGCGCGTACCCGGTTTTCGTAATACTCACCTGGTACGTGCTGCTGGCAAGATTGCCGAAAAAGGTTTGCCCTGGCGGCGTGCACCCGGAGGTGTAGCCAATGGCCACATCCGAAACGCCCGGGCTGGTTTGCTGGTCATCGGTATGCAAGAAGAGCCGGTACCGCACGTAGCGAAGATTTTGGTTCGCGGCGGCAACGGGCGTACCGCTGCCCGTGTAGTACGTTCCCGCTGTGCCGTCGGGCCCGACAAAGTCCCAGGTGGCATCGTCATCGTTGCTCGCTATTTGGAAACGCACGGCATCATCGCCGGCGGCCGCCGGTTGGCCCGTCGGGTTCCAGGTGAGTGCAATGAAGCTGCTGGTTGTGCCGGTATCAAAGGTTGAAGAGGTCAGCGTCCCGGCGGTTTCGTAGCTTTCGACTGTGTACGTCACGCTCACGTCGAGTACTGTTGGCGTCACGGCCGGATCGTCAGTCGCCAGATCGACGCGCAGGCGCAGGTCGTTGCCGGTTTGGGCAAAAATATGCGCAACCCCGGGGGTCACGCTGGCAAAGCTTGTTCCATCGGCCGTCAGGCTGTAGTTAAGGGTTTTGCCATTTGCCTGGTCGGTGACCGTGAGCGTTGCCTGGGTAATTTTTCCGGGTTGCGCATTGAGATTCACCGTTTGGGCCGTGGCTGTGGGGTCGTAGTTCCCACTCGTTTGGGGCAAACGCAGTTCGCCAGCGCCCGTATCCCACACGGCAGTGGTTGCGCCGGCATCACGATTCGTCGTGTCCGAGAAGGTGTCCGAAACACTGGGGGTGCTCGTCGTCAGCTTCAGGCTCACCTGGCCGGGTGTGCTCGTCACGTCAACGTTGCCGTCGTCACTCTGGTACTTGGTAAGATTCGCGACGTTCTCTTGGCCGCCGCCGCCCGACCAGTCACTCTGGCTCCAGGCGCCTTGGCCAGTGGCTTGCGTTACGTCGTACCCCGCATCGGTCAATTGCACGCTTGCACCCGAAATAGCCAGGCCGGTATTCGCATCTTTCACACTCGCCAGCAGGCTATGGGTCGAGTAGGTATCGGAGAGGACGAGCGTGAGGTCGGCATTTGTGTTTGGCAGCACGCTGAGACTCGTTGGGGGAATAATGCCAATAATATTCCGGGCGGCGCCATTGAGGGTGAGCGAGTAGTTGTCCCAGTGTAGGTTGCTTAGGGTTTTTTGGCCGCTGCCATCGGTGGTGTGGTCCACGTCGTACGCCAGCACGGGGCTGGGGGGCGGGTTACCGATAAGGTACTGCCCTTTTACGTTAAAGCCGATGCTGGGTACTGCGACGCACAGCGCGTCTTTCGTGGTCACGGCCAGGCTGCTCGTGTGATCAATGCTCAAGCTGCTGCTGGTTATCCCATTGGTGATAATGGAGAGATCGGGTTTTACGGGCAGTGGATTTCCACCACTCACCGGCAGCGTGGAGTCGGTGGTGTAGCCCGTTTTCGAAACAACCACGTGGTAGTTATTTAAATCGGGCGTGAGACCCAGCAACTGCAAGTTCCCCTGGATATCCGTGGTCGTGACGATATTGACGTTGGGGATGAGATTCGTATTGGTTACCGTCACATCCGCTTCGGGCACGGGTTGCCCATTGGCATCGAAAACCGTAATGAGCAGCGAACCCGTGTTGCTGGGCGCTTCGAGGCCTTTCGGGGTGACGGTGGAGGTAAGCCGGACATTACTGGCGCCACTGCCCGACCAGCTGACGGTGACCTGTACTTTTTTGTAGTCGGTGGGCGTGGTGTCTTGCGGTTTGCCGACAATAGTCCCCGCGGCGTTGCCGTCGAATGGGTCATCGATCCAATCAATGCGCGAATCGAGGGTAAAGCTGATATTCGACCGGGAAATGGTTTGCGAGGCCAGAATGCTGCCACTGGGTACGCCGGTGGTTGTGCCCAGCTGGGTGTAGGGCATGTTCCGCAGCGTTTCCATGTGCTCGTTGGCTAGGGCCGTGGCGAGGACGCGGAATTTAGAGCGGGACAAACCATTGGCGCTCAAGACAAATGTGCCGGTAATAAACGTAAAGACAAACGCAAGGATAGTGATCCCGACGATAGCCTCGATGAGTGTGGTGCCCTCCGGCTTTCGCATGGCATATAGTATACCGTATTTCCCTCTGTCGTGGACGTTGCGCGGAAAATATGGGATAGTAACGCCAAGATAAACTTCCCATTAACCAAAGCGTATATGCGACACGTTCGAAAGTCTTCGCTGCGCATCCTGGCCAGCGCGACCCTAGCGATGTTGGTTTTGTCGTTCCCCGGCATTATTAGTCCGGCCCGGGCCGTGGTCAACGTCGTCACCGGCACCGTCTCTACAAGCACCGGCACAGCAATGTCCGGAGTGACAATTCAGTTGCACACCCCCGACGGCATTTTTTCTACCACCACGGTTACCGATGGCACCGGCGCGTACCACTTCGACAATGACCTAACGAACGGCACGCCGTATGTGGTCGAGGCGACCACCCCGACGGGTTACAACCGTTCCGGCGAAGGCTCGTACAATTTTACGTACGCGGGAGTTTCACAAACCGGCAAAAATTTTACCTTCGTGCAAACCACCAAGACCATTACCGGCACGGTGCGGGATAATTTGGGCAACCTTATTACCGATGCGGACATCAATATTGACCCGTACAACATTACGGGTGCCAGCCGCCTCTCCAACGTCCGCACCAACGGCAGCGGCGTGTACACCGCCACCATGGTCGGCGGGACGTGGTTTGCTCAGCCGGTAGTGAACCTTTCGGAATATACCCCCACCTGGATTTCCGAGGTTCCACCCACGCGCGTGGATTTTGCCACCGATACCACGGTCGAATCGCAAACATTCGATTTTGTGGTCACGCACGCAACCGGCAAGGTCAGCGTCATCCTGCTCAACAGTGATAGCAGCAAACTCACGAGCAGCAACTTTGTGGCCGACATTAACTTCCGCCGCGCCGATGGTGTGGGCACCATGCGCAAAGTGCGCCAGGCCGATTCGGGGTTGAGCGTGTACCTGACTCCTGGTATTTATTCCATTTCGGCTTTCCACAGCGATCTCAACGGCAAATCTTTCGATCCTGCCGCCACCACGTTCGTGATGACCGAGAACGGTAACGTTGACCTGGGCACGGTGCTGGCGCAGGTGAATAGCGGCCACTTGAAAGGCAAAGTGACCACCACGAAAGGCGCGGCCATCCCAAATGTTTCGCTCCTGGCGGTGCGGGAAGGCGGCAGCGAGCGCGTTACTGGCAATACTGATCCGAGTGGAAATTTTGACTTTACGGTCGGCGCGGGTACCTGGACCATTGGCTTGAATGCGCCCAGCGGCAAGTCGCAGTACAGCCAGGTTATGCCTGCAACGGCCACGGTGGCGAATGGCCAGACGGTTACGGGCTTGAATATCCAAATGAAAACCATTGACCGTACCATTAGCGGCAACGTCGTGAATAGCGCCGGTACCAAAGTGACGGATTTTATCGGGAGCGCGTACGTCCGTACCAGCAACAATAAGGTGCGGGTTTCGGCCACCGTTGTTGATGGCGCCTTTAGCATCGACTACGCTTCGGCCGAACTGGCCGGAACCAAAGTGATTGTCGGCGTGCAAGCCGCCCCCGGCGCAGACTTTGCGGGTGGGGCCGAGAAGCAAGTGACCATTACCGGCGCGTCCGCAACGCAGAATCTCACGCTCCGGGCGTACGACGCGGTCATGAGCGGGGCCCTGAAGCTCAAGGATGGCACCACCATTACCAGCCCGGGCTCGGATATTCAGGTGGTCGCCTTAGATGCCGATGGGAACTTTACCAGCACCACCGTGGCTGCAGACGGAACGTACAGTTTGCCCCTGGCGGCCGGGACGTGGCTGTATGACTACGACATTGAGAATCCTGAACTTACCAATGCGCTGCTCAACCGTCCTGCCGGGCAGAACAGCGTTACCGTGACGGCCGGGCAGAGCGTGAGCAAGAATATTACCGTGCTGAAAGGTGCGAACACCATCACCGGTACTGTTACCGATGCGAGCGGCACAGCCGTGCAACGCGCCCTCGTCGTTTTGGATAACCGGTCTACCCTCGAAAATAATGCCGCGGCTAACCCGAACGACATTGTTACGGTGACGACCGAGACAAATGAAACAGGTGTGTACACCGTTAAAGTGCCGGACGGGACCTACCTGGTAACGGTTGGCGAGACACCCGGGGTTGCCGAGACGCAGCTGCCACCGGACGGTAAATCCGTGAAGGTTTCGGGTGGCTCGACCACGACCTCGAATCTCAAGTTTGAAGCCACCAACGCAACGCTTAAGGGTACGGTGAAATTCGGTACCAAAGTGGAAAAGGGCGGCACGGTTACGGCGTTTTCGGCCGATGGCTCGCAGGTCACCGGCACCGTCGGCTCGAATGGTACGTACAGTCTTAGCGTAACCAGCGGGGAAAAATGGAACGTGATTGTTACTGACATTTCGGGTGCCAAGCTCACGACCAGCGAGGTTTCCGAAGTGACACCGAAAGTTGGCGCCAATACGGTCAACCTCACGCTCAAAGATTCGGGCATTACCATTCCCGGCCCGGTAACAAAATCGGGCAGCGCGGATGACAGTTTGACCATTGGCTTGGCCGATGGCACGAGCGTTTCCTTGCCGCCTTTTGCCTTAGGCACCAGCGGGAACGTTTCCGTTACCGTCACGCCCACGGTAGACATTGACCCGACAACTATGGACCGCCCGGCGTCCCTCGCCTATGAAGTGAAAGCCACCGATCCTGATGGCCGCGAGAAGAAGAATTTGGACCAGCCCGCTACTATCACTTTGCCATACGCCGACAGTGCGGTGGTAAATAGCGGCTTGCGCGAGAAGGGCTTGGCCACCAAGTTCTGGGATGCGCAGACCGAGACCTGGTCTACTGATGGCGCTACGGGTTTAGTCGACACCAAAGACAATACCGCGACGCTTACGACCACGCACCTGACCAAATTCTCCGTTACCGGTACGGCCAAGAAAAAACCGACCGTGAGCACGGTGAAGTACAAGAGCAAATCCGGTAGCAGCATGGTGCTGGAGATTACCGGCACGAACTTTACCAGCAAGGTTAGTGCGGCGGTTGGCACAGTAAAAGCCAGCAAAGTGCAGGTGAAGAGCGCCAAGAGCCTGCTCGTGACCGTGCCTACATCCAAGTTGAAGAACGCCACCTACGACATGACCTTTACCAACAGCGACGGCCGGCAGACCATTAAGAAGATTACCTACAGCAAAGGCCGCGTACTCGGCGCCAGCGTGGTGCGCCTAATTCCGCGGTAGGAGGCCTTCAACCTTTAACGAAAGAGCCGCTCGAGAAATCGGGCGGCTCTTGTTTGCGTTTCAATAGAGTACTTACTCGTCCTGCGCTTCTTTGAAGAACACGCGCGTGGCGGCGAGCTTCTTGGTGTTCGAGGTGTAGGTGCCGAGAACCTTCAGCTTGTCTCCGACCGAAATGTCGGCAAAGGCACGAAGGCCGTTCTCGTCGACGTACTTGGTGGCATCGACAACGGTCACGGTAATATCGCCGTACTTCTTTTCCTTCGTACGCAAGACAAATGTCTTCGCGTCAGCATCTACCGAGAGGACCGTACCCTGAATATCGCCGTACTTAATGGTGAGCGAGGAGTTGCGCACCCATTTGGCGTTCAGGGTATTATCACCGGCCAGCGTGCCGCGCGCTTCCACTTTGTCGCCAACCAGGAATTCTTCGATTGTTGCCGTCTTGAGGTAGTGGCGGTAGAGCTTGGTGGCACTGGTGACGTTTATCGTCCAGCTCTCGATGGTGGTTGTTTCGCTGCCCTCGGACGTGCTCATGTGGAAGGCGCTGCTCTTCACCTTCACTTTGCGGTCCACCGTGATGGTTGCAGGCAAACCACTATTCGTGAGGGTAATGGCCGAGATTGTTCCGCTAATCGTGCGCAGGTCCACAATCACGCGGTCCGCGTCAATGCGGTTCGTAGCTTTGCGCCACACGCCAATAATTTTTCCGCGTTCGTTAGCGATCAAGCTGGCGCAGCCAATTTTCTCGCCCCCGCGGGTGAACTTGGTGGCGGTGGTGAAATACACCGTCTGTTCCACGCGGCTATCGGGTTTGAACGTGAAGTAACCCGCGTCGCAATTCTTTGCGATCACTTTACCTTTAAAGGTGCCATCCTTCCGTTGGATAGAAGTATTTTTTATGCGCGTGGCGGCAATCGAGTTCAGTACGTCGTTCGAAAGCATGCCGCGGACTTCCACTGTGTCACCAACTAAAAATTCACCAAGGTCCGACGTGCCGTTGTATTTGCGGACAATTTTCGTGTCTGCCGTTACGTTGACGGTGTAGACCGTTGCCCCGGCGGTAACGGTAAAAATAGCCGGCACGGTTGTGCCGCTCATGGCCGTTAATGTCCCAGAGACAAACGTGGTGCCAAGGCTACTCTCTGCCAGCGCGGGTTGGCCAAAGCCAACAATCGCCGACAGCGCAAGTGCGCCGAGACCCAGAGAAACTGATGCTTTTCGCATAGCTTTTTCGTTAGTGCGAGGTGGTTGAGAGTATAGCAAAACCGTTGGGGCAAAGGCAAAGTCCCATCAAAAACCTAGGCGTTTAGCTAATTTCTTCCCGTTTTTCTTTGAGGAAGCTAAACCACTCTTCTACCACTTCGACGAAGATTTTAAACGGCGCCTCGATAATAAAGTCCAGCAGGAAGATGAAGAGATTGACCTTTGGTACTTTCTTGCTAAACCATTGGCCCACCCGCAGGATAGGCGTCGAGACGAAACTCAAGAGCAGCAGGAAAATGTTCTCGCGCCGGTCCATGACCGAGAGTTCGCGGATGACGTTCCGCACCCGCATGCCGAAGAAGCTAATAACCGACAGGAAGAACAGGAAGATGACAATAGAGAGCCAGTTGAATTGCAGGATGTGTAAGCCCCAGACTATCCCGCCGAACACCGCCACGAACGTTGCCAGGTAGAAGAGATTGAAGAAGAACGAGCGTGCCACGGTTCGCGGCCGGGGCTTGAGTTTTTTTCCGAACACCTGGCGCGGGTGCTGGGGGTTGAGAATTTCTTTCACCGCCTCGACGACGCGGGCGGTATTCTCTTTTCCGGGTACCGCCGCCGAAATCCCAATGAACACCATGAGGACGGGGTGGAAGATGGAATTCACCAGCACGGGCGCGTAGTGGTTGAGCTTGAGCACGAATACTTCGTACGGCAGCTCGATTGCCAGCGCGAGCATCATCTTGGTTATGAAGATGTACACCACGCTGCGTACGGTGGTGCGGCGCAGGCGCGTTTTCGCTTTTTTCATGCGTACTTCCATGGCCTTTTCTACCGCCTCGTCCATGAGCGCGCTGTTGGCTATGAGTCCGCGAATGTCCCCGTTGTGCTCGTGCAGCACGTCGGCCAAGGCTAAGAACGGCACGGCGTACCGACGGGCAATGCTCAACAGGCGTTCGGTGAGCGGGTGCTGGATGCGCTCCTCGATTTGCGCCATGAGCGCCGGGAAGTGTTCGCGAATCTCTTCGGTAATGGCGTGGTTGGGGTTGCGCCATTGCGGGTAGGCCCAGCGGAACAGGTGGTAGCGCAAAATTGCATCGTCGCTCTTCACCAGCGCGCGGTGAATGGCCAGGTATACCAAAATATCCTGCTCTTGGCCGGCGGGGATGTTTTCGGGCAGGATGAGATTATTCCGCAAGGTTCCGTACATGACCTCCACCAAAGCATCTTCACGCGTACTCGGGCTCAAGTGCTCTTCGACATCGGCCGAGGCCACGCTCAATATCCAGGCAATGGTTCGCCGGTTCTCGGGCGACGTGCGCGAGAGTTGCAAGTGGTCCATGAGCGCCACGTACCGGTCAATGTAGTTCTGCACCACGGCCACGATGGTGGCGGGCAGCTTGTCATTGGGCAGGTAGCGGCCGCGGATGAGCTCGTTAATGAGCAACCGCGCGTCAATAATGGTGCGGCTCTCCACCAGGTAGCGGCGGCGCAATATGCGCTCAATGGCGTAGCGGCGCAGCAAGTGCTCGTCGCGGAAATCAATGGAGTTCCGAATCTTTTCGTAGAAGTAGCCCATGCGGCCGATAACTTCGTTGAGCTTGATGCGCGGCACGCCTGGCGCCGCTTCCAGGTTTGGGAGCGGCTCGATGTGCGCGGCGAGGAGTTTGCGGACGCTTGGTGGTAAGACAGCAAATTCGGACATAACTGTATGATAGCAAATACGCGCCGTTTCGGCGCGTCTTTTACTCACCGTCACAGTGGGGTGGCCAATGGGACTCGGCCTTCGGCCCGGGGCGCTTCCTATGGGGTGCGCCCGTTCGAGTCCGCTTGAGAATTGGCCTAACTATTCATTACAACTTCACTTTCATTCATAACCGTCACAGTGGGGTGGCCAATGGGACTCGAACCCACAACCACTGGTACCACAAACCAGTGCTCTACCATTGAGCTATGGCCACCCCGCTAGGACGGTTTTTTAATGCAATGCTGGGCTATTCTAGTAAGAATTTATGATCACGTCAATTCTCTCAGGTATTTCCTTGACGTGTTTTTGTTTTGTGCTACAGTAAACCGCTAGAAAAATATTGCAATCTTAACAATGTGAAAGGAGGCGCGTAACATGAGTACGTCCCCAGACCAGAAAGCCGGCGCCGGGAAGTACGGCAAAAGCGACCGGTCACTCGACCTGTACCTGAAAGAAATTGGCGAAACGCCGCTTATTACCCAGGACGAAGAAGCCCGACTCGCTCGCCGCATCAAGCAGGGTGACAAGAAGGCCCTGGACAAACTTACCAAGGCAAATCTTCGTTTTGTGGTTTCCGTCGCCAAACAGTATCAGAATCAGTGCTTGTCCATGGCGGACCTCATCAACGAGGGCAACATGGGGCTCATCAAAGCCGCCAAACGCTTTGATGAAGCACGTGGCTTCAAGTTCATTACCTACGCCGTGTGGTGGATTCGCCAGGCTATCCTGCAGGCACTCGCCGAGCAGAGCCGGATTGTCCGCTTACCTTTGAACCGTGTCGCCACGCTCTACAAAATAGGGAAGACGAGTTCCCAAATGGAGCAAAGCCTGGGCCGAGAACCCTCCCTGGAAGAAGTCGCGAAGGAGCTCGACCTGACCATGGGCGATGCAGATGCCAGCGCGCAGATCCACAGTAGCCACCTTTCGTTGGACGCGCCGTTCATCGATGGGGGCACCGAGGGGCTGCTCGAGGTGTTGGAAGACACCACCGCACCGGCACCGGATGAGGGGATACACCTTCAAGAGCTTCGGGCGCTCATCGACAAAAATCTCGATACCCTCACCCCGCGGGAAGCCTATGTTATTTCTTTGCACTTTGGCTTGCATGATGAGCCTGCGCTCACCCTGGAAGAAATTGGCGCCCTTATGATCCTCACCCGCGAGCGCGTGCGACAAATCGAAGAGAAGGCTATCCGTCGGCTCAGACACTCATCCCGGAGCAAAAATCTCCGAGATTACTACTTCGATAATGATGCAGCAACCTAAAAGCCGTCACCTATAATGGATGACGGCTTTTTTCTTTGGTAGCGGTTAGCGAGCAGTCGGTAGGTCTGTTGCCGCGTCTGGCTCGATGCTGCCCGTAGCACCGCCCGAGGTCAGCGGCTGAATGATTTGCGGTTCAATAAGCTCTTGCACCAAAGGCACAACTATAGTCTTGCTATACACCTGGGCACCGGTTGGTACTTTGGTTATGGGGAAAATGAGCGCGGGTACGAGCACATCGCTACTCCCGCTATCCAGTTGGTAGCTCGAAAAAAGGTAACCGGCTTTTGGCGTACCAACTTCTATAGTGAGGGCTTTTGCATCGTTCGTTGCGGTGCTGCCGTACACACCCCCGCGCTGTACCACCTCGAGCACGGTTTCCGTTTTCGTCACCATGGGGTAGGTTGAGGCTTCGAAGCGTAGGCTGGTAATGTTGTACACGCTGGTCACGAGTTTTGTAGCAATATTTATTCCAACGGTAATACCATAGGCTTGGCCCGAAGCATCAACCACGTCTTTGCCCTCTGCCAGCAGCGGGTACACCACCGAGATTTCGGTTGGCACGTAGGCGAGCGCAGACGTGCCGGGCATTAGCCAGTCTTTCCGTACCACCGGCTCGCCATAACCTTCGCGGCGTATGCTATGCGCTCCGAGAAAGGCATTGGCGATGCTGGTGAGCTCGCTATCTGCCGGCAGGTCTGCCGCACTCCCGGTTGGGGCTGGCCGGGTAATGGTCTTTTGCAGGGTGGTCCAGCGTTCCCAGTTTTGGTAGATGCTGGCCGTGCCCGCGAGCGCGTCGAGGGTAATGACGTAACCATTTTCTTGGTTCTCGGCAAACGTCACCTGCTGCAGGCCCAGCTTATTAAAGCTGTCCAGATTTGCCAGTGGCGCGTTCAAACTTTTTAGGATGCCTTGCAAATCCGTTCCTTCAAAACCTTTTATACGTTTGAGCACTGGCAGTGATGGCAAGGTCAGCGCGTCACCCTTGTACTCGTAGCGCACGCTTTGTGCTGGTACCGGGGCAATGAGCGAGGATCGAGCAGAGGAGTCAGACGCCTTCATATCCGTACTAACCCCACCGCTCTGCGCAGGCGTTGTTGGCGCTACGCCCAGTGTGCCAAATGCCGCTGCCCCACGATTTGCAATGCTCAGGCCACCACTCGGAATTGTGTTTGTATTGGTTTGGCCAGACCCAGAGTTATTTTTTACGTAATTTGAAATGCCCAACCCAATAGCGGCAAGGATGATGACAACAGCAAGGAGGTAGGGGCTTTTGCGCATACGTGTTTACGTTAAAGGAGAAGGCTCCATAATTATACAACGATAAAAGCCGCCAATGGTAACAGGCGGACGATAGAGAGAAAGATCCCTCGGCCTGTTGGCCTCAGGATGACACTGCGTGTCACTTCGCTTGCCTTCGGAAGATCGTCGTGGTTATCGTAAGGCCAACCACCAAAATGATGCAGCTCCACACCACCGTCCACCACACGTGGTCGCCCACGGGGGTGTTCACCAGTAGGGCGCGGATGGCTTCGATGAGGTGCGTGAGCGGCTGGTTCTCGGCGAACACGCGCAGCCACGAGGGCATGGTTTCTACGGGCACGAACGCGCTGCTCACGAATGTCAGCGGGAAAATGAGGATGAAGCCAAACTGCTGGACGAACTGGATGGACTTGCCCACCAGCGCGACAATGACGAACAGCCAGGACAGCGCGAACGAGAAGAACAGCAGCAGCGCTATGGCCAGCACCCATTCGGCGGCGCTCGCCTCGGGCCGAAAGCCAACGGCCAAGCCGGCGCCAATCATGACGGCCGTTGCCAGCAAGTTGCGGAACAAGTCGGCGGTCACGTGGCCGGTGAGCACCGCGCTCTTGACCATGGGCAAAGACCGGAACCGGTCCATAATGCCTTTTTCCAAATCAATGGCCACGCTGTAGCTCGAGATAGTCGAGCCGAACGCCGCGGTCTGCACGAAAATGCCGGCCATGAGGAAGTTGACGTAGCTCACGCCGCCCGTATCAATAGCCCCGCCAAACACGTAGCGGAACAGCACCACGAACATAATCGGCTGGATGGTTATGCCGAGGAGCTGCTCCGGGTCCTGCCGAATTTGCAGCAAGCTGCGCTTGACCATGACCCAGCTGTCGATGAAGTACCAGGCCAGGCCGGAGTGCTTCAGTTGCGGAATTTTACTAGCGATAGTAGTAGACATTATTTGGTTTCCTCCTTTTTGATTTCTGCTTCGTGGCCGGTGAGTTTCAAAAACACGTCATCAAGGGTCGGCCGGTGCGTGGCAATGCTCTTCACGTTAATGTGCGCTTCGTCAAATTGGTCCAGAATGGCGCGCAGTTGGTGCACGCCATGCTCAACCGGGAATTGCATAGTGCGGGTGGCGGCAGTGTGCTGGCTAGCCTGTTTCCCGAGTTCGGTTACGGCTTTGGCAAAGTCCGCGTCGTTTTCCATTTCCACGGCCAGCTGCTCGCGGCCCACTTTGTCTTTGAGCTCATCAGCCGTGCCCATGGCAATCACCACGCCATTGTCGATGACGGCGATGGTGTCGGCCAGCTGGTCAGCTTCTTCCAAATACTGCGTCGTAAGGAGTATGGTTGTGCCTTCTTTTACCAGTTCTTGAATTATCGTCCACATGGTGTTGCGGCTGTGCGGGGCCAGGCCCGTCGTTGGCTCGTCCAAGAAAATAATCGGCGGCGTTACAATTAAGCTGGCGGCTAAGTCCAAGCGGCGGCGCATACCACCCGAGTACTTCTTCACGGCCCGACCAGCAGCATCCAGCAATTCAAACCGCTCCAGCAGTTCTTGGCTGCGGCGTTTGGCATCCGCAGCAGAGATATGGTAGAGCCGGCCAATAATTTCCAAATTTTCCCGGCCCGTGAGCTTCTCATCCACGGCCGCAAACTGGCCAGTGAGGCCGATGATGCCGCGGACGTCCTGCGCCTGCGATTTGACGTCAAAACCGCCGACGGTTGCTGTGCCGCCATCCAGCTGCAGCAGGGTAGAGAGGATGCGGACAATGGTCGTTTTACCCGCGCCATTGGGGCCAAGCAGGGCAAACACCGTCCCCGCGGGCACGGCCAGGTTCACGCCTTTGAGGACGTGGTTGTCCTTAAAAGACTTCTGGAGGTTAGTGGTGGTAATGGCGAATTGCATGTGGAAAACTCCGAGTGATATAGTACGAGTATAGCAGATGCAGGAGAAATTTTTCAACTATTTTCCGTAAACGCAAAACACTATGCCAAAGCAGAAAAACCTCGGGTTCTCGGATTTTGAAAAAGCGGCCATGCAGAACCGGGCCAAAGAGCTGGTGGCCGAAGCCCGCGCCGGCAAGAACCGGGCGCAAGGCGAGCGGGATGTACAAGCCGCCATTGCCAAGATGGTGGAGCCGGACAAATCCATGGCCAAGCGGCTCCACGCGCTTATTACCAAGACTGCGCCAACCCTTTTACCCAAAACCTGGTACGGCATGCCTGCTTACGCTAAGGGCGAAAAGGTCGTCTGCTTCTTCCAAGCGGGAAGTAAGTTCAAGACGCGCTACGCCTCGCTCGGTTTTAGTGACACGGCCAAACTGGACGACGGCCCCATGTGGCCCGTAGCCTTTGCGTTGAAAAAGTTAGGTGCTGCCGAAGAAGCGCAGATTGCCAATCTGCTGAAGAAGGCGGTTAAGTAAGTTCCCTAAATATATAAGTAATCTAGAGCTTTTTGAAGCGCGCATTTGAGGCACGTGAGTCGGGGGCCAGGAAACACAAACGAGAAAATTTAAAGAGTGATTGTGAATGTGAGATATGTTTAGTTAACCTTCAAGGGTGAGGATTCTGGGGGGAGGTGGGCAAGGTACTCG
>ERZ1292623.1898-Hain-H51-01um-R1-1898-length-19447-cov-22_pt1 | contig 19447 bp, 15 predicted proteins | sample MGYA00564398_ERZ1292623 | MGnify/ENA primary metagenome ERZ1292623 (study PRJEB36523, sample SAMEA6512633) | groundwater metagenome | collected 2019-01-07 | study: AquaDiva: Metagenomics assemblies of 32 groundwater samples | reverse complement strand
TGGCTATCCAACTGCGGAGCAAGCTCCGCAGATGTCCGCTCTTTTATGACAGCTTACTGGTAAAAACTGAATACTTACGAGTGCGCCTATTGATTTTTGATAAACTTCTATGATATAAGGTAAAAGCTTTCTTTGAGCAGTATGCCGCCAGAAAAAGAGCCACAAAATAAATTTGTAGAAGGACAGCCACTAGATAAATTGACCTTTCAAGTAGGTGATAAAGTCGTCGAGATTCCCAAAAAAGAACTTTATACAGTCGAGGATCTTGCCTTAGCACTTGACAATAAAAACATCCAAAGTGTTGGAAGCCAAGTTTCTCAAGTCAGGAAAAAAGACACATCGATTACCGTAGAAAGGTTACCAACTGGAACAAGAAAGGGAAAATTTTCTTATTATACAGAAAAAAATCTCATAAAAATAGCACCGCTATCATGAAAAATAGCAACAAAGATAAAGAATACTCTCTTGTTCTCCCTAATGGCACAAAACTTGGCGGTCTGACAGACTCAGAAAAAAGACTTCTGGAAATACTAATTACCAGAAGCTTTGAAGGAGAACCAAGTTCCAGAGAACAAATTAAAGAAGATTATGGTGCTGATGGTGTGTATTCAATGACAGTATCTACTATGGGTAGGAAGATTTCACTACTCAACGAAAAACTACTATGGGAAACGAATTATGTTATCGACAATACTGCTCCTCAATTAAGAGTAAAAGCTGCTTATATTTTTAGAGAACGCACTGCAGAGGAAGAACGCAAAAAACAAGCAATAATAGAAAATCCACCACAATCTGAACCAAGAAGGTAAATAACACCCAAAAGAGCAAACAGAACTATCTCACAATTGACTCATAAGGTAAATAGGATTCAGGCATTTAGGTGAAAATCTACATCCGCTCTGACGCCGAAATCCCCAAAAGATACAAACCATTTTTTATAACTTGCCCAACTGCCATAGTTAAAGCAAGACGAAGCTCTCTATTTTCACTCTCCAATATTTTGTGCTTTTGGTAAAACAAATTAAACTTTTGGCTAAGGTCAAAAAGATAATTGCACAAAAGATTTGGAGCAAAGGTTTCTGCCGACTCCATAACCACTTCCTGAAATCTATTAAGTGAACGTAGTAGCAAAACTTCTTCCGGTTCGAATTTATAGTTTTTGAGTTTTGTATTTTGGTCATTTGAATTTGTTTCGAATTTAGAATTTAGAATTTCGGATTTACGCACGACACTTTGTGTTCGTGCATAAGCGTACTGCAAATAAGGCCCACTATTCCCCTCAAGGCTTATGGAGTCTTCAAATGAAAACTGAATATTTGATTCTCTTGCAAATTTAAGCATTGAGTATTTTACGCTACCAACTGCAACTTTCTCCGATGTTTCCTCATCCATTTTTTTAAATTCTTTTCTAATCCGTAATTTTGCTTCATCCAGCAACCATTCCCCGCTTACAACATTTCCCATTCTAGAACTCATTTTTCCTTGTTTAAGCTGGACAAAGCCATAAGACAAATGTTTTTCTTTATTTTTAAATACAGCGTCAATTTGGTCCAATGCTTTAAATACAACTCTAAAATATCCTGCTTGCTCAGGGCCTACAATATGAAGAACCTCATCAAATGGAAATTCTTTATATTGCAAATGCCCAAGTCCCATCTCTTTACCTTCATAGGTCGTGTTTCCTTCTTTTGTGATAAAAACCCTTTTGTGAAGACCGAATTTTTCTCCGTCAAAAATTATAGCGTTATCGCTTTTCTCAAAGATTCCATCATCAACATGAGACAAAACGATTTTTTTTCCTGCTTCATAGACTTCGCTTTCAAAATACAATCGCTTAAACTGTGTGCCAACCCGCTTGTATATTGAATCAAAATAATCAAGACTCCACTGTCTGGTTTTTCCCCACAAAGGCAAAATGGAAGGATCTTTGCTGTATATTTTTTTGTTTAACACTATAATTTTTGCTTTTGCGCTCTTTTCTTCTTCATAAGATTTAGAACCAGACGTATAAGCCTTTCCCAAAAACTTCGCCTTTTGATATGAATTGTCATCCTGAACTCGTTTCAGGATCTTGTTCTTGAGGATTTGAGATGCCCAATCAGGCTGAGTTTGATCGGCATGACACAATCGCAACAATCCAAAGAGCGCTTTTGCAACATGAAGCCCTACGTCTCCTTGATAATTTACACGGTTAACATTTGCTCCATTTGCCTCTAACAATCTGCATATTGATTCACCAAGAATAATATTTCTTAAATGCCCTATATGAAATTCTTTGTGCGTATTAGGATGAGCAAACTCAACTAATATTTTTTTATTCCCTAACCTCTCAGACTTACCGTACTCTTCTTTCACTCTAATGATATAAATCATTAGAGTGATAAGATAATTTCTAGAAAGCCAGAAGTTTATGAATCCAGGCGGCCAAACCTCGATTTGGCTGCAATGATTAATGATTAAGGATGAATTATTAAGTTTTTCTACAATCGCTTCAGCTAATTTTAAGATCGTTGCATATTTTTTATCTTTTATCCTTAGTCCTTTATCCTTAAACAAAATCATTGCCACATTTGTCGAATAATCTCCATGTCTCTGGTTGGAAGGATGCGAAAGCTTGGGAACAATTTCCAAGCCTGTCAAATCTTTTATAGCCTTTTGAAGAATTAATTCAATCTGCTGCTTAACACTTTCCATATTTCTTTTATCCAGCACCGAGTCGGTGCTGGATTTATTTTACCATATTGTAAATTAGAATATTGATTTCAATATTTACTCATTTTCAAAATCTACTTTTGAGCCTGATATTGCTAAAAGATGTATGGTTTGATATAATTGCTATTGTGGAAAAAATAGAGTCTTGTTATAAACCAGATATAAAAGATATAACAAGACACCAAAGCTCAGCAGACATAATACCACGACTTATCGACCCAACAAAGACAAAAAAAGAGGATTGGTTTTCCTATTGGAAAACTCCAAATCTTACAAAGGAGTTCCCGTTTCCAAACATAGTATTAGACCTTCTTTCTTACAAAGCTCAATTCCTAGAGGAAACGAAAACCTCATTTGGATTAGCCTTAAATTCACTTATGCAAATACCTTGGAAAGGCAAAGACGGATTGATAGGAACGACAACGTTTACAGTAAACGACGAGAAGAAATGGCAGCATACAGCTCTAACTCGCAAAATTCGGTTAGACAAAGAACCCTTAATAAGGCTTGCAATCGGATCTCTAATTATGTGGGGACTAAACCTTAAGGAACAAAATACAATATTACAATCTTACTTTAATCTAAAAGCACTAAACACAATTACAACCAAGATAGAGAGCTTTCGCACTAATGTTTTTCAACTTATGGCAATAAAGAATTCTTTTAGGCAATGGGTGCTAGACAATAAGCTTGATTATAATAACGATTTTAAATGGGATAAAGATGTACCCCTGTTAGGATTAAACCTAATACCTCTTAGAGATTCAACTAACCATAAAAACAATAATAATGTGCCTACAGAATTAAACGCTATTGATACTTATCCGCCTTCAGTCATTGAAACATTTTTAACATGGATATTAGAAAATGCAGAGAGGTTCGGAAGTGGTAGCATTCAGGAATTAATCAGTCAGGTTGAAGAAAATATGAGTAAAAGGGATCATTTTAAATCTAATTCTGATTTAGTTAATAGAATGAACGAAAGAATAAATCAATTAAAAAAACTTTCAATATTGTAAATTAGAATATTGATTGCAATATTTACTCATTGTCAAAATTTACTTTTAAGGCTGATGTTGTTGTAAGAGTTATGCTTTGATATATTTAGTCGATCGCTAAGTAATTTGCATAATCTTTTAAAAATCCTTAAAATGCTTTTGTGTCAAAAGAGTTAGAGTATTTAGTTCAGTTAGAAAGCCTAGGGGTTGGGGCTTGGTGGCTACAGATTGGAAACAAGCTGAAACCAGACGGCGAAAAACACTATTGGAATTTAATGCGTATTATCGCAACAGGTCAAGAGACTTCTCTATCAGAACATATTCGCATTTTAGACGGATACGACTATAGATCTAATATTAAGGGCTTAGAACATCTACAAAGACTAAATGGTAGAAACACTCTTGTGCTTGGCAACCATTCGCATCTTGGCCCACTTGAGGGATACGGAGAAATGCTTTTGACAAGTTATTGTGTAAAAAAAGCTACAGGGAAAGAGATCAAATGGGTTCGCGGCCGCGGTAAGAGTCTTAAAGAGAATGCAAGACAATTAGTAGACAGAAGCTTAGGCACTATTCCCGTTTATGACGACAGCATTAGAGGTCCTATATTAATTTTTAAGGCGTTTGATGCTAATGAAAGTGTCGGACTATATCCAGAGGGAGATAACTCGATAGTTCTGCGACAAGCCAAACTAACTGCTGGAAACCTTGTATTGAAAACTCTTGGAAAGAATATTCCCGTTTTTTGTGCTTCAACATGGTTTGAAAACAACACCTTTTTTGCCACTTTTGCCCCTCTTCTTGATGAGAAAAAATATAAAGAGATTCAGAATACAAAACTACGAAAGGAAGAAAAAGACATAATTAAAGAAAAAATAATCAATTATGCAATGGCAAGAATTGCTCAGAATTTACCAGAAGAAAAACGAGGCTATTATCGCGACTTCCAAAAATTTATTGACGCTTTTGAAGCCATCTAACTGACTCTTGCATTTTGCTTAAATTCTTGGTAATTTTATCATATATGAAGATTCTTATCGTCGATGACGACGAAGCATTAAGTCAAGTTCTTAGCACTGTATTTAAAGAAAATGGGTTGGATACTGTTTTGGCAGCAAACGGAAAAACTGCTATTGATAAGGCAAAAACCGAAAAAGTAGACCTCATTCTTCTTGACCAAATTCTTCCAGATATCTCTGGCAACGAAATATTAAAAATTCTTAAATTAGATCCAGCAACTCAAAATATTCCAGTTATAATTCTTTCCAATTTTAGCCAGGAAGAACTGGTTAAAGAAGCAATAAATAACGGTGCAAAAGATTACGTTTTTAAGTATCAAGTAGAACCCATTGACTTAGTAAACAAAGTAAAAAGTACTTTAAAGATAACCTAAACTGCTTAAATGGACTCACAATCATTACTTTTCCAAGCAACAGCATTCTTTTTCGGATTTTTAGCAATAATTATAATTCTAATAGAGAGTCACAAAAGAGAAAAGCATAAGTTAACTGCTAAGAAAACTCTTGCCGATTTAAAAGAAGATTTCACAAATATGATTGTCCATGAATTGCGGGCTCCTCTTATTTCTATCAAAGATTCATCCGAACTTATAATCTCGGATAAATACAATCTTGATGAAAAAGAAAAGAAACAGTTCTTAGAAATTATTAACCAACAGTCTAAATTACTGCTTGATCAGGTTGGTTCTATATTAGATTCGGCAAAGTTAGGATCTGGAAAATTCACCCTTACAAGAATCCAAGATGATCTTGGCAAAATTATCAAGGAGCAAATAAAAATATTTCTACCCCAAGCTACAAAAAAACACATTTCTTTAACTTCAAGCATTCCTTCTTCTCTACCAAAGATATCAATCGACTCAATACGTATAGGTCAGGTAATGAACAATCTTCTTTCTAATAGTATTAAATTTACTCAAGAAGGTGGCACTCTCCAAGTTGTTATATACTATAATCCTAACAAAAACAAATTTATAACTGTTTCTGTAACCGATACTGGGATTGGCATTCCCAAAGAGTTTCAAAAAGACTTATTTTCTAAATTTGCTCAAGCAAATGATACACCTCAAAAACTTGCAAAACAAGGCACAGGGCTTGGGCTATATGTGGTTAAGGGCATAGTTGAGGCACACGGTGGAACTGTATCTTTAGAATCAACTCCTGCAAAAGGAACAACCATATCTTTCACTTTGCCTGTTATTTTACAACCCAACTGAAACCATCGCTGGCAATTTCGATTTCGCCTTGCTCGTCTGTCCTTAATATCTTAATATCTTTGCGCCTTAGTATCTCAATTGTTTCTGGTTGCGGATGAGCATATCTATTATGCTTCCCGACTGATATAACCGCCAACCTTGGAGATGTTCTCTCTATAAACTCCTCATCAAGACCAGTTCTTGATCCATGATGAGGAACTTGTAAAATCGAAATTTTACCCTGAGCGAGCGAAACGAGTCGAAGGGCTTCTTTTAATTCTTGCTGCTGGCTGTCTGCTGTTAACAAAGCAGAAAAACTTTTAAATTTAACAAGGCTTTCTATATTAGCAAATTCATTTTTTTCTCCAATTAACCCTTGAGGACTTGTTTTTGCAAGAAATTCGCGACTTGGACCAACTATATTAATCGTTACTCCATCTTTAAATATAAATCTATCTCCTAAGTATACAAAAACGATCTTAATATGCTGCTCTTTTAAACTTTCTAAAAGTGCTCTAAATCCAGATGTATTATTTTTTAAATCCAAAGTTGCAAAAGACAAAATTTTATAATTTTTCAAAACACTTAAGAATCCATTCGAATGATCTGCATGTGGATGAGTAAGAATTGCAAGCTCTATTGTTTTATCCCAAAAAGGCATATGGGATGACAAGCAATCAAGAACTAAATTGTTGGGTCCAGAATCTATTAATATGTCCTTTCCACTTGGAGTTCGAATAAAAATAGCATCTCCTTGGCCAACGTCGCAAAATACAATATGGATCCTTCCATCATTTAAACTGGCACTTTGGTACAAAAAAATTCCAACCAATAAAATAGATAATGCAAACCCAATAATAATCTTTTTCATAACTTAATATTTCTTTTAAAACTAGTTACTAATGAAGCAAGAAGCATGTAATACCCAACAGCAAGTTGCCATGGAAATTGATTAAACTTAATAGTTTCTCTAAATCCTCCAAAAATCTCAACCATTTTTTGGAAATAAAATAAAAGAGGAATTGATAGATATAAAATGGCTTTACCAATAGGCTCGACAATTATCCCAACTATTGCTGCAAATCCACCAAGTATCATAAGCGGGAGGATAGTCCATAAAACTAAAGCGTTTGCAGCTATGGACCAAATTGAATATATGCCAAAATTAGTAAGAATTATAGGAAGAGTTGCTAATTGCGCAACAATCGTGGTTGATATTTCCTCTCCAATTATGGATCTTTTTATAAACTTTTGTGCTATTTTATCACTCTCAAAAATTGGGCGTAAATAAAAAAGTCCAAAAGTTGCAAAGAAAGATAATTGAAAGCCAACATCAAAAATAAGCAAGGGGCTAAAGTATAGCATTGTAAATCCAGCCAAAAATAATCCGTAAGCGCCCAAACTTTGCCTTCCTAAAATTTGTGAAGTATAAACCAATATTCCCATTATAGAGGCACGTATAATTGATGGCTCAAGTCCAGACAAAATAGCGTAAAAAATAATTACTAAAATACTTGCTAAAATAGCAATTTGACGCCTTAAGAAAAATGTAAAGATAGAGCTAGAAAAAGCTCCAACCATTGATACATTCATTCCAGATGCAGCAACAACATGCAAAACTCCAGAGGCTCTAAGAGTATCAACAAAATCTTTTGGCATGGACTCTTTTATTCCAAACACAATCCCTAGCATTAGACCAGAAGAAGGCTGCGGAAGGGTTTTGGCAAACAACAAAATTATATTTTGGCGGATAGAAGTTATAAATGATAATAAGGCATTTTTGTCCTTTTTTACAGCCTCAATTTTGGGAAAATACATTATCGTTATAGTCCGTTTATTGCCTAGCGTTTTAATCTTTATTTTGCCAGAAATACGCACGGTGTCTTGATAATAAAATTTTGGGTACAGAGTAGTTCTTATTAGAATTTTATCAGTTGTGCCTAAATTAGCAGACAATATTTGATAATTGCCAAAAATCTTTGGTTCTGAAAAAAGAGTTGTCTTAAAATCTATATATTGACCATCTGTATAATGAGGCTGAGATTGATAGAAGAAGAAAAAACGAAGAGCAAGAATTACTAACAATACAATAAATATTGGGACTATTTTGAGCTTATTCACTACCCTCCTAATCCACCCCAAGGGTGTACGTACTAGTAGACTATTATTTTCTCCTTTATCTGCTCAAACACTTTATTGCCTACCACCTTCTTAGAAACAAGATCATTAATTGTTGCGTAAGGTCTATTGTCAATTATTTTTTGCGCTGTAACAAGACCTACTCCAGACAATCCATCTAATTCATTAATGCTGGCAGTATTAATATTTATTTGGCTTTTTGACTGGTTTTCTCCAATTCTTTTTGATGCTTGCACATTTTCCCCTTTTTTTGGCACATAAATTTTTGCTGCATCAGTTAACTTTTGCGACAAGTTAAGATTTTTATAAACCCATTCTCTATCTGCAGAATCTGATAATCCTCCCGCTATAACAAAAGCATCTTGAAGTCTTGAGTCAGAAGAAAGATTATAAACTCCGGGTCTTAAAACTTGACCCTCTATGTCAATTGTTATTTGGCCAGGATTTTCTGAACCCTGCTCTTTTCCCGCTTCAAAAACAATTTCGTTTGAAGACGATTGGTCTCTACCAATTAATACTATCAAACCATAACTAAAGAATATCAAACCCAACAAACCTAAGGCTATCGAAAGAATATTTTGTTTTATAAATGGGGAGTATTTTCCAAAAAGGTTTTGTATATCCATGAGATGAATTTAAAATGTTTAAAATTACAATTTTCAAATTAAAAATTGAAAATTATTCGGTCACAAAATTTATAACCTTCCCTTCCACATACACAACCTTCTTTATTAACTTCCCTTCAATATATTTCTTCACTCTTTCACTTTGCTTGGCTTTTTTCTCGATTAAATTCTGAATTCTGAATTCTGAATTCTGAATTATTATCGTATCCCTCACCTTTCCATTCACCTGAACCACAATTGTTGTCTTACTCTCTTCTAAAAATTTAGGATCAAACTTTGGCCAAGGCTGAGCGTGAATTGAAATATCTTTTATGTTATTCTGAGTCTGTCGGCTGACGGACGAAGAGTCTCCCACAGATACGGGACTTGCATTCGCAAGAGATCCTTCGCTAACGCTCAGGATGACATTATGGTAGAGCTCTTCCGTTACGTGTGGCGCAAAAGGCGCAAGCAACTTCAAAAACGTCTCCGCCTCCTCTTTCGTCAATTCTGAGTTCTTAGTTCTAAGTTCTAAGTTTAGATAGTTGTACCATTCCATCATCGCAGCAATAGCAGTATTGTATCTCAGCGCTTCGATATCCTCGGTTACTTTCTTAATAGTTTTGTTCATAAACTTCCTTCGTTCGTCTGAAATTGGAAATTGGAAATTGGAAATTGGAAATTGATTTATCAAACGCCAGAGGCGTTTGATAAATCTGTGCATTCCCTCAACGCCTGTATCATAAAAATCTCCGCCTCCATCAAATGGCCCCAAAAACATTAAGTAACAACGCAATGTATCTGCTCCATATTTTTTTATATATTCGTCTGGTGTCACAACGTTTCCTTTGCTTTTACTCATCTTTGCGCCTTCTTTAATTAAAAGTCCATGCGCATAAAAACGGCTAAATGGTTCTTCAAAAGATATAAATCCTAAATCATATAGCGCCATCGTTATAAACCGCGAATACAGAAGGTGTAGCACTGAATGTTCTGCTCCGCCAATGTATATTGCGACCGGCAACCATTTTTTTACCCGTTTTATATCAAAAGCACTACTTTCTATATCATTTGAAGTATAGCGGAAGAAGTACCAGGCGCTATCTAGAAACGTATCAGAAACATCTGTTTCTCTTTTTGCTTTACCTTTACAGTTTGGACAAGTAGCATTTACAAAGCTTTCTACAGATGCCAATGGAGATTTTCCAGTGCCTGTCGGTTTCCAATTTTTGACATCTGGAAGTAAAACTGGTAGACCATCTTCTGGCACTGGCTGCCATTTACATCTCTTACAATAAATCATCGGAATCGGCGGGCCCCAATAACGTTGGCGCGAAATTAGCCAGTCGCGAAGATGATAAGTAACTTCTCTTTCCCCTAGACCTTTATTTTCAAGCCAAGTTATTACTTTTCCAACATCTTGCGGAGTTTTCCAACCATTCCATTTGTTAGAGTTTACAATTGTTCCCTCGCCCGTATAAACTTCCACCTCTTTTTTGTCATTGCGAGCGACCGAAGGGAGCGTGGCAATCTTTGCTGACTGAGATTGCTTCGTCGTTTCACTCCTCGCAATGACATTTTTAATAGTCAATTTATAATGTTTGGCAAATTCATAGTCTCGACTATCGTGCCCTGGTACTGCCATAATCGCTCCGGTACCATATCCCATCAAAACATAATCCGCAATCCAGATCGGAATCTTCTCATTGTTTACTGGATTTATCCCATACAAACCAGAAAATATCCCAGTCTTTTCTTTCCCTTCGGCTATTCTTTCTTGCTCAGTCTTCTTCTTAGCTTTATCCACGTATCTTTTTAGTTCGTCTAACTTTGAATTTTGAATTTTGAATTTTGAATTTAGGAGCGAAGCGACGATTGGGTGTTCTGGAGAAAGAACTAAAAATGTTGCTCCATACAAAGTATCATGCCTAGTGGTAAATACTTCAATTTTATGTTGATTGTCATTTCGAGCGGAGCGAGAAATCCCAATGGGATCCTCACGGTCGCTTCGCTCCCTCAGGATGACAGGAAAAGAGATTCTGGCTCCTTCCGACTTCCCAATCCACTGCCTCTGTGCAATCTTCACCTTCTCGCTCCAATCCAGTTTAGCGAGATTCGTGAGTAATCTGTTCGCGTAGTTAGTGATTTTCAAAAACCACTGCTCTAATTCTCTTTTCTCAACCCCTGTACCACACCGCTCACAAACTGCTATCTCCTCGTCTAATTGTGACTTTTGAGTTGTAGTTTTGAGTTTTTTTATAACCTGTTCATCGGCAAGGACAGTTTTACACGAAGGGCAAAAACTAACTGGGGCTTTTTTTCTATAAGCCAACCCAGCTTTAAAAAGCTGAATAAATAACCATTGAGTCCATTTGTAGTATTTTGGGTCATAAGTTTCAAGTCTTCTTATCCAATCAAATCCATTTCCTGTTGCATGAAGCTGGCGATAAAAGTTCCACTCGCTCACTTTAGCTTGCTCTTTTGGATGACGGCCAACTTTGATCGCGTAGTTTTCTGAGTGAATTCCAAACCCATCAAGCCCAATCGGCTCAAATACGTCAAATCCTTGCATGCGCATAAATCTGCCATAAACGTCAGCTCCTGTAAACGCATACATATTCCCAACATGCATGCCCTCGGCCGATGGATAAGGAAACATCATGAGATTATAGAATGGTTTTTTTGCAGTATCCAAATTAGGACTATAAATCGCATTCCTCTCCCATATCTTCTGCCATTTTTCTTCTATTTTGTTAGGCTGATACTGAGGAATTTTTAATTCTGGTTTTTTAATTTTCATTAAAATTATATGGTTTAAGTATAGCATACTGTTGCTTCCAATTAATTGCAAGTTGCGTTTTTAAATGAAATTATTTACTATTATTCTATGCGGCTTTTCAAACAGTCTTTTGTTTTAATTTTATCTTTTCTGTTAATCTTTCTTTGGCAGCAGAGTCCTTTTTCAGAATCAAACTATATAGCACCATCTCTTGGAATCTTAGTATTCTTTTACTTTATGCTTTCTCGAAAGAAGAAAAAACCAGAGGGAGCATGGAGCGAAATAGGTGGAGTTTTTATTATAAATACTCTCATCCTTATACTTATCTTTTCAACCGGTGGAATTCACTCAACTCTTTTCTTCCTTTTATATTTTTTAGTTTTTGGCATCTCGTTTATTTTTGAACCAGCAATTGTTTTTCTTTTTGCAATTGGAATTGTACTTATTTTTTTGCAACAAGCATTAAAAGACGATGTAATGGGGAATTTTATTAGGCTCGTATCGATTTTTATAATTTCTCCCATTGCTTTTTTCTTTGGAAAAGGATACGCAAAACACAACGAACAGGAAAATAGGATTGAAAAAATCGAAGAAAACCTAGAAGAGGTAATAGAAGACGAAAAACAGAATCTAAAAGAAAAGTCCGTGAGTAAGTTAAATGAGGCTTTAAGAGAAACTGAAACCCTTCGAGAAGAAATAGAATAAACTTACAATTTACAATTTGACCCGTGACCTCGGAAATTCAATGAAAATTGAAAACTTAAAATTAAAAATTTTCCTTTTACTATTTACTATTTACTATTTACTATTTACCCCTCACCATTATGGTGAGGGGTTTACTGTCCCAACAATAAACGCTCAAACTATGTCAAACTCTAACTATAAACTAAAAACTAATATTATCTTAAACCCAAACAAAGACTCAAGCAACAACAAAGCAAGCTCAAACAATATTAAACCCAACATCTTTGTTGGACCAAATTACAAAGTTGTATCCGGCTTCCAACACGACCCTTCCTCATCTACAAAACAATTTATTTTTTCTATCTCCCAAACCCTTATTGATTATGGCATTTTATCTGCAACAAACCCAGTTAGCCGAACAAGCATACTAAGTGTTTACAATAACTTTACTAATGGTTACAGTGTTGCTGCATCTGAAAATCATGAGCTATATAACCAAACCTCTGGATCAACAATCCCCAACACAACCTGCGATACTGGAACCTGCTCCAAGCTTTACCCTGCCCCATGGAATAACGTCCTTACTTATGGCTTTGGCTATAGATGCGATAATATGTCTGATATAACCGTATGCTCGAATGATTTTTATGATTCAAAATATTACAAACAATTTCCAAACATATCAAATTCGCAAAAACCGCAGGTATTAATGGAGGGCTTCAATATTGGCGACAATAAAGCTAGAATTACCTATAAAATCAATATTTCTGGCACTCAACCAATAGGCTTTTACAGCAACACAATTACTTTTGTTGCAACGCCAAATTTTTGAAAAAAAGATAATAAGAAATTAAGATATTAAGGCACGAGTTTCGCACATTTGTCATTCCGTGCTTGACACGGAATCCATATAAATAAATTATTGGTATAGATTCCCGCTTTCGCGGGAATGACATGTAGGTATTCTACTAGAACTGCGAAACTCGTATAAGGTATAAATAATTATGAGATTTGTCTTCTTTTTCTCTAGAATAATTAAAAAAATATTCATTTTTATAATTGGAGGCTTCCTTATTTTCTTAATATCTCAATATCTTAATATCTCAATTGTCCTAGCGGGAGCATCGAGTCTTTCTCTTAGTATTTCTCCGCCTATCATTCAAGTCACTGCTCAAGCACCTGCAAATATCAAAACTCCAATAATAATACAAAACCTAGAAGATGAATCCATTGAATTAGATATTATATTTAAACCCTTCGCTGCTTCGGAAAGTAAAAATGAAGATTCCCTAATATTTGAGAAAGTTCAAATTCTTGACGCAAACAATCCCATACAATCTCTCACTTTATCCCCTAAGCAAGAAAAAAAACTTTTTCTTAAAATTGATATTCCAAAAAATGAAACAGATTCAGAATATTACTTTTCTATTCAATTTATATCAAAATCTAGAGCTTTAAATGATAATTTAAACTATTCACAAATTTTGGGCGGAGTTGCCATGAATGTTCTTCTTTCAATAGGAAAACAAAATGCAAAGGCAGTTTTGCAAGAGTTTTCGGCGCCTTTATTTTTAGAAAAAGGTCCTATTACATTCACTCTTAAAATCAAAAACACTGGCAGTCACTTTATAGCTCCCCAAGGAGTAATCGTTATAAAGAATATGTTTGGAAAAATAGTTGGGAAAATAGACCTCTTGCCTATGAATATTTTAAAAGATTCAACACGATCTATAAAGCCTTTCTGGAATGAATCTTTCTTATTGGGAGTATATACCGCCAATTTAAATATTTCTTTATCTCCGCAAGGCCCAATTTTTACAAAATCTATGTCTTTCTTTGCAATACCCACCCAAGCAATAATAGCCGTCTTAGCTTCTCTAATTATTGTCCTATTAATTTACAATCGAATCAAAAAAAGATTTTAATTGACTTATCAAGCTAAATACTGGTTATAATTTTCTTGTCACTTACCTATTCTAATTGCCAAATAGGGTCATTTAAAACGTGATGTATTTAGATACATACTCCCATTCTTTTTAAAATACGAATATTAAGCGAATTTTAAAGTCTTTTATATTTTTCACATCTTTTTTGTATTTTTCACATATTTTCACGATAGCTAAAAGTATGAAATTAATAATTCAATAGATATCATAATATATCATTCAACTTACTCTAGGGTATTGACATTTATATCTAAAGTCGCATATTCTATATTATAGTCTACGTCACACAACAATATGTAACTAAAACAATAAATGAGTTGTATAATCTGTATAATTTCGAGGCTAGAAAAGAGTTTTCACAACATAGAGTTCGGTAAACCCCGCACCCACGACCTAACTCGGGCATTAGGGTTTCGTGGCGTATCTTCACGAACCCACGCTCTGACCCCGATTCTATCGGGGCTGACGAGCGAGACTTGTGGTACGGGGTAAACTAAAAAAATGGATTTCTTAAAACTGTTTGTTGAATATTTATCTTCGCAAAAAAACAATGCCTCAAAGGCAACGATTAAAAATTACCGTGCCGATGTAGGAAAATTTATAAGATGGTTTGAAACCGAATTTCGCAAACCATTCAATTCAAAAGATATAACGCCTCAACTAATAGAAGTTTATAAAAAATCAAGAGTCCAATATCTCTCCTCTTCTCAAGAAAAACTCTCCCCACGCTCTTTAGAAAGACACTTATCAAGCCTTAGAAAGTTTTTACATTTCTTAAAAATAGAAGGAATAATTTCTAAAAACCCGTTCGAAACAATAAGCAATTCTTTAAAAAATGCATCCTTAAACAAAGATAAATGGCATCTAAATCAATTTAAAAATTATCTGTATATATATAACTCAGCGCATCTTACTATAAAAAACTATACCATTGATGTCAAACAGTTTTTTTGTTGGTTAGAACAAGTAACTGGAATAAATAATGCATGGGATGTTAGGAAAAGGAATGTTTTCGAAAAAGTCAACCCAATGTTGATCAACGAGTATAAAGAAAGGCTTCTTGCCCAAAACTTCTCTCCAAAAACTATTAACCGAAAATTATCGTCTCTTAGAAAATACTTAGCCTGGGCACAAGAAGAAAAGTTAATAAAATCTGAGTGGCAAGATCTACAAATTAAAAACGAGAAGTTAGAAACTAGAGTCGTACAGCCTTTACAGGATTTACGACGTCATGCTGTCCGTCAGCTCACGGATTCAGCATCTCCTAATATTCCTGAAATTAATTCAGGACAGCCTCTAAAATCGAAGATCTTGAATCCCCTGGCCGTAACTCCTACAAGATATTCGCGTCTTCCACCACTAAGACTATTACAAAAAACTACAAATGGTGTCATTTTTATCCTGGATAGCCTCCTCGTACTCCCACTTGCAAAAGCAATTGAACAAGCTAAGTACCTTTTCTGGAACATAAAAGGCAAACCGGTCTTCAATCAAATATCAAGTAAATCACAGGATAGACAAGGCAATAAAAGCAATAAGGGCCTAATTGAAAATTATCACAAAGCTATGTATGCTCCTCTTTTTATATCTACTGCCTATTTTCCTTTGCATAAAAAAGTCTGGCATCATGTTCGCCATACTAGACCAAAATGGTATAAAAGATATCATTCATATGCAGTCGTTCATTACTTGCATTTTGCAATTCTTGTTATATTAATGTCGGCAATTGGATTTGCTCTATATAATGAGTTTGTAACTTCAGCGCAAGGCAAAGGAGAAGCAAATGCTTTCCAAAATTCTCAGCCTCGTATTCTTGCATTCAAGGGCCGGCTGACTGATTCGTTGGATAATCCAATTATAAATGCAAACACTCCCCTTCGCATAAGCTTATATAATCATCAAACAGCTAGTGACTCTGCATTACTTTGGCAAGAAGTAGTATCTGTAAATCCCAATAAGGATGGTGTGTTTGAAACAGAGCTTGGCAGAAAGACCCCGCTCCCGCAAAGCCTATTTTTTCAAAATGCTTCTTTGTGGCTTGGGATTAGCATTGGAGAGGAAGCAGAACTTACTCCCCGTCAACAAATTGCCACAGTATCTTTCGTAGTTAATGCACAAACTTTACAAGGCTTGCTGCCTATAACTAACGAAGATGCAGAATCACGAAACGTAATACTTGCACTTGACTCATCTGGAAATCTAAATATAGGAGGATCTGCAACTCCAGTCTTCCAAGCCTCTGGTGGACAATTTACATTATCGGGAAAAGTCTTGCTTTTAACTACGGCCTTTGAATCTAACAGTGACGTAATAATTAGCCCGGATGGTTTTGGGAAAATAGATTTAAACAAACCATTACAAAATACATCAAACAATAATAATATACCCACTGCCATAGGCGCAGTAGAAGTTGATGATTTATTCGCAGTTTTGGCAACAAGCAGCGCACAATCAGCTCTTACTATAAATCAGGATTCAACAGGTCCAATTATTAGCGCATCGAGTAGTGGAACTGCTAAATTTACGATCGAAAACCGCGGGAATATAATTTCTGCAAAAGGTGCAAATTGGCAACCAGATCTTGACTCTGCCAATGGACTAAATATTGCAAGTTCTTCTGGTATTCCCTTTGTAACGTTTGACACTCTAAGCGCAAGCGTTGGAATAGGAACTGTTATTCCACAAACTTCACTTGATGTAATTGGAACCTTTAGAGCTTCTGGAGATATCACATTATCTAAATTTGTATCAGATGGCGGTATTCTATATACTAATGCATCAGGAATAGTTGCGCAAATTACCTCTGGAACATCAACGCAGTGTCTTTTGGGCGGTACGATTCCAAAATTTGGAACTTGTCCCTCGGCAAAAAATGAGAACTTTGTAAGCGAAGGTAATGGAGACTTTTTAGTTGGCGGACAATCAAGATCATCTGCTAAATTTGCCTTTATTAATGTTAACTCCGGCAGACCAACCGCTTCAATCTCTGGCAATATAGTGCTTGACGCAGCAGGAAACATTCAAACCACCAAACTTCAAAGTTTAACAATTGGAGGATTAACTACTGGAGGAATTGCGTTATCCCCCGGCTCCACCTCCCCATCTTTGTTTGCCTCAACTGGCGGAAACATTGGCATTGGTACAACAGTACCCTTATTTAAACTTGATATACAAGATAGTAAGTCTGCCAGTTCCGCCGCACAAATTTTTAACACAAATAATAGTACTGATGCAGATGGATTAATAGTAAAACTTGCTGCAACTACAATGGGAACTGGCTGCAACACTGGAGGAGCTTGTAACGAATTTATAACATTCCTCAACGGTAATGGTGTAAAGATGGGAAAGATTCATGCAGTTAACGACACAACCCTTCAGTATAAAACAAGTGGAAGCGACTTTGCTGAATACTTTACAAAAGAAAATCCTACTCAAGAATTTACTCCTGGTACTCTTGTTTGCCTATCTTCTAATAATGGCGTAGTAAAGTGTAGTAAGAATAACAATAATATTGTAGGCGTAGTATCTGACCAAGCAGGGTTTGTAGGAGGAGAAGAAGGTCCTAACAAAGTAATGGTTGGGCTCTTAGGTCAAGTACCTATTTTTGTATCAACCGAAAGTGGACAGATACAACCAGGAGATCCTCTTACCTCCTCTTCTCTCCCTGGTGTTGCCATTAAGGCAATAAATGCAGGACAGATTATCGGAAAGGCTTTAGAGGCTTTTGATGGAACAAAGGAAACGTTTGGGAAAATACGAGTTTATGTCAATGTGAGCTGGTTTAATCCAGATATTTATATTGCCTCGACAGGAAAACTTGAACGAGTGAATCAAGAATCAGGAATAATGAATAATGGAATTATACCTTCGCCCATGATTCATGATTCATTATTCATAATTCAAGACGCGCTTGGCAAAGCAATAGAAAAAATAGGAACCTTTTCCAATGCTGTAATTGCCAATCTTGAAGCAGGATTTATAAAAGCAGAAGAAATAACAACAAACTCTATCTCTATAACAACTGAATCAGTAACTATAGCTGGAATAAATATAAAAGATTATGTAGCACAAACTGTATCAAAAACTCTCAACTCTAACCGGATTATTTCTCCGATCGCCAAGATTGATGAAGTTCGTACTAATCTTATCTCTCCCCTTGCCTCTGATTCATTAATAATCCGCCTCGGAGGAGTCCATTCGTCTACCTCCGATGTGAGTACGGAAAGCGGTAAGCTCATTGTAGAAAATGCTTCGGGTATGGCAGTTACAACTATCGACTCTTCAGGCAACGCGAGCTTCTCCGGAACTCTTAGTGGCAAACATTTAGAAGTCAACAACGATGCCACCGTTGGTGGCACACTTCGCGCAAAAAGAATTTTTGCAGAATCAATAGAAGGGCTGGACGCAAAAGTATCAACGCTAACAGCTCAAACAATAGACGCTAAGATATTAAGATATGAAGATATTAAGGAAAAAGGGAAAAAATCGCCTGATATCTTAATATCTCAATATCCTAATATCTCTAACTATTTAAACATAGCAAGCTACTCTGCAAGTTTTGGAAACTTAAGCGCAACTACCGCAACTTTCATTAATGGACTCATGTCCTTTGGGCCAACAAGCCTTGCCGAAACTTCAATCGCAGGTTTACTATCTATTCAAGGAACTCTAATATTGGCCGATAACTCTATTAATGTATTGGGAAATGACCTTCAGCTTCAACCATTAAGACAAGGGGGGATTTCTTTTCTTGCGGGTTTAGTTAAAATAGATCAGAATGGTAATCTTAAAATCCAAGGAAACTCAGAATTTGCAAAAGATGTTGAGGTAAAAGGCAATCTTGTTGCATCCGGTAGCGGAACGTTTAGTAAGATTAACTTGAGTCTTGTTCAACCTGCCCAAGCCCTATCTCAAACCGAAATAATCGCAACTGGATCCGCTGGAGTCGCAGCAATTAAAGCTCATCAAATAGAGGTTACAATTATAAACAAATTAATAACCGGTAGCTCCCTTATTTACATAACCCCAGTTGGCAGTCCAAGCGCACAATCTCCATTTCTAATGCGACAAACTTTGGGGGAATCATTTACAGTTGGTATCCAAAGACCAAACCAACAAGACACCCTATTTAATTGGCTTATAGTAAACTAATATTCTCTGACCTTACCCCACTTGGTGGCTGTCATTGCGAGGAGACCCGCAAAGCGGGGCGACGTGGCAATCCCATTGTGAAAAAAGAGATTGCTTCTCCGTCAGCTGACGGATCGCAATGACATAAGTAATTTGAAGCTAAACTGGGGTAATATCAGTAATATTCTCCCCTTGACAACCCTTTTCCCCTGTGCCTATACTTATTAACAGCTATTAAC
>ERZ1292623.1809-Hain-H51-01um-R1-1809-length-19969-cov-7_pt1 | contig 19464 bp, 19 predicted proteins | sample MGYA00564398_ERZ1292623 | MGnify/ENA primary metagenome ERZ1292623 (study PRJEB36523, sample SAMEA6512633) | groundwater metagenome | collected 2019-01-07 | study: AquaDiva: Metagenomics assemblies of 32 groundwater samples | reverse complement strand
TGTAAAAAACCTTCGACAAATCTTGCAATAATATTTCTGAATCTTACCTCGATTTTCGGTTTTTCTATAACCTTTCTTAGAAAAATTAGTACTTGAACAATGTTTACATTTTATAACATCTTTCATGTTATTATTAGGTGCCCGAACTATATAAACCTTTCGGTGCCCTAATGTTAATTGGTTTCTTTGTTTTCTTCGATTAATATTTTGCCGTTTTTTGTCGTTATTTTAAGCTCTTTATCAATAAGTCCAGAATCTTCAGCGACTTTTTTAGGCAAAGGTGCGCGGTACTTATAATATTCAGTCTTGCCTACTGTTTTATCATATGTCTTTATTATCTTCATAAAAAACTTAGGTGCCCTAAATATTTAAATCCTTAGGTGCCTGAGCTAATAAATTATTCTTTTTATTAAAACAATCTTCGCAAAATTTGTTTTTATCAAAAGTTTGCAAGAATCTATCTTTTCTATAATAAACTGTCTCACCTTTACGTATCAATTTGTTACATTTACTACAGCAATGTTCTACTCTTGCTTTGTGAGGTGATAACGGAATAGTTGAATACTTACCCATCTCATTCTTTTAACACGAACGTTGGTTTTTGTTGATTCCACCAGTAAACCATTGCTCTTTCGTGCTTTTTGCATTTAACTTTCCCCAATTGAACCATTTTTCTCAAATGCCTGTCAATTCTAGCATAAAGGGCTGATTGCCCATCTTTCCATTTTGAAAAGGATTTGTTTTCTATATCTTTTTGATTAATACCAAAGGTTTTTACCATAATCCATGAAATGGTATATGCATTTTCAGGGTCATTTTTTAAAGTCTCTTCTATCTTGGCTGTAGTATCTTCATTTATGAGTTCTTTTACAGGTATTGTTTTTTTCATTATTCTTTTATCCTCCTTTCAGCTATTATGACTATCATAACTATTTAACTACGTAGTATAGATAGTATATAAATCTTTTTATTATCCAATTTATTAATCAAAACTTAAAAGTAGGTGTCGCTAACTTTACAGCCCATGTTTTCTTAAGTTTGACAAAAAGCAAAATTTATAAAAGCAGTTCTGTAAAAGATAAGATGAAGAGGACTAAAATTAAAGATTTAAAAGAAAAAATTGGAAAAAAAGTCCTGATAAATGGATTTATTCATGAAATAAGAGACCAAAGCAAAGTTAAATTTCTTCTTATAAGGGATAACTCCGGCATTATTCAAACAGTAGCTACACCAGACAAAAAAAATATCTTTGATAAAATAGGAAAACTGCCTAGAGAATCTGTTATAGCGATAGAGGGTTTGGTAAAAGAAGAGAAGCAAGCCCCCTTAGGAATAGAAATAAAAATTGAAGATTATCATGTTCTCTCAGAAGCAGATAGCAGTCTTCCAATTCAAGTAGCAGAGAAAAATAAAGATGGTGCATCATTGCCAGTTAGACTTAATTGGAGATGGATTGATTTAAGAAAGCCAAAGAATCTTCTTATTTTTAAAATTTGGACATTTATGGAAAAAGCAATGAGGGAATTCTGGGATAAGAATGAATTTATTCAGATTCATACTCCAAAATTCATGGGAGCGCCAAGTGAGTCAGGAGCAGAATTATTCAGTGTGGATTATTTTGGAAAGAAAGCTTTCCTAGCTCAATCTCCACAATTTTACAAGCAGATGGCTATGGCGGCAGGGTTTGAGAAAATATTTGAAATAGGACCTGTATTCAGAGCAAATAAGTCCCACACAGTAAGACACGACACTGAATTTACAATGATTGATATGGAAATCTCATATATTGACTCTCATGAAGAAGTTATGCAACTAGAAGAGCAATGGATTAATTATTTCATAGGAAGAATTAAGGAAGTCTATGGAAAAGAAATAAAAGAAGTTTTTGGAGCTGATATTATTGTTCCAAAAATTCCTTTCCCGAGAATTACAATGGCTGAAGCTCAAAAATTAATAAGAAAGCTGGGATATAAATGCCAAAATGATGATTTTGATGCAGAGGGAGAGAAACTGCTCTGCCAAAGTATGATGAAGCAGTTTGGACATGAATTTGTATTTGTTACTGAATACCCAATAAGTGCGAGACCTTTTTATCACATGAGATTTAGTGAGAGACCAGAAATAACAAAAAGCTTTGATCTGCTTTGGAAAGGTACAGAGGTTACAACAGGAGCTCAAAGAGAGCATAGGGCGGATATTCTCAAAAAACAAGCAATCGAGAAAAAGATAAATCTTGACCTTATAAAAGATTATCTTAATTTTTTTAAATATGGCTGCCCGCCGCATGGGGGATTTGCAATAAGCCCTACAAGATTTCTTATGTTAATGCTTGGAATAAAGAATGTCAGGGAAGTTACATTTCTTCCAAGAGATACAGAAAGACTTAATCCTTAACAGATAAATATTAAAAACCGAATTGCCTCAAATAAAAATGGAAATGAAATACAAGGTAGCTGTTACTTTTTGTTTTGCTGTCATTTTAATAATTTCTCTTTATCTTGGGAGTCAGTGGATATCAAAAACTACTGGATATACAATAGGAGAAGACAATAAAGTAAAGCTGGCATCATGTCTAAAAGAGAAGAAAAGTATTTTATATGTATCAAATTCCTGTCTTGAATGCGAAGAGCAGGAGAAGATACTTGGCATGGGTGCAGAAATAATTGAGAAAATAATGTGCGAAGAATTTGAATGCGAAGACATAAAAGAAACTCCTGCCTGGAAAATAAATGGTAAAATAATTTATGGAGTAAAATCAATTAAAGAGCTCTCTTTGCTTTCTGGATGTTAACTATCAAAAAGTCCTTGTGTTTGACCATGGGCTTTAGCCCATGGTTTGTTTAGGACTTTTGGATGCTCAAGGAACAACCTTGCCTTGAAAGGCAAGGTTTTCTTCAAGTTCCTTGACATAAAAAATAATTTGGTTTTATTCTTTTTTATTCATTAAAGTATATATTGTTCCGAAAAATCTTCCTAATTGCAGTTTATAAGGCTTGCTTTCTCCTTGCTCAAGTGTGTAAAGCCTAAGCGCTTCAAATCTTGTTAATCCGTAGAGACTCCTTGCTTTTTCAAGCTGCATCTTTTCTATATCAAGATTATTTCTGTCTTTTTCTGGAAAATTTATGTTAAGAGCTCGGCAGTAAAAATCAAAATCAAAAGAAAAACTTTCTTTGCTAGAAAAATTAGGAACATAAATATTTTCATGAATATTTATTCTCTTTGTAAAATCTTCGGGCAAGTTAATATTAAATTCTTCTCTTGCAATACGTCCTGAATGATATACTAAAGAAATTAAATCAGGTGCGTATTGCTCTGTTTTTTTGAAAGCAGCCAGGAAAAACTCCTGGGAGCTTCTTTCTAATTCCCCCATATATCTATAATTTAAAGGAAAAATATCTTCTTCCTGAAAAACCCCTATAGTGCAAGGTCCTGAGGAACAATGCTTTAGGGCTGCATCAATTATTTCCTGAGAAGAAATTTGTGAAATAGTGCTTCCTTCTTTTCTTATGACTTTCTCCAAAGACCCAAATTGATAGCTAAAAGCAGATTTTATCATCTAATTTAAAAGCTGTTCGATTATAAATAATTTATTGTTATCTTGCGGCATCAGCCTGTTTTTCAGATTCATTCTTCTTGCTAATTGAATAGCTATCCATACTGCCTTTAGAAGCAGAAATTATCTCATTAGCAAGAGAATCTGACATTTTTATTTTTTTTCCGAACGAGCGCGCATAAGCTCCTTGAACAATCCATCTTATAGCTAAATTAATTCTTCTAATTGGACTGCAATCAACTGCTTGGGGATATCTTGCTCCTGCATGCTCAATTACTGTTATTTCGTCTTTAGGAGAGCCATTTTCAATTGCATCAATTAAAATCTGTATTGGATTTTTTCCTGTTTTTTCCTGAATTTTTCTAAGAGCTTCAAGCACTGTTTTCATGTTTTTATTATATTTTCCTGAACTCCAGGAAGTTATTATTCTGTGCTTTTTTCCTACGTGGCCAGGGACTGCAAGGCGATTTGCCAATCTTTCAACAACATTAACTTTAATGTTTGCAAATTTTTCTTTTCTTCTGCCCTGTGATTTTAGCATTATCTTCCCGCTAAGATTTATGTAAGGCTTTAAAGATGGGTCCTTAACCTGCATTTGCGAAATATCATAAATATCAAATATCTTGAAAGAATCTTGGTTTGTCATATTACTCTCTTTCCTGCCTCTGAAATTTTCTTAAGGCCGTTAATATTGCTAAAATACTCAACTAAAGATGATTTTGTGTTTTCATTTCTTGCCCATATTTTAATATGGTATTGGTCTTCTATTTTTTTCTGAATATTTCTTCTTTTATAGATTATCTCATCAATTTTATTGATTATGTCTATCCCAGCTATGTAAATGCCGAGATATTTTATGTCATAGTGCTTAATTAAGCAATGGCTGTCCATATCTAAAGGACCAATAATCTCATATTTGCTGTCTTTTAATTTATTATTAATAATATTGAATAATTCACTGCTTTCAATGTTTGATTCACAAAGAAGGGATATTTCATTCCATTTTTTTCGAGATTTTCTTGCCGCCATTTTATCTTCTTCCTTTTTCTATTTTGCCCTTAACCAAAAGGTGCAAAGGCTGTTCATTTACTTTAATTACCTGAAATCTTATTCCGGGAATATCTCCTTTGGAACGGCCCATACGACCCCCTATTCTTTCAATTATTACTTCATCATGCTCGTCAATGAATCTTTGCGCAAGATTTCTTGGAATGAATGCCCCAACCTGAATTCCGTTTTTTATAAGCTGAACTTTGCAGCATTTTCTCATTGCAGAATTTGGCTGTCTTGCTTCTTTTTGAAATTTTGATATTACTATTCCTTTTGCCTGTGCAGAGCCTTTTAGAGGATCTACTTTTACCCTCAAACCCAGAACTCTTTTTTTGTAAGCACTCTGGCTCCACCTAAATTTTCTCTGGTTTTTAATCATTCTTCTTGCATTCATCAATCCCATTATATTACGTCTTATGAAAAATGGTTTTTAAATGTTTAGATTTTTTTAATATTTGTCAGATGATATTCTATTAATATAAAGTAATGAAATTTTGAAAGTATTGCTGAATTTGTTAATGTGTTAGACAGATAGATGATTTTCTTATTTTATCATATGAATATTCGCGCCCTCAAAATGCGCGCCCTTAATACTCTCACTCAAAATATTCGTATTCTTAAGATATGCCCCTCTAAAATTTCGCCCCATAAAGATTCACCCTCTCAAGATTCGCCCCATGAAGATTCGCCCTTACAAGATTCGCCTTCTCAAGATTTGCCCTTATAAGATTCGCATATCCAAGATCTGCAGATCTAAGATTCGCATATCTAAGATCTGCATATCTAAGATTCGCCTCATAAAGATTCGCCTCTCTAAGATCCGCCCTCTCAAGATCTGCTTTATTAAGATTCGCCCCACTAAAAGTTGAGCCATAGAAGTTTGTATGTTTAGCTATAACAGAAGGCAAATACAAATTTTTAGCTTTTAAATATCTAAAACTTGAGCCAGATAAATTAAGACAAGAATCCTTTAATTTTTGTTCTTTTAGATATTTTGTTAAATCATCAAAACTTTCGTGGCTGTTTAAGTCAAAGCTTTCTTCTAGTATAATATTTGAGAAATCAGTTTCTCCAGATAGGACTTTCTTTACGAATTCTTTGCCTTTTAATTTTGTTAATGCCATATTCTTTTATGGATAAAGGGTATATAAACCTTTTTAATGTTATAACTACTAAGTTACTATATATTTAATCTAATATATTGAGATTTTTTGTGGGATTAAATAATCTTCAAGTCAATTCCGAATGTATCCTTAACAATCTGCCTTAGCTCATCTTCTCTGCGCCTGTTCCTTCCAATAAGGGCTGCCTTGCTTTGACTTCCTGCATTCAGAATAAAAATATTATCTCTTATTTCTAAAGATTTGAATTTTACAGGATAAACTATATCATCTACAAAAGATTCTGCTTGGGATATGCTGTTTGCTTCTTTAATAACTCTTACTCTTTTTCCTAATTTATCTTGAATTTTTTTTACATTTATTCCACCAGGGCCGATTGCTCTTGAAACAAGCTCTTGGGGAACCGCAAATATTATTGTATTATTATAAATAAAGCACTTTCTAGTCTTTACTCTTGAAGCATCGTCGAGAAGATTAATATATCTTATTGTTTGTATATTTATTATTGACATTTTATTTTACTGACTTTTTTCCTTTTTCAAGGTTTTTTTCCATTATCAGCGGTCCTGTAACCTTTACTAAAAGTCCTGGAAGGCCTGTTCCAACAGGAATTGCCTGATTAAGAAGAATATTCTCTATTACTGAACTTAACTCATCTCTCCCTCCCTGAATAGTTGCTGCAATAAACTGTTTGTCAGGTGTTTCAAATGTCGCTCTTGCAAGAATACTTGCTTTTTCAGAAATTATTCCCACTCTTGTAACTCCCTTAACAACGCCTGATGATGTCATTGCATCTGCAATAAGCTTAAGATGCCTGTTATCTATATCTAAACCTTGGGACTTTAACACTTCTTTTATTTCACGAATTATTGTTTCTCTTGCCGCTTCTATTCCAAAAACTTTTGCAGTGTCATGAATATCGTTTGAAACAACTTTGTCTACGTCAATTCCATTTACTAATATTATCTCCTCCAAGTTAGAGCCTGCAGTTAAAATAACAAAATCTTTTCCTCTGTTTGCGACAACTACTTGAGAAATTCCCTTTATTCCTGAAATAATACTTTCTTTAAGCTTTTCTTTAATCTTATACAACATCTTAAAATCAGAATCTTCTAAACTAATGCTCAACCTCATATCGTTTAATTTAACTTTGAATCCTTTTTCGCTTATCTTTTCAGCTATTCTTTGCGCTCCTGTATGTACTGTCTTGAGAGCCTTGCTGTCTAAAATAATTTCTATTTTCTTGTTTGAAAAATCTATTTTTATTTCTGAAATTATTTCTTTGATCTTCATTTCCTTTATTTTTTCTGCAATTACTTTCGCATCTTTTTCATTATTATGCTCTTTATCTAGAAATACTTCCATGCGCGGAGTTGAAGGCTGTTTTCTTGCGTCAAGAATCTCTATTAAACGTGGAAGTCCTAAAGTAATTTGCACTTGCGCGACACCTGCATGATGAAATACATTAAGAATCATTTGTGTTGAGGACTCGCCAAAAGATTGCGCTGTTATAACTCCCACTGCTTCTCCAGGAACAATTTTATCTTCTTTAAGATGCAATTTTGAGACATCTTTTCCGTCTTCTCCATAAACAAATTGAACTATATTCTCTGAAGCATCTCTGACAGTTCCGTCATATTCTACTTTTAAGTCCTGAAGAGCACTTACAAGACGCCTGTATAAATAACCTGATTTTGGGGTTCTCAATGCTGTATCCATTAAGCTGTCTCTTCCAGTTATAGCTCCAAAGAAAAATTCTGTTGGTTTGAGACCTTCAAAGAAGGATGACTTTATAAAACCGTGCGCTTCTGGACCTATATCTCCTTGCTTAAATAATGATAAAGTCCTGTTTGTATATCCGAAATTTATTCTTTTGTTCCAAAGAGACTGCTGGCCAACGCAACATCCTATTTGCGTTATATTAAGCATGTTTCCTCCTGCTCCTGAATTAATCATCTTGCTTACATTGCTCTCTGAAGGGAAATTTGATTGAACAATCTTACCGATATCTGTTCTTACTTCATTTAATATATGGGTTATTTTAATCTCTCTTGTTTCTTCTAATGTTTTTCCAGGAATAGGAACAAAATCATTTGATTTATAGTCTTCAACAATCTTGTATGCTTTCTTTTCTGCTTCTGTTAAAACTTCATCTGTAAGATGTTTTATTTTTTCTGAGACATTTAAATCACGCACAGAAATAGAATATCCTTTTCTTGACAAATATACTGCTCCCAAAATAAATGCTTTGTTTATTGCATCAATGGCTGCATCTCTGCCAAAATCCCTATCTATAGTTTTAATCATTTCTCCTTCTTCGGACGCAAAAGAATTCGTTCCAGTTATTTCTTCAGGAATCTTAATGTTTGAGCCTTTTGGAATAATTTGCGCAAATACGTCCCTTCCAGATATTTCTTTTGACTTTAAAGAATTTATTACATTTGCAGAGAATAGAATAGAATCAACCTCGCTTTTTTGCAGTTTATCTTTGCTTAAAAGATAAGCCCCTGTAATTGAATCAGCGATAGTTCCTATTAAATTCATATTATTTTTTGCAGATATCATATTTTGACTTACTTCAAGAAGAATTTTTGCTTCGGACCTTGCCTCTTCGGTTTGAGGACTATGTATATTCATTTCATCACCATCATAATCTGCGTTATAAGGAAATGCAACCGCTGGGTGAAGCCTAAATGTTCTATTTGGAAACACTCTTACATAATGCGCCATTAAACTCTGCTTGTGCAGACTAGGATGCCTATTAAATAAAACTATATCTCCTTCTCTTAAATGCCTCTCTATTTTATATCCTTCCTGAATTTCTGCGCAAATTTCATCTTTTAAGTCTTCTGTTATTCTTTTTCTTTTTCCATCTTTCCTAACTACATAATTTGCCCCTGGATATTCTGCTCCTTTTTTTATGAGACTTTTCATAAATTCAATATTTTTTGAAGTTACTGTTTCTGCGACTGTTATTATTTTTGCAATCTCAAATGGAACTCCTACTTCGTTTATTTTTATGAATGGATCTGGAGATACAACAGTTCTTGCAGAAAAATTAACTCTTTTTCCAGCAAGATTATACCTCATTCTTCCTTCTTTTCCTTTTATTCTTTCAGTTATTGTCTTTAATGGCTGTCCTGATCTGTGCCTTGCAGGAGGAATCCTTGAAATATTATTGTCAAAAAAAGTTGTAATGTGATATTGGAGCAGGTCCCACAAATCTTCTATAATAACTTCTGGTGCTCCCGCATTAAGGTTTTCCCATAATCTTTGGTTTGATCTAATAATGTCTGAAAGCTTGTGTGTCAAGTCATCTTCACTTCTTTCTCCATTATCTAAGGTAATTGAAGGCCTTACAGTAACTGAAGGCACTAGGAGAAGAGAAATAATAGCCCATTCTGGCCTGCATGTTTTTGGATTTATCCCTATTTTTTTAATCTCTTCATCTTTAATACTTACAAGTCTTTCTCTCACTTCAATTTGATTAATTCTCTTTTTTCCTAACATGAATGTGCTGGGTTTTTCAAGCTTGATTTTTTCTATTTGTTCAGAGCAATGAGGGCATTTCTTTGCATCTCTTGCTTTTTTCGCTCTTCCTGAAATGCTCAGCTCTTTCTGCTTTTCATCGCTTAAAGTAAGCTTTCCACACTTTGGACAAAAGCTTCTAAGACATAATTCTATTATTGGAATATATTTAATATGAAATACTGGTCTTGCAAGCTCTATTGAGCCAGGATGTCCTGAGCATTCTTTGACTCTTTTTCCGCAAGTTCTGCATCTTACACCTGGGTCTATTGCTCCAAGACGAAGATCCATAAGACCTCCATCAACTGGAAAACCGTCAATATCATATAATTCAGGAGTTACAATTTTTGCTGTACTCATCTTCTTTATTTTTTCAACATTAAGCAGGCTAAATCTCAATGCTCTTACCTGCTTTCTAAAATATTGTTCTTTCATTATTTTTATTGCTCGTATTTATTTTTTAATTCAAAGTTTGTATGAATGCCTAGCCCAAGAAGCTCATCTATAAGTAGCTTAAACGCGTATGAAATTTCAATAGACTCTGATTCTACTGAACCGCAAATGTTACATACTATTTTGTTTCTTATTATATCTTCATAAATCATATTTCCGCATTCCTGGCATATAAAAACTATTGTTTTATCTGAATCGTATCTTTCTTTAAGAAGAAGAGAAGCTCCATGGCCCGCAAGTGCTTGCTGCTCCATTTCTCCAAGACGAAGAGCTCCTCCTCTAGCACGCCCTTCAATTGGCTGTCTTGTTAATAGTGTGACTTTTCCAGATGCTCTTGCATGCATCTTATTTTTTACCATTTGCTTTAGTTTAAGATAGTACATATTTCCTATGTATATCTTAGCCTCCATCATCTTTCCTGTTACTCCATGATACATTGTTTCCTTTCCCTCATAGTCAAAACCAAATTCTTCAAGCTGTTTCTCAAGCTCATCCATATTCTGCCCTGTGAAAGAAGTTCCGTCTATAATTTTTCCAGTTAATGCCCCAACTTTTCCTGCAAATATTTCCATTAAATAGCCGACAGTCATACGCGAAGGAATGCTTTGTGGATTGAAAATTAAATCTGGTTGAATACCTCTGGAGCTAAATGGTACGTCAAGAGCATTTGCAATAAGCCCTACTACTCCTTTTTGTCCATGAGGATTAGAGAATTTGTCTCCTGGCTCTGGAAGTCTTAAGTCTCTTGTCCTGACTTGCGCTATCTTATTTCCTTCCTGATCAACTGTAATAAACACTGAATCTACAATTCCTCTTTCTTCCTGCCTGATTGCGACGCTTCCTTCTTTCTTTGATTGAATTCCTATGTCTTTTGCTTCGCTTAGAAATTTTGGAGGAGTTGTTTTTCCTATTAAAACTTCTCCTTCACCCATATAGGCTTCTGGATATGAAATTCCGTCGTCTTCTAAAAATCTATATGAACTTTCAGTCCTATATCCTGAAACATCTTTTTCAGGAATAGTAATCTCATCTGATAATCCTCCGGTATATTGCAATTCTGTTGCTGAATACGGCCTGAAAAAAGTGCTTCTCCCCATTCCCCTATCAACACTTGCTTGATTTAAAACAACTGCATCCTCCATATTATACCCGTCAAAAGGCATTATTGCAACTACAATGTTTTGCCCAGCAGGATAAATGTCAAGTGTATCGTAAATAAAACTTCTTACTATCGGCTTTTGTGGGTAGTGAAGTATTGACACATCAGTATCAAGACGCACCAAATAATTTGTAGCATATATTCCAAGACTTTGCTTAAGGGTTTTTCCTCCTTTGATAAGGCGGGAGCCAGGATCATGATTTGCAAATGGTACAAGAGCAGTAACAAGCCCAAATATATCAATTGGGTGAATTTCCAAATGTGTGTGTTCATTTGTAAGTTCTTCTTTTTTTATTGCCACTAAAGCGTTTTCCTCTTCTGCTGAATCAAGATATTCTATTATTCCTTCTTTCACAAGGTCAGTCCATTTTATCTTGTTATTTTCAAGAAGAAGAAAGTGCTCGTCTTTTAATTTGCTTGCTCCTTCTTCAACTACTATAAGCGGCCTTAAAACTCTTCCAACTTCAGTCAACATTGTAATTTGGTCAACAGAATAATCATACCTTATACTAAGTTCTTGAGGAAAACGGCCTGCTCTTCTTGCTTTTTTTACCTTTAATATAAAATCATATTGGTCTTCAACAAATCCTATAAATTTTCCATTAAAAAATACATCTTTGCCAGACTCCTTATTCAAACCAAATTCTTCAAGTTCTTTCATGACTGATTCCTCTTGATATTTTGCAATAGTTGATATTCTGCTCAAAATTGACAAGTTCTTCCTTAAACCTATTTCAGTTCCTTCAGGAGTTTCTGTCGGGCAAAATCTACCGTAATGAGTTGGATGCAATGTTCTTGCCATGAAATTTTCTTGCTCTCCTGGAAGCATGCTAGATACTTTTTGAAGTTGTGAAAGCATAGCTAAGTAATTTGTCTTATCCATGTTTTGAGTTACTCCAGAACGCTCCCCTATCCAACTGCCTGTGCCAATTGCACTCTCAATTCTTTGAGTGAAAAGAGTTGATTTTGCAATTGTCTTGATTGAATAAAATTTTTTTCTCTTTGCAACTTTCTGAAGTGAATATTGTATATCTCTTATAAGAATTCCAAGATTCACCCTGAAAAGGTCTGCCATTAAGTCTCCTGACAGCTTTATTCTCTTGTTAGCATAGTGGTCTTTATCTGTTCTTATTTTATCATTTTCCTTTGCTTTCGAATAAAGCTTTATTAGCTTGCTAAATGTAATTGCCTTTTCTAACCTTGAAGATTTTCCCAGGCCAATGTGCGGAAGGAAAAAGGAATCGATTTTTTGCTTTACTCTATCTAAAATTTCTTTTTTAGTTCCTTGTATTCCTGATTTCTCTGCTATGTGCATCATAGCATCTTCTGTACTTTGTATTGACGAATATTCATAAAGATTTACAATAAGACAATCGTTTTCATGATGTATATTCTTTGCTATCTCTGATTCTTTTATTAAACCTAGTGCTTTTAATATTACGATTGCAGGAATATTCTTTAATCTGCTGAAAGTAACTTCAAGAATGCCTTCGTTTGTCTCAGATATTGTAGTAGGAATTCTATAAGATCCCTTTTGAGAGAAAAGACGAAGAGTTAAACCAAGTCTTCCTTCCTCAATAAATGGCTGATTTGCCGCAAGATCCTCATTAATTACCATTACTCTTTCATTTCCATTTACTATGAAATATCCTCCTTGATCTAAAGGATCCATATAATTTTCTATGAGTTCTTCTTTGCTCATGTTGCAAACATTGCAACCAACACTTTTTACCATGATTGGAATTCTCCCTATTTCTACTTCTGAGCTGTCTGTTTGTCCTGCGTATTTTGCAACAAGTTCAACATAAATAGGAGCTGAATAAGTTAGGTTTCTAAGCCGCGCTATTGGTGGGGTTACTAAACTACTGCTTCCATCAGATTCAATAATATTCGGCTTCTCAATTCTAACTTTGCCAAGAACTATATCTACTTCTTCTTTATTTATGCTTTCATTTATATCATTAATAATGCTTTGTATCTTATTAGTTAAAAAATCGTTGAATGAAAGAAGATTTGACTCTACAAGAGAATGCTGTTCAAGATATTTCTCTACTAAAATATTTCTACGATCTTTTTTCATGCTATTACCCTATAATAAATGTAAGTTTTGTCATCATCTTTTCTTTCTATTTTAATTATTTCTCCTATTTGACATCCTTGAGGAACTCCGGGATCTGTGGAGCGTATTTTTGGCAATTGTGAAACAGAAATATTGTATTTTTCTAACAACTCTTTTGCTTCATTCGGATTTAATTTAATATGTTTGGGCTTTAGTATGTGCATGGAAAATATGAAATTAGACAGGTATTCCTAGGAAAATTTAGGAGTAGAAGTCTTTTAAAAACTATAAAACTAGCCTTTTAAATCTTTCGTATAATCCTGATTTTTGATTCTGTGTAAAAATGGCCTCGAGGGGATTTGAACCCCCGACACCTGGCTTAAAAGGCCAGTACTCTAACCGGGCTGAGCTACGAGGCCCTATTTCAAAAAAGAAAGATGTTATTTAAACCTTAGTCTGCAAAGCTTTCCTCTGCAAATTCTATTATTGCCTCTTTATCTATTGTTCCTATGGAGGAATTTACAACTTCTCCTTTTTTAAAAGAAAGAAGAGTCGGAATACTTCTTATTTCAAATTTTTGCACAATATCATTATTCTCTTCCACATTAATTTTCCCAAATTTTACTTTTCCATTGAGCTCTTTTGATGCTTCTTCAAGGTATGGAGCCATTATCTTGCAAGGTCCGCACCATTCAGCCCAGAAATCAACTATCCAGCTACTTTTTTTTATAGAACTATCAAAATTCTTTTCATTCAGCTCAACAATATTTTTAGACATTTTTCAAGCCTCTTTTTAATTTATCTTTTCTTGTAAAATGGCTTAATAAATGTTTCGCAATGATTTTTATCGTCGGGAAGATAAAGTAAATATTTAATAATTAATGACTTCTTGCTAATTAATGAATAAGCAATCATTATTGGAATCTCTTAAAGCGCGAGGTTTCTCAGTTTTAATTATTAAAGCATTTGAAAAAGTAAAAAGAGATGATTCCATTCCAGAAAATGCTAAGGCATATGCCTATCGTGATACTGCTCTTTCTATAGGGGAAGGACAGACAATTTCCCAGCCATACACAATTGCTTTTATGCTCTCTTTACTTGAGCTGGATAAAATAAAAAACAAAAAATGTAATATTTTAGAAATTGGCTCTGGAAGCGGATATGTTCTTGCTTTATTATCAGAAATGCATAAAAAAGCAGAGATTTACGGCCTTGAAATTAAAAGCTCACTTGTAGAAAGCTCAAAAAAATTATTAGAAAAAAATAAAAAAATTCACATTATTAACAAATCCGGATTTTTAGGATTTCCAGAAAAAGCTCCTTATGATAGAATATTAATAAGTGCATCTGCACAAGATTTAGAGATTCTAAATCCAATAATAAAACAATTATCATCTAATGGAATTTTAGTTTCTTCTGTTCAAAATTCAATTTTCCAGATAAAAAAGTATAAAGAAAAAATTAGGGTAAAAGAGCATCCTGGCTTTGTTTTCGTGCCCTTAGTAAAAAATAACTCTTGATGCTATACTTATTCTCCGCATCCGCTTCTTGATATCTGCCTGCAGGATGGGCAATACACTGCGCAGTTGCCTGTGCGTTTTGCAGCTCCTCCGCAAAATTGACAAATTAATCCTTCATCTCCAAAATTGCTGATGCTTGTCTGCTCTTCAGTAAATAATGCTAAATTAACTTTTTCATCCTGCACAATACTTGGAATCTCTAAATTAATATTTTTGACTCCTGTACTAAAATTATTAAGCATGTATTGGGCTACATAATCTACAATTGAAGACGCTGTTCTTATTATTGGCTTATTTTCATCAAGAACGCCTCCAGTGCTATTTTTCACGAAGCCAGATGGTTCAAACTTCTGATGCCTAAACTTCTGAAATAGAATTTCTACTGGAATTCCATATTGCAGATTTAATGAAATTGATGTTGCAAAAGCATCTACCAATCCATTTATAGTTGAACCAACTTTATGCATTGTAATAAAAATTTCTCCTGGTTTTCCATCATCATAAAATCCAATTGTTAAATATCCTTCATGTCCTGAAATATCAAACTTGTGTATTGTTGATTTGCGAGTTTGAGGCAGTCTTTTTCTTTCTTGTACTTTTATAGTTTCTACTGCTGGTGTTTTCTTCTTCACAATTTCCTCTTCTGTCTTTTGAGTATTAAGAGGCTGGCTTCTCTTGCTGTTTTCCCGATAAATTGCCACTGCTTTCAAACCTTGTTCCCAAGAATAAATATAAGCATCTATAATCTCGTCTACAGTAGATTGTTCAGGCATGTTTATGGTTTTACTTATTGCTCCTGAAATAAATGGCTGGCATACAGACATCATCTTTATATGCCCTTTATAATTAATTGCGCGCTTTCCCTTTGCCGGCTTAAAAGCACAATCAAAAACTGCTAAATCCTCCTCTCTCAGCCAAGGAGCCCCTTCAATCATGTCATTTTTATCAATGTATTCTATTATTTCTCTTTTCTGGTTTTCTGAATATCCTAGTGTGCTTAGTGCTGATGGCATACTCTTATTTACAATTTTCAGCATTCCTCCTCCTGAAAGAACCTTATATTTTACAAGCGCAATATCCGGCTCAATTCCAGTAGTATCGCAATCAAGCATGAATGCAATTGTTCCTGTAGGGGCAATTACAGTTACTTGCGCATTTCTATACCCGTATCTTTCTCCTAATTCAAGAGCATCTGCCCAGCAATCCCATGCCTCATTAACTAAATGCTTCAAATTAGAAGGCATTTTTAATACATTAATTTTTTTTACATTTTCTTTGTGCATTCTGATAACTTCAAGCATTGGCTCTTTATTTTTTTCAAATTCTTCGAATGGCCCCATGTGGGCTGCTAATTCAGCGCTGGTTTTATAAGCTTCTCCACACATAATTGCAGTAATTGCTGCTGCTACTGCTCTGCCTTCATCAGAATCATAGGGTAATCCTAAACTCATAAGCATAGCACCCAGATTAGCATATCCAAGACCAAGTGTCCTAAAAATATGGGATCTTTCAGCAATCAATGAGGTTGGATAGCTTGCACCATCCACAATAATGTCCATTGCAATAATAAATTTTTTTACAACTTCCTTAAATTTCTCAACATCAAATGTTCCTTCAGGGGTCAGGAATTTAATCAAATTAATTGAAGCTAAATTGCAGGCTGTATCATCAAGGTATAGGTATTCTGAGCACGGATTAGTTGCATTAATTCTCCCTGAATTTTTTGAGGTATTATATTTCTGAATAATTGTATCGCATTGAATTCCAGGATCTCCGCATATCCAAGTTCCTTCTGAAATTGCCATTAAAATATCTCTTGCTTTAAATGTTTCATGGAGTTTTCCTGTTGATACAAGTTTAGTCTGCCATTCTCCATTATTTTTGACTAATTCCATAAATTCATCTGGGACTCTTACACTCATATTGCAATTTTGGAAATAGACTGAACCATAAGCCTCGCCATTCATCCCTCCGCCATATCCTTTTTCAATTAATGCCCATGCTTTTTTCTCTTCATTCTGTTTTGAATTAATAAATTCCATTATATCGGGATGATCAACATTAAGAATTTCCATTTTTGCAGCTCTTCTTGTCTTCCCTCCTGACTTTATTATATTGGCGTAAGCATCATACCCCCTCATAAAAGATACTGGGCCTGAAGCTTTTCCTCCTCCGGTAATTTTTTCCTTTGAACTTCTCAAAGTGGACCTATTTGTTCCTGTACCTGAGCCTGCCTTAAATAAATTTGCCTCTGCAACTTGCACTCTCATAATTGATTCCATATTATCTTCAATGCTTAAAATAAAACATGCAGAGCACTGCGGTCTGTCATCACTTTTATGAGCCTGCACAACTTTTCCTCCTGCAAAATCCCATTTATATGGGGAAACTCCTCCTGCTTCTTTAGTATATTCATTAATTCCTACGTTAAACCAAACTGGAGAATTAAAAACACAGATTTGGTTTAAACAAAGAGCAGCTATTTCATCCCTTAGAATTTTTGCCTGTTCAGTATTAAAATAACCCTGCATTATTGCCTGTCTTTCAAAAAATCTTGATATTCTACCAACTAGCATCTCAATAGAATTTTCTCTCTCCCCTTTTGCCTGATCTCCCCAAAAATACTTACTTGCCACTACTTTAATTGCTAAAGAACTCCAAAAATCAGGCCTTTTTATGCTGGGCTGTGTAAAAATTACTTTCCCCATATCATCACTGACTTTTACATCTTCTGAAATCCATTTTATAGGATTTCCATAAATATCGAACTCAAAAACACTTTTTCCTTCATAACTGAAATACCTGTTAATATCAAATTTTCCAGATTCTAATAGTTTAAGCTTTTCAGGCGTCATTTCTTCACTAACTCCCTTATTTCTTTCTTGAAATCAGAAATATCTGTAAAATCTCTGTAAACTGAAGCAAATCTAATATACGCAACCTTATCTATTTTTTTAAGCTCGTTAGAAACAAGTTTTCCTATGTAAGATGTTTTCTGCTCTCCACCTCTTTTTCTAATCTTTTCCCCGATATTTATAATCATCTTATCTATTTTTTCAGCACTGATGGGCCTTTTTTCACAAGCCCTCATTATACCTCTTTTTATTTTTTCCCTATCGAAGTCTTCTCTTCTTCCGTCTTTCTTTACAATACGAAACACTACCTGTTCAACGTTTTCATATGTATTGAAACGCCTTTTGCACTTGAGACATTCCCTTCTTCTTTTTGTTATTTTACCAGCATCCCTTTTATCAATAACTTTTGAATCTGTGTTTTGGCAGTACGGACATAGCATTATTTTATCACAATATATTGTGTTTTTATCTTTTTTTAACACAACTTATTGTATTTGCAAGTAACTTAAATTATATCTATATTTAAACATTTCTATGATTAATTTTTTTCCGACGATACTTTATTGAAAAAAATATTCTTATTTATTAAGTGATAAAAATTTTAGACAGAAGAAAAGAATTATATAGTTCGTTTTTAACTATAATATATGCTGACAAAATTTAAAAGACATCAGCCAGTTAAAATTCTAAGAGATGCTGATACAGAATATGTAGAGTATTATGAAGACGAAAGGCCAATAAAAAAAGGAATGAAAGGAAAAATAAACATACTTCTTCCAAATGGAAAGTATCATGTAGAAATTCTTGATGAAAATGGCGAAGCTCTTGCATATGCGCCGTTTGATGAAGAAGATTTAGAAGCAATAGAGAATTAAAAAAATCTATGGGCAGACCATCTTTAATCCAATCAGGAAAAATAAGTTTAAGCTTTTCATTAAAAAATAAATAACTACTGCATAATTTTTCTCTGCTTTCATCTTCTCTTTTATCAAGCAGAGTAATTTCTTCTATCATTATATTTTTTCAATAAGGTTTATCCTTTTAAATTTATCGTGCTTTTAATTTCTCTAATTACATAATCAATATCTTTTTTTGAAATATTCTCATTTAAAGCAAATCTTAAGCTTTCTTTAATCTCTTTTTTAGATAAGCCGATGGATTTTAGAACTCTACTTTCAATATGCTGCTTGCTTAAACAAGCTGACTTCGTTGAACAATAAATGCCTTTTTGAGATAATAAAAAAACAAACTTTTCAGCATCAATTCCAGAAAAATAAACATTTATGTTGTTAAAAAGCCTTTTATCTTTTGAACCATTAATTTTTCCTTTGATTTTTTCAAGCTTTTCAATAAAATAATCTCTAATTTCCCTCATTTTATTCTTATTTACTTTTTTTGTAATTTCCAGGGCTTTTGCAAATCCTAAAATTCCTGAGACATTTTCAGTTCCTCCTCTTATTCCTTTCTCCTGCTTTCCCCCAAAAATTAAAGGCAAAACATCAACTCCTTCTCTTATAAAGAGAAAACCTGCCCCTTTAGGGCCTCCAATTTTGTGGGCTGATGCAGAAAGAAGGGAAATATTCATCCCTCCAACATCAATTCTTTCTCTTGCAAAACTTTGAACTGCATCAGTATGAAAAATAGCATTGTTCTCCTTGCATATCTTTCCTATCCTATTTAAATCCTGCAAAACACCTATTTCATTGTTTCCATGAATAATCGATACTAATAGAGTATTGCCATCAATTGCTTTTTCCAGCTCATTAATCTTTAAAATTCCTTCATTATTAACACTTATAATAACAACATCATACCCTTTTTTTCTTAATTCTAATGCTGGTTCAAAAACAGAGGAGTGCTCTATTGCTGAAATAATTATCTTTTTTTTCTTGGTTTTATTAGAATTTGCTACTCCGAACAATGCTAAATTATTTGATTCTGTTCCTCCTGATGTGAAAACAATTTCATAAGGTTTTGCCCCTATTTCTCTGGCAAATTTCTTTCTTGCATTGTTTATTGCAAATTGCGCTTTTTCTCCAAATTCATGTGAAGAACCAGGATTGCCGTATTCATCAAGAAAATATTTTTTCATTTCTTTAATTACTTCAGAATAAACTCTTGTTGTTGCTGAATTATCCAGATAAATTATCTTTTTCATCTTTAAAA
>ERZ1292623.1896-Hain-H51-01um-R1-1896-length-19474-cov-4_pt1 | contig 19474 bp, 46 predicted proteins | sample MGYA00564398_ERZ1292623 | MGnify/ENA primary metagenome ERZ1292623 (study PRJEB36523, sample SAMEA6512633) | groundwater metagenome | collected 2019-01-07 | study: AquaDiva: Metagenomics assemblies of 32 groundwater samples | reverse complement strand
TAAAGCTGTACTAAAATGGAGGAAAGATACTCCCGATAAGGTCAAAGCAACCGCCAAAATTTACCGAGAGAAAAACAAAAATAAAGATAAGGTAAGACAAAAACACCAAAAATATGAGAAAAAGGAATGCAAATTTTGTAAAAAAACAAAAGATTTACAGAGACACCATCAAGATTATAGTGGGAAACTATCAAGAACAATGGTTCTCTGCCACAAACACCATTTGGAAGAACATAAAAGAATGAAAAAAATTAAGTTGGAAGGGGTTGAGCGACAATGAGTGATACTATTCCAGAACCATTACTAAAAATGCTTGATAATTTACCAAGAGAGATAGTTGTCAAGGCTTTTGAAAAAGAAATAGAAAAACAAAGATTAGATTTTATAGAAGAGCATTTTATTCCCAAACGGCAAGTTAAGGAAGCGATTGAGAAATCTTTAGCTTATCATAAAAATCAGCTGGAAGTTAATAGCCCCATAAATAGTGGTGTAGCTCATTATCACAATATTATAATTGATTTTATTGAGAATGAGTTAAAGGAAAGATTAGGTCTATCGGGGGAGAAAGATGTCAAAAACAACTAACAATATTTTTGTTGAAGTTTCAGAATGGTTAGCCGACCAAGACCTAAATCAAGATATAAATGAGCAATTGAGAAGATGTCCCGATTTGCAGAAGAGATGGTTTAGCCAGGAAGAAGTAGCTGATATATTTGCTCGGCTTGAAGCGGATTCTGTTAATTATAAAAGTAAAACACTTCTTTCAATATCAAAATTCAAAGAAATCAAACAGTCTATACTTGGGCTGGTGCAGGATGATTGAAGGTTGTAATTGCAAAGAGAAAGATTATGATGTTTGGGTTTATGGTAATCATTTTTGTGTTGAGGGGGCAAGAATCGACCCAACTAAAATTAAAATAGATGGTAAAACAGGGAGGTTTTGGATAGAATGAGCAACTTACTAGAGGGGATGGAAAAGAAATGCCCTCAATGCGACATTGTCTTAATCAAAAAATATAATAGTCGGAAGTATTGTGGGGGTTGTAGTAAAAAGATAGCCCAACAACATAAAACTAACTATCGCAGAAAAAATAAAGATAAGGTTTATGTTCAAGAAAAGAAATATAGGCAAGGCGTGAAAGGTTCGCCTCGGTGGGTTGCAGTTTTACGTAAACAATATGAAACTGCTATAGCAAGATACCCATTGAGATGGAAAGCTAGAAGTGCAGTTAATTGTGCCGTTAAGATAGGAAAACTAACAAGGGTTAAGGATTGCCTTTGTTTTGATTGTGGCAAACCAGCAAAGGAATACGACCACTATAAGAGATATGCTGAAGAGAACTGGTTAAATGTTCAAGCAGTATGTATTCCTTGTCATAAAAAGAGAACGATAGGTGGAGAGAAATGAGATTGATAGAACAGATACTGGGTATTTTTCCCCAAACAGAAAGTAATTCAATAAGAAAAGAAAGAAGAGAAAAGGTAACAAGATTAATCCTTGAAGATCGTAAGACTGCCTGTGAGGAATTGAAGAAATATTACTGCGATTGTTCACAATATAATAGGTACGATGATAAAACAACTCCTTGCAATGATTGTTCTGATTGTAAAAAAATCAATTCCGTTCTGAGAGAAACTACCAAATTGGTAGATATTGGTAGTAAATCAGTAGTTCTGAGGGAGAAATGAAACTAACAAAAATCTACATTGAAGGCGAAGATGAGATAATAAAACTGGTCTTAGAGATGGTCAGACCACATATGGGAGATAAAGTAAATGTGGTAGACTTGAATCCTGAATTAAAGGAGATGAAATAAATGGAAATAAGATTCAGTCATATTTATCCAAAATTATGGGGACAAAGTAAAGCAAAACTCTTAGCAGTAGAAATATTAGAAGTAAGTAAAAGAACACCAGAATTATTAGAATATGATACAAAGACCGCATCTGGAAAATATTACCCTTTGCCTGATGGGCAATTATTACAATTAGTATTTTTAGGTAATCTTGGGATTCCCTTTTGTACCCTGCGAAGAGCTACTCTTGAAAAGATGCGATATTATAGTTCAAATATTGGGGAGGATTTTGATATAATTATCCCTCTCCCTACTATGGCTTTTATAGGGGAGAAAGAATGAACATCCCATTAGAATGTGATAGGTGTACTGGAACTGGACAAGAACCAAGTGAAGCTGAAGAACAACTAAGTTGTTTTGATTGTAATGGAACAGGAGAGATTATAATAGAGGAGATGTAAAATGACTGAAGAATGTTGTAGAGGAACGGCACGAAGTATTTTTGCTGAACTTTGTAGGGTTGGTGCTGAATCTGATGATGAAAAAGAGTTCATTATCCCTAATAAAGATTTTGATAAGATTGGTTTATATTTTGAAACTAAAGGGGAGAAAGAAGTCCGCCAAGCTACTTTACAGGAAGTTGAAACTTTAATCATATCTTTTCAAAATAAATTTTTAAATGAAGAAGGGATTATTAAAGAACCAGATACAGAATATTATTTTCTTCTTGAAGAATTAAAAGATAAGATTCAATCTCTCAAGGAGGAGAAATGAAATTCCCATTAGCATACAAGAAATTCAAGGAAGATTGCAGTAAGGGAAAACTTATGCACTTATGTTATGGTACAGAAGATGATTTAATCCAGAAATGGTTTGATAATATGATTGTTCCTTATCTTGAAGCGGAATTTAAAGGAAAAAAGAAATGATATGTGTCAGGTGCCAAAGGCACAAACAAGGAGAAATCAAACAAAGAAATAAGAAGCAAGTTAGCTAAAATAGCAGATGAAATTCAATCTTTAAAAGAAAAAAACTAAACGAGGTAAACTAAACTAATGAAACCATTAACAAAAATTAAAAAAGAAAGATGTAACTCCAAACATCACGAGAATTGTTCTAGATTGCTGGGAGATTGTTCTGGATTGTCGGGAAATTTAAACGAAATACCGCAAAGTTCAAGACCCTGCGACATAAACGATTGGGTGGAAGAATGATTAATGAACTAAAAGACGCAATAGATATGGCTGATTTCACTAACAATAATAAAGCAAAGAATATTCTATTGAAAGTTGCATCAATGCCAGAAAATAAACAAGCAGATACTTTGAAATTAATAAGGTTAATGCTAGGTGAGAATCAGAATTGTCCATGTGGTAACGTAACTTGTGAAGGAAGCATCTGTAGTTTAGAGGAGAAAGAATGAACATCTACGAGCTAAGATTAGTAAATGGAAAAGGAACTTCTTTGATAGATAAGGAAGATGCCGAGAAAGTTATTCTTTTCAGTTGGTCACTCAAACCGGGCAGAAGCACCAATTACGCCCAAACTAAAATTGATGGTAAAAATGTTCTTCTACATCGTTTAATTTTAAATGCACCAAATAATAAACACATTGACCACATCAATTGTAATGGATTAGACAATAGAAAAAGTAATCTTAGATTCGCAACTCGTTCACAAAATAGATGCAATACCTCTAAAGTTTTATCTAAATATGGGTTTAAAGGTGTTTATTTTCACAAAGATAGAACATCAAACCCCTGGAGAGCTTATATTACATCAAATAAGAAACCAAAGACAATAGGTTATTACCCAACAAAAGAAGCAGCGGCAAAGGCTTATGATGTTGCTGCAAAAGATATGTTTGGAGAGTTTGCAAAAACTAATTTTAAGGAGAGAGAATAAAGATGAATCTGATCAAGGATCTGGAAAAGAATAACATAACAGAAGAAGACTTACATATTGTTGATTGGAAGAACCTTAAAAAATCAATCTCTTCTGCCCAACAGGAATTAATGAAGCATAGATTCTGTTGGTATTGTGCTTATTCCTATGAAGAATGCAAAGATGAAAATTGCAGTTTGAATGAAGAAGGACATACTTTTATGATTCCAGTAATAAAAATCAACTCTGTGCTGGGGGAGAGAAAATGATAAAACATATGTATATTTCTTTAGCATATTGTGGTAAGCCAGAAGAGGATAATTATTTGTGCAATCCTGTTCCTATTCCTAAAGAAGAAAAAATAGTATATTATTGGGAAAAAGTTACGTGTAAAAATTGTTTGATGGTGAAAGCATGAGAAAATTAATGTGTTGCGGAGGGAAAGGATGGAATTTAAAGAATTTAACAAGATAGCACGATTAAGTAGAAACTGTATAGTAACTGAGAAATTAGATGGAACAAATGCACAAATAACTATTACTGCGGAAGGGGACTTTCTCACGGGTAGCAGAACCAAATGGATTACTCCTGAAGATGACAATTATGGTTTCTCTCGTTGGGCACACGCTAACAAAGAAGAACTGATGAAGTTAGGTGTAGGGTCACATTATGGTGAATGGTGGGGGTTGGGAATACAAAGAGGATATGCAGAAAAAGAAAAGAAGTTCTCTTTATTCAATACTTCCAAATGGTCAGATGCGTCTGTTCGCCCTAGTTGTTGTTCAGTAGTGCCTATTCTGTATGAAGGTTTGTTTGATACTCAGAAGATAGAAGAATGTTTGCAGAAATTGAGACAAGAAGGTAGTGTAGCTTCTCGTGGTTTCACGAAGCCAGAAGGGATAGTAGTGTTCCATCAGCAAGGTAATCTACTATTCAAGAAAACTTGTGAGAGGGATGAGGAACATAAATCCCAACAGAAGGCGAAGAAATAATGGTAAATGCAATAAAGACAACGGCGGGAATCTGGAAGTGTAGTAAATGCTTTAAAATGAATGGTTCTAGAATACGTGCTGATTTATGTTGCGAGGAAAAAAAATATACCTTTACAATACATGGGAACTCAAATGAAGATGTATATTGTAAACATTGTCAAAAACCTTTTGCTTGGCTGGAAGCAAGACAAGTAGAACTCGGGCAGTTCAGAGCTATCTGTGCACCTTGTCGTAAACTAATGGCTAAAACGCTTAAACAACTGAATCTAAAGGGAAGAAAATGATAACCGTTCATATAAACATAAATGGAACTTGTATTTTAGCTAGAAGTGCAACAAATGTGAAAGATAATAAGGATGGAACTTGTAATTATAAAACTGATTGTGGAACGATAATAAAACATAATCCTAAAGAAGGTGCAGTATCACTTGCACATAAATTATTGGGTTGTATAAAAGAGATAAAACAATGAATCCTGATGATATAAAGACTCCTGAACAACTCGGTGAATATGTGGCACAATTAATACACCAACTTAGAGCTGGTGTTTGTCCTATTTGGCAATGTGGTGGAGAATTAGAGTATTTGGAAGATAGAATCAACTGGCAAGAACCAGATTTAAAATGCACAAACTGCGGGTCTTTTTGGCTTTTACAAAGGAGACATAAATGAATCCTCTGACAAAAGAAGATATTGGTCAATTTCAAGGTGTTTTATTTATACGACTAGGTTTAATACAAGAAACAGTTGCAGGTCTGAAAGAAGAGATTGAAAATTATCAAGAAAAAACTAAATTTTACAATGGTCACAGAAGCATAACTCAAACCAGAGCTTTAATGTTGATAGAAAAATGGTTTGGTAATGTATTAAAATGAACCCAGAGAAAGAGAAAAGGAAGACTAATCATGATTTGCATTATTTTGGTGGACTAAGGTCTAAAGTTTTAGAAAGAGATAATTACTCTTGTCAGAGATGTAATATAACAAACAAACACCATCATTTGAAATTTAATAGAGACTTAACTGTAGACCATATAGATGGAAGAGGTAGATATTCTAGCAATAAGAATAATACATTAGCAAATTTGATTACTTTATGTTTGAGTTGCCATAGTAGTAAAGATAATTATATGGCTTCAAAAAATTGTTCTTTTGAAGAATTTATGAAACCAAAATTCAATAAAGGGGATAAAGTAACCTTCCCAAGAAGCCACTTATTCGGAAGATTAATTATGGAAGTTATTGGGCTATTGGATAAAAAATTAACACTTAGGTTCTTAGGCTATAAAAATAGAAACAAAGTAATCAATAATGTTTCTATTTTTGATGTGAGAAAATTACCAAATGAAATAGCAAAAAAAGAAAGAAAATTAAAAATATTTCGAAGGTTTGGAGCAATTAATGAATAATCACAATCCGAACTTTAATCAAGCGGATAGCGACAGATTATGGCTTTAGCATCATCCTAAGCATACACTCTTTTTTCCCCCGTGAAAAGATTGTGAAGTGTTTTTTGTCGCGCCACGGAGAAATCAGCACGGGGGTTTATAATTAATGGAGGAGATAAAATGAAAGAAAAAACAAAATTTAATTTAAAAGTTATTGGATTTATTGCCCTTTGCGCCTTATTGGGTGGGGTGATTGGTTGGTTTAGCCATAGTTTAAAGGGCGAAGCCAATCAAGAGTTCTATGTAACTGAAAATACTTGTGTATTGTATCAACCAAATGTACCTAGAATTTCAGTAGTTAATAATATTAAACCCGAAAATTGTGTTTATAATAATTTAACTGCAAAAAAAATAGAATCATTTAAATTTAGTTATCCGGTGATGATATTAGTGGAGGAATGATTATGCGCTGTTCACTTTGTCACCAAGAATTATTGCGATTACGGGTTAAGACTGATGAGATCAGGGAAGTTTGGGCACACCCATCCAATCCATTCAAAAAATGTGATTATTCCCAAGATGGGTTACAAGTTACTGTCGAAATATTGGATGTTTTTCTAATGGAGAAATTCCAAGAACTGGTAAATTCATTTCCGCAGCAAGTCGAGCCGGGGGAAGTACCCCCCCCTATTTTAGGGAAGGAAATTCAAGTCACTAACTTGCAGAAAATACAAACTCGCATTGCTTCTGGAGAAATTGATTATTTAGAGTTTTTAGAAATTAAGAAATTACTTGATTTAAATGAATAAGCCGGTAAAAGGAGAACAGAAGTTGAAAAAAAGAATTAAGGCAAAAACGCCTTTAAATAGGGATTTTTGGAGGAAAAAATCTTGGAAAATGTTAATTTTTGCTGTTTTCAACCTAGTTTTAAGCTTATTAAACTTTTTATGGTGTTGGTTTAGAATGATTTTTATTTATCCTTTGAAGTTGATATTAAAGAAAATTAAAAAGAAAAAAAATTAAATAATACTAAATCCTAGTTTTGATAAAGTAGCCAAAAAATAGACCACTCCAAAAATCCAACCTAACCCTCCTAAAACTAGTCCTGCAATGCTTCCTTTTTGGTTTTTCCCTAATGCAATAGCTGAAAAGACTATCCCTAAGCTAGAGAAAACTAAAGGAAATGCGATAAATCCCATAGTGGATAATGCTAATCCTCCTGCGGAAAAACCTCCCCATTCTTGTTTATTTTTCCTCATATTTAGTCCTCCTAAGTTTATTATTTACTATTTCGTATTCTAAACATATCGTGTTAATATTTGTTGGTTCTTCTTCTCCATTATATGCTTTACTTATTTCTTCTGTCCAGAAAGGCGGCAGATCCGCAATCGCTGGAGATATTAAATCCGTATCTATGATATAAAACCCTTTCTGCTTGTTTACTTCCGTTAAAAAGAACTTTTCGGTCAGGAAATATAGTTTTCTTAGCATGGGGCTTTCTTCATATTGTTGCGTCAAGCTAGGAGCTTTCAGTAAGAAACAATCAACTAATCGTCTTATGTCTTTGGTAATGGTTCCAGAATTCTGAGTATTAATAATAAGGGAAATATCTTTATGCCTAGCGATTTTAATGAGATTGCTAATTCCTCGGCTGTTTCTGTTTCCATTAGAGAATTGGTTAAATTCTATTCCTGCTTCATCAATGAAAACTACTGCTCCTATCGGAGCTTCATTAAGTTCTTTAATATTTTGAATGAAAGGCGGGAGCAAGTGAGGTTTGGGGAACTTATAGGTAAAACAGGGTCTTCGTATGGTTTCGTAATGTTGCCTGAGCCATTCAAATCCTAAAGCTGTTTTCCCTCGCCCTCGGCCGCCTAATACCAGATAAATCTTACTTTGCTTAAAAGATTTAATCATCCATTTAGCTAAGTCTTGTTTACTTTCTGTCATTTCTTGTATTTTAGTGGCTTCTTTCATCTTTTTAACTTGTTCCCTTGTTAATTCTTCTTTTGCGAATTTAGAGAAATACTCCTCTTCTAGGAAGGCCACGCCTTCAGCATAAGAGAGAGAAGAATCTATTTGAGCCTCAAAATCGAACAATTCCGGAGAGGTATTTACTTCTTTACAGCGATTTAAGAAATACTTAAACAATCTAGCTTTATTTTCCATTTTATTCTCCTTGAGAGGCTGTAAAGCACTCATAGCTTAATCGTTCGTATTGATCTTGTGTTATCTCTTCTTGCTGCACTTTTTCCCAGAGGTGTACGCAATAATCGCAACTTTCTTGATGTTCTATCATATCGTTAGAGTTAGTCATTCTTGCACCTCAATATCTAAATGTCTTTTTTTATTCACGTCAGCAACATTAAAATACAGTTCTTTCTTTACTAATTCATGGTTATGCCTGTTCTCTTTCTTGAACAATCCATTTTTAATAAGAAAATCAAAAGCGGTTTGCTTATAGGCTTCATCGTAGCCATACACCACACCCGAACAATAAATTAAAGTGTTTGTTTTAGCGTTGGTAATGCTTACAGAATGGTAGGTATTACCGTTTATTTTGTCAAACCAGCGTTTCCCTTCAATTATGTATTTTATCATCAAAGCCACCTCTGGGTTTTTCCATGCCTGATTTTATGACAATTTTTGCACAATGCCAACACATAAAGAGGCAAATTATAATCCAGATGGTGGTATTCTTCGGCTCTTTTGCCACAATCTAAGCAATTTAATAAAGAAGGATGAGCTATTTTCTTTCTTTTGATGTTTGTATTAATTAATTTTCTAGCATTATACTCCTTTCTTTTGTCGCTTTTCCTGTTTTTATAGCTAATTCTCTTAATTTCTAAATATCTTTCTTTGTTGTTTTGCTTAAATTTTTTATCATAAGCTTTATAGCTGCATTGAAGGCCACAATAGAGGCGCTGTTTTCCTCTTAATTCTGTTCCGCATACTGTGCACTCTTTCATTTTGTCACCTTTGCTTTTTCTCTAAGCTTAAAACCTCGGACAGTTTGGTTTATTTCTTTTAATCTCCATTGTGCCCTACTTTGGATATTCTTAAGCTCCTTCCTTACTTCTCGCATGATCTTGAGATAGTTTTTCTTAGAAACAGATAAACAAGGCTGAGTACAGACTTCAAAGCATAGCTCATCTGGTATTCTTGCCCCAGCTAGTAAGTAACCTAGGGCTATGTCTTGGCTTAAATCCATTCCGCCGCCACAAAGAACCAAATAAACCTCTTCCGTTTTGGTGTTTTCCATAACGGTTAAATTAGTTTCTCGCACAATCTTAAGGATATTCTCATCATCTGGTAAGGTTCTTAAGGGATAGCCGTAGTTCATCATTGGTTGAGCTGAACTCTCGGAAATGTCACAATCTGAACAATACCCAGAATATCGCATATTTGTTTCGTTGCCGTTATCTTGGTCTGTGTGTTTGCAACTATCTTCTAAGGCGTTTCTGCCGTGATTAGTCCAATAATCGAAATTTTCCTTTAATTCTTCCATCCAATCTATATTTCGTGTTATTTCCATTTTTTAGGCGAAGTATTAAGCCCTTCCGCTTGGCTATTTTTTTTCAATCAATCCGCTACATGATGGACAAGTCCCAGCAGTGATGGTTTTTTTTTCCCATATCACCGAATCAAACTTGCAGCCACAGACACATATTTTCGTTACCATTTTTTTAAGGAGGCGGGATTTCCCGCACTCAATACAATAAAGGCATAAGTACTTCATACCTTCCGGCATATTCTTGATTTGCTAGTTCTATAACCCATTTTATCATCTGTTTATTTTCCATTTTATCTCCTTTTGCTTTATTTTTATTAGCTATTCTTATTATTTTTATTAAACCAATTAATCAATTAAACATAATTAATTAAGTATGTATCTAATAATAGGCTTTTCTATATAAATCTTTCGGTTACTTTCTGTATTTTTTTACTCACAAGTAAGTTTATTTTATCTACTCTTTAGGTGACCAGTAGGGCACAAACAACAATATAAAGGAGATAGTAGAGGAGGTAATTAGTAACGTAAGCAATAGATATATTATAGCACAATAGTATTTATATTCTCCACTAGCTACTTATCTCCATTTTAGGCGTAAAACCCGATATTCCCTCCTTATTAAGCGTTGGCGGAGTGCCTATTTCGTCGGAAAAGCCTACCTATTTAAGCAAAATAGGCTATCGAAAAGGTCGGATTAGCTGGGGAAACTACCCAGCCGTACCATAAACCTGTACTGATTTGTTTTATTTTGCTTAATGCCGTACTATTGAGTAGTAACTTTGATTAGTGAAACCAATATATGAAAAAAGAAACCTTAGCGGAATTAGTAGAAAGATTTACTCTTCATAGCAAACCGGAAGAAGTTAACTTCTTAGCACTTTGCGACTACGTCGCCTCATGGAATCACGATAAGAAAATCTCTACTCCCCTAACAATAAGACGCTACTTCTCAGGAAAGTTAAAAGAAGAAACTATCATTAAGCTTAAGGATTTATTGAAAGAAGTTACTTCTTAGGTTTGCCCGAGGGTGTGTTTTGTTGTAAAAGGCTGGGTTATTTAGCAAAATAGGCTATCGGAAGAGGTTTTATTAGTAGTGTTGTTTGTGTCCTGATGGCCAACTATTGATTAAAGGTTTTATTTCCTGTGGAACTTTGCGTTTCCGATGGAACATTTCTTCCTATGGAAACTACTCCTTTACGAGTAGTTTAAGCGTAAAGGTGGACACCGGGACACAAGAAATAAAAGCAATACCAATAAGAGAGAAGAGAGAGATAAGGATAAAAGTAATTATTCAAGAACGCGACACGCCAGCAGGACACAAGAACACCATGCGCACGTAACTGTTTACGCTTAGTGAAAATAGAACAATCTAAATGACTACTTGTCTTACTGCTTACTTCTACTCTCTCTATGGTATTCTAGTTTGCGACTCTAACTGCTGTTAGGTCGCCTTTACGGGTACAAAATGGAAAAATTTATATTCTATAATTGATTCCTTCTGGTAAAGAGATGGTAGGTCATAAAGTTCTAAAAGGCGTTCCGTACTATAAAGGCAAGACTTTCCACTTGGAGAAAGGTGTAAAAGTGCAGTATGTTGGTGCGAACCTTGATGGCAAACCTCGGTATGTGGTAAATCTGCCAAGGAAACTGGTTGATCAGCTGGATATCAAGAAAGGCGATATTGTTTGCGGGTATCTTTGGCGCAAATGGTATAAAAACAGGGACACCGGCAGCAGGGAACTGTATATTGCTAGTTTGGTGAAGGAAGAGTTAGAGCTGATTCAGCAGAACGGGTTGACTGAGAAGGAAGAAACGTTCTGTAAGAGTTATCGAGAGTTGATGGAAGCTGGCAATGTAAGTACCGCGAAATATATTGAAGGGCAAGCGTATGCAGAGTTTGGCGAGTTTCGAACCAGGGCCGTGTTGAAATCCAAGAACTTGCAGGGGATTGAGTTGGCTGGCGAATTGGTTTTGCCTGAAGTTGCGGATGGATTCTCAAAAGATTCAAAATCAGATACTTATATGAGTTCTAAGGGAACAATAATTGAACCCGTTGAAGATGAAAATGATGTTCAAGACAATGAAACAGCAGAACCGTTTTCTTCTAACCTCATTGAAGATACTGCTGTTCACCTTGAAAACGAGCTGGAAATTCAGGAACCACTTAGCCAATTTCCCCTTCTTATTAATGAGACATTAAGAGAATCTGCGGTTCTTGAACCAGAGATTGTTCCATGCAATTACATGAAAAACGGTGGTCAATGCAGTGAACTGGCATTAAATGTTTATTGCCTCGTTCATTTGGGAAAAAAATGTTGGGATTGTAAATTGCAGGCGGTCAAAGATTGCAAATGTAGTATGCCGATGTGCGAGTTGCATGACCATATGGAGATGCACTGATGGCAAACAATGAACAAATAGTGATATGTTATGGATGTGGTGCGCCGTTAAACTATAATGGCGATTGTTTTAATTGCAGTTAACAAAATTAAGAGGGAAAAAGATGGTGTTGGAATTGGATGAATCTGGACTAACTCTACCTTGTGGCAAGGAAGGATGCACTTATTTAATGCTGGTTCGGCGCAGTTTTCTTTGTAATGGGAAAATGGTTTGTGAAGATTGTTATGTGAAAGCTGAAGATTTGCGCATGAGGGAATTTTTTGGTCCCATTTGGAAATTTCCGATAATTAATTCTTATAATTGTTTTCTTAGTGTGGAAAGAACAAGGAATAGAGGGAATTAATATGATTGCCCGTTTGATCATTGATAGCAGGGAACAATTGCCATTAACCTTTCGCGACACTGAAAACTATAAAGTTGTCACCGAAAAATTGGATTTTGGCGACTATGGTTTGGAGATTGACGGAAAACTGGTGTGCGTATTCGAGCGAAAATCAGGCGCGGACTTGTATGGGACTTTAACCACGGGCCACGATAGATTTAATGCAGAATTGGCACGGGCAAAAGTTTCAGGGATTACATTTAACATTATAGTTGAAGAAAGTTACGGAGATATAATCGCAAAAAAGTTTGATGGCGGATATAAAATAAAAACGCAAGGTTTTGTTCTTGCAAAGATATTGCACAAGAAACAATTACATTGTGGCTTTCCTTTTTTATTTTTTATTAATCGTACCGAGATGAGAGATTATGTCCGTAATGTGTTCAATGCAATCATTGATGAACATATCAAAACTCAAAAGGCGGATGCAATCAGATGAAATATACACCTATCCCGCAGGAAGTAAAAGATGAATTGAACAGGTTAAAGAAAGAACCTTATGATTTCATGAAATGTATGCAAGACCCAAGCTTTTTTGCAATTCATATCCTGAAAATCATCCCATTCACTTACCAGCACATGATACTTAGAAACTTTCGTGATGGGTTTAAAGATTCAAAAAAGCGGATAATTATTTGTAAAAGCAGGCAGATTGGTCTTTCCATCTGTCTTGCCATATTAGCGATTTGGTATGCCGCATATAATAAATCAAACGGTGGCAAAGGAACATCTATCCACCGCAACACAAAAGTTGTCATCATCTCAAGGTCAGATAAGCAAGCAGTCAAGTTGATGAAAGAAGTGCATAACATGATTTGGGCAGCGGATCATGAGTTTCCTAATTTAGTGGTGCAAAAGAAAGGCACGACACTTAGCAAGACTGAATTGAATTTCCAGAACGGATGGATTAAATGCTACCCACCTACTGATGCTTGCAGAGGAGAAGCCGCGGATTTCTTATTGATTGATGAAGCGGCATTTGTCGATGAGGATTTATTTAAAGATGCGATGGAACCTACCGTATATGCGGTGCAGGGGACAATTATTCTTTCCTCTACTCCGAAGGGGCAAAGGGGTCTTTTTTATAATGTGTTTGACCCTGATGACGTTTTGCCAAGACATGAATACGAACGTTTCTGGTTCCATTGGAAAATGTGCGAGAATAAAATTATGTATAAGTTGATTGAAGATAAAAAATCTATCGCTAAACAGACAGGTAACACAAAAAGCTTTCAGCAGGAATTTGAAGCTTTGTTTACCGTCGACCAGGCATCTTTCTTAGAAGATGCAGACATTTCCAAAGGGATAAATAGGGAGTTAGTGATGCAGTATGAATGGAAACAATCTCCTTGCAGTGTCGGGATTGATTTTGGAGGTGTTGCGTCACAGACTGCGATAACTGTAGTTACGCATTATCAAAACAAGATTATTTTGTTATATCAGTTTGCACAGGCAAATTTTGATGAAAATCTATTGATGGATAAATTTTGGCAGGATTCCATCCCTAACCTGTGTGAGAGATATAATGTGCAACATATAATCACAGACGATTGCCCCCAGTCAACCCGGACTAATGCCCAGTTAATAAATGAGGGTTATCCTGTCAAGAAATTCAATTTTCTTGCTGATGCTTTTTTAGGGGAAAGAAACAGGGGATATTATATGGTCAGGTCTGCATTAAAACAATATAAGATACAGTTCCCTGATGTGAAAGAATTTATCTCTGAATTGAAAGCGCTGGAAGAAACCAAGATTGAATCTGGAAAATTCATGCGGATAAAAGCGCCAAAGAATCATTACTGCGATCGTGCGGATTCTTGGATGGAAGCGTGTTATCCCTTCCTTTCTGAGGAGGGAAGTTTTTCAAGTGAGTTGGTAGATTACGATTCTATCAAGGAAGAGATTATGGCAGAGACAAGTAATCCAAGATATGACAAACAATGGGAAGAATTAAAAAACAGGAATGACCCTTTTGGATTTTTATTAAAAAAAGAGATTAAATAATTTAGATTTTAAGAAACAGGAGGCAAAACAATGAAAACAATGAGAGAAGTTGAAGAGATGAAAATCGTAAAAGGCGCGAATAAACCGCGCAAAAGGGAATTAGAAGAAGAATTAAAATTAAAAAGAATTCAGTTAGAAGAAGATGAAGTGCGCATGAATGGCGGATTTAGCCCCACTTTAAAAAAGGAAGTAATGGCCATCGATAAAGAATTGATTGACTTGGCGAACCATATTGAAGTTAAAACCATTGAAAAAGAGGAATTTTATCCCGTAAATGCCGATTGGGGATTCCAGAAAAATCCAATATGGCTTGAATTTAATAAAAAGAAAATCCAAGAAATAATAGACCAGATGGAACTCACTCAAAGAAAAATCTTAGATCAAAAAAATAAGATTGAACTGGAAATCCCAGAATTGAGGGCTAGGATAAAAGAACTTGAAACTCTTTTATTTTCTTTTTTATCTTAAAGTAGTGATGAATTTTAGGAAAAGTTTAATAACTTTGTTTCCTTCCTAAATAAGATAACCTAACCTCCTTGGTTTCCTCGGCCGAGGTTTTATTTTTGGAGGGATTATAATCTCATGGAACAAATATTTGAAGAAAGAAGTAGTAAGGGTGTAGTTAAAGATTACATTCAACAAACTTCTAGTTATACTGGGTATAAAGACCCGCCTTATTTGTATAAGACTTTGATGGAGATGGTCAAATCTGACCCTATTCTTTTTACTGCTGTTGGATTGACAGTAGATTTAGCAACATATCGTGGTTATTCTTTTTTAGGCGAGAATCAGCGAGCAATTAAAGAAGCATATGTCAAATTTAATGAAGAATTGGATTTTGACCAGGTGATTGATAATTTAACTTGGCAACTCTTAGTATATGGTGATGCTTATTTAGAGGTTAGATGGAATGATTCAAAGACTAAAGTAATGGAATTACATCCTTTGGAATCAACCGATATGCTAATTAATTATATTGAAAGTGGAGAGATTATAGGTTATACTCAAAAAGTGGAGGGCATTTCTGAATCAGAATGGCCAAAATTTACCCCAGATGAGATTATTTATTTCCGCCATTATTGGATAGGTAGCCAAGTCTATTCCCATTCCCCCTTCCAATCTATTTCCCGTTCATTTGCAACTAAAGTTTATGCTAATGATTACTTACAAAGTATTTTCCGTAATTTGCCACCAAAAATGATTTATTTCTTAAAAAATGCAATAAAGAACAAAGAAAATTATTCATTGAAAATATTATTCGGGCAAAAACAAATGCTAATTTAGATATATTCGCGCAAGCTGATGCTAATGGCGGTTTTGAAGCCAAAGAAATCCAAGCTACTTTTGATGATGGGTTAGTTAAAATATTGGAATTATTGCGAAAAGAAATATTGACAATCACCCGCGTTCCGCCTCATTGGGTTGGTATTATGGATGGCGCAAATAGAGGAATTGGTGAAAATGTTGTCATTCCCTTTGAATCTAAAATAAAAAAGATTCAACAAAAAGTGGCTAGCCAAATAAATAGAGAATTGATGCCTAAGTTAGGATTTTCAACTATTGAATTTAAATTTAATGCAATTAGTCTTATGGATGAAAAAACTATTTTTGAAGTTGCCAATTTTATGAAAGCACAAGGATTTGATTCAGATACCATTGTTGATTATATCCGTCAACGTGGAATAGATTTACGACAAGGTGCATTTATCCAAGATTTATCTTCTGTTGGAGGCGGGCAAGTTATTCAGAACGAGACCGCAATATCAAGAATGGATAAAAATGCAAAAATTAATAAGATGGGAAATAATTTAGATAAGAAAGGCGTTAGTGCAGATAGTGCAGAAAAAATGGATAAACAAAAGGTGGTTGCATAATGAACAAAGATAAATTATTGGATTTGGCATTACAACTTGGCATTAAGAAAGACAATTTTGAATTTGGATTTATACGGGATTCTGTATCTCTTGAAAACCAGGTTATTTTGGGTGCAAAACATATGGGTTTGTTAAGAGATGATGAATTATGAATTTTGATGAAGAAGGGGATGAAGAATAATGTGTCCTTTTGTCAGTCAACAACAAAGAAAATATTTATTTTTAAAACATCCGGCAATTGCTAAAGAATTTGCAAAAGCAACGCCAAAAGGCAAGAAATTACCAACAAAAGTAAAGAGGAAAAAATGAAATCACTGAAAGAGATGATGTCTGGCAAAATGCCAATTAAAGAAATGATGATGCGCGGAAAAATGCCCCTGAAACCAATGATGGATGAAAAGGCAGTTTCAAAAAAGAAAAATAAAACAAAAAAAAGAAAATAGATGGATAATACAATAAGATTACCTAAATTAGAAATAAGTTCTAAAGACAATAATGGTCTGCCGACTTATATTATAAAAGGTCATGCGACTGTTCCCGACCACATTTATGCTTATAAAAAAGGGAAAGATAAATCTTTAAAAGAATTCTTTTCCAAAGAAGGCGTAAGCAGAATAAAAAACAAATTAAAAAAGGAAAGGGTATTTGTTGATGTTGAACATTCTCTCGGCACAGTTCATTCTTCTGAAGTGATATTAAACCGATTAAAAGCAAAGACGGGAAATGAATTTTCAGAAGAAATCGAATATATCAAAGACCGAGTAAAACATTCTGATGTGCCAATGTTTAAATTGCATGAATTTGATGTTGAAGATGACGGATTCTGTGTAGAGATTCGTGGAAATCCTTTTTATCGTGAAATAGATGAAGAACACAAAAAGCATTTTGATGCTATTTGGGGTTCAGTTGAATCTGGATTCATTAATGGATTAAGTTTTAATATGAAACCTACTTCAGTCATCCAAATTAATGACGAGACCACTCAAATTGATGATGCTGACATTTATGGCATTTCATTAACTGGGGCAGCCGCTAACGATGCCGCAGATATTTTTGAAGTAGTTAGAAGAAGCGTAGAATATATGAAGGAGGAAAAAGGATGGCAGAAAATAAAGAAAAAAACGACAAGTCTGATGATGTGATTGCTCGTGAAGATTATAATAAGGTCGTTGAAGCGCACAATTCAGCTAAGGTAGAATTAGAAAAATTACAGAAAGAATTAAAAACTATAAAAGATTCTGATGTAAATAATAAAGTAAATGCAGAAAAGAACGAGTGGAAGCAACTCGGCGAAGGATTGAAACAGGAAATTGAAGATTTAAAAAAACAAGTTCAACAAAAACAAGACGAAACTAAAGTGGCAAAAGGAATTGTTCCTGGTCAATCAAATATGAATCAATCTCACACAAAAAATCTTTCTCGTGAAGAAATTAAAGCTCAATTAGATGAGGGTATTCCCACTGACCAAATTAAAAATGTAAGTAATCTTTCTCCAATACAGAGATATGGTTATTATAAGTCTCCAACTAGGGCTTATTCCAATCAAGTATTTGGAAGAGCATTAAGTTTGGATGCTGGGCGTTTCGCCAGTAAACAAGTAGAAATAAGTAATTATGCTAGACCAACTGAGAATGATATTGTTGTTCATGTTGGGAAAAAGACATTAGGTTAAAATTTGAGGTGAATAGAAAATGATGCAAGATCCATTAATGGAAGTAAGGACCGCCCTTACTACGACTACAAACGTAACTGGCGGATTAGGTAGTGCTAATTGGGGTGGAGTAGAAATTCAAAAGAAAATTGATGCTCTAATCACTGATAGTATAAATAGAGGTGTTGATTTAACGCCATTAGTTTCAAGAAAACCATTAAATCAGTTATCTTTCTTTTGGAACATAAGGTCAAATTTAGGAAGTACTTCAAAAGCAGCATTTTATGCTGATGGTGGCGCAGGAACTCCATATCCAAGTACTAAATACCAATTTTATGTTATGGCAAAATCGTTGCGTTCTGATTATGAAGTTACTGGTTTAACAATTGCTGGTTCTTCAAGTTATTACGATGCTCTTGCTGACGAAGCAAAGGCCGCAATCGATGAATTAAAACTAGCTCAAGAAAAAGCAATGATTTGCGGAACTGATACTGGCGCTTACGGATTAGCCTCTGCCTTTGCAGGTTTATTGCAATTAATGAGATGGCATAGTTCTAATGGCGGAGATACTGAAGGTACTGCCGCTAATAAAATGGCAGACACCACTACTGTCTTTGGAACTGCAAGAGCAGATTCTGCGGTCGGAAAAGTTTTAGATGTTTCTTATGTTATTGCAGGAACTGCCGGTACATCCACGGGAGTATTGGAATTAAAACATCTTGATAAATCAATCACGTTAAGTAACAAACGTGGTGGAAAGGATCATCAACGCGTATTCTTCTGTTCTGAAGAACGAGTAGATGAAATCAACCAATTGTTACAACCACAACAACGGTTTGCTGGAACTTTGAACTTAGAGGGCGGATTTACCATTGCAACTTATAGAAATATGCCAATTATCGGAAGCCGATATATGGATAAAAATGGTGCAACAAATACCTCTGCTTGGGATAGTTCCACTGATGCTGACAATTCAATGTATCTTTTGGATTTAGATGAAATTGAATTCAGGGTATTGGATGGCGTTGATGCTCAACACGTTTTGGTTAGTGGTGAAGTATCAGGCACTGCTGGTTACAATAGAGCAGATGCGCAAGGCGGATACTTTAAGACTTACGGTGCATTTGTGATGAGAGCATTTAACCCACAAGTCAATTTGTGTAATTTAACAAGTCCAGCATAGATTTAACCCTTAACTACTCAGCAATGACTAGTTAAGTTTTTATTGTTTTTTTACTTTCAAAACATAAAGAGGCAAAAGACATGGCATTTGGTGTGACAGTTAGTGATCGTATATCCTTTGGAAATCTTAAATTAGTTATATTGAATGTTACAGATGCACAGAGTACAGGCAGTACCCATACTATGGGTTGGCAGACAGTTCATGCAGTAAAGGGAGTGAATAATACAGATAGTTCTGATACTTTCAAAGAGGCAGTAGGTGCACACACCGCTTCAAGTACAAGAAATCAATTCACATTAACGCCCGTAACTAGTAATGATGACGGTCAAATATGGGTGTTTGGGAGATAATCATGGCTTGGTCAATATCTAGAGGAATACATGGTGTTTGTGGTAATTTTAAATTTG
>ERZ1292623.1895-Hain-H51-01um-R1-1895-length-19474-cov-7_pt1 | contig 19474 bp, 20 predicted proteins | sample MGYA00564398_ERZ1292623 | MGnify/ENA primary metagenome ERZ1292623 (study PRJEB36523, sample SAMEA6512633) | groundwater metagenome | collected 2019-01-07 | study: AquaDiva: Metagenomics assemblies of 32 groundwater samples | reverse complement strand
ATCGTAGTCCTTGGGCGCGTTGCCGGGCTGGTAGGGCGCGATCTGGGCGCCGACCAGGTAGGCTTCATTATTAAAAATTTTTACGTAGCTGCCTTTGATGCTCGTCTTGCCGGTGCGCGTGGCTTTGACCTCTTGGCCTTGCAAGGCAAGTCCCGCCTCGAGGGTTTCGAGGATGTCGTAGTCGAATCTGGCTTTTGGATTTTCAGCAAGCATACCCGGTATATTTAGAGGTCAGCTTTTTCAATCATTCTCTTGATATCCGCGACTTGGCTCTTGAGAAGCTCCATATCCTCATCGAGATGCGCGATCTCGCTCTCTTCTTTGCGGATTTCTTCTTCGGTTTTTTCGTCAACGCGCTTCTCGGCTTTCATGCCCGAGATAATAATCTGATCACCGATAAAAAACGACACGAACGTGCCCGTAATCAGCATGATCACCACGCTCACCAGGAGCGAGACCCATGGCCCGATAATCAATCCCGCCAAATCCCACACGCCGCGCCAAAAGAGCACCACGCCCACGCCGGCAACCAGCGCGTACAAAAGCGGCCGCTTGCTCAGCCAATGCCGGACATGGTCTTCGAGACGATCAAGTTCTTTGATGATGTGTTTAAGCATGGCTTAGGCGCGCTCTTGGAGCGTGGTCGTCGCATTAATCGCTTTGCCGTCACGCTGGATAACCAGTGAGATCTGATCGCCGACCTCGCACTGCTCGACGACATCGGCAAGCTCGACTTTTTCGGTGAGCTTCGTGCCGTTGATCTCGAGAATAATATCGTTCTCTTTGACACCCGCCTTGTCAGCGGGGGAGCCAGGGACGACGGCTTGCGAGCCGGGGACATGGTCTTTGAGTACGAGGGCGCCGTAGTCTACCGGCAAGGCATAGCGCTCCTGCATGTCTTTGGTGAGGGTGATATAGCGAAGGCCGATATACGGACGAATGATGCGGCCGGTGCGAATGAGATCCTCCAGGTCGGTCTTGGCCCAGTTGATCGGGAGGGCAAAGCCGATGTTTTGTGCGCCAAAAATGATCGCCGTGTTGATGCCAATGACTTCGCCGGTAAGATTGACCAGCGGCCCGCCCGAGTTGCCCTGGTTGATGGCGACATCGGTCTGGATGACATGGCGGAGGTTTTCGATCTGCCCTCCCGACCCCAGCGCCGCGGAGATCTTGCGTCCCAGGCCGGATATGATGCCTTTGGACACGGTATTGCTAAAAAGCCCCAGGGCATTGCCGATGGCAAATGCCGACTGGCCCAGCTCGATCGTATGAGAATCACCGAGCGTTACGGTGGGGAGGTTTTGTGCCTCAATCTTGAGAATCGCGACATCATTGATGGGATCACGGGAGAGCACCTTAGCCGGATACTCCTTTTCATCATTAGTGATGACCATATAGTCGGCATCAGTTTCGTAGACGACGTGCTTGTTAGTGAGAATCAAGCCGTCCGCCGTGACGATAAAGCCGGAGCCGCCGCCCACTTTGACTTTGTGGCCGCTTCCATTGGCAACCGGATGAAAGTTGCCCAGCGGCTCCTCGGGAAGGGGGATGGGGAAATCACCCGGCGTCTTGAAAGCGGGATTGAGCGGCAACTGGTGTACCGCCGGCATGAGCTTGGAAATGACAATGCTCACCACGGCGGGAGCGACTTTTTTAATGGTAGTAATTGTTTGCTGTTCGAGTTCTTGCATGATACGATTATACATTATGAAAACATTCTTTACTAATATTGGAAGGAGCGTATATGGGCCGGCGATGTACCAAGAATTGCCGAGTAAGCCGTTTTCGTTTTCACTGAAACAATATATTAAGTTTGCGTTGCTGGCATCACTCGTAGTAACGGTCGTATTGGCGTTCAAGGCGGCGCCATTGATTCGTGCGGCGTTGGGAGATTTTTCAAGCAAGCTCGCCGAGTCGTATCCGGCTGACCTAGAAATCAAGCTTACCCAGGGCCAGGTTTCCGTCAATCAGCCCGAACCGTACTACGTTCCGTTGCCCGCTGGTGATGAGTTTGAGGTGAATGACAAATCCTACCAAAATCTTCTGGTGATCGACACCAAGCGTTCCTTTGATCTTGCCACCTTTCAAAAATATCAAACCGTTGCCTGGGTCATGAAAGATAGCGTGGCGATGTACAAAAGCAACGGCACCGTACAGTTTATTCCACTCGAAGGCGTTCCCGACACCACGATCAATCGTGAGTTAGTGCGAAGCCTTGGCTCAAAGATCAATCCCATCGCGAAGGTCATACCGTTCATTGCCGTACCGTTCATATTTATCGCCGGCCTTTTCTACTTCGCGTACCAGATGCTCTATCTTTTGATTGGCGCGTTACTGGTGTGGCTGCTTCTGACGATCATGAAGCGCAAAGTCGGATATGGAACCGCGTACCAGGTTGGCTTGCATGCCATGACGCTCGGGATCATCATTTCAGCGCTTGATCTGATGATCGGCGCGAACCTTCACCTCATTCCACTTCAGTTTACGATTCTCTTGTTAGTGATCGTGGGAATCAACTTTGCCGGTGCTCACCAGCCCGTCGTCACGGAAGTCAGCTCGACACCAAACCCGGCTGCCTAGCATGTCACCGGAAATAGCTATTTTTGGCGGGGGATGCTTTTGGTGTACGGAAGCGGTGTATCAACAGCTCAAGGACGTGGCGTCAGTCATACCGGGGTACGCCGGACAACCAAAGGCGGAAGTGATCCGCATCGAGTATGATTCGACGATTATTTCGTATCGCGATTTACTGACGGTATTTTTTGCCGTCCACGATCCGACGACACTCAACAGACAAGGCAATGATGTCGGGACGCAGTACCGCTCGATAATATTCACGACGAGCCCCGAGCAGGAACAAGAAGCCAAGGCATTCATCAAAGAAATCGATACTCCTGACTCTAAGATCGTCACCGAGGTCAAGCCGCTTGAGAAGTTTTACGAAGCCGAGGACTATCACCGCAACTATTACCAAAACAACAAAGATCAGCCGTACTGCCAAATCGTCATCAGTCCGAAGTTAGAGAAATTAAAGGAAAAATTCTATAAATTACTCAACCATGAAAACTGACACCGAACTTGATCCGGAACTCAAAAAAGTCGCGCGGGAGGGCGGGACGGAAGCACCCTTTAGCGGGAAGTACTGGGACGAACACACCGCGGGCATGTACAAATGCGCGATCTGTGGCACGGAGTTGTTTTCGTCGGATACCAAGTTTGACTCCGGCACCGGCTGGCCAAGCTTTACCGATCCGAGTAATCTTGAGCATATTGAGCTGGTTGAAGACGGCTCACACGGTATGAGCCGTACTGAAGTTCGCTGTAAGAAATGCGGCGCCCACCTCGGCCATGTTTTTGATGACGGCCCGGCCGATAAGGGAGGGAAGCGGTACTGCATTAACTCGGTTTGCCTCCAGCTTGAGGAAAAATAATCGAAGATTGTTATGAAAGAGCCAACTCATCCAGACGATAATTTTCAAAGCCTTCCTCCGATCACGATAGAAGAGGCGGTGAAAGAAATAGAGGTCTATACTATTGAAACCGAGGGAGGCAACGTTGAACTTCCCGCTGATATTGATTTTGAAGCTCTTAAGCAACTTTATATCTCAGAGGAGTATCTCAAAGAGGCATTCGATAAGATGCTCGTATTTATTAATACTCCATTTTTCTCTGATAATTTTAAAGGTGATCATGCCAAGCGTGCAGCATGGCTCGATGCAATAAAAAAAAGACCGGGGGGTCAAGAAGTCTTTTCTTTCATGAAAAACAATAAAATGACGATCAGCAGGCTCAACGCAGTGCTCTACGTCGATGCAATTATTTATTTCGCATCAAAGCACGAAATTTCAAAAGACGATCCAAGACTCGTAGCCTTAAAAAGTATGTCATCCGACCTCATTGAAATGCGAAATTACATGGAACTTCCTCTTGAGGAGAAGATTGAGTTTGTAAAGAAAGCAGATGCAGTTGCGCGACGATTCGTTGATTTTATTGTTAACATTAAGGAGTACAGGCCAAGAACTACATTTCCTGATCGTGCTCGGGAAACCTATAAAGATATATACGGGAAATATCCCGAAGAAGAGCAGTGAATAACTTCCTCCCGTGTCTCATGATAAGATAGGGCATGAATATAAAACAGTTTCTCTTTGCCGATCGGCGCATGGCGTGGCTATGGCTGATCGTGCGGTTGTATGTCGGATGGGTTTGGCTCATGGCGGGATGGGAGAAAATTGGTAACCCAGCGTGGACGGGGGATCAAGCGGGAATCGCGCTTGCAGGATTCGTCAAAGGCGCTCTCGCAAAAACTGTCGGAGAACATCCTGATGTTTCGGGTTGGTATGCTTCGTTCCTGCAAAACTTCGTCGCCTCGCATACGGCGTTTTGGAGTTATCTCGTGGCGTATGGCGAAGTCCTGGTTGGCATCGCGCTCATTCTCGGACTATTTACGACCCTGGCGGCGTTCTTCGGTGGCTTCATGAACCTCAACTACTTGCTCGCGGGGACGGTCAGTATCAATCCTCAGCTTCTCGTATTAGCGCTCTTGCTCCTTGTCGCTCATAAGATCGCCGGCTGGTGGGGATTGGACCGATTCGTTTTGCCAAAACTGCGGCATGGACAGTGAAAAGTCTTGACACTAGCTCAATGATCAGTTAAATTCTTAACCATGAGTTTTCGCTTTGCCAAACAAATAAATGCTCGTCGACGCAGCTCAATATCCGTGGGCTGCTTTTCCGTCGTTTAAAGTATCTTTTTAGAAATTAAACTCAAATAAAAGCAGCTCACTCGAGCTGCTTTTTCGTTCTTTTCAGTCACCCATCCACAACCAGAAGGAGGAGCCATGCACATCAAGCTCGTTATGCCGGTCCCGTCGCAGTTACCATTGTTGCTTCAGATTGAACAAGGAGCCTGGGGCGGCGGGGGAGACCTCAACGCATCGGCAGATAAGATCGCGGGACGCCTGCGGTCTTTTCCTGAAGGCGTGACGCTCGCGGTCACCCACGAAATAGAGCCTGTGGGCTCTCAGTACGCATTCCGTTTCCACTGGGACGGCTTGCCTGATTCTCTGAAGAGTTGGGAAGAGCACACGTCCCATGGGTGGACGGAGAGGATGCATCAGCCCGATGGAAAGACTGGATTCTTAGTGGGTGTAGGCGTCCTGCCTAAATGGCGGGGAGTGTTATTCGAACACGACCGTCGCTGGTCCGGGCGGTTCAAGGCCTCCGAGTTTCTCATCGCAGTTACGCTCGAAAACCTCCTCACTCTAGGAGTAGAGCGAGTCATCGGAAACGCTCGGGTGCCCGGATACCACCAGCATTCTGAGCTTGGGGTCGAAGAGTACTGCCGTTTCCGGCGTCCCGACGGGAAACTCGCGGATCCTGTTCTTCGCTTCCACGAGCGCATGGGCGCTCGGATCCTGAAGCCGGTCCCGTACTCCATGAAGGATCCGGAGTCTCTCAACGCTGGTTGTTGGGTGGTCTACGAACGAAGGTTCGAAGGGTAGTTCTCGGGCGGGTGGGGAATGATTTGTTGTTTCCTGCCCGCCATAGTGTTATTTTTTCACCATGCTTCATTTCAAGATTCAAAAAATCAATAAAGATATTTACCTCATTACTGAGCCATTTTATCGCGAACACGCAAATCTCTGGCTGTTGAAGGGAGCCGCTTTCGATGTATTGATAGATTGTGGATTGGGAATTTTTGATGTAAGAAAATTCCTCGTGAAAAAAGGATTTAATCCAAAAATCGTCATTACTCATAGTCACTTTGATCATGCGGGAGGTTTACGCCATTTCAATCAAAGAGAAATGTTTACGACAGGAAAGATAGCAAAGAATCTTCAAAGAAAAGAACTTTGGGGATTAGAATACTTACAACAAAATGATTTTGTGCCCCCAACATTATTCAAAGCCTTTGCGATGAACAAAATGGAAGTGAAGCCATGTAAACCAGGGTATATTGATGTGGGGCGATTTCACTTCAAAGTCATCGAATTGCCGGGGCATACGGATGATTCTATTGTTTTGCATGACTCAAAGAATAAGATATTGATTTCTGGTGATACGCTTTATGCGGGTAAGATATATGCCGATATGCCAAACTCGAACAAGAAAGAATTCATGGCATCAATCAAATTCATTAAAACTCTTGATTTTGAATTGGCTTTGCCGGGGCATAATGAAGTTTTAAATAGAAAACAAGCTTTGTCTGCTATAGATAAATGGCTGTTTATGCTAAAATCAGCACAATGATCAAGCAGTTGCTCCAAAAACTCATCGCAGAACAAACCGGTGCTAAGCCGGAGGATATTAAGATTGTAAAACCGCCCAAGGCTGAATTCGGCGATTATGCTGTATTTGTCAAAGGCGATGCAAAAGTTATCAGCGATAAGTTATCAGCGATAAGCACTCCTGAAATCGATCACATCGAAGCCAAGGCTGGCTTTGTTAATTTTTTCTTGAGTACTGATTTTGTGCAGTCCGAACTCGCCCGAATGCAAGATGATACATGGTTCATGCTACATGATACATGGACCAACAAGACCATCATGGTCGAGTACACCGATCCCAATCCGTTCAAGCTTTTTCATATCGGGCATCTGATGAGCAATGCCATCGGCGAGACGATCGCGCGATTACATGAGGCGGTTGGTGCCAAAGTGCTTCGCGTGAACTACCAGGGCGATGTCGGTATGCACGTGGCAAAGGCCGTTTACGCGACGGGTGATTACGTAGCAGGCAATAAAGCGTTTGAGACCGATCCTACTGCAAAAGCCGAAATAGAAGCAATCAATAAAAAGATCTATGACAGAAGCGATCTGGAGATCAATAAGCTTTACGATCAAGGCAGAAAGGCGAGCCTGGAATATTTTGAAAAACAATACGAACGGCTCGGGACCAAGTTCGTGCATTATTTCTTTGAAAGCGAAATGGCACCGATTGGGCTTGAGCTGATTAAACAATATCCTGATATTTTTGTTGAGAGCCAAGGCGCGACGGTGTTTCATGGCGAACACACGCGGGTGTTTATTAATTCGCAGGGTTTGCCGACCTATGAAGCCAAAGAATTGGGACTCAACAAGACTAAATTTGAAACATACCACCCCGATCTTTCTATTATCGTCACCGCCAATGAGATCAAAGCATATTTTGAAGTGTTGATGGAGGCGATGGCGAAGATTATGCCCGACGTTGCGGCAAAAACCCGCCATATTCCTCACGGCATGATGAAACTACCCACCGGCAAGATGTCATCACGCACGGGTGATGTCATCACGGCGGATGATTTTATCGAGCAGGTCAAAGCCAAAACGGGGAGCGAAGAGACGGCCATCGGCGCGATCAAGTACTCGATTCTCAAGCAGGGGATCGGGAATGACATCGTCTTTGACTTTGAGAAGTCTCTGGCGGTGAATGGCGACTCGGGAGTGTATCTGCAATATACGTATGCGAGACTCAAGAGCATACTTGAGAAATCTCAAATCTCAAGCACCACATCACAAACAAATTTCAAAGAATTAAACGAACTAACAGAATTAAACATCATCAAACATCTCATTGAGTTTCCTGATGCGGTCGCCGCAAGCGCGCGAGACTTCGCGCCGAATCATCTCGCGCTCTATCTCTACGAGCTTGCGAACAAAGCCAATGCGTTTTATGAGCAGGTGAGGATTCTTATTGATGAAAATGAAGAACGCAAACAAGCGCGACTCGTACTTGTCCAAACTACAGCGAATATATTAAAAAGAGGACTAGATATTCTCGGCATCAAAGCGCCTGAGAAAATTTAAAGAACCCCAACGCATCGACCCGGTTGGAATCCAACCGGGGCGCGAAGGGGCCCTTAGGGGTACAGGAACGTTTCAGCAATGACAGAAGTAATGAAACACGTTGCACTCGCGAAGAAGATGAACTGCAACATTCTCATTTTCCGTTGCCAGGCGTGGTATCGTTTTCGCTCGAGAGGCTCGAAGTCAGCCACGCTCATATCCGGGAACGTCTTCTTTGTCCCATCGAATATGAACAAGACGCCCGTGCTCACGGCGATGACTAGAAGTGCCAAGAGGAGACTATGCCAGGCGGATAGCATATTTTTTCTTCTTTCTGGCCACGCAGGCCGGACTGGTTGATGGGTGGGGTAAAAGAGCAGTCTAATTTCTACGCTATTTTCTGGTGAGTGTCAAACTCATTGACATAGCGTGGCACGGCGTCTAGGATAGAAGCATGAAAAAATTCATTACAGCATTTTTTGTTCTCGGAGGTTTGTTGCTGGTTGCCGGTACGGCGTATGCGGCGGTTGTTGTCGTTTCGCCGACCGCGTGCAATGGTTCATGGCAATCATGCGTGAACGCGTTTAAATCGGATAATTTCCGTGCTCGGGGAGCGGTAGGAGCGCTCGGTGTTTGGCGAGGGTATAAGTTCTCCTTGCCGATAAGCGCCAATCCATCGCTCGTTGAGGTTGGCGTTGAAGGTATGCAGGCACCGGGTTCGTGCATGCCAACCACGCTTGCGGTGGCGGTAAGCGGTGATGCCGGTCAAACATTCGGCCCAAATCATCCTGTCTCGCTTCCCTGTAATAGTGACACGCTGACCTGGGTTAATGTAACTGGAGACTTGGCGAGTGCAAGCTGGACGCCGGGAAATCTCACGGCAAATAAATTTAGAGTTCGCGCAACGTGCGTTTCCGGCTCTGCATGTCGCCTGGATTGGCTTCCTGCTCGGGTGACGTTCTAGTTTTCCTCAAGAATTAAAAGAACCCCGAAGCATCGACCGATCCCGCAAGCTTGCGGGAGCGGTCGATGCACGGGGTCTTATACGGACCAGATGAAGAACATGAGTGCAGCCCCTAGCAGCAGGGCTACGTTGGCAGCGAGGGAGAACCGAAACGCGATTCTCGAGTAGATATTCCCCTCCGCACTCGATCCTCCAGAGTAATAACTCCAAGAGATGAGGATGAGAATGATGGCGACCACCACCAACCCACCAAAGATGATCTTGACCGGTGGAGTCCCGCCGAGGACGGCTTCTTCCTGGACAGGTACCGGTGTCGGGCACGGCGTGCAGGTCGGAGTGGTTTCGTGTTGAGTTTCCCATGGGCCTTGCGGTGACCCGAGGAGCTTCGCCCAACTCGGAGTGAGTGTTGGAGAAGACCTCGGTGTCGGCGTGGCGACAGCGGTCGGAGTGGGGCTGGGGCGCATTCCTGCTCCCCAAACGGCCGAACTCGGAGTGGCGAGACCAAGAGACAGAAAAACGAGCCCGAGAAGGACGAAGGGCTTCACGGCGAGCCTCCAGTGCTCCACGCAGGAGCAAAATGTGGGTTAAAAGATCTGTGGCTACTTTGTATCCCAGTTTCGGGCGGGTGTCAAGGATGCGATGAGGCCGCCGAGGGTGTCGAGAAAGAGGTCTTTGATCGTATCCGCGAGGTCGCCTTGGAGCGAGACGCCAACAAGTCGCCCCAGGGCGAACTCATGGAATTCCCACAGGACGCCAATTCCCATCACGATGCCCAAAAGGGCGAAGAGGCGAAATGGTTGTGAAAGTTTGCCAAATTCGTTAGCATAATAGGATGCTACGAGGAGCGCGATGAAAAAGCCGCCCACAAGGTGAAAGTAGCTGTTGCCGGTTTCCAGGTACCAAGCCCCGCCCCACGTACCTCCCGTATAGCCCAGGAAGAATAATGCGATGAGGATGATGAGAATTATTTTAGTTTTCATAGTGAATGCCTGATCTTACCATAAAAAAAATAGAAGAAAAAATACTCAAGTTCTGGAATGACCGGGACATCTTTGCGCGCTCGCTCAAGGAACGCGAAGGGAAAAAGCGCTTCGTGTTTTTTGACGGCCCTCCCACGGCCAACGGCAAACCGGGCATCCATCACTTCATCGGAAGGGTTTTTAAAGATTTAATCCCGCGATACAAGACGATGCGGGGCTATTACGTGCTTCGCAAAGCCGGATGGGACACCCATGGGTTGCCGGTTGAGATCGAGGTGGAAAAGGAACTCGGCTTAACGACCAAAAAAGACATTGAAAAATACGGCATTGCCAAGTTCAACACGCGCGCCAAAAAGAGTGTCTGGAAATACAAAGAAGAGTGGCAAAAGTTCACCAAGCGGATTGGATTTTGGCTCGACATGGCGCATCCCTATATCACCTACGAGCCACACTACATGGAGTCGCTGTGGTGGATCATCGGACAATTCGATAAAAAAAAGTTGCTTTACGAGGGACACAAAGTCCTACCCTGGTGCCCACGGTGCGGAACAGCATTGTCGAGCCACGAAGTCGCCCAAGGATATCAGGACGTTACGGAGACTTCCGTCTATATAAAACTCAAAGCGATCGGACAAGATTTTTCATTTCTCGCGTGGACGACGACGCCATGGACGTTGCCCGGCAATGTTGCGTTGGCGGTCGGAGAAGAAATTGACTACGTACTGACTGATGGGGGATATGTTGTTGCAAAGGGGAGACTCGAGGCGGTATTGGGCAAAGATGCAAAAATCGTCAGAGAGCTCAAAGGCAAAGAACTCGTCGGCATCAAGTATCAGCCGCTTTTTGATATCGCGCCGCTTCGGACCAAAAAGTCGCATCAGGTGTACGCCGCGGACTTCGTCACCACGACTGACGGCACCGGTATCGTCCACACGGCAGTCATGTACGGAGAAGACGATTATGAGCTTGGCAAGAAGCTCGGCTTGCCGATGCATCACACTGTCGCCGAGGACGGCACGTTTACGAGCGATGTGCCTGAGTTTGCCGGCCAAAACGTGAAAGCAGCCGAAAAGGGTATTATCGAATACCTACAAGCTAAAAGCTATCTCCTAAAAGCTGAGCCATATTCTCACTCCTATCCCTTCTGCTGGCGCTGCAAGCACGCGCTCCTGTATTACGCGCGCAACTCGTGGTTCGTGGCGATGTCAAAGCTCCGGAAGCAGCTTTTGAAAAATAACAGCAAGATCAACTGGGTTCCGGGACATCTGCGAGATGGACGTTTTGGCGAGTTCCTCAAAGAAGCGAAAGACTGGGCGTTCTCGCGCGAGCGCTACTGGGGGACACCGTTGCCGGTATGGAAATGCAAGGAGTGTAAACAACAACGAGTAATTGGATCGCTTGCAGAGCTCGATGCGTTTCGATACGAAGCCCCCAATACGTATATTCTTTTGCGTCATGGCGAAAGCACCAAGAATGTTCCAGTAGATACGTTGGCCGGCAAGCTTGAAAACGACACGCATCATCTGACCCAGGCGGGAATCGATCAAGTTACCGCCTCCCTTGAGGATATCAAAGCGCAAGGCGGCGTGGATCTGATTGTCAGCTCGCCGTTTTTGCGAGCCAAAGAAACTGCCGAAGTTGTGGCGAAGGCATATGGTATTCCTGTCGCCATCGATGAGCGGCTTGTCGAGATTTTTGAAGGATCGATGTGGGATGGCAAGCCGGTGGACGAGTATCTTGCCGCGCATCAGAACTGGGGATATTTGGATAAAGATGGGGACGGTGAAAGTCGCCAGGACGTCAAAGAACGCGTCAGTGCGGTCGTGCGCGATCTCGAGAAGAAACATCATGGCAAACGCATTGCCATCGTCAGTCATGGTGATTCGTTGTGGCTTTTAAAGAGTTTCTTGTTGAACATCCCCAAGGACAAGCTCGTGAAACATTTCGATGGCACTGATTATCCTATAAAAGGCATACCGGAATTCTTCATGCTTTCCAACTATCCCTACAGCAAATCTGGTGAGCTCGATTTGCATCGGCCGTACATCGATGAGATCCATCTGAAGTGCGACCAATGCCAAGGCAAGATGATTCGCGTCAAAGAAGTCGTCGATGTATGGTTTGACTCCGGCGCGATGCCGTTTGCCCAGTGGCACTATCCATTTGAAAACGATGACGTATTCAAGCAAAGCTTTCCAGCCGATTTCATCACTGAGGCTATCGACCAAACTCGCGGTTGGTTTTATACGATGTTGGCCGTTGCAACCGCGTTAGGCAAGAAAGCTCCCTATAAAAATGTCGTGTGCTACAGCCACGTTCTTGATGCCAAGGGTAAGAAAATGTCCAAGAGCATCGGAAACGTGGTGAATCCGTGGGACGTGATTGAAGCCTATGGCGCCGATGCGACCCGCTGGTATTTCTACTCGGTGAACAACCCCGGCGACCCCAAGCTTTTCGCACTTGAGGACGTTGCGAAAGTGCAACGCGGGTTCCTCATGACGCTCATGAATTGTCTGCGGTTCTATGAATTGTACGAAACCCCGGGCGCGAATCATGCCGAACTCAAGCCCAAGCCCGCCGAGCCGCTTGACGATTGGATTCTCTCGCGCCTTCACGGCACGATCCAGGTAGTCACCCAAGCGCTCGATAGCTATGATCCGACGTTGGCATCGCGTACGCTCGAGCATTTTGTCGTCGAGGATCTTTCGAAGTGGTGGATTCGCCGATCTCGCGACCGCTTTCCTGGTGCTGCAGAATTGTTGCGCTATCTTCTCATCAAAACCAGCAAGCTTGCGGCACCGTTTATCCCGTTTACCGCCGAGCATATATACAAGCGAGTCAGCAATCGTAGCGAATCGGTGCATTTGGAAGATTGGCCGCGCGCGGAAGCAAAGTATATCCGACCCGAGCTTGAGGCTGGGATGCAGAAGATTCGCGAACTTGTCACGCTTGGCCTTGCCGAAAGGAAAAAAGCGAATATCAAGGTGCGTCAACCCCTCGGCGGGCTCGGGGTAAAAGAAAAAATCGATCCGGATCTCGAACGATATATCAAAGACGAGGTCAACGTGAAGGCAATACTTTTCGCGCCCAGCCAGGAAGAGCCCGTCGTACTCGACACGGCGATCACGCACGAACTAAAGCTCGAAGGCTACGCGAGAGAGATCAGCCGCGCCATTCAGGAAATGCGCAAAGACGCCGGATACCAGATGGGGGATGTGGTGTCGGTATTCTGGGAATCAGCGAGCCCGGAAGCGCAACATGCCGTGGCAATGCTCAAAGATATCAAACCAAAAGGCAACGACGGCACCTACGATGTCATAAAAGAATTTGACTTGGCCCCCGGCATCAAACTATGGCTCGGCATCAAGCGATAATTCTCAAGAAGATCCCGATCCGAGAGGATGATGAGCTCGTGATGTGCTACACGAAGGATTTTGGCAAACAGCGATACCAGGCCAAGAGCTCGGTGCTGGCGCGCTCCAAGCAAGGCGGGCATCTTGATATTCTCAATCTGGTGGAGTTTTCGCTCGTCGAAGGGAAGCACCGCGATATTATCGCCAGTGCGGCGGCGAGCGCTACGTTCCCGCGCCTTAAAAGCTCGCTTCCCGCGCTTGCCGCCGCGTTTTTTCTGCTCGAGTGCTTTGACAAGTTGGTGTTTGAGAATGATCATGATCAAAAATTATGGCAGTTTTTGCTGGATGAATTACATCAGCTTGATGCCGGGGTGGTAGAACTGCCGGAACTGCAAAAGAGGTTTTTGTCGGTGATGGGACATGATGCGTCGACCGCGGTCCAGGAACTTGCCCAGCGGCGCTTTTCGTCTTTCCAATTTTCGAGTACTATTAAGTAACGTATGCAAGACTTCAAGATCGAACCATTGGGGGGAGCCTCGAAGCTCAAGCTGCCCGCCTTTACTCCCACGCTCAAAATCATCCTTATCGCCGCTGGCGTACTTTTGCTCGCGGGCGCGGGATTCTTCTTGTTTGGACGATCTACGTTCGCGGAACGCAATGTGGTACTTACGCTCAATCATCCCGGAGAAATCTCCTCCGGCGATCGCGTGACGTATACCGTACGGTATCGCAACGATAATCGCTTGGCACTGACCCGTGCCAAGCTTACCTTCTATGCTCCTCCCGAAGCCATCATCCTTAAAGACGGCAACGTCACTACGCAGATCAGCGACGCGATTGATCTCGGAACGCTTCAGAAAGAAAGCTCAGGAGAAAAAACGTTTGAGCTTCTCGTGATCGGATCGCAGGGAAACGTAAAAACTGCGCGCGTGGCACTGAGCTACCAACCCGAGGGACTCACCACACAGCTCAACAAAACCATCGAAGGCGCGATCACAATCTCACGGTCGCCGATCCAGCTTACGGCGATCGCGCCTCCCACCGTGCTTGACGGCCAGGCGCTGACCTACCTCATCGACTACCGCAATCAATCGCAAGAAACATTTGCCAATCTTCGGGTGCGTGCGCGGATACCGGGAGGCTTTTCCGTATCCAGCGCCATGCCAAAAACAAAAGACCCGGGCGAAGGGGACTGGGTGTGGGATATCCCGACGCTAGCTCCGGGAGAAGGTGCCCGCATTACCATCCAAGGCACACTCCAAGGAAAAGAGCGAGAGAGTAAGACACTGCTCGTCAATCTCCAGCGCCAGTTTGACATGCCTGCGCCGACAGGAACTCCCGCCGACCCGATCTATGTTACCCTCGAAAAAGCAGAGGCATCGTCGGTCATCGCAACCCCGTTGTTGTCGGCTCAGGTGACGGTACAAGATGCTACCGACTACACCGCGCATCTCAAAGATAATTTAAAGTACAAAATCCTGGTCACCAATAATTCCGATGTCGACCTCTCTAGCCTGACATTGGCAGCCAAGCTTGAGGGATCGATGTACGACCTCGCGACGCTGGAGTCCACGGGCGCGTTTGATAGCCGGACCAATACGGTATTCTGGAATTCCGCGGTAATTCCGGAGCTTGGCCTCCTGCGGGCGCATCAAAACGTAACCGTGTCGCTGAATATACGCCTCAAGGGCGCGTTTCCTCGCACCATCGGCACTAAAGATTCACTCCTTAAGTTTTCCTCCCATGTCGAGACCGCGAATGTGCCGGATATTTTTCAAGTGGATACGCTTAGTGCCGACGACTCGCTTATTACCAGGATCTCCACCGCCACCAGCTTCAATCATGAGCTCACCGTTCGCGATGGCCGCTTTGGCACCAGTGGCGCGTACCCCCCCAAAGTTGACCAGAAGAGCATCTTCACCGTCCGCTGGACGATTGCCAATCCATCCAATGATGTAGCTCCTGCAAAAATCACGGCCGTGTTACTTCCCGGAGTCACCTGGGAAAACAAAGTGCAACCGGTTGGCGTCCAGGTCATGCCTACCTATGACGCCAAGACCAATATCATAACCTGGAACCTCGGCACCCTACCGGCAGGAGTAGGAGTTGCGTTTCCCGCGTATGATCTGTACTTTCAAGTAGCGACCACTCCTTCCGTCAACCAAGTCGGGAGTACGCTTCCATTGGTCAAAGATATTCGATTCGAGGGCACCGACATAATTACGAAGGAAAAAATAGTTAACTCGCTTTCCAATCTCTCCAGCAGCGACGTCCGAGATTCCAGTGAAAGCGGCACCGTACAGCCATGAATGATTTGATGGAAAAAATTGTTTCCTTGGCGAAACGAAGAGGATTTATTTTTCCCGGCAGCGAGATCTACGGGGGATTGGCAAACTCATGGGACTACGGCCCACTGGGCGTCCAGCTCAAAAAAAACATTACTGACGAGTGGTGGAAAATATTCGTCGAGCGAAGAAGCGATATGTACGGCATCGATCCGGCGATTATCATGAACCCCAAGGTCTGGGAAGCCAGCGGCCACGTCGCCGAGTTTTCCGATCCGCTCGTTGAGTGCAAATCTTGTCATCAACGATTCCGTGCGGATCAGCTTGAGGGTGCATGCCCAAATTGCGATGGCACAGAATTTTCCGAAGCAAAGAATTTTAATTTACTCTTCAAGACCTTCATCGGCCCGCTGGAAGACTCCTCTACGACGGCGTACCTGCGCGGCGAGCTGGCGCAGGCGATGTTTGTCGATTATCCGCAGATCATCCAGACGATGCGGCCGGCACTACCGTTTGGTATCGCCGCGCAAGGCAAAGTGTTTCGCAATGAGATTACCCCCGGCAACTTCATCTTTCGGACGCGTGAGTTCAACTTGATGGAGTTTGAATACTTTGTTGCCGAGAGCGACTGGGAAAAATATTTTGAGTACTGGCGTGAAAAAATGCATGACTGGCTCACGCATCTTGGCGTCACGCCCGCGCATGTCCACGAGCATGAGATCCCGGACGGCGAGCGAGCGCACTACTCCAAACGCACCATAGACTTTGAATATGACTATCCCTTTGGACAAAAAGAATTGTATGGGCTCGCGTACCGGACAGATTTCGATTTAGCCCGCCACACAAAGGCCACCGGCAATGACTGGGGAGCGTTGCCCCATGTCATCGAGCCAACATTTGGTGTGGATCGATCCGTGCTCGTGACACTCCTCGAGGCGTATCATGAAGAAGAAGTTGAAGGAGAGACACGCGTCGTCTTGCGATTTCCAAAATGGCTGGCACCCGTGCATGTCGCTGTCTTGCCACTTTCCAAAAAAGACGAGCTCGCCAAGCCAACACAAGAAATTGCTGCCTCGCTCCAGTCTCACTTCCGCGTGGAGTATGATGAAACGCAATCCATCGGCAAGCGCTACCGCCGCCAGGATGAGATCGGGACGCCGTACTGCATCACCGTGGATTTTGAAACCCTCAACGACAAAAAAGTCACGGTACGCGACCGTGATACTATGCAGCAAGAGCGAGTAGATATCTCGTTGCTTGCGGACTATCTTTCGGATAAACTGAGATCCTGAAAAGAAGTTTGTATTGTAGCGCCCAGGGTGAGACTCGGCCCAGTACCAAAGTACTGTGCCCAGGGTGAGACTCGAACTCACAAGCCCTTGCGGGCAAGGGATTTTAAGTCCCTCGTGTATACCATTCCACCACCTGGGCAAATTTTAAATTGTGGAGGCGCCGGGGAGAATCGAACTCCCGAATATTTCTTTTGCAGAGAAATGCCTTACCACTTGGCTACGGCGCCATGGGTTTACTCTACCACTTCTTGGAGTATTTTCTCAATACGGGCCGCGTTGGCTTCGGTTTCGTCGATTTCAAACTTAATCTTGGGCACCGGGCGCATGACGAGTTTTTTATTGATGGCCTGCTGGAGATGATAAATTTGCTTTTTGAGCTCCGCGAGGACCGCCGGAGCAGTTGCGTCGGGCAGGACGGAAATATACACCGTGGCATGCTCCAGCGTGGGGGAGACTTCCGCCCGCGTGACGGTGATCAATACACGGTCGTCATTGGGGCGAAATTCTTCCAGTACCACCTTGCCGGTGACATCGCGCAGGAGTGCATTTATTTTTTTGATTCGCTCAGTCACGCTTAGATGCTGCGCTTAATTTTTTCTTCTTCGTAGATTTCCAACACATCGCCGACCCGGATAATCGCCTGGGGCGTATCCATCGGGCCTTCGTACCGGATGCCGCACTCAAGCCCCTCGGCGACTTCGGCAACATCGGCTTTTTTCTGCTGGAGCTGGATGAGCTTGCCGGTTGAGACAACGTTGGTGCCCCGCGTTACCTCTACCATGGCGCCACGGAGCGCTTTGCCCTGGGTGATCTTGCCGCCAACAATTTGCGACTTGCCCTGGACATCAAAGAGCGCCAGTATCTTGAGCTTACCCAGCGGCGTGCGGCGAATTTCGGGATCAAGCATGTCGGCCATGATATCACGGACGATCTCCACTAATTCATAGATAATATCGCGGGACTCGATGCGGACATGCTGATTCTCGGCTGACTGCTTGGCGGCCGACTCCACCGGCACATGGAAGCCGATGATGGCGGCATTCTTGGCCTTGGCGTTTTTCACATCGCCATCGCCGATCTTACCCACGCCATAGTCGACGACACGATACTGGACTTCCTCGGAGGTGATCGTGCGTAAGACTTGGTCCATGGCTTCAAGCGAGCTCTGCACGTCGGCTTTGATAATAAGATTCGCAATTCTAGGAGCGGGCGATGCCGATTGGGGAAATAGCGCTTCTTGTGCAGTCGCACTCTTGGCGAGTTGCAACGCGTCGTTGTGCGAAGCCACACCAAGAAACTTTTGTCCGACACTTGGTGGCAACTCCCATCCCGTGACTACGCAGGGCTGGGAAGGGAGGGCACTTTTCATTGCTTTGCCCAAAAAATCTTCCATAGACCTGACTTTGGCGATCGCCTTGCCTGCGGCGATCCAGTCACCGATCTGCAATTGTCCCGCCTGGACCAATACCGTGGCCACCGTGCCTCTACGGCTATCCAAGTGCGACTCAAGGACAAAGCCTTGCGCAGGGCCGGTGGTTGCTGCGGTTAATTCTTCGACTTCAGCTAAGAGCAGAATCGTCTCAAGCAACTGATCCACGCCATCGCCTTTGCGGGCGGAAAGCTCCACAATCGGCACTTGGCCGCCATAGTCTTCGACGAGCACCTCGGCTTCGGCAAGCTCTTGGCGGACTTTTTGAGGATTGGCGCCTTCTTTGTCAGTCTTGGTAATCGCCACGGCAAATGGCGTCTCGGTGTCTTTGATAATCTTAATGGCTTCTTTGGTTTGCGGCTTCACGCCCTCATCGGCGGCAACCACGAGCACGGCGACATCGGCAACCGTCGCTCCGCGCGAACGAATCGCGGTAAACGCCTCATGGCCCGGAGTATCAAGAAACGTAATTGTCTTCCCATTGGACTCGACTTGATACGCCCCGATGTGCTGGGTGATCCCGCCGGCTTCTTTCTCCGCCACGCGGGTCTTTCTGATCGTATCCAAAAGCGTCGTCTTGCCATGGTCAACATGGCCGAGAATGACGACAATGGGAGCCCTAGGTTCTAGGGTATAGGTGTTAGGTTTTAGGGCGTCGGGCATTAGGAAATACTACATTATTTTGCGGATTTAGTCCACCTTGGGATTGAGAAAAGCATGGATATGTTCTAGACTACTGAATTATCTATGGACCGACGAGATTTTCTCAGACCCGATGCAAAAGCTAGCATCGAGCAACAGGTGAATAAAGAAGGACACGATGCTGATTTCTTATTCTCAAGATTAGGCAACCCGGTTATCAGAGGTCAGATTATCGGGTATCTTCTGGAAGATACCCGAACATGGGCTCAGCGAGAACATCATGAGTTCAACGAACGTGAAGTGAGAGAAAAAATAGAAAAAGATTTTGACGAGCGATTATCGCAGATCCAACATGATACCCCAATCAATATTAACGGGACAGAACCCAGCATCTACCAGGGCAGAGAATTGATGCCGATTCCTTGGGATTCTTGGGATAATGATGGAGAGTACTCTGTAACGAAACGGGAAAAAATGATCGTCGAAGCCCATGAGAAAGGACATATTATCAGGCCCTATAGGTATCGAGAGGTAATAAATAATGCATTTGATTTTGAAGTTGCTATACATACTGACACTGAGGAAGTAATCGAGCTCGCTAGAATCAGGAAGCGATTTTCATGGAGAACCGATGATGAACCTAATAGGAAACATCTCGAAGCACTAAAAGTTCAAATCTTAGGATATATGGCGCAAACAACAGAATTACTGACCTTCCCCACCTGACTTAACAACTGTTCGCCTCTCTGGTATGCTGAAGC
>ERZ1292623.1894-Hain-H51-01um-R1-1894-length-19476-cov-5_pt1 | contig 19476 bp, 19 predicted proteins | sample MGYA00564398_ERZ1292623 | MGnify/ENA primary metagenome ERZ1292623 (study PRJEB36523, sample SAMEA6512633) | groundwater metagenome | collected 2019-01-07 | study: AquaDiva: Metagenomics assemblies of 32 groundwater samples | reverse complement strand
AAGTTTTTTCTTGGTAGCCTGCGCCACGGATGGCTGACTGTCCATAAATAATTATTTTTTATCGTGATCTGTTCTCCCCCTCACGGGAGTGAACAGTCCACTTGGGTTAACTTAAGATTAATCGATCTCACCGATCGTACTTCCCGGATCATTCGTACATCCTATGGTGGTGTGGAGTTAAGTTCGTTCATCCGCGATATGCATATGCACACGCGACAATGAATATCGACCCAACTTTAACCTCCGCTGTTTCCAACAAAATGAGGAAATAGTTCATGCATTCCGTATTCACTTTTCAACGATCGCTCGCTGCTCCCGCAACTTCCGTGGTAATCCTCACATGGCATCCCGGCGCCCAACCGCCATCGCCGCAGCCGTTCTGCCATGTAAAGGTTACAGAGAAACGTTCAACGCTGTTGTTCAGCGCGATACCTGTATTCTATCACGCACTGCTCAACTGCGCAATGACCGCCTCCCGAAGCGTCTCGCTGTATTATATCAAAGTGCGAATGGATAATCAACACTGGCTATAATAGCCAATTGTAGCTCAAATCCAGGCAAGGTTCCTTGTGTGCATACCTACCATTGCATTATACCAAAAAAAACAGGCAGACTGAACCATGTTGACGGCATAATATTGTGGATAACTTTATTACCAAAAAGTACCCCCTGGTCTCAACAGAATTTGAACAAAAAAGAGCTGGACGATCTTCCCACGACACACATCCGGCAAGCACCGAAAATGGCATCCGCCAAACCTGTTTCATGACTGGAAATATAAGGAAATCATCGACATTGCAGGGTTTTCCTTATTATTTCCTTATTCTTCCTTATAATTTCCCTATTTTTTGTGTGTTTCGTCACATGCCCGAATACTATATCTACTCTTTTGCGAGAAGATAATAACTTCCCTGCCCGTGCCCCTCCGACCGCTTCACGAGTTTTTTCACACAGAGGTCGCGAAGGTCGTTCCGAATGGTTCGGTCGGTCAGATCGGGGAAAAATTGGACGACATCCCGCAACTTTATCTTCTCATCTTTTCGCTTGTTGAAAAACTGAATGATCTTCTGCTGCCGCTCGCTCAGCGCGGGAGCGTCTTCGCTGTGCATCCTGTTCTTCTGGGGACGCTCCGGGCGGAAAAAAGTTTCCGCGGGGCGCGGTTCTTCATGTTTCTTTGGTTCCGGCACTGACCTCCCCGAGACCGGCAAAGAAACCTCCGGCGTGCGTGCCGTCACCGCGGACGGACCTGCCCGACTGGAGTCGTCCAGTCGTTCGGGCGGGCGCTCTCTCTCCGGGAAACTGCCGGCAAGATACGCATACTCATTTTTCAGGATGAGAAAATTGATCTCATGGGCATCACTGACCTTCTGCGCAAGCGAAAGCAGCGCGCATTGTGCCCGGGCCTTTTCCCGAAACTCGCGCTGCGCGGCAGGGAGTCCCGCCAGCGCACCAGGATACGCGGCAAGCATGTCCGCGGCAAAATTCTTTACCTTATCCCGCAAAAAACCGTCCTCGATCGCACGCTCGGCAACACGCCACGAAGCGTATGCAAGGTCAAGCGCGCGGCGCCATTGGTCACCTTTTTCAAAATCGAATTCATGCGAATACGGTTCGGAATTCATGCGGGGAATATAACGAAAAAAGCGGCGGAGGTCAACCCCCGCCGCTTGCATTATCAACTTCTTGCGCGAGCCTTTGTCGCAAGATATTTCTGAAATTCTTTCCGTGTTTCTTTATGCTTTAAACCAAAATCGACGATCGCCTTCAGAAAACCTATTTTTGAACCGCAATCGTACCGCACGCCGGTAAACTGGTGCCCGTATACCGAGTGGGTGCGCGCAACAATTTTGAGCGCATCGGCGAGCCGCAACTCTCCTTGTCCCCGCCTTATTTTTTTCAGCGCGGCAAAGACTTCCGGCGTAATGATGTATTTCCCAACTAAAGCGAGCCGCGAGGGCGCTTCCGCGACAGACGGCTTTTCAACGACATCCAGGACCGCGTAGGTACGCGCCGTAATTTTTTTTGCGCGCACAATACCATATGCCGAAACGCTTTTTTTCGCAACCCGCTCCAAAGCGACAACGGGCGCGTGATATTTTTCGTACACCCCTATCATCTGCTTCAAACACGGCACGGGGCTATCGATGATGTCGTCGCCAAACAACACCGCGCACGGCTCGTCGCCCACCAGGTGCGCGGCGGCAAGCAGCGCATCACCGTCACCGCGTGGCTCTTTCTGTCGGACATACGCGAACGATGCGAGATCTGAAATTTCACGAATGGTACGTAACAGCTCCTTCTTGCCGCTCTTTACGAGCACCTGCTCCAGTTCATACGCGTAGTCAAAATGATCTTCGATCGCGCGCTTTCCACGGCCGGTCACAAAAATGATGTCTTTGATCCCGGACGCAACCGCTTCCTCCACCAAGTACTGAATAACGGGCTTGTCCACGATCGGGAGCATTTCTTTCGGCTGCGCTTTGGTGGCGGGCAGAAACCGAGTGCCAAGCCCCGCAACGGGAATAATGGCTTTTCGAATAATGGAGGTTTTCATGGTGTCTGTTCGTTATACAAAAAATCACGGATGGCGCTGGCGGCAACAGCAAATACATGGCCCGAGGAATCGATGGCGCCAATACCCACGACCTCGCCAGTCAAACTCACCAGCGGCGCGCCGGTTGCGCCTTGGAACTCTTCGCCGATGTTCGTGGTCATGATCTTCCCCTCAACGCTTTTCACGATGCCGGCATTCACGAACGGCGCCCGTTGACCGCCCGTTGCCTGCCGCAACCCGATCAAAAAAACGAAACTTCCGAGTCGTTCCTCCACGTTCGCCAGCGAGACCACCGGGAGATTTGTCGCGTCAACTTTCAGCAAAACCAGGCCGTCCTTTTCGGACTGTTTCACCATGCGGGCGTCAGCGGTCGTGGTATTCCACGTAACGGAAATGGTGTCGGAACCGGCAGCGATCCACTCGCGCCGCACCAGCACCAGCCCGTCCGAACCGACGGTCATACCCTGGCCGGACGCAAGTACCACACCATCCCGTAAAGACGTGACGGCCACAAGCGCCGGAACAACTTTCGCGCGCGCCCGGTCAATGGCTTCCGACTGTTCCACCACCACCTGTTCCGTTTTATTGATGATAACGGCGCGATCGGTCAGCGTATTGAACCACGGGATCTCGGAAACACCGGGAATTTTTTGTATCGCCGAAGAAAGCGGAACGGAAAAAAGCGCGCCGCCGAACGCACCTCCCACAACAACCAAAATTGCAAACAGCGACCGTTGTATCATGTATTCTTACTGCGAGTTCTAACGGCTTGAGAGAAAAACTCCCAAAAATGCGACCATAATGAATGCAGCATGCAGCGCAAGCGAGCGTTTGGTAAATCGCAGCGAAAAGTACCGCGCGACGATATCCCACGCTCCATAATAAATGATAAACATAAGAAAGTCTATGCTCACCATGTTGAATGGCAACCGCGACAGCGCCACAAAAAGCTCCGCGGAAACAAGCCCGACAACGGCCGAAAAAAGCATAAGACGCATCTCCATCCCGACGCTCAACGCAAGCGTTACGCTCAACGACGTGAAAAAAAGCACGCTGCTGACGGACACCATGGCAAGCATCGCGACCCATGTCGGCATTTGCATGATGAGCGTGGCAAACAGCACCAAAAAATAAAATCCGGCGACCTCGCACAATGAAACAAGCGCAAGCAGGGTCGCATGATGCCGCTCCGCGGCGAACAAAAGCGCCCCAAACATGACCGCAGCAACGCCGGCGGTCCATTGATAGAGCGCGCTGCCGCTCACCATCGTGAGAAATAAGATCGCCAGGAGCGCACACAGCGCGCCTAAGATCGCCACCCGTATTCTTTGCGCACTATACCACGCAAACACCGCCGCGCACACCACCGCAGCACCATACCACACCCACGTCATGCCATCCGTCACGAGCGGCAGTTCGAGCAGGAACCACAACAGCAACGCGCCGATAAAGGGTCGTGTGAACATAGCAATAGTATACCACCAAACCTTTTCGTACGGCGCACTACTTTCCTTTCTTAATTTCTATCGCGCCGTCCCGCACATCAAGCGCGAGCGTATCGCCATCGGTTATTTCTCCGGCGAGGATCTTCTGTGAAACGGGGTTCAGAATGAACTGCTCAACGAGCCGTTTGAGCGGTCGCGCGCCAAAGTGCGCGTCTCTTGCGCATTCCGCGACCAAAAACTCTTTGACCCGCTTATGCGCTTTCACCTTGCAATGGCGCTCGGCAAGCTTCTCCGCAAAGCGCGCGAGCTGAAGATCAGCAATGCGCGCAAGATTTCCGGCGTCCAGCTGGTGAAACACAAGGATCTCGTCGATCCGGTTCAAAAATTCCGGTTTGAAGTGTTCCTTGAGGGAACCTTTTATCTTTTCCGATATCTCGTCGTACGACGGCATGCCGCGCGGCGTACGTGCGATTGCCGAGAACCCCAGGCTCCCGGCCTGCGCAAGTAGCTCGGAACCGACGTTGGAAGTCATGACGATAACCGTGTTCTTGAAGTCAACCTTCCTGCCCTTGGCATCGGTCAAGGTCCCTTCGTCGAAGATCTGCAACAGCATGTTGAACGTTTCCGGATGTGCTTTTTCTATCTCGTCGAACAGGATGACGCTGTACGGCCGGCGGCGGATCATTTCCGTCAATTGTCCACCTTCCTCGTAGCCGACGTACCCGGGCGGCGACCCGATCATTTTGGAAACAGCATGCCGCTCCATGTATTCTGACATATCAAGCCGGACAATGGCGTTTTCTGACTGGAACAAAAACTCTGCAATCGCTTTCGCCAGTTCCGTTTTCCCGACACCCGTCGGCCCCAAAAACATGAAGGTGCCGATGGGTTTTTTTCGGTCCGTGATACCCGCGCGTGAACGGCGCACGGCATGCGCCACGGCGGCAACCGCTTCATCCTGCCCGACCACGCGCTGGCGCAAGGCATCTTCCATGCCGAGCAGCCGCTGCGCTTCCTCCTCGAGCATTTTCGCGACGGGTATGCCGGTCCATCGGGATACCACCTGGGCAATATCTTCTTCCGTCACTTCTTCCTTCAATATTCGCCGTGTGGACTGGGCTTCCTGAAGCTTGCGCTCCGCTCCGGCGATCTCTTTTTCCATCTGCGGGATCTTTCCGTAGCGGATCTCGGCTACCTTCTGGAGGTCCGCCGTCCGTTCCTTGATCTCCGCCTCCTGGCGGAGCGCGTCCGTTTCTTTTTTCAGCTCGCGGATCCTGGAAATAATATCCTTCTCCGTTTTCCACTGCAGTTCAAGACCGCTTGTTTTTTCCTTGAGTTCGGCAAGCGACCGTTTTATCTGTTTCAAGCGCTCTTTGGACGCTTCATCGCTTTCTTTTTTCAGCGCTTCCTGCTCTATCTCCAGCTTGATCATCACGCGCTTTGCCTGGTCAAGTTCCTGCGGCATGGAATCTATTTCCATGCGCAAGGCGGACGCCGCCTCATCTATCAGGTCGATCGCCTTGTCCGGTAAAAAACGGTCGGTGATGTGTTTCCCCGAAAGTTGCGCGGCGGCAACCAATGCCGGATCGGTGATGCGGACACCATGGTGCATTTCGTATTTTTCCTTGATGCCGCGCAAAATGGCGATCGTGTCTTCCACCGACGGTTCCTGGACAAAGATGGGCTGGAACCGCCGTTCTAGGGCCTGGTCCTTTTCAATATATTTTTGATATTCGCGCAGCGTCGTCGCGCCGATTGCGCGCAGTTCTCCTCGCGCCAGTGCGGGTTTGAGCATATTTGCCGCGTCGATGGAACCTTCCGCGGCACCCGCGCCCACGAGCATGTGCAGCTCGTCAATGAATAAGATAATCTTTCCCTGCAACCGGTTGATCTCTTTGAGTACCGCTTTCAGCCGGTCTTCGAACTCTCCGCGATACTTCGTGCCGGCAACGAGAGCCCCAAGGTCCAGCGCCACCACCTGTTTGTCTTTGAGCGACTCGGGAACGTCCTCATTCACGATGCGCTGCGCAAGTCCCTCGGCAATCGCCGTTTTTCCCGTACCCGGCTCGCCGATGAGCACCGGGTTGTTTTTGGTGCGGCGCGAGAGTACCTGCATGACGCGGCGAATCTCATTGTCGCGGCCGATCACCGGGTCAAGTTTTTTTTCGCGCGCAAGCTGGGTAAGGTTTTTTGCGTACTTTTCCAAAACCTGGTATTTTGCCTCCGGTTCCGGATCGGTGATGCGCTGTGCGCCGCGCACTTCGGCAAGCGATTTGAGCACGGCGTCGGACGTAACCCCCGCGGCTGTCAGCATATGATGCGTGCGCGACGGAACTTCCAGGAGTCCCAAAAACAGATGTTCCGTCGAAATAAACTCGTCTTTCAGCACCGAAGCGATCTGCACCGATTTTTCGAACACTTTTGCAAGTTCTGCCGTCACATACACCTGTCCGAACGGAATATTTTGCTGGTTCTTTTCCAGGTGCTCAATAGTATGTTCCGTCTGTTGTTTCAGGTGTTCCACACTTACCCCCAGCCGGTTGAGCACGGTCACCACCACCGACTCTTCCTGGCGCACGAGCGCAGCCAAAAGATGCGCCGCGTCGATCTGCAACTGCGAGTGCGAGGATGCGATCTCCTGCGCCTTAAATAATGCTTCCTGGGCTTTCGTGGTAAAACGATTGAATTGCATAATACTGGTATGATATAAAATTAGCACTCTACAGTCAAGAGTGCTAATTTCAAAAACGGGAGGTGCGAAACCATAACACTATTTCCGCTCGACGAGTGTCGCTTGCACTGTTTTTTCCGTTCCTTGGTGTAAAACCTTCATCGTAAGTATATCCCCTACGGCACTGTTCTGAATCGCTTTTGCAAGCGGATAATCGCTCGTGATGCGTTTCCCGTTCGCCTCAAGGATGATGTCGTTCTCCACGACACCCGCCTTGTCCGCCGGGGAACCGGGCGTCACGGCGAGATCCATGCTCGTTTGGCCGCGCGCCACCAGTGCGCCATAGTCAACCGGCAGATTGTTTTTCGTCTGTAGGTCTTTGTCAATGATAACATACCGTACACCCAGGAACGGCACACTGATTTTTCCTGTTTTTTGCACCTGTGCAATATCTTTTTTCGCTTTGTTGATAGGGAGCGCAAAACCGATGTTTTGTGCGGCCTGCGTCATGGCGGTGTTAATGCCGATCACCATACCCGACAGATTCAACAGCGGCCCGCCGGAGTTCCCGGGGTTGATGGCCGCATCCGTCTGGATAAGGTCGTCAAGCGTTTCCGTTATTCCACCGCCCTGTGCGGTAACCGTCCGGCGCAGCCCCGAGATGACACCGGTGGAAACCGTGTTGCGGAACTCCCCCAGCGCATTGCCGATGGCAATGACCGTCTGGCCGGTCTGAATGCTGTCGGAGTCTCCCAGCGTGAGCGTAGGGAGGTTCTTTTCATCAACCTTCACGAGCGCGATATCCTGCACCGGGTCTTTCGCGAGTACCTGCGCCGGAACTTTGTTCCCATTATTGAACAGCACGGTGAATTCCGCATCCTCTTCCGACACCACATGTTTATTGGTAAGAATAAGACCGTCGGATGAAACGATAAATCCCGTTCCCGAAGACACTTCTCGTTTTTCCGTCCCCTGCTGCTGCGGAATCTGAAACCCGCCCCAAAAATCGTTGGGCAGCCCGAACTGCTCGAACGGGTTGATGTACTGAATGACCGGCAAATCTTTGGTGGCGATGATGGAAACGACCGCCGCCTGCGACTGCTCAACGATATCCACGATCATCTGTTCCTGCGTCGTTTGAGGAATATATTTTTCCGCGATCTGCGGAACCCCCGGCTCTTTTACGATCTCGCGAATAACGCTTGTCGCAGGTAATCGGTTCGTATCAATAATGCCCGACACCATAAGCACCGCGACAACTCCCGCGGCAGCGAGTCCTGTAACGACGAGCGAAACAACCGCAGCAATGAGAATGGTTTTGATATTTTGGTTCATGATCTTAATTTCTGAACCAATTTTACTAAAACCGAAACCGTTCGGTCAATATCCTCTGCCGTCGTCTGTTTACCCATCGAAAAACGAACCGATGATTTCACGTCCCGCTCCGACAACCCCATTGCCGCAAGCACATGCGACGGTCGCCCCGCTTTCGCCTGGCACGCCGTTCCCGCAGACACCGCAACTCCTTCGCGGTCAAGCAGTATGATACAATCGGCCGATGATATGCCGTGAAATAAAATATTGGCGTTGTGCGGCACACGGTGTTCGCGGCTGCCGTTGAGCGCCACATCCGGAATCTCCCGAAAAACACTCTCCACAAAACGGTCGCGTAACCGCGCAACCGAATCCCGCGCGCTCTCCGGCTCACGATATGCCATAGCAACAGCGACTCCCATGCCTACAATACCGGGAACATTTTCTGTTCCCGAACGTTTCCCGTACTCCTGTCCCGACCCGGCAATGACCGGCGCGAGCGGCGTTCCTCGCTTTACATACAGCGCCCCTATTCCTTTCGGACCATATATTTTATGTCCGGACATGGTCAACAGATCCACCCCCAGTTCGGCGCATCGCGGTTTCAGATAATATATTCCCTGCGCTGCATCGGTGTGCAGAAGCGGATACCCCGCTCCCAGCTTTGAATTTTTTCTGAAATTCGAAACAGCATGCGCAATCGGCGCAATCGGCTGGATAACACCGGTTTCACTGTTGGCAAGCCCGACGGACACCAAAAGCGTCTCCGGGCGCAGCATGCGCTCAAGCGCTAAAACATCAACAACACCCTCTCGAGAAACCGGCGCATACGAAACTTCTGCTTCGCCCCGAACTGCAAGACTTCCGGCGACTTCCAGAACCGACTCATGTTCTATGGAAGAAACGATCATATGCGGCAGAACGTCTGTTCTGTTTTTTTGAGAAGCCCGCACCACGCCTTCAAGCGCACAGTTATTTGCTTCCGTCGCCGAAGCGGTAAAAACAACTTCCTGTGCGCCGCACCCCAGAACATCCGCGATTTGCTTTCGCGTGTCGTCCACCGCCCGCTGCGCATCTTGCCCGAATGCATGCACCGACGACGGATTGCCGAACTGTTCCGAAAAGTACGGCGTCATCGCCGCAAGCACGGCGGGATCCATGGGAGTCGTTGCGGCGTAATCGAGATAGATGAGTTTCATTAAAACAGTGAGTAATTCCCCTGTTCCGACTTTGCCGCCGGCACCGCTTCCGGGACAGATTCGCGCACTGCTCCCAACTTCTTCCAGCTCACCGGCGCCGAGAGCGACTCGGCGCGGTATTTTGAAGTATAGAGTATCTTGCCGTTTTGTTTGCCGTATTCAAAAATATCGCGCGTAATGCGCACGTCGTCCAAACAATACTTTTTCAGCGCTTCCATGTTCCCCTCGCGAAAATAGCGGATAGCATCAAGTCCGTGGCCACTTTTCCCCGTACCCAGGGTCGCCTGCGCAATGCTTTCAAGCGACAACCGATGCCCGAGAACATTCGCCACATCCTCCATAATGTCACACGCGGGGATCTTTTTGAGGTCAAGGCTCTTGAGATACGGCTGCAACACGGCATAGTCAAAATGCTTGGTATTGAAACCGATGAGCAGGTCCGTTTCCGACAGCAATTTTTCAAGCTCCGGAATGTCTTTTTCTTCAAATGCCAAAAATGCGGCGCGCGCGTACGAATACACGCCAACCAGCGATACTTTCAGCAAGTGCGGATACTCCCTGCCGCCCACTTCCGAGAATTCGTGCTGGGTTTCTAAATCTAATACAATTTGATCCATATTACTCTTTCACATCAAATTTCTTCTTGATCTCAATGATCTTGTTTTCAACCTGTTTCAGATACTCTTTGCATTCTTTCGCGAGCGCAAGCCCTTCCTCAAACTTTTTCAAACCGTCCTCCAACGGCAAATTCCCCCGCTCAAATTGGTTGGTGATCTCTTCCAGCCGCTTATACGATTGTGCAAAATCAAAACCCTTTTTTGTGCTCATACGACCTCCGCGCTTATTTCGCCGTCTTTAAGCCGCATCTCGATACGGTCTCTCGGCTTTACATCGCGCACGCTTTTAATAATGGTACGGTTTTTACGCACAATGGCATATCCGCGTTCCAAAACCGCCATGGGGCTGAAACTTTTGATAAGCCGCGTAAAACCGTCGGTGTTTGACTGGTGCATTATAATGCGCTCGGAAAAAAACCGCAACCGAAACAGTAGCCGCTGCTCAAGGGTATGGAACCGATGTGAGCGTTCATGCATCATTCCGTCAAGCTCTGCAACACGCGCATCAACTCCCGCAGCCGCGTCCGCCAGCGCAGCGGAAAGCGCGGTGTCCATTGTGCGTGCGCGCGCGGCGATACGCTCGGCCACATCCGCCCGATGCGGCACAATGAGCTCGGCTGCGTTGGACGGCGTGGACGCGCGCACATCAGCGACAAAATCTGCGATGGTTTCGTCCTGCTCATGCCCCACGCCGCACACCACCGGCACGGGCGCGCCAAACACCGCGTATGCCACCTCGCGCGAGTTGAACGCGGCAAGGTCTTCCCACGACCCGCCGCCGCGAATAAGTACCAGCAGATCCAGGGAAAGTTTTTTCTGGTGCTCCGTAAAATATGAAAATGCGTCCACGACACTTTTGACCGCATCGTTTCCCTGCACTTGTGTATGGTGAAAATAAATTTCTATGCCGCCAAACCGCTCGCGCAGCACTTTCACAAAATCGCCGTACGCGGCCGACTCGCGCGACGCGACAAGCCCGATGCGGCGCGGAAATTCCGGCAGGGTGCGCTTGCGTTCTGGCGCAAACAAACCTTCTTTCGCGAGTTCCTGTTTCAAAAGTTCATACGCCCGTTTGAGCGCACCCTCACCCGCCGGTTCCACCCAATCCACCGTCATGCTGAATTTGCCGCTTTTTGCATAGATCCCTGGCCTGCCGTACAGCCGCACCCGCATGCCGTCCTCCAGCGGGATCTTTAACTTGTAGACAGTACTAAAACACTCCAATACTGCCCCTTCATCTTTCAATTTGAAAAAGATCCACTTTCCCTGATTTATTTTGTACTCCGCGATCTCCCCTTCCACCACCGCGTCATAAGCGAAAAGAGCATCGTTGAGATGCTCCACATACTCCGCCACAGAAAATATTTTAAGATTGACCATTACTACTGTGGATTTGCCTCGATCGTCCCCTGTACCGTTTCCGAAAACTTCACCGTTGTAAGAATGTCGCGCCAGTATCGTTCCGCCTTCACTTTACGGCTTTGGACGGTGAATAATTCCAGACGGAAGAACCGGTCCTGAAATTTCAGATTGTCCGCGCGGAAAACAACAGTCTGTGATTTTCCATTTTCCCACACCCGTTCTTTCCCCGTCACGCCACCGATCGTCACTTCTTTTTCAGATGTGAGCGTGCCGTCCACTTTGTAATCGTTCAGCTTCATGTCGGAGGATGCAACAAACACGATGGTATCCTCCGGACTCATCAACTGCACCGAAATAAGGTCACCGGACGCCGGAATATCGTTGGTGATCCAGGCGCTCGGATAAAAAAAGCCAATACTCCCCTTGGCATACTTTGCCTGTTGCGCCACTCCAGGGTGCTGCAGCGCCGACGGAGGAACGCTCGCTTTTCTATTCAGCGCGACAATAGCATACACCCCCGCAACGACCAGCGCCGCAAGGAAAACGATGAGAATAATAAGAAAATGCCGCCGCTCCATATATAAACTATACCATACCCTTCAAAAACTGTCCTGTATAACTTTGCTTCACGCGCACAATATCGCGGGGGGCACCCTCCGCAACCAGTTCTCCGCCTTTGTCGCCGCCCTCGGGGCCAAGATCTATGACCCAGTCGCTTGCGACAATGACGTCAAGATTGTGCTCCACCACCAGCACCGTGTTCCCCTTGTTGACGAGCCGCCGCAACACCACCAGAAGCTTTGCAACATCATCGCAATGCAAACCCGTCGTCGGCTCATCCAGGATGTAGAGCGTCGCGCCGGTTGCGCGACGCGACAACTCGTCGGCAAGCTTGATGCGCTGGGCTTCGCCGCCCGACAGCGTCGTTGCGGGCTGTCCGAGCTTCACATAGGAAAGCCCCACTTCCACGAGCGTCGCCAAGATGCTTTTGAGCTGCGGAATGTCTTTGAAAAACGGGAGTGCTTCACCGATGCTCATGTCAAGCACCTGCGCAATATTCCTTCCCTTAAACTCTACCTCGAGTGCCTCTTTATTGAACCGCGTGCCGTGGCATTCCTCACACTCAACATAAATGTCCGGTAGGAAATGCATCTCTATCTTTTTCTGCCCCTGCCCTTCACATACCTCGCATCGCCCGCCTTTGACGTTGAAACTGAACCGCCCCGGCTTGTAGCCGCGGATCTTGGCCTCCTGCGTCTGCGCGAACAGGTCGCGCACCACCGTAAACGCGCCGGTGTACGTTGCGGGGTTGGAACGCGGCGTGCGCCCGATGGGTGACTGGTCGATATGGATCACTTTGTTGATATGCTCCGTTCCCGTGACCGCCTCGTGCTGTCCCGGCTTTTCTTTTGCCTGATAGAATTTGTGCGCGAGCGAGCGAGCCAGAATATCGTCCATGAGCGTGCTCTTGCCCGAGCCGGACACGCCGGTGATGCATACCATGCGTGAAAGCGGGATGCGCACTGTGATGTTCTTGAGGTTATTTTCCGCCGCCTTTTTTATCTCCAAATATTTCCCATCCCGTTCCTTCTCCACAGCGGTCTTGATGGTGATGCTTTCGCGCGCCGCGTCTTTTTTCCCCGAAAGATACAACCCGGTAACGCTTTTTGAGCGCAGCATCTCGGCGGGCGTACCGGTAAACACAATGGTTCCGCCGTCCTTGCCCGCGCCGGGGCCGATCTCCACCAGCCAGTCCGCCGCACGCATCGTATCCTTATCGTGCTCCACCACGATGACCGTATTCCCGAGGTCGCGCAGGTCTTTGAGCGTCTTAATGAGCCGCGCGCTGTCGCGCGGATGGAGCCCGATGGACGGCTCATCCAAAATATACAACACCCCCACCAGCCGCGAGCCGATCTGGGTCGCCAAACGGATGCGCTGGGCTTCGCCGCCCGACAGCGTTTCGGACTCACGATCGAGCGATAAATAACTCAACCCAACATCTTCCAAAAACTGCAGCCGGTTTGCAATCTCTTTGATGACCTGCGCGGCGATCGCCTGCTCTTTGTTCGTCAATGTTACCGCTGTAAAGAACTTCCGGCACTCGGCAATGGAGAACGCAGAAACTTCGGCAATGTTTTTCCCCGAAAACAGCACCGCCAACATTTCTTTTTTCAGACGCCTCCCCTCACACACGGTACAGCGGTGCACTACCATGTACTTTTCTATTTCTCCGCGTATCCAGTCCGAGTCGGTCTCGCGCCATCGCCGTTCAAGATTATTTGCGACGCCCTCGAATGCTCCTGTGCCGTACAATAGTGCATGCACCGCATCTTTGGGCATATCTTTGATCGGCGTGCGAAGCGAAAACCCGATGTCGCGCGCGGCGTCTTCCACCGCCAACCACCCCCACCCGTAACTTCCCGGCTGTAAGAACGAGATGGCTCCTTCAGCGATGCTTAAGCGTGGGTTGGGAATCAAAAGCTGCGGGTCAACTTTCATTTTCTTCCCCAGACCGGAACAGGCCTCGCACGCGCCATGCGGACTGTTGAAAGAAAAACTGCGGGGTTCTATCTCGGAGATAGAAATATTACATGCGGAACAGGCAAACAGTTCCGAAAATAATATGTCCGGCTCCGCGGGAACCGAAACCACCATAAGTCCTTCCCCGATGCGCAGCGCGGTTTCTACGGAATCGGCAAGCCGCGCGCGGTCCATGCGCGCCTCAATCACGAGGCGGTCAATGACGGCCTCGATACCGTGCTTTTTATTTTTATCCAGCCGCAACCCCGTGGCATCTTCCAATAACAACATTTCCCCGTCCACGCGCACGCGCGCGTATCCCGCGCGGGCAATGTGCGCGAAGATATGCTGATGCTCTCCTTTTTTGTCCCGCACGAGCGGCGCAAGGACATTCACCTCTGCTCCGCTTTTGAGCGCCAGGATCCGGTCAACGATCTGCGTCGCCGTTTGCCGTGCGATGGACTTGCCGCAATTGGGACAGTGCGGGTGCCCGATGCGCGCGAACAGCAAACGAAGATAGTCATAAATTTCCGTGATAGTGCCGACCGTGGAACGTGGATTTGCCGACACGCTCTTTTGGTCTATGGAAATGGCGGGAGAAAGCCCTTCAATATTGTCCACGTCGGGCTTGTCCATGAGCCCCAAGAACTGGCGGGCGTAGGACGAGAGCGATTCCACATACCGCCGCTGGCCTTCGGCATACAGCGTATCGAACGCAAGCGACGATTTGCCGGAGCCGGAAAGCACCGTAATAACGATAAGCTTATTGCGCGGCAACTCAAGTTTGATGTTCTTGAGGTTGTGCACCCGCGCGCCCGTGATAACTATTTTCCCGTGTTGAAAGATATCCCCTTTCGCCATGTTGATTGGCAATTATACACCCCTTTGGAACAAAAGGAAAGCCCTGGGGTAAACGGGGGCTTTCAAACCAGAAAGATCAAAGGAAAAGCTATTTCTCTTCTCCATCCATCCTCGACAGTTTTTGAAATGTATGCTATATTAAAAAAAGCAATCGGTACGATCACCGACTTAAAAAGGAGGGGGGACGATGGGCAAAAGGAAGCGATATACGGTCCGCAACCGATCAACCAGGTATCAACTCAAAGATGATCGATGGCGGCGGTGGCAGGTAAAAGTAACCGCAACAGGAGAGAAAATCGGGCATCCTGTTGAAGCGGTGAGCGCGGCACAAGCGGTATTCAAACGAGCAAAAGAGATAAAAAAAATCTCACCAAGCTCGGTAACAGCCGAGCCTCTTGGTTCTGTTTTCAAACCGGAAAAGGAACCGTATATCCAAACTCAATTTCCCTTTCCACAACAACTAAAAAAAATTAGGGATCAGTCGCATGACTGATCCTTTTTTTTGTATACCACGGAACATCACTCCTACACCTGTTTTCTTTTTCTTCGCGCCACTTTGAGCCGCGCGAGCGCATGTGCCAGTGCCGCTTTCACGTCGGCGACGTCTTCCGTTTCTGTTTTTTGCGCCAAAATCTGCTCGGCGCGCTTGCGCGCTTCCTCTGCAGAAACCACATCCACTTCTTCAGCGCGTTCCGCCGCATCCGCCATAATAATGACGGTACTGCCGGGGCTTACTTCCACAAACCCGCCAGCAACCGCCATCGTCGTTTCCTCCTTTCCTTTCCGGATGGTCATCTCGCCCGCACGCAACACACTCACCAATGGCATGTGGTTTGGCAATATGGTGATTTCCCCGGTGGTCGTGTCCACCGTCAGCGAATCGATTTTATCCTGATATGCCACCTTTTCCGGCGTAACGATCTCAAAATGAATCATGATAAATAAAGTTCTTATAGTAAGAGTATATCCTACAAAAATACACTCGCATATCCCCGGAAAAATATCAATAGTTCAACTGAAAAAGAAAAAGATGTTCGGTTATCAACGTAACCGAACATCTTTGATTTTAACTATGGACCTTACATAACATATTCTTTTACTTCAGTTGTCCGTTGGGGCTGCATTTGGTTTTTTAAATAACGGATAAAACGTTCTGCTTTGCGTCGTGCGTGAGCACCACATGTGAACAAATCAATATGCATGAAACGCTCCTTGGAGAATAGGTGGATAATTATATGCGATTCCCTAAGGATTACAGCAACCGTAATCTCCTTTTCAAAACGATACGATTGCATGCTCACTATATGCAGTGCGCTAAAACGAATACCATCTTTTACAATCTTCCGAACTTTTCGCTCTGAAAAAACAATATCAAAATCATGTAACTCAAAAAAACAAACGGACATAATGAAGCCGAGATATTTCTTCATGACATCCTCCTTTTTTGTAAAGGTCCTGCTCTATTTCACTTCATCAATGCTCCCCTTCATATAAAACGCCTGCTCGGACTTGGCGTCGTGCTCGCCCGCGAGAATTTCTTTGAAACCGCGGATGGTGTCTTTCAAAGACACATATTTCCCGACCTGACCGGTGAAATTTTCTGCGACAAAGAACGGCTGACTGAAAAAGCGCTGAATCTTCCGCGCGCGGGCGACCGTTTTTTTATCCTCTTCCGAAAGTTCTTCCATGCCCAAGATGGCGATGATATCTTGTAAGTCTTTGTACCGCTGCAGCACTTTCTGCACGCCGCGCGCCACTTCGTAGTGTTCGGCGCCAACAAAGCGCGGATCCATGATGGTGGACGTAGAGTCCAGCGGGTCAACGGCCGGGTAAATACCGAGCTCGGTGAGCGCGCGCGTGAGCACCACCGTGGAATCCAGATGCGCGAATGTGGTCGCGGGTGCCGGGTCGGTGAGGTCGTCGGCCGGCACATACACCGCCTGCACCGAGGTGATAGAACCTTTTTTGGTGGAGGTGATGCGCTCCTGCAAAGTACTCATTTCTTCGGCAAGCGTGGACTGGTATCCCACCGCCGACGGAATGCGTCCCAACAGCGCCGACACCTCGCTCCCGGCCTGTGTGAAACGGAAAATATTATCGATGAACAGTAAAACGTCCTTGTTCTCATAATCGCGGAAATATTCCGCCATGGTGAGCGCGGTAAGCCCGACCCGCAGGCGCGCACCGGGCGGCTCGTTCATCTGCCCGAACACCAGCGTGGTTTTGTCCAACACGCCCGATTCTTCCATTTCGCGGTACAGCTCGTTCCCCTCGCGCGTACGCTCGCCCACGCCCGCAAACACGGAAAACCCGCCGTGCTCCTGCGCGATGTTGCGGATAAGCTCCATGACAATAACCGTCTTGCCCACACCCGCCCCGCCAAACAGCCCAACCTTCCCGCCTTTCATGAAGGGGCAGATAAGGTCAATAACCTTGATACCGGTCTCAAAAATTTCTGCCTTGGTCGGGTGGTCGGTGTATGCGGGCGGCATGCGATGAATGGGAAGCGTTGTTTTTGCCGACACCTTCCCCTTGCCGTCGATCGCCTCGCCCGTAACAGAAAACATGCGTCCCAACGCGTCTTTCCCCACCGGCACTGAAATAGGCGCGCCCAGCGCAGAAACTTCATCGCCGCGCTTAAGCCCGTCGGTCGAGGTCATGGCGACCGTGCGCACAACGCCCGACCCTAAATGCTGCTGGGTTTCGAGTACAATATCCTTACTGCCGACTCTTGCCATAAGTGCATCGTAAATTGCCGGCGGTTTTTCTTCAAAATGCACGTCCACCACGGGTCCGATAATTTGTCTGATAGTTCCAATGTTTGCCATATCACTTGTTATACTCAATCACGGGTAAAAAATCAAATGCTAAAGAATATGCGGCCTATCGCCGATCGGCTGGAATTTGAACCTATCCAGCTTCTCGTCCAGTATATCTTCCAGTTCCAGCGCACGCTTGAACTCCTTTTCCAGCTGTCCAAAATTCTGCACGCGGCCGGCGGAAAAAATAAGCATTTCCTGATTCACAAATTCGATGTCGTGAGGGAAATCGTTGTCCAGCAGTTTTGCGAGAACGGCAGGGGTAAACATTTCCAGCGCTTCTATCTCATATTCTCGTGGCGCCGACAGCACAAATTTCTTTTCAAACTCCGCGGGGAGCGAGATGTGTTCTCCCACGCTCACGCCATATGCGTTTTGCGTGCGGTTCAGATACACGTGGGGAAAACGTCCGAGAAATAAAAACGCAAAGACCGTGTAGTAGTAGGTGTGCTTGTTCCTGCCGGAACCGATACTGAACTCGTAGTTGAAAATCCTGAACTTCCTATCCTCCGCGTTCCCTTCGATACAATGAGAAATGCTCCTTCCCTTCCCCTGCCGGAACATAATGCCGGACTCCTGGGAAGGATCACTATGGTGCGTGTAGCGCCAGCCGTTCACATCCGCAAACTGTTTCCAGAACGATGTTCGCGCCTTGTTATAGACACTGACGACATAGAACACCACGATCAGGAACGGGGCGAACACCACGTCGCTCCACCCCACCCACGACCCCAATCCCATCGTCAGTACTAAGGCAAGTGCCGCCAAACCCCAAAACTTCGGGCTAGCGATGATCGCATTCCAAACCTCCCGACGAATATCCGTAATGATCGGCTGCAGCATTTATCCTTCAAGCGCCGCCTTGCCGGCGGAAATTTCCGCAACTTCGCGGGTGATGAATGCCTGACGGTTCTGGTTCATCACGAGCGTCAGGTCGGCAATGAGGTCGGTAATATTGTCCGTCGCATTTTTCATCGCGACCATGCGCGCGCTGTGTTCGGACGCCACATGCTCAAGCATTGCCTGGTAGAGCTGCGTTTCGATGATACGCTTAAGCAGAGCATCAAGCACCTCTTCCGGCGATGGTTCAAACGTATAGAGCGCGGCACCACCTCGCGTGCGCATTGTTTCCGCTTCCGCTTTGAGCATCTCTACACTCACCGGCAAAAGCTGGCGCACGATGGGTTCTTGCGAGAGCGTATCCTTGCAATTGCTGTATACTACCGAAACCCGATCCACCGCGCCGGAAATAAAATCGTTCGTGATCGTCTCGGCAAGCGGCCGCGTGCTCGCGGCACTTGGTTTTGCGGGAACAGAACCGAAATCGGCCTGCAAGGAAAAACCTGCGCGCACGAGCGTTTCCCTTCCTTTTCTTCCCATCGTATATAAAAAAGTGCGCTTCGGCTCCATGCCGGATGATGCGGCCGATGCAAGCGCCGCGTGCGCCAGCTTGGTGTTCAAGCTCCCGCACAGGCCGCGGTCGGACGAAACAACCACATAGCCGACGGTATGGAGCGGCCGTTCTTTCAAAAGCACCGGGGTCGGCTGGCCAACATGTCCCCGTAGGTTTGCGGCGAGCTCCCAGGCAAGCGCCGCAAAGCGCCGGCTCACGCGAGCCGCGTGCTGCGCATGCCTCATTTTCACCGCGGAAATCTTCTCCATCGCTTTTGTGATCTGCTTGGTGTTCTTGATGGATTTTATCCTCCGGCGGAGTACGGTGGTCGATGGCATAGTTATATATTCACGCGCTGATACTCTTCAAGCGCCGCTCGTATGGTGTTCTCCACTTCTGGCGCCAATTCTTTCTTCTCCGCGATCAACTGCAACAATTCTTTCTGTGAGGCAGTCAAATATGAAACCAACCCCTCCTTCCACGCGGCAATTTTTTCCGGAGTGATTTCGTCCATGAACCCGTTCGCGAGCGCCCACAAAAGCACCGCCTGGAACTCGAACCCAAGCGGCTGGTACTGCCCTTGTTTGAGCATTTCGATAGCTCTCTTTCCCTTCTCCAATTGCTTGCGGGTCTCCGCGTCCAAGTCGGAAGAAAACTGTGCGAAGGCGGCAAGCTCGTGGTACTGCGCAAGGTTTAACCGCAATGATCCTGCGACTTT
>ERZ1292623.1892-Hain-H51-01um-R1-1892-length-19488-cov-5_pt1 | contig 19488 bp, 14 predicted proteins | sample MGYA00564398_ERZ1292623 | MGnify/ENA primary metagenome ERZ1292623 (study PRJEB36523, sample SAMEA6512633) | groundwater metagenome | collected 2019-01-07 | study: AquaDiva: Metagenomics assemblies of 32 groundwater samples | reverse complement strand
GGAGAGGGAGGGATTCGAACCCTCGAGGGAGTTTCCTCCCTACCGGTTTAGCAAACCAGCGCACTAGGCCTCTATGCGACCTCTCCTTGGTGTTTCTACAGGATACGGAAAATAGAGGGTCTATGCAACATTTCCTAAAATTCTTACCTCAAAATGCTATACTATAGGCATGATGTACAATAATTTTAATGGGTTCCAGGGTGGGCCGTTTGGGCCAGGAATGATGGGCGGAGGGGTTTTCCCTGTTTTTGGGGCCGGCATCCTTCTCTTAATTCTTTGGAGTTTTATCTGGAAAGGACTCGCCTTGTGGCACAGCGCTCGACAGAATCATCCCTGGTGGTTTGTGGCTCTTCTCATTATCAATACAGCCGGTATTTTGGAAATAATCTATCTTTTCGCTGTCTTGAAACTCAAGCTCTCTGAGCTCCTGCCAGTTTCATACGCTAAGAAAGAACCCGTAGAAAATCAGTAGGTTTTAAAAATGAGGTATCGAACTTTTCGGAAAATTCCGAGAAGAGCTTCTGTTCATCTATGCGTAAGGAAAAAAATATCGTTATTGCCGTTCTTCTTATTCTCGCCGTTGGCGTGGCCGTCTATTCCCTATCAGCAAAACCTGCCGGACCGGAAACGGAGATTCGCAGTCTCGTCACCGAATTTGGAAAAAAGATGCAGTTTGTGACGCTCACTGCTCCAAAAGAAACAGTCATTCAGTCCATTAAAGAAAACTACGGTCCGTATATCTCGGAAGGTTTGCTCGAAGGATTTGTTATGGCGCCAGAACGCGCACCCGGACGACTGACTGCAAGCCCGTGGCCAGACCGCATTGAAATTATCTCGATTGATCCAACTGATGACGGCGCCTATGACGTTCAGGGTGTTGTCGTCGAAGTCACGAGTACTGAAGTCGGAACCGATAAAGCGGCCTCGCAGTATCAAGTGGCCTTGAAGGTTCGGAATCAAAACGGCACGTGGGTTATTACTGGTTTTAGTAAGGCGATCCAGAGCTAAGATTTTCTTTTTTGAAGAAGTCGGGCAGTTTTCAGAATCGCCACAACTGATCCGGCATGAGAAATCTTGCCGTCCATTGCCATTCGTATGACTTCGCGGAATTTTACTTTCATTGTTTTTAAGTGTTCTCCCTCATCGGTATGCTTTTTACCCTTCTTGAGTTTGCGTGCTAGAAAAATGTAGTTGGGAGAATTGACTACAGTGGTAAATGGATCAACGTGGGCAAGAGCTGTCCAGTTGCTTGCTTGGAATCCTGTCTCTTCTTCAAGTTCTCGTTTCGCTGCCGCCAGTGGGGTTTCTCTGTGATCGATTGCTCCACTAATAACTTCCAAACTTTCTCGTCCAACTCCGTATTTAAATTCATTAACCAGATAGACATACTCGCCGTCAAACGGAAGCACCGAAGATCCAGGGACCATCTCAACAACGCCAAATATTCCCCTCTTACCACCAGGTCGAATTACTTTGTCTTCGCGCACCGTAATCCAGGGATTTTTATAGACAACTTTTGACCCCTTGAGCTTGAAAGGATTCTCGTTTTTGCTCCTCATATTCATAATTCTATCACAGCCAAATAAGCTTGTATTTATGTGTATTTTCGGGTATTCTGTGGAAACTATATGACTACTCCTAAGGGAAATACATCACTTTTACCGCGTCCTCCGATCGTTGTGGTCATGGGTCATGTTGACCATGGGAAAACGACCCTGATCGACTACATCCGGAAGACCAATGTGGCCGCTAAAGAAGCTGGCGGTATCACCCAGTCTATCGGTGCCTACGAAATTGAGCATCCTTCGACCACCTCTACAGGCTCGGGACAAGCAAGCTCCTTCGATAAAGCTCAGGACAAGTCAGGACAAGCTCCGAAAAAGATTACCTTCATCGACACGCCTGGCCACGAGGCGTTTACCAAGATGCGTTCGCGCGGCGCCACCACGGCCGACCTGGCGATTCTTGTAGTCGCGGCTGATGAAGGTGTAAAACCACAAACCGCTGAAGCAATTAAGATTCTGGCCGAGACCAAAACTCCGTACGTCGTCGCGATTACAAAAATCGACCGACCTGGCGCTGATCTCGATAAAATTAAAAACGATTTAACCACGCATGGCGTTTTACTCGAAGGCTATGGCGGAAATATTAGTTACCAACCACTCTCGGCCAAAAGCGGCGAGGGCGTAAACGACCTTCTCGACCTTCTTCTCCTCACCGCCGAACTCGAAAACTTTACTTATGATCCCAAGATCCAAACCTCGGGCTACGTTTTGGAAGCCAAGCGCGATAAAAACCGCGGCTTAGAAGTTTCAGTTATTGTAAAAAATGGAATCTTGAAGCGCGGCCAAAAAATCAAAGTTGGCAGTATCGGCGGCAAGGTTAAAATTTTGGAAAACTTCCTGGGAAAAACAGTGAACGAACTCACTCCTTCCTCACCGGCCATGATTATCGGTTTTGACGATCTCCCGGCCATCGGCGAAGAGTTTGCGGCTGGAGATGATGTCGAAGTGCAGGCCTCGGGAAACCAGGCATCGGCCGCTCGTTCCACTAATCTCTCAAACCACTCGCCTTTTGTCACCGAGGAAGAGAAAGGAATTACCTTAATTTTAAAGGCAGAAAATAGCGGTTCACTTGAAGCCTTAACCGCCACGATCCAAGCCCTCACCACTCACAAACCACTCGTTGTCAAAAGCAGTTCGGTTGGTGAAATCTATGATGGCGATGTCCAGCTCGCGGTATCGACCGGCAGTATCATTGTTGCTTTTCATGTGAAAGTGAATTCCGCCGCGAAGCGTTTGGCGGAAACTCACAAAGTGAAAATTTTGGAGTCAGACATTATCTATAAACTTATTGAAGCACTTCAGAAAATGGCCGAAGACACCACTCCTCCGCCCGAAGGCGAACTTGAAGTGCTGGCGATCTTCAACCAGATGGAACCGGAGAAACAAGTTATCGGCGGAAAAGTTATTGAGGGTATTTTCAAAAATAAACGCGCTTTTGAAATTGTTCGCGGCGAAACCGTGATCGGAAAAGGCAGGATTACCAACCTCCAGCAGAACAAAGCTGATGCCGATCAGGTGCCGGCTGGCAAAGAGTGCGGCATGATGGTGAATTCGGAGACGATGGTGAAGACTGGAGATCATCTCGTCGTCAGAACTGCTTAAAAGATAAAATGACATCTCCTGCGTTACGATCTCCGCTCCGCATTCACTGTACGCTTTGGTACAGCTCATGTGCGGTGCCCCGCTTCGCCAAAGCTAAAGCGAGGCGAGTCGATCAAGCCTTGGATATGCCATTTTCTCATTTAAGCCAATCGGTCTAATTACAAATGAACCATCGCACTGAACGCGTCGGGAATCTAATACAACAGGAGTTAGGCAAACTTATTCAGCGGGAGATTGAATTCCCTGGCGCCCTGGTCACGATTACTGATGTCGTGATTGATAAAAAGATGGAAGGGGCAAAAGTGATGGTGAGTGTGTTGCCAAAAAATAAAACCGCCGAAGCTTTGGATCTACTCGATAAATCAGCGGCTCATCTTCAGCATCTTCTCCTCAAAAAAATAAATATAAAACCGATGCCACGCATTAAGTTTGAGATCGATTTTGGCGCAGAAAACGCGGCCGCTATTGAGAAACTTCTAACTGAGGAGGGGTCTTCAGAGTCAGATTCTCATTAGGATTGAAAAACTCTCTTTGGAGGCATAGAATAAGCTATCTAGCGACCTGATCCGATCACCTTTGAGCTTAGGGCCGAGTGGCCAAGTGGTAAGGCGAGAGTCTGCAAAACTCTTATACAGGGGTTCGATTCCCCTCTCGGCCTCAAAAATCGAACGGGAAAGGGGTCGGGAAAACGGTAGTTTGCCCGTGGCGGAAATCCTAAAACCGCAGGGTTTTAGAAAATTACGGGGACCGGAATTTTGTTCGCTTCCCCTCTCGGCCTCAAAATATGATCACAATTCTTCTCTCTAAACTTCCTACCATCGCCCTTCTCCTTATTGGCGCGATCTGCGTCGCGGTTGGCGACTACTTCGCCAAATCCTGGTCAGTCGAACAGCGGGACATCCTTTACTATATCGCCTTCGCCAGCTACGCTCTTTCACCTCTTTTTTACTTACCGACACTTCTCAAAGAAAGCCTTATCGTCACCACGATTATCTGGAGTATTTTGATCATTTTAGTTTCAATTACCCTTGGCGCCATCGTATTCCATGAGACTCTCTCACCCCTTAAATGGTCCGGAGTCATTCTCGGTCTCGTGGCACTTGTTATTTTGAGTTTGGCCGAATAGAAACATCTTTTTTCGAAAGAGGCAGACGCTTAAGATAGGTGTTGCAAGTGCCTCTGCCGTACGGTAAAATCTCTGCATGGCCAAAAGGTCGTGGACTAAAGATCAATTAAAAATAGCGGTCAAAGATTCCCCAAGCTACAGACAAGTGTTGAGTAAGCTCGGCCTGAGAGAAGCTGGTGGAAATTATGTTCAACTTAAAAAGTATATACGAGAACACAATTTAGATACCGTTCACTTTAAAGGAAAAGCTTGGAATAAAGGTCTAACGGGGATAGGACGACCAAGAATTTCCTTGGACTCAATTCTCATTAAGAATAGTTCATTTCAAAGCTTTAAGCTGAAGAAGCGTCTTTTTTCAGCTGATTTAAAAAAGAAAAAGTGCGAAGAATGTGGTTGGGCAAAAATGAGCGAAGATGGTTATCTCCCCTTAGAACTTGACCATATCAATGGAGACAGGCATGATAACAGACTAGAGAACTTGAGAGTTCTCTGCCCTAATTGTCACAGTCTCAAGCCAACACATAGGGGTAAAAATAGGAAAAGAAAATAACGCCCGAGTGGTGAAATGGCATACACGATCGACTTAAGATCGATTGCCGCAAGGCGTGCGAGTTCGACTCTCGCCTCGGGCACTAGAGTTAGTTCTGTTTTTCAAGAACCAGTTTTTCCAGATACGGTCTGAAGATCAACCAGCTTATTCCGGCGGCCACAACAGCAACCAGTAGTCCGCCAATAATATCCATTGGCCAGTGGACGCCTACAAAAACTCGAGCGATGCCAATCGCACAAGCCGCCAGAAAATAACTCCAGCCCCACGTCCGGTTAAAAACAAAAAGAGCGAGAGCGAGTGAGAAAAAAATAGTGGCGTGTCCGGAAGGAAAAGCGGCATCCGGCACTCGACCAACCAGCGGAATGAATTCAAAAACAACAAACGGACGGGCAACAGGAAAAAGAAAACCGATCAAATAACCGATCACTCCTCGCGCGAGAAGCGGCACAAATACTAAAAAGGAAAAAACGGTGACTCGCTTCCGCCACGTCTTATAGGAAAATACGAAAAAGAAAATACCCGTAATTAAAAAGTATGGCAGATACTCGGCAAGAAACACACCGCACGCATCAAAAACCGGTGAGCGTCCGGAGTAGGAAAAAATAAACCCGAAGATCTGTCGGTTCAGATTCATCCCCACACCTAATGAGAAACCGCCGCGTAGCGGCAAAATCTCAGTATAATCTCCGCCTCTTTTACAATCAAAGTCATATTTGTCATTATACAAGCATTTACCTAACTTTTCTCATTAGGTGCGAGGATCCATCCCGTTCATTATACCAGGAATTCAATATGCTTATAACTAAGCAATTAAATTTTGAGTTGAGGCTATTCTCTGCTTTGAACTTTAGGGGCAGGCAAATACGCGGCTTGATTGACTCGCCTCGCTGGAGCTTCGGCGAAGCGGGGCATCGCAGCTAGAAACCGCTTTCGATTTAGAAAAGTCTGGATACGAAGCATGGCTGAGTACCACAAGGAGCTGTACTGCAACGTACAGCGACTGCGGAACGCAAGCCATAATGAAGTAGACGGGCTTTTATCAATCGAAAGCCCTTACTTGCGGACGTAGGGAAGAAGACCAAGAAACCTCGATCGTTTAATTGCCTCGGCAAGAGCTCGCTGATGCTTGGCACAAATGGCGCTATGTTGCGGATCAATAATCTTCGCCTGGCTCGAAACAAACCGCTTCAGAAGCTCGGAGTCTTTGTAATCAATTTCTTTTAAGTTTTGAGAACAGAAGAAACACTGAATCATATGAGTTTTCGCTAATAACGCCAATCCTAGCAAATAATACTTATAGAAAGCAAGAGATTGGAGAGATTCGCGTTATTAAAATTAATTCGCATTATTCGTGATTACTTTAGAAGGGAATATCGTCTGCTTTAATAGTTTCACTCTTTACTTCGTCCTCCAAATCAACAATCGGAATCTCCTCGACCACTGACTCCTGTGAAGCTGGTTGATTGAATGAACTGGTATCTGACTTCGGGCGAAAAGCGTTCGAACCTCCCCCACTCCCCGCTGTTCGCGGACCCAACTGCAACCGATCGCAAACTATTTCTGTGGTCTTTCGCTCCACCCCCTGCTTGTCCTGCCAGGAACGGGTCTCCATTCTGCCTTCAACAAAAGCTAAGGCGCCACGGGTCAAAAACTGACTGGCAATTTCCGCCTGTCTGCCCCAAGCCACGATGTTGTGATACTCCGTTTTTTCCTGACGGGCACCGCTCTTATCTTTCCAAAAACGACTCGTGGCCAGAGAAAATGTTGTAACCGACTGACCGGCCGGCGTAGTTCGAAGCTGGGGATCAGCGGTCAACCTGCCGAGAATGAAAACCTTGTTGAAATTCATGAGAGTAATCGCTAATAATGCGAATTAATTTAAATAACGCGAATCTTTTTATTGGAGTTATTTGCTACAATTTGCATTATTCGTGATTACTTAAGAATTTCCTCGATCTTCTTCTCCAGGTCTTCATTGCTTAAGGGCAAGCTGTGGCCACTGTAGGTCTCTCCCGTAGGAGTGGCTGGCGATATGGATTCTTCCACAACTGGCAAAACTGAAACTGGGGAAACTTGCGGCGTTTTGCCCGGTGTACATTTCACAATCAAAAAACGGATAACTGTTTTTCGAAGCGTCAGCGTGTGGTTGATACTTTCTATCTGGTCGGTCGGAGCCTTGAATTGGATAGAGCTAAAGAGAGCGACAGTCTGTTTTTCTATCTCATAGGCCAGGGCGATTTTCTTCATAGGTCCCTCGAACGTAGTGTTTGCGCCATGCGCCCGGAGAACCTCTTTTAAGGCCGCCAAATCAGCCTCTTCCTTCAGGAGAAAGGCGATTTCGTAGTGTTGTATGTTCTCATCCTGGTCCATATGAACGTGCAGTTAGGGTAATAGAAGGGTAGGTGAAAGTCAATCCCATCTGCGCTGAAATTTATAATATCTAATTATTCTAATTTTCCGCCGGAGGCGGATCCGCCTTTGGTGGACTAATCAAATCCCAATGACTAATGTCAAAATTCGACATTAAATCATTAGACATTGAACTAGGTAATTAGTCATTGGTTATTAGTAATTAGTCGATTATTAGGCCTCTTCTTCAGTGTTCAGAGAGGCCGACGAGGCGACAGCAATCCCCTCCTCAGAAACCGGCCCTTCGGAGACAACAATGCCGGTCGGAATGAGGCGGCCGATAATGACATTTTCTTTAAGCCCACGGAGACTGTCGATCCGGCCCTCAACGGCAGCCTTAACCAAGGCTCGCGGGGTGTCTTGAAAGGAGGCGGCGGAAAGGAAGCTTTCGGTCGAAAGGGCCACGCGGGTAATACCCAAAAGAAGCTGTTCGGCTTGCGCCATGCGCATCCCTTTCTTCTTCAACTCGCGGTTCACTTCGAGGAAGCGAGAACGCTCCACGATTTCTCCCAAGATCAGATCCGGCGCATCGCCAGATTCGGCGATTTTCACACGCGAGAACATCTGACGAATAATGACTTCGATGTGTTTGTTGTGGATCGACGCACCTTCAGCCAAGTAAATCTTGTGTACTTCGCGCGTAATGTAGCGGATAACTTCCTGGGCACCCTTCAAGGTCAGGAGCTCACGGAGATCCAAGTGGCCTTCGGATAACTGATTTCCCTTTTCAACAGTGTCGCCAGCTTTGACGTAGATCATGGCATGCGCCGGCAGTTTGTACTCAACGATCTTATCTTTCTTGACCGTCTTGGTGACCTTGGCCACCTTGCCTGCGCGCAAACCAATTTCTCGGAGCGTCAGGATCTTCAAGTTTCCTTTAATCTCGATGTTTTCAATAACACCGTCGGCCATGGCGAGAATCGCTTTTCCTTTTGGCGCTCGCGCTTCGAACAACTCTTCAATACGCGGCAAACCATGCGTAATATCCAAACCGGCAATACCACCGACGTGGAAGGTACGCATCGTGAGCTGTGTGCCCGGTTCACCGATGGACTGGGCGGCGATCACACCAACGGCCAAACCTTCCTCAACCGGACGGTTGTCGGCCAGATTCAAACCGTAACAGGTGCCACAAATACCGAACAAAGTCTTACAGGTAATCGGCGAACGAACCTTAAGACTGGTCAGTTTTGATTTCTCAATTTCCTGCGCGGCTTCTTTGGTAATAATCTCACCGGCCTTGGTCACCACTTTATTACCAATCTTCACATCATCCAAAGCGGTTCGAGAGAACAAACGATTACCAAAAGAATAGCCGAAGTCCTCGCCGTCCTCGCGGAAGGTATCGATACCTTCTTTACTCTTACAATCAGCTTCACGAATCATCGTGTCCTGCGCCACATCCACTAAGCGACGCGTGAGGTAACCAGCTTGGGCAGTTTTCAAAGCGGTGTCGGTTGTTCCTTTACGGGCACCGTGCGTCGCGATGAAGTACTCCAGCACGCTGAAACCTTCTTTCAAAGATGATTTAATTGGCAACTCGATCGTTTCACCTTTCGGATTGGCGACCAGTCCTTTCATACCCATCATCTGAATCGGCTGGGCCCACGAACCACGAGAACCGGAGTCAACAATACGGTAGATGGAGTTATCGCTCGGCAAACTTTTGGCCACCATCGTCGCAATAATTTTCTTCGTATCTTCCCAAATACTGACCGTGCGGGCGCGACGCTCGCTCTCGGTCAAAAGACCCTGATCAAACTGTTCGCGAACCAAAGCCACTTTTTCTTCAGCGGCAGTGATAGCGCCTGGTTTTTCGCTCGGCGTCACGAGATCGGCAATACTCCAGGTCGTTCCTGATTGAGTCGCCATCTCAAAGCCCAACAGTTTTACCTTATCCAAAACCTCAACGGTGCGCTCAGCGCCACTGGTATCGAACACCTGTTCGATAAAGCGCGACAGTTTTTTCTTGGTTAAGTTTTCAGCAATGACAACGCCAGTTCCCTCGAAGATTTCATTGACGAGCATTCGTCCTAACGTGGTTTCGAGCATGCCCTCTTTTGTGCGGACCAAAATCGGTTCGCGGAGTTTGATGGCATCGTGCTCATAGGCTAAGCTGGCTTCCTTGATACCGGTCATAACTTTCATACTTTCTCCCTTCGGCAACATGCTGGTTAAGTAGTATATGCCAAGCACCATATCTTTTTCCGGCATGGCCACGAGATCGGCGGTCGCCGGCTTCAGTAAGTTATGACTGGCGTCCATAAGACGGGCGGCTTCTTCCTGGGCTTTATCGAAGAGCGGCACGTGGACAGCCATCTGATCACCGTCGAAGTCGGCGTTAAAAGCCGAACAAACAAGCGGCGGAATTTGGATCGCCGAACCTTCAATCAAGAACGGTCGGAAGGCCTGGACAGAAAGACGGTGCAACGTCGGCGCGCGGTTTAAAAGCACGCGGCGATTTTTAATCACCTCTTCTAAGATGGCCCAGACTTCGTCCGGTCCCTGTTCAATTAAACGGTTGGCATTTCGAATGTTGTGCGCCAAACCTTTAGCGATCACGCCGCTAATCACGAACGGTCGGAAGAGCTCCAAAGCCATTTTCTTCGGCAAACCACACTGGTTAATCGCAAGCTTTGGACCGACAACGATAACAGAGCGGCCGGAGTAGTCAACGCGCTTACCAAGCAGGTTTTGACGGAATCGTCCTTGCTTACCTTTTAACATATCGGCCAAGGAACGAAGCGGCCGGCGCTGAGCGGAGAGCTGTTGTGAACCGAAGCGGATCGAGTTATCGATCAGAGCGTCAACGGCTTCCTGGAGCATGCGCTTCTCGTTTCGAACAATTACTTCCGGCGCTTTGATTTCAAGGAGTTTCTTCAAACGGTTATTGCGATTGATAACGCGACGATATAAATCATTCAAATCAGAGGTCGCATATCGTCCGCCATCCAAAGCCACCATCGGGCGAAGATCTGGAGGAAGAACGGGAAGTGTGGTCATGATCATCCACTCCGGACGCATGTTGTGCTTGATCATGGACTTCAACATTTTCAAGCGGCGGAGCAGTTTCACTTCGAGAAGCGGACTCTTGGCTTTCTCCAAGGCCTTCTCCACAACCTGAACTTGCTTTCGAAGATCCATCTTCTCAAAGATATTGCGAATAGCTTCGGCGCCACTTCCCGCCTTGAAGACATCGCCAAATCGACGAGCCAAGTGAAAGTACTCGGTTTCAGTTAAGATCGAACCAACCCGGAGATCGGCGAGGAGATCCTCCATCCGCTCGGCGGCATCCTCGAGCTGACCTTTTGTTTCTTTATCTTTTTTGCCTAAGAGACCAACACGACTCTTCAATTCACGACCGAGGTCGACCAAAGCACGCGTGCGATTCTCTTCGGAAATTTCAGTAATAATGTAGTCAACGTAGTAGACCACGCGATCAAGCCGGCTTGAGGAAACATCCAAAAGCAAACTCATGCGCGATGGCACCGTTTTCAAAAACCAAATATGGCTGACCGGCGCGGCTAAGGCAATGTGACCCAAGCGGTCGCGGCGAACAATCGCGCGCGTCACCTCGACGCCACACTTATCACACACCACTCCCTTGTACCGCAGACGGCGATATTTTCCGCAGTAACATTCGTAATCCTTGGTTGGACCGAAGATACGTTCGGAGAAGAGTCCGTCCTTTTCTGGACGCTGGGTGCGATAGTTAATGGTTTCCGGTTTCAAGACTTCACCGTGCGACCAGCGCATGATGTCATCGGGCGAGGCAATACCAATCTGGAGCGCCTTCAAGCGATCAACCACCACTGCCTGGGTTTCATCCATAACGGAGTTGATATTGAAACCAAGCGCCTTCAACTCATTCACGAGCACATTGAAAGAGGCTGGCACGTTTGAAACATTCAACTGCTCGCCACGAATAATCGCTTCGTAGGCAGCCGAACGTCCCAAAACATCATCAGACTTGATCGTGAGCATCTCGTGCAACACATGGCGCGCGCCATACCCTTCCAAAGCCCAGACTTCCATTTCTCCAAAACGCTGTCCGCCGAACTGCGCCTTACCACCAAGCGGCTGCTGGGTGATCAAGGAGTACGGACCAATCGAACGCATGTGAATCTTGTCCTCCACCAGGTGGTTCAGTTTCAACATGTAGATCTGACCGACGGTTACCGTGTGATCGAAAGCTTTTCCAGTGCGTCCATCGTAGAGCGTCGTCTTTCCATCTTCCGGAAGACCGGCGCGCTTCAATTCAGCCCAAAGAGTTTCTTCGGTCAGACGTTCCAAGGCTGGCGCCACAGCGCGATAACCAAGAGTACCCGCCGCCCAACCTAAGTGCGTTTCCAAGATCTGCCCAAGGTTCATACGCGAGGCCACACCGAGCGGATTCAGAATAATATCAACAGGCGTTCCATCGGCTAAGTACGGCATGTCTTCAACCGGACGAACCTGCGAGATAACACCCTTGTTTCCGTGACGGCCATCCAACTTGTCACCGGACTGCACTTTCATCAATGTGGCGATCTCAACTTGCACGCGGCGAATAATTCCCGGTTCGAGTTTATCACCCTGATCGCGCGAGAACACTTTGATGCCAACAACCCGTCCACGCTTACCGTGCGGCAAGGTCAAAGATGTATCTTTCACATCACTCACCTTCTCACCGAAGATGGCGCGAAGCAGTCGTTCTTCGGAAGTCAGTTCAGCCTCACCCTTCGGAGAAATTTTTCCAACCAAAATGTCGCCGGCTTTTACTTCGGCGCCAATGCGGATAATTCCCTCTTCGTCTAAGTTGCGGAGTTTTTCTTCAGAAGCATTCGGAATGTCGGGGGTCGTAATTTCCGGACCAAGTTTGGTATCACGGACATCGCAGTAGAAATCTTCTATATGGATAGAAGTGAAGCGATCATCGCGAACCACGCGCTCGGACAGGATGATAGCGTCTTCAAAGTTCGCTCCTTCCCAGGAAACGAAGGAGACAAGCAGGTTCTGACCCAAAGCCAAAAGTCCCTGATCGGTTGATGGGCCGTCAATCAAAATCTGGCCTTTCTTCACTTTACCACTCGAAACCAAGAGGCGCTGGGAAAGACTGGTGAACTGGTTTGAACGTTCAAATTTCTGAAGTCGGTATTCTTTGTAGCCTAAGGTTTCATACTTCACCTTCAGATGTTGGGCATCGGCTTCGATAATTTCGCCATCCTCTTCGGCCTTAATCACATAGCCAGAATCCTCGGCTACCTTTCCTTCCATGCCGGTGCCGACATACGGCGCCTGCGGCTTGATCGAAGGCACAGCCTGACGTTGCATGTTTGAACCCATGAGCGCGCGATTGGCGTCATCGTGTTGCAAGAACGGAATTAAGGATGTCGCCACGCTGATAAACTGGTGCGGCGCAACATCAATAAAATCTACCTCATTCGCAGGAGTTACTCCCGGCTCACCCTTGATACGGGCTTCCGTAAGCGGAATAGTAATATTCCCTTCGGCATCACGCGGCGTGCCACCATGAGCAATTTTATATTTTTCTTCTTCAAGCCCATTCATCCAGTGAACTTCCTTGGTTACCTTGCCGTTTTTCACTTTTAAGTACGGTGTTTCCAAGAAACCAAGATCGTTGACGCGGGCAAAACTGGCGAGATAATTAATAAGACCGATCGTTGAACCTTCCGGTGTCTGAATCGGACAGATGCGGCCGTAGTGGGAACGGTGGACGTCGCGCACTTCAAAGCCGGCGCGCTCGCGCGTTAAACCGCCAGGGCCAAGCGCGGACAAACGTCGCTTGTGTTCAACTTCAGCTAAAGGATTAACCTGGTCCATGAACTGGGACAACTGCGACGAAGAGAAAAACTCCTTGACGGCGGCGCCAAGTGGACGGAAGTTCACAAGCTGGTTTGGCAAAAGATTCGTTCGTTCCAAGGTGGACATGCGATCCTGGACGATACGACGAAGTCGGGCAAGACCAATACGCAAACGCGACTCCAAAAGTTCACCGGCAGTGCGGAGACGGCGGTTACCCAAGTGATCGATATCATCCTCCACGGCATGTGGATCGTTGTTCAAGCGGATAATTTCACGCACAATGGCGGAAATATCATCCTGATCAAGCAATCGCTCTTCTTTTTTCCGATTAAAATCGAGACGCTGATTGAGTTTAAAGCGACCGACCGCGGAAAGATCATAGCGATCAAAACGCTTGAACATACTGTCCACCAAGTTTTTGGCGGTTTCAATCGTGGCCGGATCGCCAGGGCGTAAACGATGGTAGATTTCCAAATATGACTCCGCCAAATTCTTGGCGCCGTCTTTCTTGAGCGTGGCTTCGAGGTACTTAATCGTGCCGGTATCAACATCAGCAAACATCGATGGGGAAATCTCTTCGGTGTTACCGAAGATACGGAGAAGATCGGTCACCGCAGATTTGCGATGGCGATCAATTTTTACACCAACGACACCGTCAACATCAGTTTCGAACTCAAGCCAGGCACCGCGATTCGGAATCACTTTCGCGCCGAATAAGTTTCGGCCGTGCCAGGGGGTGGCCACGAAATACACACCGGCCGAACGAATTAACTGGGAAATAACCACGCGCTCAACGCCGTTAATAATGAAAGTTCCCCGACGGGTCATGATCGGGAAATCGCCGAGATACACTTCCTGAGTGGTGTGTTGTCCGGTTTTATTATTTTCAAGACGCAATTTTACCCGAAGCGAGGCTTCGTACGTGGCTTCTTTGAGGCGGGAAGTTACATCGTCATACTTCGGTTCGTCGAAGTGATAGTCTTCAAAATAGAGCTCTAATTCTTTTCCGGTGTGATCACGGATGGGAGAAATTTCAGCCAAAAGTTCTTTTAGTCCTTTCTTCAAAAAGTTTTCATACGATTTGATCTGAACATCGTTCAGATGCGGCTGGTGAACTCCCGGCTTCAGCTGACCAAAATTTTTTACTTCGGAAACTTTAAGTGACATTTAGTTTTTATGCGAGAAAAATAGTCCCCGCCCTACGCTTAGGCAGGTATAAAAATGACCTTTAGGTTATTAAATTTAGTTACAGGCCCATAGATGAAATCCCTCCCCTGGAAAAAGAAAAACAGCCTCCCCACAGGCTTTTTCTTTAATGTAGGAAGATTCTAACTGAAAGCCTCCGTTAAGTCAATAGCCGCCGACAGTTTAGTGCCGCACGGGGACTTTTCATCAGAAAGTGATGAGATACAAGGCTTGGCCGAGTACCATAATGAGCTGTGCTTTGCTGCACAGTGAATGCGGAACGGAGGCCGTAACGCAGTAGCTCACGCTTTATGATGGAAAGAGCTATCGAAGATAGCGGGCGATGTTCTTATTCTGCTCCTCAAGCGTAGCCGCAAATATGGTTTTTCTGGTTTTAGGATCGGTAATATAAAACCAGTATGCTGAAGGCTCCGTATCGAGAGCCGCCTCAACTGCCCACCGGCTGGGACTTGTGATCGGTCCCGGCGGCAGGCCGGCATACCGATAGGTGTTGTAGGCCGAGTCAATCGCTTTATCTTCCTTCCTCACTTCGGTACACGGCGCGAACGGAAGATCGTGATCGCTCGCTTCCCGTAACTTGGCGTAGCAAAGAGTGGCATCGACTTGAAGCGGCATCTTGGCTTTCAGGCGTTTCTCAAATACTCCTGCCACAATCCGTCCCTCTCGCAGAGCTGGCACCTCTTTTTCAATTAAGGAAGCCAAGATCAGAATGCGTCGCGCCTCCTTCTCGTCTTTGGGAAGCAGGTCCTGAATTTTCTGATTAAAATTTTCTTGGAATTTTGCTAACACCTCGGTCGTCGTCGCCTGAAGAAAAAAGCGGTAGGTGTCCGGAAAAAGATACCCTTCGTTCGTTTCAGGAGACAGAAGAAGCGCGCCCTTCGGGAGAATACCTGCTTCGGAAAGAAGATGATCGATTTCATAGATCGAACTGCCTTCGGGGATCGCGAGCACCACCTCTCGCTCCGAACCGGTTACCAAAATATTCAATATCTCGATTGCAGAAGCATTTTTATGCAACTCATATCGTCCGGGTTTCAAAGCCCGAATCTGATTTTTCAAAATGGCCACCCCGGCCGTTGCAAACTGGGAACGGACCAGTCCAGCCGTCTTCAGATCAAAAACAATGGAGAGAAAGCTGTCGCCAGGCTTCACCTCAAAAACCACCGGCGAGGCTTCACTGCTCGCCGGCCGAAGCGCCATCAAGAATAAACCGACGAGAAAAATCGCGGTCGAGATTATTATTTTTTTATGAGCGAAGAGAGATGCCATGAATAATGCCGAGCAGTAATAAAAGCGTCACCAAACTCGATCCACCGTAACTCAAAAGCGGAAACGGCACGCCAATAACCGGCGAGATCCCCAAAACCGATCCGATATTTAAGAAAAACTGAATGAGCAGCATCACGACTGTGCCGAGACAAATAAATCGTTCCACGTTCTGATCAGCATTCTGGCCAATCTTCAATATCTCTAACATAAACCAGAGAAAACAACCGATCACGAGCGTGCCAATAATCCAACCCCATTCCTCGACCAAAGCGGCAAAGATAAAATCAGTCTGCGCTTCCGGCAAAAATCCAGCCTGCACCTGCGATCCCTGGCCATATCCCTTCCCCCACCAACCCGCCGAACCAATCGCGATCTTTGACTGGATAACATTGTAGTTAAATGTGAGCGCGTGTTGCTCCGGATAAAAAACGTTCATAATGCGCTCTTTTTGATACCCGCGCAAAATAAACTGCCACATGAAAAAGAGGCCGATAACCAAAAGCACAATCATAACCGCCAACCGCTTCCAGGGCAGTCCGCTTAACAATAAAAATCCAAACCAGGTGGCGCCTAAAATTAATGCGGAACCTAAATCAGGTTGTAATGCCACCACCCCAATCGGCAAAATGACGAGGAGAAATGAAATGACTATTGTTGACCAGATACCAATCTCGACATGACGACGGCTAAAGTAGTAGGCGAAAAGAAGAATGAGGCTGATTTTCATGAGCTCCACTGGCTGGAAATTAAAAACACCAAATCGAATCCAACTCTGGGTCTCACGCACCGTCGGGCTCAACAAAGAAACAAGGAGGAGGACAAAAACAAATCCGTAGAAACCCCAGAGCAGTCGCGGTGAGGCCGTCACAATCCGCGGATCGAGAAATACAAAAAATAACATCGCCCCTAAACCGAGCACGATCCACAAAAGCTGAAAGAAAAAAAGACTGGGAGCGATACTCTTTAACACGATAAGACTCATGAGGAGCAACACTCCCCCGGGAATAAAAAGACGGTAGGACACGAGATTAGAGCTTGTTCAAGAATATTCTTTCGTCACAAATCGCTGAGAGGTTCGAGCGAATGGCGTATTCTCCTGCCGAAATATAGCCAAAGCTATGGTGAGGAGGGAAATATGCCATGGAGCCGAAGATATCAGCGTATTTGTAGAATACGATATTTTTGAACATGCTCAGTCAGTTGAGATAAATACCTGCGTCATTTGCGGCGAGAGGCTGGGAACCATCGGATGGACAATCGTAAAAGGACGAGTTTCTCCCGAACGGAAATCGTTCAATTCGGTTCGCGCCGCGCCTACCGGAGCCTGGAACTGGTTCAAAAAAACAGAGATCACGGTTACTCGCGGCACATCGAGAATATCGCTATTCACCACATTTCCCAAAACGCGCACGAAACTTTTATTCGTGGTATCGATCTCATGATCACGAAGAACAACCTGTGGTTGCGGGAGCAGTTCCGCTGGCCGCCAGTCGGCTTTTTCTAATTTAAAGTCGGCTCGCTTTACTCGATCACTGCCGCCGGGAAGATCGAGAGCGGGCACGATCACATAGCGCACCTGACTTGGATATAAAACTGCAGTTTCTGAAACACGTTCGATCTTTTGGTCTTTCTCATCAAAAATGGTGATCGAGTACGAAACAATGGCTCCATGAGAAACGTTGGGATTCTTAAGACGGGCAAGCAAGGTGACTTTATCTTTGGTCGGCGAAAAAACAGAAACATCATCAACTAAACTAATCTCTTCGAGATTGGCCGGCAAACAAATCTGCGCGCACGATCCCCCGCAATCAACGCCTTCCTCATTTTGGTTTTGTTTTTTATCAAAACAGGTCGGCGCCGGTTTTACCACCAAGAAATAAAACCAAACGATCAAACCCAAAACGAGTGCGCTATAGATACTGCCGAATACAATTTGTTTTGTCGTTCGATAATCCATCCCATTAGAAGCCCGTCTGCGTGCGTACACGCACAGACAGGCAGATCGCGATCAACGCGTCCACGCAATAATTAATATGTTTAGAGTTCGACATTTCATTAAAAGGCCCGAGGAAACTCGTTAAGCGATCGCGGCTTCTAACGGGATCCGTGCATTAGAGAAAAATCCGATTCCCAGAAGCAATACTATAGATCAGTATTCCTACAATAGTAATAGCGCATAATACATACAGTATTAAGAAAGACTTCTTTCTACTCCCCCAGGATTTGAACTTATCTACCCGAAGAATATAAGAAATTAAAGCTAATACTAGAGCTGAAGATAAAAGCACCAGTCCCCATATCATATATGCATCCATCCCTACACCTAATAAGAAATTACCGCGAAGCGGCAAAGTCTCGATTTAATTTTCGCCTCTTTTATCATCATAGTTTGATACACCATAGGACGTATTCACCCTACCTTCTTATCAGGTGCGGGGATCCATCCCTCTTATAATAGCTGATTTATGGTGAGTCTGTCGAACTACATACACTTGTAAAACCTAAGAAATACTGATAAAAACATTACAGAAAGGAGAATGACCCATGGGAATGAAAGTTGCTATCGTTACCTTCAGAGTTCCAACTCGAGATGCACGGGGTCGTAAACGTTGGGAAAACAAAACCGTCACATGCGGACCATTCAGAAAACCTGGCAAAGCAGTCGAGTGGGCAGAACGGTTGATCCGACGCGCTACACGACGAGGGATACGCCGGGCTCACTTTGGATACACGACACGAGAAATCCCTTCGCCCCGCCAGAGTTTGAATGAAGTTCTCGATCTGGAAGTACAGTGGCCTCATGGAGGAGGATGCTTGAGAGGTGGCAAGTACCGGTGTAATCACGATATCCGTAAGTAGTACCCGAAAGTCTCTTGCGGCTATAACTTAAAACTTATAGCCGTTTTTTAATATTGAAAAAACCGCCTCGCGGCGGTTCTCTTTATTTTAGGGTTGCTTATATGCTCGCCTCGCTGACTACGGCGAAGCGGGCCGGCATATCCTACTTTCCCGAGCCTCGAAAGGCCAAGTATCATCCTTCGACTTTGCTCAGAACAAGTCGGATTAGAACGCTTTTCCGCCAGAGGCGGATCCGCCTTCGGCGGACACTTCCCTGCCTGCCGGCAGGCAGGTCTATCCCCGAACAAATTTTCTTCACTGATATCCTGGCAAACTCTACTTTCCCGACCGGCGAACCAGCAAGTATCATCGAGACTTAGCTCTTTCACTTCTCAGTTCGGAATGGGATGAGGTGGAGCAAACTAAGTTGAATCACCAGGAAACCACTAAAGAAAATTTGAACGGGCGCGTCGGAATGTTCCCGTTTTGTACGAATCTCTGATTCGTCTACAAAACGCAATCCCGCAATTCCTTAAAAACTATTGGTAGCGGGGTTCCCGATTTCTACAAATCTTTGACTTGTCTAGAAATCGCAATCCCACTCTGCGGGAGGAAGACCTGCCGAAGGCAGGCAAGGGTGGGACACGTTCCAATGAAACACCGACCCGCTGCGCCATAGCTTAGCGAGGCGAGCGCTAAAAGTCACAAACGATTTCGATTGTTAGAAAAAAATTAAGTAAGAATTTGAATAAGTCAGCATTGGGATGGTTGGACGACCTCCCTGGACAAATAGCGCGGTTTCGTAAAGCTTCGCAATCGCGATAATTTCAAGACGCGATGACGAAGGTGTAGTTCATTCTACATTGAGGAGTCGCAACACAGAAATTATCCGATTGCGAAACTCCTCTGGTCAATGCATTTTGAGTAGCTTCTTTGTTCCTCGTCGCGGAGGTAGCGCAAGCTACGATCCGCTCCTCGGGCCGCGAATCTACAACAAAATCCATTGATTACGAAGTCGTGATATTTGTCCAGGGAGGTCAGAGTTATTAGTATTCCTTGGCTAAAGTCATTGCTGACCGTACACCTAGAACCTATCAACCTAGTAGTCTCCTAGGAAA
>ERZ1292623.1891-Hain-H51-01um-R1-1891-length-19493-cov-5_pt1 | contig 19493 bp, 23 predicted proteins | sample MGYA00564398_ERZ1292623 | MGnify/ENA primary metagenome ERZ1292623 (study PRJEB36523, sample SAMEA6512633) | groundwater metagenome | collected 2019-01-07 | study: AquaDiva: Metagenomics assemblies of 32 groundwater samples | reverse complement strand
GACAAAAGGCTCTCCCTTTGTAATGGTTTAGTTTAATTCCAAACCACCAAATGAATAGGCTGATCTTAGGCAGCCTGCCTATAACCGTTGTCGGTTCTTTAATAAACCAGTTGAATCAACAGCTATGCTCTATTAGGATGCCCATTTCAGGAATGAGTGCAGTCTAAACCCGTGGGCTTAAAGACTGCTTTAGAGAAATGAGCTTACTGACATCATCTTGTTAGATAATGTTAGTAATGCAATGAAACGATACGAGGGGATATTTCAGTTTTGAAAACCGAAGCCTATAGGAGGAATCTCCCCCAATTCCGAAGAAGCAAACAAAACTGAAAAACCCTCGCGCCCCCAGCAGGTTGTCCATTGGGGGCGCTTGGGATTGGTTCACGGGGTGCCGGATTGCGGCCCTGCGTTTGCTGCGCTGATATCCGCGTAGCGCCTGATGGCATCTTTACGAATCGCAGCTTTCAGGTTCGACCGGCTCACGACGGTATTCCCGTCCGGGCCGATCGATTCGTACTGCGCGTTGAGCCAAGACTGCGTGAGCTTGACAAGCTCGGCAATTTGGGCCGGAGACGCAGGCTTCGGATTCCGCTGGAAGAATCCAGACAGATCCGCCGCAATCTCGATTCCTGCACGTGTCCAGGGATGCCTGGCATCACGGAGGATCTTTCCATTGGGCAATTCCATTGTTGGTGCTCCATATGGCGTTATGAGCCGCCCGCGAGAACCTACGCGGTTCTCTTCAACGGGCGGATCGGGACGAGTGTACGGGCGTCCTACGCTTTGCAGCGTGGCTTGATGGACGATGCGCAGATTTCGCAAGGTCCGCCGAGCAGTTTCTGGTAGTACGTGCGCGCGTTTTCGGGGATAGCCCGTGTGAGCATTTCCCGAACCTTCAGCAGCGGCACGACGCGCCGAGGTGGCGCATTGTGGAGTTTTCGCTCCACGCGCAGTAGCGCTCCTACCAGACGATTGAGGGCGAATTGCGGCTTCATGTTGCCTTTCCTGCCGGATCGCTTGCTTCAGCCTGCGTGCCGCCCCCCGGAGTCCCTACCGGCTTGCGCCGGGTTGCTTCGCGGTTTCCCGCTTGGGTTGCTTTCGAGGTTGACGGCGCGGTATCTGTCGCGCACGTTCCGGACTTTCAAGTTTTCAAGGAATCGAACCGAACAGGGGATCTATAGCACCCCCCGTGCCAAGCGTGAAACTGAAAATCCCGAACTACCTATTGTGGTTTTCTCGGCACACCGTTTGCCTGCTACCATACCTTGTGGGGTGCCGACTTTTCCGTTTTCCCAAGTGTCCACAAAAACGGACAGAGAGGTCTACTTTTTAGGACACTCCCTACCTATTGTGGTAGGCAAAGCGCGTGCCAAAAACCCCCACAACCCCTTGTGGCCTCCTTGTGGCATATCTGCGGCTGACCCACAAGGTATGGTGTGAGGATCTTAGAGGATTTTCGGTTATTCTACAAAAGTGGACATTCGGAAAATCCCGAAGCCCCCCTACTGGTAGCGTATGGGTGCTACCCAGGCCCACTACCCATAGCGTACCCCTAAACCGCAAGACGAGAAATAACCTCAAAATCCCCATACCCCCCCTGTGGTTTCTTCGCCTTTTGCGGCTTAGCCCGAAAATACCACATTGGCACGGCGTTTGATTTAGGTTTTTTCCGCAGAAACCTCAAAAACCGAAACCTGACCCTTCGGTTTTTTCGACTCACAACCGAAAATTCCGAGGGGGGCAGGGGGGGATTTTGAGGTTTTTTCGGAATCGCGGGTTGCTGAAATTTTTGCGGTACTTTTCTTAATTCCCCTCAGCCCCCTATAGGTTCTTTACTAAACCCCCTACAGGAGGATATATCCTTTTAGAGCAGCGCTTACATATGCCGTGCAGACTATCCCACTCACCCTCTTTAAACCCCACCTTATCACACTCCATACACCATGTCTGACTTAACGGATTAGCCATTTTGAAACCTTCTCCTGACCTACCCCTCTAATAACCTCGTAGGAGCCCTACGGAGCCATATGAGCCGACCTGGGGGGTGTTTAGACCACCTACAGCGCTAACGCATCAAAACGGCCTATAAGGCTCCGTAGGGCTCCTACGAGCCCTTTGGGCTCTGGCCTCCGGTACAGGCAAACGGCTAATATGGGGCAGAGGCCTCTAAGGTTTGAGAGCCAAGACGCTTGGCCTTTCGCCTGCTGCCATTGCCAATCATGAGACTATAGATCATATCCATTACAGAGCCACCCCCACCGGGGTAGCCAGTTGGGATCTGTAGGCCCCAGAGTGAGCTAAACATTGTCATCCTCCTTTAAGGATTCATCCCCCTTCGAGGATAGTTGTTTTAAGATACTTCTAATTGATTGAATATCTGTTATAGAGCCCCCTAAACTACCATCTATAGTAGTTAGAAGCACCCTATTCCCCTTTAGGTACACTCTATGGGGCTTAGATAGAGGCTCTGGGCAGCACTCAGCTAATATCTCTAAGCCCACCTTTAGGGCATCCTGAGAGTAGTTCCTGTAGGGGATATGGTATTGGGCGCAGCTACAGTTACAGTCTATTAGTAGTTCTGCTCTCGGTTCGTCTAAACGTAGCCTCACTCAAGGCGATCTAAGGTATGGGCGCTGGGGAGGCAATAGTAATTTCTTCTGGTTGGCAGTCCCCTTAGCAGCCACTCCTGCTATCACCTTTGCTAACTGATCTATAGCTCGCATGGTGGAACCCGCTAAGCTGCCTAAGACCTTCTCTATCTGATCTGTTCTAGCGCTAAGCTCTTCCAGAGTATAAATCTTCTGGGGTTCCTCTGGGGTTACCTTTAGGGGTTCCTCTGGGGTTGCTTCCATTGTATTACTTCTCCTGAGTAAAGCCGGTCAAGCCGAACTTTTCTGCACTGTTACCGGACTGCACAATATTGCTTAGTATATAGTTTATCTTGGATAGGACTTCTACCATAGTGTTACTGCGCTCTATCTGAGCGTTGCTCATACTGGTAAGATCTCGCAGTCTGCTCCAGAAGGAGCATACTATGAAGGTTGCTCCTGAGCAGACTATACCAAGTAAGATTAGTAATATGGCTATCATCATTGGTAGTTACGTTAGTTATGTGTTATATGAGAGGCCGCAGTAAGATTGTAGACACAAGCTGAGTACGGGCTCTCTACTATGGCCTGCACAGTCAGGTTTACTACCACACCAGGAACGACTATTGTTAAATAAGTCCTGGCCCCCGTCAAGATATCAGTATAGCCCTCGGCAAGGACACCCCAGGTATTCCAATATTGCAGATCTACTGATCCCTGACAGATGATTAGAGCGCCAGGGAAGGCATGGTCTGCTGCCCAGAATACAATAAAGTGCTTACCCCCGTTAGGTTGGGGGAGGCTCCTGACTGTCATGACTCCGAACACATAAGCGTTCTGCCAGTTGCACTCAAATGGCGGGCCTACGTAGGGAGAGAGCCCTGGTTGAACCTCTAAGGAGGCGTCTGGTGCGTTGTATTGCTGTCCTGCGCTAATAGTCGTTAAGAGGAATAAGAAGAGGAATAAGAAGGTTTTAGATAAGCGCATATGACACCCTTATGACATGGGCCTGGGCAGCAAGCGCACCAGGAGACGTACCATTATTCAGAATAGACAATTTTAAACGCTTCCCAGCAGCATAGGTAGCCAGCGGGGATGCCAAAGAACCATTAGCTTCTGGATTAATACGGGTAGAGGCAGCAGCCGTAGCTGATGCCAAATCAGCATACGTTCCGGCATCTACATCCTTTATCCCACCCTTTACGGTATAGGTTCCTGCGGTAGCTCCGGTTTTTGCAGAGACATACACGCCAAGGACATAGCAGGTTTTACCTGTAGGTACCTTAAACTGAGCATCATCACCACCTGTACCCTCAGAGCCATCTGTTCTTGTTCCTGCCGCTAAGGCGGTGTTCTGGGTCCATGTACTGGTGATATAGATAGGTGGGTCTACATCTTCTGGATCGCCGCTACCTGCGGTGTAACGCGCCTTAAACTTACCAAACGCCATATTAGCTAACTTGGCGTTGCTGATAGCATCATCAGCTATACCCGCAGTAGCAACCTGCCCAAAGCCCAAGACTGATCCAGACTCCCTTAAGACCTGACCGGAAGCGGCACTGGCAGAGATATCTGCGGGGTCGCCTGGGGAGTTAGCTGAGCGCCCTATGACGGAGAGAGCACCTGAATTTCTTATCTTAGTGTTGTCTACAGCATCAGCAGCTATCTTGACGGTATCTATACCAGAGGCTGGTATATAAAGCCCGTCTAAAGTAGAAAGATCTAAGCCAGTACCAACCGCATTATCCGTAGGATCACCAGCACCACCGCCGAAGACACGACCCTTGACAGTGCCTGCTGCCATGTCAGCTATCTTGGCATTCGTAGCAGCGTTATTAGCTATCGTAGTTGCATTACTATTAGCTGGTGCGGTAACGTCTCCTGTAAGCGCTGCTCTCTGTATAGAGGCTGCTCCAGAGAACTCTAAGCTAACACCTAAACTAATCTCTTCAGGATCTCCGACACCAGCGGTATCACGACCTAAGAGCCGATCAGTGTTCATGTTAGCCATCTTAGCTAACGATACAGCATCATTAGATATTGTGAGAGCAGTACCACCGGATGCCTTAGTAACATCACCTGTAAAGGCAGCAACCTCTATCTGATCGCCAACCAAAGTAAGATCGGAAGCATTAGGCCAGACACCTAACTTGGTGCCATTCATCCGCAGCCCATCGCCTATGGTGATCTCTTCTGGATCACCCCCTCCGGCTGCGCTGCCCCTGCCGAGCAGACGGGAGGCTGCGGTAAAGTCCCTTATCTTGGCATAGGTGACAGCATCATTCGCTATCTTGATAGAGGTAACTTGCAGATCATTTATATCAGCAGTATCTACTAACTTAGCAGCAGCATCCTCCACCCCAGCCGTAACGTGCCTGAACCCGGTACCAGTAGGTACTATGGTAGCTGCTAAGAAGAACGTATCGGCTGTTCCGTCTGCCGTCTTTGGGACAACCGGTGGGGGCCGGAAGGGGAGTTGAGAGGGGAGTTTAGTATCGCTTATCCGCCTATCAAGCTTATTAGCCATACTAAACCCCCATTAAATTACGGTCCAGTGTAAGCCGCAGCAACAACCTTGGCTGCCGTGATAGCGTCCTCGTGCTTAGTCGTAAGCTCAGCATTAGCATTGGCCTTCTGACCGGCAGTAAGTCTAAGACCTTCTAACGAATCATTAACACAGTCTATGATCCAAGCCTTGTCCTCTGCCGTGAGTGCAAGTGCCATACAATCACCCCCCTTAAAGAGTTCTGGGGGATCTCCTTGGTGAATCCCCCAGGAAGCCTAAGCGGCTTGCGCTTAAAAATAGCCAAGGCTATGTTATCTGTAGTATAGACCCAAGATCATCAAGCGACGATCAAACAGGTCATTATGAAAGTAATCGGGCGGTGGACGACCTAAGCGGCAGTCCATATAGTGGAGATACTCATGTAACCAGGTGTTCCTTAGCTGGTTATCAGGGAAGGGCTCACCTGTGATAGGGTGCAATATCCAGATCCTCAAGATATTAGGGCGCTCGAATAGCCCTATGGTGTAGGTAGAGAAGAACCCATAGTCGTTCTTTTCGGGTTTTTCTATTAGGACAATGGATACTGGTATGCTAAACCCGAACCGGGTTTCTAGCTGTCTACTCTTGTAGACAATCCACGCTACCAGATCTTGTGGTTCACCTTTTGTCCCCCTTGTCAGGAAGCGGCACCTCCAGAACCGCAGGTGACGAAGTGGCCGATGGTTGAGTAGCAGCGCCTTCAGCAGCAAAAGCCTCAGCATAGATCCTTCGTAAGATCGTAGTGGATCGCAGATAGGTGCTCTTGTGGGGTTCCTTTATATTGGCATCGGCAGACACAAGCTCATCATGTAGGTTGCATATCGTCTGGACGGCTAACCAGGAGCCCGCAGCCTTCACCCGCTCATTGGCCGGTAAAGAGGCTACGACGACCTTAGCCGCGTTGTACTCAGCTAAGCGGGCTGGGTCTATTCCGTCAGGGTTGATCGCTATATAGCCGTCTACGCGCCCTGTGACGGGATCTAAGAGGCCCTTAGTGGGGTCTACCCCTACGGTACCGGGACTAGCGCAGCCTATTGTAAGCATTAACAGCAGAAGAAAGATCTTGTTCATTGTTTAATCCTTAGAAAAAGTAGAGGGGGCGGCGTCTTTATAGTCCGATATTGTGGGTGGATGGCTACCATGCCAAGGTATCATTGGGGGTGGCTTGGGTCTACCGCAGGCTGGGCAAAGATTGCATGTGCAATAGCCCCAAGGATAGAACCAACCATAGTTAGTGAAATATCCAGCACTCATACTAAACTCCTTAAGCGGGGATCAGTTTGGTAACAGCCGAGAACCCAATACTCAGCGCCCCAAGCGCAACATTAGTAACCGACCGAATAACAGCCCAAGCCCTAGCATTAGCCTTTATCTTATGGATCTCAGCTATACCCTCTAACTGCGCCACAAGCTCCTTCGTAAGGGCCTTATCGCCAGTAGCGACAGCGCTTACCAATACGGGGGCTATCTCTGCTGAAAGAGCCGCCAAGTCTGCCTGAACATCCCCCAAGAGCCCCTGTAGCTCTGCGGTAAGGACACCCTTCAGTTGGTTGGCGAGGTCTTTCAGGTTGTATACGGGCTTGGGAACAGGAACAACAGCGGGAACTTCAAATGGACGGGATGCTGGAATTGGCATGTTTATGCCTCCTATAAGTGCAGAACGGACAAATATCGCAATAACAGAATTGGGGCCACCAAGCGCAACTGTAGCACTTAGTAGGTTGTAGTGGACGGGATGATGACATAGGTTCCGGTTATGATGAGGTCTGTAGTGGTGCCTGTAACATCGGCGCGAATGAACTTGTTATTAGCGGCTGGAATAAAGATATTCTCCTCAAGATGCGGAGCGCCGGGTATAACAGAAAACTTGGTTAGGGCTGTTGCTATATCATCCTCTAACAGCACAGTACAAGCTATAGAACTAACAGCTTTGACAGATCGCAATACAACCTTTAAATTATCTCCGGGGGCTGTAGGCATAACTGCTTGATCTTGGGGACTTACTCCTGAGATAACATCGCTGGTAAAGGAGCGAAGTACGGCCTCTTTAGCCATCTCGTAATCTATTGGGTTTAGGAAAGGTGAATTAAAAGCTGCCATATTAGGATTCCTTAGTTGTTAATTATAAGATTACCGCCGTCGCTAATCCTGACATCCTGCGGCGGGATACCAGTAAAGGGATCTCGAAGAGCCTCCCAGATACCTAATTCTTTTGGGGTCATAGTACGCCTACGGTTTAAGACACGGGCCTTGGCTAACTGAACATCCGTAGGCTGCCTCTCTTCGTCTACGAGCTTACCCATATCCTTAGCAGCACCAAGACGGGCTTGGGCGGTATGCATAGCCATCGTTCTATATTTCTTCACTTCATCTTCTGTCAGCCCAGAGCGCTCTATAAGCTCCGGCGCTGGCTTTGTGAAGAATAGATCAGTAACTTTGTCTACCTTCTTAGCGCCCTCTATCTTGACCTCCCCAATACGAACCTTGGGGTTAACATTCTCTGGCTTCTCTGTCATAACGTTCTCCTTGTTTACGTATATTTAAGCAGGGGCCTTAAGCCAACACGGCTTATCTGGCCTGCGCGGTCTTAGTGCATTATTCTCTTGACAATCCAAGGCAAGCTTTTTATAATACTCCAGCTTGCGATCAAGCTGAGCCTTCTCTTTATCTATCCCTAAGTTCTTCTTAAAGTAACTCACAACGCCAGCCAAGGCATCCAATCTATCATCATGTCGTAGGCTGCCACGCTCTCGCGTGATGCGAGTAAACTGGAAGAATAGAGATCGCATCTGAGAGGTTTGCGGATCATCCTCGGGGTGTGCAATCCTATCGGAGCGAATAACCTCTGGATCTACTACAAGCATATGTTGGTTACAGACCGGCTCCAAGGTATCGCAAATACGCTTTTCCTTCTGAACAGTAGACCACTCAGACTCTATGATACTGCATGGGTAGATATCCCGAAGGTATGGGGCTAAGAGAGCAGCGAACATACCATCACCAAAGTTAGGTTCCTCTATGATCTCATTCACACCATGTTTCTTAGCTAACTCCGCGAGTGCTTTCAGAGTAGCAGGTTCATAACCATGCTTGAAGCCACCTGAAGCCTTTAGGAAGATAAGACCATTTACAGTCTTGGCTATGGCGTAACCTAGTTCGTCCTTACCTCGACCGGCGGGGTCTATGAACATAGCGCAAGTCTTAAGCGGCAACCACTCTTGGTTATCCATCTTCCAGTTCATCGGCCTGTAGAACCTATCACCCCTGAAGCCAACATTATCCAGATCTTTCCAGGCGAAATCAGGATCGGAGGTCCATATCAGAGAGGCAGGAACCTTCTCACCTATGTCCATGACGATAAGATCTCTCAACCTAAGCGGATAGCGCTCAGCATCTGAGAGGGAGGTATCTAACTGGTATTGAAGATCGAAGCCGGTGCGGCCATGCTCAAGCTCTCTATCTTGAAGCTCTAATTCGTTAAACCTCGTATCAGTGGGCCAGCCACGAGTACCATCTATACCACAGCCAGTTTGGCACTTAGGCCCTAATTCCTTCATACGAAGCTGAATGGAGGGGGCTAAGGCGTGACCATTATGGGTCATCCATTTATCTGAGGGGAACCTAGATGGGAAGATGATCTTCTTATAGCCTCTGTCTCGCTCTAAGATATCGTAGACTGTTTCCTCGCATTGGGGCGTCCCAAGATAGATAACAACCCCATCAGGCTTAAGGACAGCGCCGCCAATCTCGGATACGCGTTCTGCTAACTTTTCTCTAAGCAGTTGAGTTTCAGCAGTCTTAGGAACCTCTATATCGTCTGGGAAGGCTATATCAGCCCTGCCGCCGGTTACTTGGCCGAAGATGCCTATAGACCGTACAGAAGGGGCCTGAGAGGCTCCATGCCCTCGTACATCGAACGCAAGAGAGGAGCACCTATCACCAAGGCTCTTGTCAGGCAAGAGGAAATTTAACTCTGGTATATCCCTAAGCAACTGCAAGCAGAAGGTAGTAAACTCATCTGACTTCTGCTTAGCCGCTGAGAGCGCCATTATGTTGAGTAGGGGATTGATCCCTAAGCACCACGCAGCAAGCGTAGAGGATAACCAGCTTTTACCTATCCCACGAAACGCCTCTATAACCAACCTATGGGTAACCTTACCCTTGGTATCCAGCAACATCGGGTAATCTTTAGTGAAGTTAGGATCTGGGGGCAGCTTGAGGATACCAGCAGACTTGATAACGTTCTGGCTGATATTAGCTATCTCATATTGCTTAGCTGTGGGCCTGGGGAGATTTACGGTTCTCCAGACATGGAATACGAACTTCCTAAAGTCGTGGAATACCTCTGGGAGCATACTTAGATAGCCCTCAAGGCTTCCACAGCGGGTTCCCCAAAATCATTCTCTTGAGGCAACCCCTCAAGTAGCTCAGTCAAACGACGCTTGCGATCCTCTTCTGATTCTCCCTCTATTGGAGAAGCGTTTATACCGTTGTTATCCAAGAACCTGATAGCAGCCTCAAGAACCTTTGGGTTGCATCCTGTGGGATCTTTGAGGGAGACTAAGAGGACTTCAGCAACGGTAGCGTGCAGGCTGCATAGCTTGCTTACATCTATATTCAAAGCGGTCTTACTTATTGCCATTTATTCTGCCTTCTATTTTCTTTAGTAATTCAGTCTGCATAGATAAGCACTCGGCGATGGATTCCAAAGCTGACTCTACAGACTTCTTGACATACCACTTAGGTACGCCATCATCATCGTATACGTTGTGCATTCGGTAGAGATCCTTCTGCCACTCGTATATCTGACTTATCTTGTCTTGGTGCTCTTCGTATCCGTTTCTGACACCCTTGTTCTTAAGGAAGCCAAAGATCTCTCTTAGAAGGATGAGCACCAGTAGACCGGCACCACCAAGTTGAGTTAGGTCCATTACTCTACCTTATCTTTGCTCTTCTTCAGAAAGTCCAAAAGCAACTTAAGAACAACCACAACGAATAAGCCAGCGACACCTAAGGTTTTGTAATCGAGTGTATCCACGTAAAACTCCTACTTGTTAAGATCATCTGTACGACGGTCTACTTGGAACTGTATAAACTTGAGAATATCTGGGAACTCTTCTATCAGCTTAATCCTGGCGGCTTGGCGATGCTGCGCGAAGATGGCCCCTATCCGCTGGACCTTTAGGTTATCTATAGGATCTTCTTTAGGATAGCTCGGCAATGCCTTATAAGAGTCTGATTCAAATTCTTGCTTAAGTGATTGCCTCAGCAGCCCACCCTCACCGACGATCTCAGCAAAGCGATCCTCTGCGGTTTGACCTTTAGCGTTCTTGTAACCATACAAGTCTATGTCTATGCCGCCAATCTTGAGGTCGTCTGCGGTAGACTTGAATGGGTGCCTAAGATCCGCCAGTTCCTTAAGGATAGGATCTGGGGCTCCGGTTTGCTGCTTAAAAGGCGACCAGAAGGCCATCCACCGTCCTAAAGCGTTCTCACCCCACTGTGGTACGCGCTTGACAGGTTCACCTAACTGGTTCCGAATTGGCTGGAGCTTATCAGCGCCCCACGGCGTTCTATTCATACGGGCGTCTAAGAACGAGTGGATCTCCCGCATGGTATTCTCTTCCTCCCCGCCGAAGGCAGGAGAGTTGAGCGCATTGGGTATCATAAAGGATGCTCCGAAGTTCTTTAACCCAGAGAAGATCCTGTCCGACGTAGGATCGCTTTGGATATACTCCAAGAAGTCAGCCAAGCCGGAGAGATAAGTCTTATTTACGAGGTTGTTCCCAATGACACTTATCGTAGCACCGATCATGGTTTCTAAAGCAGACTGATCCTTTGGAGGAGCGAAGTGGCTGAAGGTCCACAGGTCTGCTGTGATGCCTAAGATAGATCCGATAGGATCTAAGCGGCTAAACTGGATAAACTTAGTGTTAGGATCACCTATCTTTCCAATCCTGATAGAGTACGGGAAGAACACCTTTGCTTCCTGCATAAGGCGGCGCTCAGTATTGTCTCGCGGCCCCTGTCCATGTATGGCTAAGGTAGCATCCGGGTCTAACCCATTATTAGCTAAAGCAATGGCGGTGCTGATAGTGCCAGTCGCAAAGAACAATCTACCTATGGCGTCAGCCTTCGCAATTGGATCATTACTGGCAAGATCGGTAGAGAACTTTGTCCATGTCTTTTGCATCCCTGGAGTACCAAGCTGACTTATTCGAGAGCCATAGAAGTTTCCAAGGTGGTACGCCTTATTAACCGTAGTACCTGCAAGACCCAAGATGGGATCTACAGAGCGTCTAAAGGCGAATTTGAGGAGGTTGACGGGGGTAGTGATGAAGGGCATGATGAGACGGACGAAGGGAACGTAAATCTGCGCGGTCTTAATAGCTTGGGTAAACTTATCAGAATCCTCAGTAAAGGTTACCTCTTTAGCGTAGCCTAAGGACTTTTGGGAGATGCGCCAATCATCTAAGTCGAAGCCTTGACCGGTAGTGCCTCGATTAAGACTATCATTAAGCGCTGAAGCTTTGTCCTTATTATAGAATGGCGAGAAGGCACCTGGGTTTTGTTCAGCAGTCCTGGCTATTGCATCCCGGCGTAACCTACCGATAGACAGGGCATTGCCATCTTTTATGATATTGTCGAAGCGAGTGGCTACGTAAGCACCGCGAGCAGCAAGTGGTATGCCTGCGGCCTCTGCCTCGTCCAGCAACAGGGCTTTAGCTTTTGCTCTAAAGTTAACCTGCTTGAATAACTCATCGGTTGCGCTAAGGAGACGCTGAGGAAGCCTAACATAGTGACCTGCTTTGTCTATAGCCTGAGCACCAGCCATAGTAATCAAGCTTCTATCAGAAACGCCTGTCAGCTTGTTTAATACCGCCCCTATGCCAAGGATATCTACATTAGCGAGGTTGACAGCAGAGATGGCGGGGGACAATTCTAGCTTTCCACCGGCATCCGCAGCACCACGCAATAAGGTAGATTCTCCTGTTTGGAAGGCATCTACAACCGCTTTTCTTATAGTAGCCCCACCACGAGAACCGCCGAGTAATCCTATGGTATCTAAGAAGGTACCAGTTAGCTCGCTATAGATTCGTAAGCCATGCTTAACTTCTTTCATGCCAGAAGTAAGCAGCTTTTGATCAAAGATCCCACCAATAGTCCTGCCAAGACCTCCGGCAACAGTTTCCATAGGTCTATAGAGTGAGGTGAGGAAATTAGAAGCCAAGTTAACTATCTGGGTCTGGCCGTGAGACAGAATGCCATTGATCCACCACTCGGATATCATGTCCCAAGCGCGAGTCTTATGGTAGACGGCTGTGTTCAGCAGACCGCTCAATTCGTTCTGATCTATGGTGTTCTTAAGAGCGATGAGATTATTAAGAACCTTCTGGGAGCCACCCTTTTCTATGATCAGCTTCTGGGCGGCAACAAGATCAGCCTCTGGCACTCTAAACCCAGGAGTGCCCACAAGGATCTTCTGAGAGAGGTTTTGTGGATTAGCTATCTCATCCACACCACCACCATATTGTAGAGAGGTAACCTCATCTGCTATATCAGATAATCGCCGCGAACGGTGCGGAGTAAAACCTAATATTTCCCGCACGTAATCCCCAGCTTTTTCAGTCTGCTTAATCAAGGTAGCAGCCTCTTCAGCAGTAAGCTTAGTTATGCCCACCTTGTTAAGCTGTTTCTTGAGATCTGCGTGGACCGCTTCCATGATCTTTTCAGCGGTTATGATCTTGGTAGCAGACTCTACGAGCATGTCTTTAGAGCCAACTTGCTGATCCATGCGGGCGAGCCAAGTAGCTTCCTGACCTTGACTGAGCCTAAGCCAATCTTTAAAGTGACCATAGGCTGCCTCAATAGGCTTGATGTTTAAGTCCTTGCCTGACCTTATAGTGGCTTCTGCGGCCTCCCGTACTATGGACTCATAAGCTCTGAACCCAGCAGCCGCAGAGGGGCTTGCAATGGGGTCTAAGATGCCCCTGCGGGCTCCTGCCGTTAGCGCAGCGACGGCCCTATCAAAGGGTGTACCAGCCTTGCTAACAGTGGCGTAAGCTCCTGACATGGGCTTGGCAGTATGAATAAAGTCCCTAAGCTCTCGACCGGGGACACCTAAGGCGGTTATGGTGGCGTCAACCAGTTCGTTCTCAGTCTTGGCAGCTTTGTTATAGCGGGATGCGGTCTTAGCATTCTTATTGGCTTGCTTGAAGGTTTCGTTGAGGGTTTCTAAGGTCTTAACCTGACCCTTCTGAATCTCCTCAGACAGCTTAGCCATCATCGCAGGATCACCCCTAACAGCCCCGCTAAGCCACGTTTGTTGCCGCTTACCGGCCCTATAGACCTTCATCCCGCCAAAGAGAGCAGAGGTCAGAGCATTAGCGCCAAGGCCATCTATAGCTCCTAAGAGACGCTTAGATATCTCTCCATCATCATCGTCGGTTGCTAACCAGTCTGTTAGTGGACTACCTAAAGAAGCATCCTTAAGCACACGAGCTATATTCTTGTCTTGGTGGTAGAAGAGAGCGTCACCTACAAAGTTATCTGCGATGAAGGTGGCAAACTTGCCAGCTTTGCCTAATTGTCCTAACTTACCAGCTATACCGACGCCGCTAAGTATAGCGCCACCGGCTGCGGCACCCGCTGTTAGCTGAACAAGGTCGCTAAGTAAGCCACCTACCCAGGTTTTGGATTCTAACCTCTCTATGTCTGGCAGGTCCAATCCAGCGAAACCACCAACATAATCTACCAATCCGTAGAAGTCTATGCCGAAATTAGCGATACCTCTTGCAGGTGCTATGGTCAGATCAGCTAATCCTTCCCAGAAACCTATCTCCTCTTCGGGTTGCGGTATCGGTTTCGCGGCGACAACCTCCGATAGCGGAGATATAGTTGGTCCTCTTGGCAGGTCTATTGTTCTAGACCGCTCCAGCGCAGAAGCCCTTTTGGGGGCTTCCTGCGGCGTCAGGAGATCCTCAGGGGGATCTAAGGGATTAGTTTCTGGCATTAGTTATTTATCCTTCTTATAGCCTCACGCTGCCACGCTGCAAAATAAGCCAGCGTATCACTGTCTTGAACATTCTCACCTTCAGCGATTGGTAACCCAAGAGAGCGCAGTAGTTGAGTAGCAGTATCAGAGTTTTTAAGAACCTCATCTAACTCAGTCTCAGTATCAAACAGCGGAAGAACCTGATAAGGAATTCTAGCGCCATTTATCGGTATATTGTTTAGATGTCCAGCAAGAACAGCTTTGTAAGAGAAGCCGACAAACAGACTGGAATCTATGAGGGCTTGGCTCTGCTGTTCCTCTGAGACATTCTGAAGGCTTGCTACAGTAGCTTGATTGTACTTTCGCACTTGATCTAGCCAAACCCTAGCTTCGGGATCTTTATTAGCAAACTTGCTTAAGACCCCCACGATCATTGGATAGGGGTGATACCTTTCGAGGTTCTCTACAGTAACTTCTAAATCCCTGTTGCTTCTAAAGAGTCCGGTCTTAGTAAGGTTCCTTGCGGTTGCTGCGCCAAGACGACTCTTCATAAATTTAGGTAGTGCAGGGCTCGCCTTATCACCTATAAAGTCGGGCGTTAGCGGATCAAGGTTTGCTTCACCTAATATTCCATATGGGTCGCTAACCTTGCTGATAGAGAAGGGATTTTTGAGGGATGGCATACCAGCGCTAAACTCGGATTCTACTAAGCCGCTAAGCATTTGGCCTATCTGCTCTGTTTCCGGGGTTCTTAGCTTAGCAAGGGCCTTCTCTCGTTTAGAAATAGGACGCGCTAATAGCCTAATATCCTCTTCATCAGGCGGACCAGTAGGTGGTGCTCTAAGTTCCTCTGGGGGGCCGACAGGAGGCGCTCTAAGCTCTTCACCTTCTTCTTTGGGGAAAGTAGGCGACTCTCTGAGTTCCTCTGGGGGACCAGAGGGAGATGCTCTAAAGCCTTCTTCAGCCTTTTCTGGCACATTAGTTGGGGATTCTCTAAAGCTCTCTGTTGATGGCTTGAAGGGACTAAGCGGCGTGGTTTTCATATGCCGCTTAAGCTGTAAGCCATAATCCCGTTTGACAAACTCTAAGGTGTTCTTAAAAATATTTATATCACCAGATCTAACTGCTAAGGATCTAGCGGCTATACCTTCTTTGGAGTAGCGCCATGCGTCCAAGGCAACATTATAATCCAGCATCAACTGTCGTATGGTTTCTACGCCAAGAGGGGTCCATTCGCCCTCTTTGATAGTCATACCTGAGAGTTGGTCCATGAAGCTCACTTTGCTAGAAGTGTCGTATATGAGCCCGAGCTTAGCGGCAGGACCAGTAAAGACATTGCCCTTAGTATACCCCGCAAATTCCCTATCTTCTGACAGCTTGAAAAGATCGGATTCTACTTTTCTGATGGTGTCATTATAGGGACTAATCTCTTTGCGCCAGAAGGCTTTTTCAGAGTATAGTCGCCCGCGAAGCTCATTAGCAGTCCTTTTGTTAATCTTGCTAGAACTCTCTAAAGCATCAACCTTTGCTTCTGAAGCGGTGCCCTCGATAATCTCATCTTGGAAGGCTTCTCTGATCTTACCTTCAGCTTCTGTAAACTCTTTATGAAGCTTTCTAACTTTATCTCTAAAGTTGTTGAAGGGTTCATAGCCCTTATTTAATAGGTGTTCTCTTCGCTGCTCTGCGCCCATTGGGAGGGTCGTATTTACCAACCCCTTTACAAGCTCGTTAAGCTCCCCCTTAAGCGAAACCTGAGCAGCCCTCTCCTCATCAGTGTCATCAGGAAGGGACTCTATAGCTTGCTCAAGATCAGTACGAGTCTTGGCGATAGCAGCGTGAATCGGTGCAGCACTTGTTTTGAAATTAGCAAACTTAGCTGTGGCACTGGCTTTGGCAGCACCTGTTAAGTTTCCGATTTCAAACTCAGCTTTAGCGAAGTCGCCAGATTCTATAGCGTCATTTACTGAGATTACAGTATTAGCTGTTTCTTCTGCGTTGCTAACCCTATCTCGGGTAACCTCAGAGTTTATGTAGTTATAGACAGTAGCACCCTTCACAGGATCAGATATTCCTGGGTACTTTCCTGTCTTTAGCGCCTTTTCATTTGCTCGTAGCCATTGGACCTTATCAGCGAAGTCTAGCCCTGTAGTTTCTTGATATGCAGGAAGCGAAGGAATCTCTAACTCAAAAGCCTTTATCTCAGTAGCACGCTTGCGATAGGCATTCTCGCCCTCTTGCTCATCCTGCTTAAAAGCCTGTAACCACAACTCATTATAAGCCTCAGAGTACAAGCCGTGCTTGACCTTAGCGGTCCCTACAGTAAGCTCGCCAGCAGCCGTAAGATAATCCTTAGCGGATGAAGCGCCCTTTTCTTTCAGAACACGGGCATAGCCAGCCTGTATAACCTTTTGGACAAACTCTGGGGGGTTCTTTATACCTGCCCTGTGAACATTCTCTGTTATGAGGCGCTGAGCCTCTTGGAGATTACCAGATGGTAACAAGAGATCCAACTGCTGCCCAAGCTCAGAGAACACTTGGTTATAAACAGCAGCCTTAAAGGCTGTGGAGTGCTCCTCTATAGACTGAAGCATTAGGCGCTGATTAAATTGAGCCTGATACTTGCCAAACTCCCTGCGGAACCAGGGGTCTTTTAAGAGGTTGGGGCTGGTCTGAGCAACCTCAGCCCAAAGTCTTGAGAGAACACCTTGGGAGGCTTGCTGGGGGCTGAAACTTGGCGCTGCGCTCTGCGGCGCAAAGGCTGGACGCGAGGATGGCTGAGTAGTTGGTTGAGTCGTTGGACGCGAAGAAGGAGCTTCCTGAGGCCGCTGGACCCAGCGACCGACTCGCTTTGGAGCCCCTCACGGCGGTTTACCGGGTTTACCGCAATTAGGGTCATTAGCAGGATCATCTACGAATACCCACTCAACCTGCGGAGTGACCGCAGGATCGGCAATAGGAGCTACACCTGTCTTGGGGTCAACTTGAGTAGAAGCTGCAAATCCATTAGCAATCGCTTCTGAAGCCTCACCAAACCAGCGCGTAGCTAACTGTCTGGCTGCTGCTTTCCTGAATCCCGTAACGAAGTAGGGGTTATTGGACTCCTCTATCTCTCCTCTACCGAGAGCCTTAGCGAAGGCATCTGCTAAGTTATCAGAGCCCTCTTGAGCCTGTGCTAAGCGCCGCTCAAACTCAGCAGCACCTAACTCGTTTTGCTCCTCAGCATTGGTAGCTTCTAACGACAGAAGAGCCTTACTAAGGGTCTTACTAAAACCAGCAAAGTCTATTAGGGATGGCACCACACGGGCTGGCTGGATAGCCTGAAAGCGATCTACGGGGGAGGCAGCGGGTTGGATCGTGGGGGCTTCTTTGAGTCTGCGCTCTACAGGTCTATCAGGCATTAAGGAATCCCCAAACCGCCGCCATAGCGGGAGCTTATGTAGTTGTAATTAGAATAGATATCAAATACATCTGTAAAGGCGCTAAGGGCGGACCCCAAAAGATTAGGACGCTGTATCTTATCTGGGATAGAGTTAATCAGGCGGCTCTCTAAGCCGAGGCGGATGCCTCGCTTCTCAAACTCCGCTTGAGTCTTAAAGAAACCTTCAGACGCAGTAAGAGCATCTACGAATTCGCCTTCCTGCCTTCCGAAGTCTCTCAATAGCTCACTTACAGAACCCCCACCAACACCAGCCTCAGCAGCAGCCGTCGTGACGCGCCCACGAGCCTCTAGGCCCTCTTGGCGTATTTTAATAGTCTCTTGGCCTGTCCTGACCGATTCCTGTACCAGACGGGCTCCTAAGGCTCCGTACTGCTCTTTGGCAGCTTCATGGGCTATCTTCTGATTACGTTCCGAGATCTGTTGCTGGTACCTGTTCATACCAGAGGCATAAGCGGATTGCTGAGCGAAGTTCAAACCGCTGCCTGCCAGCGATAATCCCATAGCAATCATGGGCAGGGCGGGTAGACACATTATTCTTTTATCCTATAAAACTGTTTAATCGGAACATGATTGACTTCTCTTTGATCAGGAAAGAACTTGAATCCCAGCAGGTGCAACCACTTAAGATGAATCGTATTGCGAGCATCTACGATGTTCGTAAGTATTGGTGTTTGGTCTAACCAGTTATTCACAAACAACCTAGCGGATCTAATCGTGGCAATGGGAACAGACTTGATGCCATCAGTAGCAAGTAGCCAAGGACAGCCAACCCCACTAAAATTGCACCGTCCCAAACCAAAGATGATTTCGGGGGTATCTTTATTAAAGCCAATGTAAACCTCTTTTTCACGGGAAGCTTCAACTGCTAAGACTGTACCTATCGCTGGAGTTACACCATGAACCTCTGCTAACTCCCGACGATCTTCTATTCTCATTCGCTTGACAATATCTATTATATCTTGGAATTTTGGCGTATTGCTGATGCGATAGTCTAAATTAGAGAATTCGACTTGCACCTGTATACTCCATTAAGGTCCAAATTATGTTGGATAGATTGGTAGGAGTAGGATTAAAATTGCTAATCTCAACAGTCACTTCTTCTGGCCTTGCGTGGATAGGTATGCGGCACCGATCCGTTTTCAGGACACTGGAATCAACTATGATGGTTCCATTTGTTAAATTAGTCTTGTTAATTTGGTAGATTACTTGGGCTCTACCGTTAACATTGACATAAATAACGAAGGGGCCGCTATTCTTGTACTCCAAGATCATATGCTTTACGACTTGGATGCCTGCTGACTCTGGACCAACACCGCGACCAACAACAGTCTTTGTTATAGGCTTAGTAGGCTTATAGGTTTGTGGGTAGCTATGGCCTGTCCAGAAATTCTTTCCTGTCAGATCACCGGTAACTGTCAGCGTTGTGGTTGTATGACTAACATAGTCAAAAACAGTACCAGTAATCTTCTCTATGACAACAGGAAGATAAAGAGCATTAATAGAAGCAGGAATAGTGTAGGGGAAAGTGAAGGTAGATCTATTAAGTCCAGCATTGTAGCTGAGTGCAGAAATTTGAGACTGGTCAATACGACGATCTAAGCTATTTATGAAGGTTGACCCGGAATCAACAAAGCCAGTAGCGACGTTCATCTTTTCGAGATAGATGCCGTCAGAATACTCCATGACGAGATAAAGGATATTCTCTACAAAGCCAAAGTGTCTGATAGATGCCCCATTGTCAAAGGTCCAAGTTCTCCAAGAAGATAATATCTTTTGATCTCCAGCCCAGATATAGCGATAGACGTATAACGTGTTGCTGGTAGATCCTTTTATTACCAAGGTATCTTCTAAAGTGGACACAGCCATCCACTCTATCTCACCAAGGATATAGTTAGGTATCTCTAAAGTTACGTCCGCACTATCAAA
>ERZ1292623.1890-Hain-H51-01um-R1-1890-length-19494-cov-14_pt1 | contig 19494 bp, 22 predicted proteins | sample MGYA00564398_ERZ1292623 | MGnify/ENA primary metagenome ERZ1292623 (study PRJEB36523, sample SAMEA6512633) | groundwater metagenome | collected 2019-01-07 | study: AquaDiva: Metagenomics assemblies of 32 groundwater samples | reverse complement strand
AAAGCGTTCCGATTAGAAACAAATTATTGCTCGCTCGTTCGTCCGATGCGACGAGAAAAACAGAACTCAACCACTCCGACCGTGGTCGGAGTGGGATTCAAACAACTGCTTTTTCTCTGCATCGTTCCTCCTCGCTCGCTAATTTGTTTAATCTGCACTTCGCTTTACTTTACGAGTAAAATGGAATAGCGGACTAGATGGCGATACGAATTTAACTAAAATTCTCCTGGTCAAAATTTTGTTCCTCTGCCGGTTTATTCAAAAATACTTCTCTAGGTTTAGCGCCGTCCCCGGGACCAACAATGCCTTTCGCCTCCATAATATCCAGCAAGCGGGCGGCGCGGGCATAGCCCACTTTCAATCTTCTTTGTAATAAAGAAGCCGAAGCTTTTTGCGCTTCTGCGACAGTTTGCACCGCCTCTTCATATAATTCGTCATCTTCTTCGTCGTCGGAAATTTGATCGAAGTTTGGGCTGGCGGCAACCTTGGCAAAATCTTTTGTCTCATCATCCATTTGATTGATATCTTTTGTCGCCAATTCCACCTCTTTATTATTATCGCGAATAAAACTAACAACTTTATTTATTTCTTCTTCAGTGACAAAAGAACTCTGTATTCTTTTTGGTTTGGAAAATTCAGATGAAATGAAAAGCATGTCGCCGCCACCCAAAAGCTTTTCTGCGCCAGCGGCATCTAAAATAGTTCGGGAATCAATTTGGCTGGCGACTTGTAGCGCGATACGACTTGTAATATTCGCCTTAATTAAACCGGTAATTACTTCTACTGAAGGACGCTGCGTTGCTAAAATTAAATGAATGCCAGTGGCGCGGGCCATTTGGGCCAAGCGCACGATCGAAGTTTCAACTTCTCGGCCATAGGCAGCCATTAACTCTGCTAATTCATCAACAATAATTACCAAATAAGGCAATTGTGGCACGCTATCTTTTCTATTTTTATTATAGCTCTTAATATCTCTCGAGCCGGCGGCTGATAAAATTTCGTATCGTCTTTCCATTTCCTGGATTGCCCAGCGGAAAACACCAACAGTTTTTTTCCCTTCAGTGATGACCGGAGCAATTAAATGGGGGATGCCATTGTAATTGGAAAGCTCAACGCGTTTTGGATCAATCAAAATTAATCTCAAAGATTCTGGAGAATTTTTATAGAGTAAAGATAAAATTATAGTATGTATCGTAACGCTTTTTCCTGAACCAGTTGTGCCGGCAATTAATAAATGGGGCATTTTATCGATCGAAGTTAAAATTGGCTCTCCAGTAACGTCCCTGCCCAAAAGGATATGCAGTGGTCCGCTGCCGGAAAATTCTGGATAACCAAGTAAACTTCCCAATCGTACAATCGCCGAAGTTTTGTTCGGCACCTCAATGCCGACTAAAGATTTCCCCGGAATAGGCGCTTCTATTCTGATTGGGTGAGCGGCTAGCGCCAAGGCCAAGTCTTGATTGAGCGCCGTAATGCGAGTCAGTTTGATACCCTCGGCCGGTTTTAAAGTATAGCGAGTGACCTTTGGGCCAATGCTAATCTCGCCCATTTCCACCGGAATACCAAAGCTTTCTAAAGTTCTTTTTATCGTATTGGCATTGGCGCGCAAATCGCCGGACATCGGTTTTTCAACCGAAGATTTTAAAAGTGAAAGGGGAGGGGCGGAATAATTTTTATCATGAACAACTGCCTTACTTCGATCTCTTACTTTAAAATCAAACTCGGAGGGCTTATCTTTTTCTTTCTTCTCAACTGCCTTCTCTTTTCTCTCTACTTCTTTTAAGTCCTTTTTTCCTTCTGATGTATTCACTATTAATTTTTCCGGTTCTTCTATTTTTTCCTCTTCTTCAGGTTCTAATTTTTGTTTAGCAATAATTTTAATTTTGGCGTTTAAAGTCACCAGTAAAGAAGTTAAAATAAAAACACTTGTTAAAACTAATCCGCCAGTGTAACCAAACGGTCTTTCAACAAGACCAAGAATATTTCCCACCATGCCACCATGTTCTGGAAAGACTATATCTATTAATTCCAGGCCGAAAATTACTACAAAAAGTGCTCCGATGAAAGTTGTGCCAAGAAACTTTTGTTTTTGGCCGATCAGAAAAACTAACGCCACGACGACAGACATTAATGGTAAAAGATAATATCCCCAGCCAAAAAAACTGTCTAAACCATTGTGTACGATTTCACCGATTGGGCCGGCTTTTCCTAACTTGGCTAACAATAAAAGAACAGCCAACCCAATCATTAAAACAGCGGCAATGCTTTTTCTGGTTTCTAAGCCGATTTTGGGTTCTCGCTCGCCTAGTGAGCGAGGCTCGCCTACTTCGTAGGCGGCTTTTTCAGTTCTCTCCTTGATTCTTTCTTTGGATTTTGGTTTCATGTATACAATATTAATTATACCCAGTATGGAGCTAAACCGTAAAATATTCAAAGCCAATGATGTTCGGGGAGTTTATCCAAAAGAGATTAATGAACATGCTGTTTTTTCTATTGCCAAAGGCTTGTCTAAATATTTTAAAACAAAAGTTGCGATAGGGCATGATGCTCGCAATAGCTCTCTCTCATTATATAACGAATTAAAAAAGGGATTAAAACAAAATAAAAAAATTAAAATTATTGATGCTGGTTTAATTACAACACCAACCATGTACTTTCTTGTAAATTCAATGAAATTAGATGGGGGAGTTATGGTAACCGCTTCGCATGCGCCAAAAGAATTTAATGGCATGAAAATTGTTAAAGAAAAAGCGCAGATGTTAAGTGGAGACGAAATATGGAAAATAACAAATATTTAAAAATATACGCCAAATACTTAAAAAGATTTCTTAAATTGAAAAGGCCTCTTAAAGTTGTCTTTGATGCCTCAAATGGTTCTGGCGCTTTGTTGTTTAAGTTGGTGGCAGCCAAAAATCCTAAACTCTCAACTGTTTTTTTAAATGATAAGCCTGATGGTGATTTCCCAGGACATGGACCAAATCCACTGGAACACGGCGCGACAGATCAATTAATCGAGGCTGTTAAAAAACATAAAGCTGATTTTGGGGTGGTGGTAGATAATGATGCCGACCGCGTTTTCTTCGTTGACGAAACTGGAAGATTACTTACTTCCACTGAAACAATGATTTTTTTAGGAGATGTTTCGTCGGGGCCAATAGTTGCTGATTTCATGATCGGGCCACTTGCCTATCAATACTTTGAAAAGCAAAAAAGGAAAGTTATTACCTCCCGAGTGGGTTTATATTTTATTAAAAACGCGATGGCGGAACACAGCGCCTCTTTTGGAGCTGAATATTCTGGCCACTTTTATTTTTCCGAAATTTTTGGTTCCGATTGCGGCGTAATGTCGGCTGTCCATTTTTTAAATAAATTATCTTCACTGGATGGAAGTTTGAGTAAGTGGATGGAGCAATTGCCTCGATACCATCAACAAATGGTTAACTTTAAATATCAGCGCGAAAAATTCTCGCAACTCGCCAGACTACTAAAGAGTAAATTTGGTAAAAGCGCCAGGAGAATTTCCGATCTTGATGGTATAAAATTTGAATTTGATACATATTGGTTTAATTTAAGGCCTTCTAATACAGAAGATTTATTGAGATTGACCGTAGAGGCGCAAAATCCAGTGTTGCTTGAGAAATCTATTAAGCAATTGAAGAATATGCTTATTTAGAGTAAACTATATATTACTGATGGAAAAGCTATTATTTAATTCTTCTTATGGGGTGAAAATGGATCCGAAACAGGTTTCGGGGGAAATTATAAACTTTATGAAAGCCGACGATAAGAGGAGTTATAAAATTTTTATTGGCACCGATTCGGAAAAGACTTCTGCCACCTCGGCAGATTTTGTTACGGCGATTGTCGTACATCGTGTTGGCAATGGTGGGCGTTACTTTTGGCGCAGGATTTATTTGGAAAATTTTTATACTTTACGCGATCGTATCTTGCGTGAAGTCTTAATTTCTTTAGACATTGCCAAAGAATTTTTACAACATTTTCAAGGCGATAATGTGCCAAAATTTGATTTTGAAATTCATATTGATGTGGGTGAAAATGGCGCTACTCGAACAATGATCACCGAGCTGGTTTCGATGGTCCGAGCCAATAATTATGAAGCTCGCACGAAACCGGACAGTTGTGCGGCAAGTAATGTCGCTGATCGTCATGTAAAAAATCATGCCTAACAAAGATAAAATTGTTATTGATATTGAAACTAAAAATACTTTTGCCGATGTTGGTGGGCAGGAATTCATCCATAAATTAGAGGCCTCTTTAATTTGTATTTATTCTTATAATCAAGATAAGTATTTTTCTTTCCGAGAAGAGGAATTTGATAAGCTGGCTCCGATTTTGCAAAACGCTAATATGATCGTCGGTTTTAGCATCAATCGCTTTGATCTGCCGGTAATGGCCAAATATTTTAATTTTAATTTAATGGCGCTGTCTCGTCTTGATCTTTTAGAGGAGGTAGAGATGGCCTATGGCAATAGGGTTGGTTTGGATATTTTAGCGCAGACAAATTTGGGAATAGGGAAGACTCATCATGGCTTGGACGCGATTCGTTTTTATCAAGAGGGCAATTGGGCTGATCTTGAGGCTTATTGTTTGCAGGATGTAAAAGTAACAAAAGAACTTTATGAATTCGTGAAGAAAAATAGTTTCGTCCAAATCCCCCGCCGCTATTCTGGAGAATTAGTAAAAGTGTCAATCAATTTGAAGGAGATCTCAATGCCCGCGACGTTGTTTTAAAGTTCTTTAGCCTATTGAAAAAAATCAATTTTTTATTATAATATATGCATGTCTAAAACTGGGGAAAAGGCTTTAATTACTGGAGTAACGGGTCAAGATGGCAGTTATTTGGCCGAACTTTTGCTTTCCAAGGGCTATGAAGTACATGGCATAGTTCGTCGCGCTTCCACTTTTAATACCGGCCGTATCGATCATCTTATTAGAGATAAGCATGAGAAGGGTGTTAAGTTTTTTTTCCATCACGGTGATTTGGCTGACGCAAGTACTATCCGTAAATTAATTTACGAAATAAAACCCGATGAAATTTATAATCTGGGCGCCCAATCGCATGTGCGAGTCTCTTTTGATATTCCAGAATATACAGCCAATATTACAGCGCTCGGCACTTTAAGAATCTTAGAGGCGATAAAAGACTACCAGGAATACACCGGTAAAAAAATAAAATTTTATCAGGCCTCTAGCTCAGAAATGTTTGGTTCCACTCCTCCTCCTCAAAATGAAAAAACCCCATTTCATACCCGAAGCCCATACGGCTCTGCTAAAGTTTTTGCTTATCATACAACAGTAAATTATCGGGAAGCTTATGGAATTTTTGCGGTGAATGGAATTTTATTTAATCACGAATCTCCGCGCCGTGGAGAAACTTTCGTTACCAGGAAAATTGCCCGCGGTATCGCTCGCATTAAAGCCGGATTAGATAAAAAGATTTATTTGGGAAATTTAGAAGCAAGACGAGATTGGGGATACGCGCCGGAATATATGGAAGCAGCTTGGATAATGTTGCAGCAGCCTAAGCCTGATGATTACGTGATAGGCACCGGAGAATCGCATTCAATTAAAGATTTTTTAGATGAGTCTTTTAAGTATGTCGGAATTAAAAATTGGAAAAAATATATTGGCATTGATCCCAAATATTATCGTCCAACAGAGGTAGATAATTTAATTGCCGATATTAGCAAGGCGAAAAAAGTTTTGAAATGGCAACCAAAAACTAAATTTAAAGATTTAGTTAAATTAATGGTAGAAGAAGAATTAAAAAATCATGGACTTAAGAAATAAAAAAATTTTAGTTACCGGAGGGGCGGGTTTTGTCGGCTCTCATGTAGTGGCAGAGTTATTACGCCGTGGAGTTCCGGCGACCAATATTTTAATCCCCCGCTCTAAAGATTATGACTTACGTCGCTGGGAAAATTGTTTGACTGTAACCAGGGGCGTTGATGTGGTGATTCACTTAGCTGCTTTTGTTGGCGGCATTGGCTTGAATGGAGCTAATCCGGGAAAAATGTTTTATGATAATTTAATTATGGGCGTTCAGTTGATGGAGGCAGCTCGGCAGAATGACGTAGAGAAATTTGTTGCTCTGGGCACGGTTTGCGCTTATCCAAAAAATCCACCAGTTATTCCATTTAAAGAAGATAATTTATGGGACGGCTATCCAGAAGAAACAAATGCGCCTTACGGTTTGGCTAAAAGAATGCTTTTAGTTCAATCACAGGCTTATCGTCAACAATATGGTATGAGCATTGTTTATTTATTGCCCGTAAATTTATATGGCCCAAAAGATGATTTTAATCCAGAATCTTCTCATGTTATTCCTGCTTTAATTAAAAAAGTGGCTGACGCCAAAGAAAGAAATATGCCATATTTGGAAGCATGGGGAACAGGATATGCGACAAGAGAGTTTTTATTCGTCGAAGATGCTGCCGAAGCGATTGTGACAGCGGCGGAAAGATATAATAAGCCAGAGCCGGTTAATATTGGTTCGGGGAAAGAAATTTCCATCAAGAATTTATTGGAAACAATTTGCCGTATTATGGATTATCGTGGAGAAATAAAATGGGACGTGACAAAACCCGATGGTCAGCCAAGGCGATTTCTTGACGTGACGCGCGCGGAAAAAGAATTTAGTTTTAAAGCTAAAACTAATTTTGAAGACGGATTAAGAAAAACTATATTATGGTATACAAAACAATAGCCGTTCTAGGTGGGCGGGGGATGCTTGGCTCGGATTTAGTTGAATTTTTAGGCGAGCATTATAAGATTGTTGCCATTGATCGTGATAATTACGATCAGTACATTGGAAAAAGTTTTGATGTGTTGGTAAATGCTAACGGCAACAGTCGCAAATTTTGGGCCAACCAGAATCCCTACTTGGATTTTGAAGCTTCCACTATTTCTGTTTATAAAAGCCTTTTTGATTTCAAATTTAAAAAATATATTTATATATCTTCCGTTTTTTTGTACGAAAATTTCCCCTCCCCGAAAATTTTATTAAAAAATACTTCTGAAGATGGAGAAGTAGATATAAAAAAACTTTCTCCCTACAGTCTTCATAAGTTTTTAAGCGAGCAAATGGTTAAAAGATATGCGTCAGATTATTTGATTTTTCGCTGTAATACAATGATTGGTAAACACGCCAAAAAAGGGGTTGTGTTTGATATTTTAAATAATAAAGAGCTTTTCATAACTCTCTCTAGCAAGTTGCAGTTAATTACGACAAAAGAAGTTGCTAATATAATACATTTTCTAATTCCCAAAAAAGTTGGCGGGGAAATTTTTAATGTTGGCGGGAAAGGACAGTTTTCTTTCATAAAAGCAGAAAAACTTTTCCAGAAAAAAATAAAAGTTTCTGCCGGAGCAGAGAAGCAAGATATTGAACAAAATGTTTCTAAACTCAATAAAATTTTCAAACTGAAAATTTCAGAGGAGTATTTAGTTGATTTTATAAAATATTATTTTAATTATATTAAAAAATAATATCGCAATTTCACTTATTTCAACTATAGTTGAAATAAGTGAAATCTATAAAATTAGGAAATTAAAAATAGGAAATTAAAAAAAATGAAGCCCGATTTTTGGTCGGGCCTAGTTTTTCTTCTTAATTATAAACAGAAAGTATTTTTTATAAAACGGTGATGGGGTTCGACCATTTTTTCTGGTAATTCGTTTATTGGAAAGAATTTAAGACTTTCTATTTCTCTTATTGATGAATTTGGTAAGCATCGAACATATAGCGAAAGAGGGTGTCCGTATGGATGTTCTCCATCAAGCCATTTATAAACATCAATTGTTCGAGTATAAGTTACGTCAATTTTTAATTCCCTTTCGGCAATTCTACTGCAAGTGGCTTGGATATCCTCTTCTGGCCAACGGTTATATCCGCCAGGAATATGCCACATGTCAGTAAACATTTTTGCTCCACCATTATACATAGCAAGCAAAATATTTACGGGGCCTTTTTTGTTTGGTTGTCGTATGATTACTAATTCAGGCGCCCACATTGAAACTAATCCATGAAGCGGTTCAAAAGCCGGTTCTGGTATGAAATGTCCATTAGCGGCGATTCGTCGGCAAAATTGAGCCATTAATTTTGCTTCATCTTCTGTTAGTGGTGCAAGATTTCCCGACATTTCAGGTTTCCTTTCGTATTCAGGTTTCAAAACTCACTGGCGATAGTATATAATACTGTTGACATAATAGTCAATGCTAGTGTATATTATCTTAAGTTTCATGGCTATTTGAAAACTTTCGCAAGCGATTGCGGGAGTTCTTTTTTTATATTACATTATAGGTACTGTGTCGGGGACCAAAATCTTAAGAGTAATTAAAAGTTGCCGTGTTTGTGGGTTTAAAAATTTGACCCCTATTCTTTCTCTTGGCGAAATGTATGTCTCTGACTTTGTCACTAAAGAAAATAAAGCGACAAAGGCGCCGCTCGATTTACTTCTTTGTAATGCCAACGATGGTGGCTGTGGCCTTTTACAATTAAAGCATACCGTTTCCCACGAGCAGATGTATCGAAACTATTGGTATCGTTCTGGTATGAATAAAACAATGACCGAAGAGCTAAACGGCATTGCTCAGAAAGTTCAATCTTTGGTGAAATTTCAGTCAGGAGATTTTGTGATTGATATTGGCGCTAATGACGGCACCTTGCTTCGCGGCTATTCTAATCAAGAAATAAAACGTATTGGTTTTGAACCGGCTCGTAATCTTAAAAAATATAATAAAGTTGGCACGACAAAAATTATTAACGACTTTTTTAATTATGCCGCTTGGAAAAAGAATTTTGGTAAAGTTAGGGCAAAAGCAATTACTGCAATCGCGATGTTCTACGATTTAGATTATCCAAATAAATTTATTGCTGATATTGTAAAGTGTTTAGATAAAGACGGCATTTTTATTATCCAAATGAGCTACTTGCCGTCAATGCTTTCACAAAATGCTTTCGATAACGTATGTCATGAACACGTTGAATATTATTCCCTTTTTTCTTTGGAAAATTTATTAAAAAGACACGATTTGGAAGTTTTTGATGTTGAGTTGAATAATGTAAATGGCGGCAGCTTTAGAACTTATATAAAACATAAAGAAAGCGGTAAGGGATTAAAAATTCCCAATGGATCTAAAAAACGGATTGGTGATTTAAGAAAATACGAAAAAAAACTTGGTCTCAATAACAGGAAAATCTATGACCAGTTTGTTAAGCGGATTTCTCGGCTTAAAGATCAACTGACAAATTTTATTAAAAGTGAAATTGCTAATGGGAAAATAGTTCATGTTTACGGCGCTTCTACAAAAGGAAACACGCTTCTTCAATATTATAATTTAGATTTTAGTTTGATTAAGGCCGCAGCAGAAAAGAATCCCGATAAGTGGGGCAAGAAAACTATTAGCACCCTAATCCCTATTATTTCTGAAGAAGAATCTCGCAAGCAAAAGCCAGATTATTTTTTAGTTTTGCCATGGCACTTTATTAACGAATTTAAAGAACGAGAAAAGGAATATTTAGAAGAGGGTGGAAAATTTATTATTCCACTACCAAGATTTAAAATTATATGAAAAAGATTAAGTTCTGTCGGGTTTGTGGCAGTTCAACTATAAAAACCTTTTTCGATTTAGGTAGGCAGCCATTAGCTAATTCATTATTGCCAACAAGTGTTGATGAAAATGAAAATTTTTATCCTCTTTCTTTAAGTTGGTGCGCTGACTGCAATCTTATACAGTTAAATCATACTATTGATCCAAAAATACTTTTTTCACACTATGTTTGGGTTACAGGAACTTCAAAAGCGGCAAATGAATTTTCAGAAAAGTTTTATAAAGAGTTAGTTGCTCGGGCTGGACGGAAAAAAGATGGTTATATTTTAGAAGTTGCGTCTAATGATGGAACTTTCCTCCGACCTTTCATGCGGAATAACTATAGGGTTTTAGGTGTTGATCCCGCAAAAAATATAACAGATATGGCTGAGATATCGGGCGTGCCTACAAAATGTGTTTTTTTTGGCACCGAGGCTGCAAAAGAGATAAAAAAGGAAATGGGTCTCGCTAAAATGGTTTTCGCAAGAAATGTTTTGGCGCACGTGGCCGATGCGCATGATTTTGTGGAGGGCCTTTCTATATCCCTAGCCGATAATGGCGTGCTTGCAATTGAAGTTCATTATGCAAAGATTATTTTAGAGAGCCTTCATTACGATTCAATTTATCATGAGCATTTATGTTATTTTTCCCTAAAAAGTCTTGAGCGATTATTAAATAAACACGGTCTCTATGTTTTTGATCTTGTTGAAAATTTGATAAGTGGTGGATGTCTGATAGTATACGCCAAAAAGAAAAAAGTTAAATCTTCTCTAGTGCTTTTTCAATATAGAAAAAATGAATTAAAAAGTAGGACGAATGAACTTGCAAGCTGGAAAAATTTTGCCAAACGCTCAATAGAACACCGAGAACATCTTTTACAAATGTTAACTGTTGCCAATAAAGAAAGCGAAGGAGGACTTGTCGGTTGGGGCGCTTCGGCTAGAAGCTCCACGCTTTTAAATTTTTGTGGGATTGATTCTAAAATTTTACCGGTGATTATTGATCTTAATCCTTTAAAACAAGGTAGATATACTGCCGGCACACATATTCCAATTAAGGGGGCTGAAGACGTGATTAGTCAAAATCCAAAAGTGGTTTTTATACTAGCTTGGAATTTTAAGAATGAGATTATAGATATTCTGAAAAATAAATACAAATTTAAGGGAAAGTGTATTATTCCACTTCCAAATGAACCAATAATTTCATAGAAAATGATTTTTCATAAAACAAAAATAAAAGGAGCATGGATTATAGAGCTAGAGCCGCGAATAGATAAGCGTGGTTTTTATACAAGGAATTTTGCCAAGGAAGAATTTGCGAAGCAGGGAATTGATTTTGATGTTATACATATCAATCGCTCTTTTAATAAAAAGAAAGGAACAACTCGCGGTTTTCATTATCAGCTTATGCCCAAATCAGAAGATAAAATTTTACAGGTTTTGCGTGGAAAAGTTTATGACGTTGTTTTGGATTTAAGAAAAAAATCTAAAACCTATGGGCAGTGGTTTTCTGTTGAATTGAATCCAAAAAAAATGAATATAGTGCTTTGTCCCAAAGGATGCGCAAATGCAATCCAAGTCTTGGAAAATAATTCTGAATTACAGTATTTTAGTAGCGCCGCTTACTCGCCAGAAAACGAAAGAGGAATACGTTTTAATGACCCATATTTCAAAATTAAATGGCCCTTCAAGAAACCCACTGTTATTTCTGAAAAAGATTCAAATTGGCCTCTTGTAAAGAAAGAGAATTTGCCGGTGGTAGATTTAAAAACGAATGAAATTTAAAGAACTAAATATAAAAGGGGTTTTCGAAATTCAACTTGATCTAAAATCGGATGATCGAGGTTTTTTTATGCGCACATATGATAGGGACTTGTTTAAAGAAAATGGCCTGCCAACAGACTGGTCACAAGAAAGCCAGGCCTTTACGAAAAATAAAGGGACGATTCGGGGCCTGCATTTTCTTTATCCACCTTACAATGAGGCGAAGCTTATCCGTATGGTTGTCGGGGAAGGTTTTTGGGCTTTTGTGGATATTAGAAAAAATTCCCCAACTTTAGGGAAATGGGGAAGTATTATTATGTCGGCGGAAAAGAAAAATATGCTTTTTTTGCCAAGGGGGATTGCCAATGGCCTTTGTACTTTAAGTGATGACTGCCATGTTCTATATCATATGGATATTAGCTACAATGACAGCGCTAAGAGCGAATTTAAATGGAATGATCCGGAATTAGGAATTTCCTGGCCAATTAAAAATCCAAAAAATTTAGCGCCTCGGGACAAAGCTGCGCAAAGCTTCAAAGAATTTCTCGCAAAATCCGGTGGGGGAATTACGGTCTAATATTTTGTTATAATTAAATTATGGTTGGTGTTGTGCTTGCTGTAATCGGTTCTTTTTTCTCGGAGATTTTTGATCTTATCGGTAAGGTAGAAATCAAGAAAAAAGAGGAGGGAATTTTCATGATGGCTTTTTTATCTTTTTTTCTCGCGCCATTCTGGTTTTTGGTATTAATTATTTACCGCGGGGAATTTCTTTTTTCAATAGCCTCACTGCCAACTTTTACTTTTAGGTTAATTTTCGAAATATTTCAGGTTTACATAACAATATTAGCTATAAGTAAATCTGAAAGAAGCACTTTTGGTTTCGTGAGGACTTTAACAATTCCTCTTTTATTAATTGTAGATTTATTTTTGGGTTATAGCCTATCCAACTGGCAGATTGGCGGAATTATTTTAATTTCTTTGGCTTTGTTTATTTTATTTTTGAATCATGGAGTTAAAAAGAGGGGATTAGGATTGGTGTTTCTTTCGGCTTTAGGTTCAGTGGTCACCGTCTCGCTTTATAAATACAACATTACCAATTTTAATTCGGTGGAGGCGGAGCAATTTGTTTTAAGTTTATTGTTGGCTATTTTATTTTTCTTTCTAACAATTATTTTTGAAAAAAGAAATCCACTGAGATTAATTTTTAAACCGGCATTATTAATACAGGCGATGGCGGTAGGTTTTGGCGGCACATTACATAGCTTGGCTTTTGTTTTCGCTCCGGCTTCCGTTGTTACAGCCGCCATAAGGTCAGGATCAGTATTTTGGAGTTTGATTTCCGGCCGATTGTATTTCCATGAGAAAAAGTTAATTTTAAAAATCACGTCTTTTGTCCTCATATTAATCGGCATGTTTTTGTTTCTGTAATAAATTAAAAACCGCCCCGATTAATAGTTGGAGCGGCGTTTTTGTCCTTGTTAATCCCTATTTTCGGCTGTTTCTATTTTAGAATTAATAACATCTTTAGTTCTTAAATAATCAAGTATTTCTTTTGCAGTTAGGTAGTCACCTTTTTCACAGTATCTCATTATTTTATCAAGTTCGCCTTGAATTTGCTTTTCTCGTGGAGCGGCTGGCATGCTTCCTGAATGAAAAACATTTTCGTTCCAGGCGAGGGCATCGCATGGCGCGCTCCAGATGGCTATATGATTTAGATTATTTTTTAAACAAGCACTTATTAGAGAAACAAAGGCACGGATTGCATGAAGTGGCGGAACCACAATCACTAATCTTTTCCAGCTTCGTTTTTTTATAATTGGAACCATCCCAAGTGCTTCTGCGTCTGTTGATGGTGGTAATTTATCAGACATTGGGTAAATAACTACATTTTTACATCCTCTTCCTTCAAGATATCCTTGCCAAGCATGATGGCCTCGGACTAGAAGTCTATTTTCTTTTTGAATAGTGTCGCATTTGCCAACAAGTATTGGTAAGCCGGAATAATTAATCGAAATCGTTTCAAGAGCCACCCTATCATTCTCGTGCGTCTGTCCAAAAAAACATGCTGCATCAAGCTTTTTTGTTGGCAGCTCATCGCGTAAAATGCGATGGGCAAGTGTGGCGTATTCCAACAAATCGGTCGTGAATGTCGGCATTCGGCACTTCCTTTCTGTGAATCACGCAAAGGGGTTTTGAGGAAAAGGAAATCTTTCGTCAGAATCTCTCCTAGCTTGAATTATCAAGTTTTTAACACTGTAGCAGTTGCCAATGCGAGCGCGAAAAGAAGCTTTGGAGAATCCCATGATTTCTCATTAGCCATATTATCTCCTTTTCAAAGTGGTGGAGATATTTAAGCATACTTACTTTTATAAGTCAAATCACTCAACTAAAATGCGATCGCATATTAGTTAAGTGAAATTATTATTTTTGCGATAATATCTTAACAATACCCTTGTAATCAAGTTCTAATTCGTCCAAATTGGGGAACAACCACTCATTTCCTTTTATTTCTCTTTTGATAACAATATGTTTTTCTATTTTACATTTCTGGAGGGCGGTTGCTAATAAATTGTCACAAGCGAGATTTTCGCTTTTGCTATCGTCAATAATGACCAGTTTTTTTGTTTTCTTAATGTCTTCAATGATTTTATCCCAATTTATCGGCGTTACTGAATTCACTGAAAATAGAGAGGCATCAGCTTCGATCTTCACGCCATAGGGCAGGGAACAATTAAAACAGACAATCGTGGCCCTTTTACCCTTTTTATACTGAAATAGATTTTTTTCATCATTTACAAATATTGCTGGCAGATCTAAAATTTCCTGGCCAAATAACCTTTGGGGAACGCCGATTATCCTAAACCCCGGAGATATTAAATATTTATTTAAGATTTCATCAGCTTCGGCTTTGCTTGTGATTGTAAATCCTGGGATTCTGGCGATTGAGCATAAATCTCCGAAATTATTAAAACTTGATTGCAAACCATGCCAGCCCAAATCGGAAATAATAGCGACAATTGTATATGAGGCTTTAGGATCTTTTCTCCTGATGAAATTATAAGAATGGACAAGTTGATCAATTCCTAAAAGTAAAAAATCCAATTGCTTCATAAAAAATATTGAAGAGACGCCGTTGAGCATCATGCCAAAACCAAGACCGGCCAACGTGCTTTCGGAATTAGTTGCGTTTATGATCAGCCCGTCTTTGCCAACCTTTAATCCTCTTGTAAGACTAGATAAACATGAACCAGCAGCAATATTTTGGCCATACAAAACCAAGTTCTTTGTTTCAGAAGTTTTTTTTACAATTGATTCGTTTATATATTGGATATATTTCATTTTTTATTTTGGATATTAGATTTAGATTTTAGATTTTAGGATTTAATATCTAAACAATTTCTTTGTTTAGTTTTTTGAGAATGCTATCGGCCATTTTCTTAAGTAATTTTGTTGGAAAATATTTATTTAAAACAAACACTGGATCATTCGCCGAATGTTCCACTTCTGGCCATTCCAGTATTTCTGTTTTGGGAAGGGGACCGGCGTGAGGATGAATAAACCGATCACTGCCATCGGAATTTTTTACGTACCAACCGCCTAAAGTGACCAAATCTACTTCCACTACTGCTGGGGTTTTAGTTTTTAAAATCCGATCTTTAATTTTCTTTAGTTCTTTAATATAAAGATAAGGATCGTTGCCGCTTAATTTTTTATAATTAACCCCTAAAGATTCGGTAAATTTTTTAATATCAATGGGGGAGCGTCTTTCAGAAATTTTTGTGTGCATGGACCATTCATTATTTTCAACGATAATTAATCCTGCGAGTGAATTACTTTTCATAAATAACAGACTCTCATAAAACGTTCCCTCTTCTATTGCGCCGTCACCGGTTACAACAATTGTTAGCCCATTATTATTTTTAACCTTCTGTGCCAAAGCTAATCCAGTAGCTACTGGAAGATTGTTCCCTAAGATACTTGAGGCATAGACCAAATTTCTATTTGGATTGGCTAAATTCATTGAGCCAAGTTCAGCGCCGGCTAACCCCTCTTTTTTCAAAAAATATTCGTCTAGTATCGGCTTTAGTGATCCGGCCCTAGCTAGATTGTAATGGATATTTCTATGTGAACAGACCAATAAATCGTTTTTTCCTATTACAGAAGACACGGCTACTGCGATTGCTTCGTGTCCTAACGCCAAATGGATTGGAATCTTAAACTGGCCAGCTTTGTACTTTTCATTAACAATCATTTGGCTGAGTCGTAACCGCAATATTTCTTTTGTTATTTTTATATCTGGTTTAGATGCCATTTCCGTACTTTCTTTTAAATTCTTCAAATGAAGAATAGCTCTTGTCTCGTTTAGAAACAAGAGGGGTTACATCTTTTAAATTCCAATCAATTTTTAAATCCTTATCGTTCCAAATAATTCCCGTTCCATGTTTTTCGGAAAACTTTTTATCCGATTTAAATATCAGATCAACGTTATCAGTTAAGGATAGGCAGCCGTGAGCAAAGCCCGGGGTGGTTACAAGGATATTTTTTCGGGATTCGGACAAGATAAAAGACTCCCATTGACCAAAAGTTTTAGATCTTTTTCGTATATCCACTACCACCCAAAACATTTTTCCCCTGGTAACATACAAAAACTTACTTTCGGAAAATGGGGGAAGGGAAATGTGCAAGCCCCTTAATGTATGTTTTTTAAATGTGTGATGATGCCCCTCCTCCATAAAAATATTTTCACTATTTAGATGAGTTAAAAAGCCCCTATCATCTTTGTATGTTTCGGGGATTATTTCAACAACTCCCTCAATTTTTTTCTTTTTAAATTTTATTCCCATTCGTTGCCAATATCATTAGTACATAATGATCTCTTTTAGTTTTTAGACGTTTTAAACCAAAAACTTCAAATCCACATCGCTCTAAAATAGAGCTTAGTGTTTTAGGAGAGAATATCCAAAGATGCTCGGAATGAAATATATCATCTTGGGCTGATTTCAATTTAAAATTTATCGCGTCCGGCACTTCTATAAATAAAAAAGAGTTTGGAGCCATATCGCTATAAACATTCTTCAAAAAAGAAATTGGATTTAATAGATGCTCCAATATATAAATCATTGAAATGAGATTAAATTTCTTTTTAAAAATATTCGGTTTATAGAAAGTTTGTATGAGTGGTATTTTTAACTTAGTTTTTATAAATTCATTACCTTTACTTGGGTCAACAACATAGCTTTTCCAGTTATTATCATGAAATTCATAAGCGAATATTCCAGTTCCACCTCCAATGTCTAGCATTTTATAAGGCGGCCTGGCTCGTTTTAATAATCCTCCTTCCCAAATGGCATTTATGGTTTCTTTTATCCATTTAATACGAAGTTTAGTTACCGATTCTTGTTCTGGTAAAGCTATTACTTTTTGGAAAACTTCTTCTGTCGAACCCTCTTTTCTCCATGATTTCGAATTATCCCGATAGGCAGAACTATAAACTTTGTTCATTACATTTTCCCCTCTTGAATATATTGAATAATAAAATCCACACTTTTTGCACTGCAACCATTTTCGAAAATAATTTTTTTCCTTAACGCCAACTGCTATTTCAAGATCGTCCGGTTTGTCGTAGGAAAAAATAATCTTGGACTGATTAAATTTACAAATTAGACAAGTCATTTAGATATTCTTTTATAGTTACTTTTGGTTTCCAGTCAAGCAGTTTTTTAGCCTTTTTATTAGAAATATTTCTGACACTAATATTTTTCGGATTGTTTTCTATTACTTTAGGATTTTTCTTTAAAACTTTTTTAGAAATCTTAATAATTTCTTCAAGTGTAATTAATTTATCTCCAGCCAAATTAATAATATTAAATCCGGATAAACCGACCGCCTTAAGAATCCCGGATGCAATATCAGAGACGTGTATAAAACAGCGACCGGTTTTAAGGGAGCCAACTGCTATTTCTCCGCCAGTTGGCGGATTTTCTTTAACATTTAAAAACAGCGACTCAACAGCCGATCTTTTTTCGCCAGTGGTGCCAAAAACAATACCAAATCGTAAAATAGTTACTGGCATAAATCCATTTTGGAATTTCTGTCGTAAGTTTGCCTCTACTACTAATTTAGAAAGCGCATACTCGGAAGTATGATTGGCTATGTTGATTAAAGATTTTTCAGTTTTTGCAGCTTGCCCTGAGCTCATCGAAGGGTTATCATATACCCATTCTGTTGAGGCAAAGATAAACTGTTTGGCGCCGCAGGCGGCAGCCGCCTCCATTAAATTGAGAGTGCCTAATACATTAGTGTCAAAAGTTTTGTACCCATTATTTTTGCAGAGAGTGTCGCTGGATAAACCCGCTAAGTGGACAATAGCATCAACGTTTTTAGGAATGTGTTTGGTAATATCTTTTGATCGGATGTCAAAACCGCTTTTTACATCCGCGCCAACAACCTTAATGCCGAGCCTTTTGCATTGTAAGATAACCTCGCTTCCAATAAAACCGTCGGAACCTGTGACAAAAATTTTCATATGTGTAAAATATCACTTTTAATCCCCGCCGGCAACTGTGAAAATTTCGCCGGTAATAAAGTCTCCTGATTCGGAAGCTAAAAATAGGGCCATGCGGGCGACATCAATTGGTTTGCCAGCGCGCTTTAAAGGCACCATAGCTACTCTCTTTTTAAAATCCTCCTCATTGTAGCCGGTAATTTTAGTGCGCATTAGTGTATCAATGACGCCACAGCGGATTGCATTCACTAAAATATTATGCTCCGCGCCAACTTTAGCGAACCCTTTCGTGATAGATTCAAGCGCCGCCTTCGAGGCAACGTAATGCATGCTTTTGACGTTGCCACCGTATTTTACATTTACCGAACTGATATTAATTATTTTCCCGCCACCCTGTTTTTTCATTTGTTCAAAAACTTCTCCAGAAAGATAAAAAGGCGCTTCCACATTTAAATCAAAAGTTTTTTGCCAACTTTCTTCTTTTAATTTTGAAAAATGATCATAATCATAAACGGCACCGGCATTATTTATTAAAACATCAATGCCGCCAAACTTTTTTATAAAAGATTTTATTAAATTTTTCCTGTCTTTGGAATTTAGTAAGTTGGCTTGAAAAACTACGCCGCCTGTTTTTTTGGCTAACTCTAAAGCAACCTTTTTACTTTTTTGATAATGCAAACCTAGCTGCGCTCCATTCTTAGCAAAAAGTTCCGCAAAGGCCTGACCCATACCGCCCGTTGCCCCAGTAATAAGTATTCGCATAAATTTACTTAACTCTTTTTAGATAGCCGTTTTGGTTATGTGAAGAATATAGTTTATTAAAATGAGTATCGATTTGGAAATTATTATTCCTTTGTAAGAATTCAGCTACCGCTTCGGCTGGGCCATTGTCGATATGTACTTGTTCTGAAAGGCCTACTTTGGCTAAATCAGAGGCAATGGTATCAAAAACTACTATATAGGAGCCGGGCATCACAAATTGCTGATAAAGCTCTAATTCTCGGAGGACGTGGGTTTTGGTGTGATTTGAGTCGAGACAAACAAGAACTTTAGATCCGGGAAAAATTCTTTTTCTTATTTCGTATATTGTTTCTTCGGCAATGGAACTACCCTGGATCATTTCAATTCGTTTGGCTAGTGGATGGGCTTCGATAACTTCCCGATTATGTTCTCGAATTTCAATATCTATTCCAATTACTTTCCCTTTGCCTAGTAGTTCTAATATTGATGCTTCAAAGATCATGCCTCCACCGTGGGCAATGCCGGATTCAATTATTACGTCTGGTTGCACTTTAAAAATAAGCTCCTGCAGGAGGACAACATCCTCCACAGTTTGAATAATCGGCACTCCCAGCCAATCTATTTCATATGATAGTTTGTTTGCTGAACAGGTTTTGGACCACTCCCCAGCTGCTTTTTTTAATCCTTCTATATTTTTGTTTTCTTTAGTAAGAACAAAGTTTTTATTGACAATAGTTGGGTAATTCCTTAAAGAAGGGATATTTTTATAGTTTTCGTTCATGGCTATTAATGTAGATTATTAGGGAATATTTTGCAAATTTGTCCTATCCACGCACATATTGTGGAATAGCTAATTGATAATTTCTTTTATTG
>ERZ1292623.1889-Hain-H51-01um-R1-1889-length-19500-cov-8_pt1 | contig 19500 bp, 6 predicted proteins | sample MGYA00564398_ERZ1292623 | MGnify/ENA primary metagenome ERZ1292623 (study PRJEB36523, sample SAMEA6512633) | groundwater metagenome | collected 2019-01-07 | study: AquaDiva: Metagenomics assemblies of 32 groundwater samples | reverse complement strand
GCCAGATCGTTATCGGTATAACCGATCTTGAAATTGCCCCACAGCCCGTAGCTGTCGTCCTTCTTGAGCTTCAGGTAGAACTTGCCGAGCGTCGGCGCGCCTTCTTCAACGGTCCCGTCATCGCCGTAGGTCGGGTAGTAATAGTCCGGGTCGATGCGTCGGAACAGCGCGCCCGGTGACTTGTCCAGAAAATTACTGAACAGTCCTTCGGCCGGGCCTTCGAGAGTATCGGCGCTCGCCGTAAGACCCCAGCCCTCTCCGAATTTGCCAATAGTGAAAAATGCCAGTCGGCCGTCCACACTCAGTTCGCTGTTGTAGTGGGTCTCGTCCTGGGTAACCAGCCGCGCCGGTCCGCTGGTCTGGTCGCGGGCCAGGGTCAGATCGGCGATGCCGACGTAGAACCAGTCGTTCTTCCTGAGCTCGAGATCGCGCTGATACAGCTGACCATTGCCGGACTGGTTGAGCACCGCCACTTCCACGGTGTGCAGGCCGGAGGGGAGAATCTCCTCGGTAACAAACTGGCCGTCCACGGACACCGGGATCGCACGGCCTGCAACCCACACCCTGTGACCAGGGGGGATGTTGCTGCCATTCACCCGGATCGTACCGCCGCGCTTCGGAATATTGTCCGTGCCCAGGTGATTTTCGCCGTAACCCGCGAGCAATTCGCGATCGGCGGCATCGCCGGCGCCGGGCTCGATGGAGTCCGCCACCCACAGCGGCTGGGGCGTGGTCTCATCGAACTTGCCGTCCCGGTCATAGACCCGCAGCACGTATTTCAGCGCGCGGCCCGGGGCCGCGATGCCGGCGAAATCCGCCTGCCACTCGGCATGGCCATCCTTGATCTTGTCGACCACGGCCAGCGGGGTGCCGCGCACCGACTGCTGGTCATCGAAAATCCGGATCTCCGATCTGGCAATAACGGCTGCATAGTTGGTGTACACCCGGAACTGCACCAGATTTTCCGGAACCGCGGCGTCCGGATCGCCCCGGTAGCGGATCGCGTTGGGCCAGGCAGTAACGTTGAGGCGCGGCTTGAGATGCAGATTGTCGACCTTGAACTGGACACTGGCCTGCTGCAGCGACACGTCGATGCAGCGCTGAATGTCGGCGACGCTCTTGCCGGGGTCATCCAGCGGTTTGCCGTCGACCGTGATGCGCATCGTGTTCAGCGCCAACGGATCTTTCGGTTCGACCTCGCGGGTGAGACGGGTGATCTCGACACCATCCTGATCGTCCAGCACGGCCAGTTCATCGTAGACCACTTCGACTTCGACCCGCGAACCGCCGGCCTCGACGAAGCCGGTGTTGACGACATCGGCGGACTGGACAACGCCACGACCCTCGAACTCGGCCTGCGCGTCCTTGAGACCGAGATCTTTCTTGACCGCGTCCATGGCGCGCCGGGCGCGCGCCGCGGACAGCCCGATATCGTCGCCGTAGACCATGGCGGTGCGGCGGTCCAAGCGTTCGTTGCTGGTGTAGCCGATGAAGCGCAGTCGTACGTTCGTCTTGTCCCGGATATCGGCCAGGGCATTACTCAGGCGATCCGAATACCCGGGTTCGATCACCGGCTTGCCGGCTTCGAACAGGATCGGGCGGATGCCACCGGACGGCGGGTCATACACGCGCGTGACGGTTTCCGCACCGGCCGCCTCCGGACAGAGCTGCGGCTCATCGCTCAGCTCCTGCAGGGCATCGTCATGCCAGAACTCCACCTCGACCCGCCGGTTCAACGCGCGACCGCGGTCGTTGTCGTTGGAGGCAATGGGGTAGACAGCGCCCTTGCCGTCGACAATAACCGCTGCGGCCGGCAGCCTCAGGGCATCCTGCACCGCCAGCGAAGCGCGCCGGGCGCGCGCCTTGGACAGGCCGAGATGGGTGGCGTATATGCGTTCCTCGCGCCCGCTGAGCGGCACGTTGTCGGTGAAACCGATGAACTTCACCGCCACATTCTGTTTGCCGGCGAGATCGGACAGCGCCTGGCGGATCTTCTGGTGGAACTCGGCCGGAATGCCGGTGGTCTCCTCGTCGATGTGCAGCGGAGCGACCAGGTTCCTGATGCGCGCGCGTTTCGCGTGGCCTTCCTTGTAGCGCAGCTTGCACACCGTCTCCACCCGGCACACCTTGACGCGGTTGATGTCCCCGGCCACGACCACCTCCTTCTCGACCAGTTTCTCGCTCACCTCGTCGTACCACACTTCGACTTCGACGCGGCGGTTTTGCGCGCGCCCCGGTACGGTGGCGTTGCTCGCCACCGGCCGCGATTCACCCATGCCTTCATAGGAAATCGATTCCGCCGGCAGACTCAATCCCTTCTGGAAGTGTTCCGCCACCGTCCCGGCGCGCTCGCGCGACAATCCCAGGTTGTCGCCATAGGTCTGCCGGAGCGCGCCCTGCAGGGCCACGTTGTCGGTATGCCCGACGAAGTGCAGGCGGACATTGGTGCGGTCCTTCATGCGCTGCAGAACGTCGCGCAAGCGCGCGAGATAGTCTTCCGGAATGGTCGCCTCGCCGGAGCCGAAGCGGATCGGCGGCACGACGTTCTGCAGCTTGATGGTCTTGATATCCTTGGCCAGCACCTTGCGCATTTCCAGGGTGTCGCCGGTTTTTTTATCCGCGTCCTCGCTGCCCAGCCATTGAGTGCGCGGCGCATCGATGCCGACCTGCTTCTCGACGGTGGCGCCGGGAGTCGCCGTCTTGGTCTCCTCGGCGAACAGCGCTGTCGGTGCCAGACAGGCAAGCAGTATGAACGCGGCCCGGGCGGCCCGGGCGGCAACCTTTGTGCGCCACAACATTGGCCGAGGGCTAGTCATTGGCCATCCCCGTCCGGGGCGGAGGCGCGCCCCGCCGCCAATAGATCTCGGTCTCGATGGTCAGCGCATAACAGCAGTTGGCCTGCTTCCACAACCCGGCGACTTCCCGCTTGACGCTCTCCAGGCGCTGCTGCGCCACGGCCGGGTCTTCGACATCGGCCAGATACGACAGCCGCAGCACCGACGGCGATTTCTTCAGTTCCCCGAGCAGCAGGTCGATGCGCGCCTTCCACTGCGGCCGCATTTCGGTGGTCTCGGGTTCGAACACCGCATCCGAAATGTCGAGACGCACGACGCGATGCAGGCCGGCGCCGAAATTGAACTTGATCAGCTTGCCGCGGGTCGCGCGCTTGACCAGCGGGTTCTCGCTGGTCAAGCGGTAGCCGCTCGGCAGCGAGCGGTCGTCCAGCTTCAGGATGAAGTTGCTGCCGCGCGTCTCGTTCGGCACCACCGCGCAGGTCAGGTGATAGCGGCCGTACTTGTCGGTGGTGGCGATCAGGCCACGGGCGCTGACGACGCGCACGCCCGCCAGGCCCTTCTCGCCCTTGTCCTGGTAGCCGTTGGCATTGGCGTCATCGAATACCTTGCCGATGATGTCGGTACAGTCGAAGGTCGGATCGGGAATCACGCGCACGGTCGCGCTGGCCACGCCGGAAGCATTGCCGCCGGTGGCGCCGCTGATGACGCGGGCGCGGTTGACATACTCGCCCTCGGACACACCGGCGCCGACAATCAGCAGCAGCTTGATGGTGTGCTGGGCGCCCGCCGCAACCTGGAGATTGGCCCAGCTGATCTCGCGCCCGTTCTGCACCGGCTCCAGCGCCAGGCCGTCGTACCGGGCCGATCCCTGAACATATTTGAACCCCGGCGGCAGGGTGTCGATGACCGTCAGGAATGGCAGGGTCGTGGTCAGCGTGTTGCGAATCGTGATGACATACGGCACCAGCTGGCCGCGGACGACATTGACCAGCGGCGAGGTCTTGGTGATGGTGATGGCATTGTCCAGCTTCGGATCGACCGGGATATGGTTGTTGAACAACTGGCTCTGCCCCGGGATGCTGCCGTTGGCGAGGGTGACATTCAGGTAGTACAGCGTACCGGGCGATTGCGCCGGGACACTGGCCGCGGGTGCAAACTCCGACGCCTGCGCCTCGCAGTATCCCGCGGGTGTGGCGACCGCGTCGGCCGGACAGGACGGTACGGAATACGGGGGCGTCACCGCACTGGTGGCCGGCGGAATAACAGCCGAGAGTCCGGTCGTGTAGTTGGCGACCGGCGGTGTCGCCTGGATCAGATAGTCCGCGCCCGGCGGGCAGGACGGGTCGCTGAAATTCAGATCGAACTTGAAATAACCCGACGCCAGCGTCACCTGCCCTTGCTGGGCGGGATCGTCGAAGCAGCCGGCCGGCAACATCGTCAGGGTCGCGGTCCGCAACATGACCAGGGCGGTAGCGGCCACCGGACTGCGCAGGATGGAGTTGTAGACCACGCCATCCGGATCGATGGGCAGGTTGAGGTTCTGCAGATTGCCGCCGGACGCCACGACGATGGCGGAAATGCGCTGCAGGTTGTTGGTGAACACCGAATCCGCGAGACCCAGAAGCGCGGTATTAGCGCCCGCCGCCGGCGCCAGGAAGCGGATTTCGTATTGATTGGCGGTCCCGTTGTTGGGCGCCAGACCGCTGACCGTGAACAGGCCGTTGGCGTCGGTGAGCACGGTACCGAGCAGCGTGCCGTTGGCGTAGACCTGCACGCTCCATCCCGAGAGCTTCAGTTCGGTGCTGTCGAAGACGTTGTTGAAATTGGCGTCGTGCCAGGCGCGGCCGTTCAGGATGCCGCTGCCGGGAATGCCGCCGATGTCCACCGAGGCGCTGGCCGTGGCGCTCTGGCTCGGCGTGTTCCAGTTCACCTGCGCGGTGTTGGTGATGGTGGTGCCGATCGAGCCGGACACGATGGTGGCGCGGAACCGCAGTACGGCGCTGGCGCCCGCCGCCAGGTTGCCATAGGCCGCCGCGTAATCGGCCGTGATCGTCGCGCCCACGACACCGATGCCGCTGGTGGCGCCATTGAGGGTCGCCGAACCCGCCACGTACGCGAGCGGCGCCGGCAAGGTGTCGGTGATGACCACATTGATGGCCGCGACCGTACTGATGTTGGTGACGGTGACGGTGTATTCCAGTTGCTTGCCGACTTCGGCCGTGCCGCCGCCGACGACGGCGACCTGCTTGGTGATGACGAGCTGCTGGGCGTTGCCGACCACGATCAGGGTCGGCTGGTAGCCGTTGGCCGGATTTCCGTCGGCGTCGGTCAATTGCGGCAACAACTCGTTGCTGGTAATCGCGCCCTGGTTGCTGATGATGGTGCCGGTCGGCACGCCGCCGTTGACCTGCACATCGAAGATGACCGTGGCCGTGCCGCCAGGCGACAGCGTGCCGCCTCCGGGGCCAGGCAACGGCGGAGTCAGATTTGAGGAGCTGACCGGCACACCGGCAATGAGCGGCGACACACCGCCGTCCGGCTGGCCGACCGGCAAACCGTTCAGCTGCACTGAATTCGCCACGTAAGTCGTGTTGGCCGGCACGGCGTCGGTGAACACCACCCCGGTGGCCGGAATCGCGCCGGAGTTGGTAATCGTGATGGTGTAGCGCAGCACATCGCCCGGATCGACAATGCCCGGCGAGCCGTTGTCCGTCTGGATCTGCACAATCTTCTGCGCATACACCAGCGGCAGGTTGCCGACCACATCGCGGGTCGGGTCATCGGCCACCGGTGTGGCCGGGTCATCCGACGGCTGTTCCGGCACCGGTCCGCCGGTTCCTGAGCCGTTCACGAAACCCTGATTCGAAATCACCGTGCCATTCAGAACATTGGCATTGATCACCACGTCGAAGGTGATGGTCGCGACATTGCCGATGGTCGTGGTCGCGTCGGCACGCATGAAACCCGGAGTGGTGTTTTCCGGGGCGTGAATCAGGAAACCATTCTGCAGCGCCGAAACCCCGGCTGCCGGGTCGGCAACAGCCGATCCGTTCAGGGTCGTGCTGCTGGCGACATAGGTGGTATTCGCCGGGATCTGGTCACGCAGACTCACGCCGGTGGCATTCTCGGTACCGATGTTCTTGACGGTAATGGTGTAGCGCAGGGTTTCGCCGGCGTTCAGTACCGCCGGATCGCCGGTCAGGTCCTGCGATGTTTTCTGGACACGGAAAGCCGGCGCCGAGGTAATTCGCACCGAGGTTGGATCCTCGTCTCCGGCGATGGCCGGATTCTCCGCGCCGTTCAGGATCGGATCGTCGCTGTTCGCCAGCAGCACTCCGGCCGCGCTCATCTGCGCCTGATCCGGCACCACCGTCCCGTTGGCAATGACCGGCGCCAGACGCACCTCAAACTCGACGATGATGGTGTCGCCACCGCCGCCGGCGGCCGCCACATTCAGGTCGCGCACATCCACCAGCCCAGTGCCCTTGGCGCCGCCGGTCGCGCTGGTATTGCTGCTGTCGGCGCCGGCCGGCAGCGAGGTCAGGACCAGGCTGCCGGGCAGGAACATCGGCAGCGCGTTCAGCCGGTCGAGTTCGTCGGTCAACTCGAAGTTCGCCAGCGGCGCGGTGCTGATGTTGATCACCCGCAGGCGGTAGCGCAGCAAATCGCCCGGGGTGGCGCTCAGCAAGGCCGGCGACGCCGGCTGCGATTGTCCGGTTGTAACGTTGAACACGGTCTTCTCGAATTGCAGCACCGGCCGGGTGCCAATGGTGGTGGCTGTCACCGGCCCGACGCAGTAATCATTTGGGGCGGTGATGGTGGGACAGCCGGCACCGGTGCGTTCGTACGTACTGGTATCGTTGAGTGAAGTCCAGTCGACTGTCACACCATTTTCGATCAGCCCGCCCGGATCGACGATCGCCTGGACGGTGATGCGGTAGGTCAGGATCAACGTCTGGCCGGCCGGAACGTCGAGGCTGCCGTCGCCGTTGCCGCGACCCCACACCAGCGGGCCGGCCGGTGCGCCGGCCGGGGTTGCGACAAACCCGGCCACCGGCGCGCCGTTGATGGTGGCGGTCGGCGTAAAGCCGGAATTCAGCACCACCCCGGCTGGCAGCGTATCCACGACATTCACATCGAAAGCCGTCGAGGTACCGGCATTGGTCGTGGTGACGCGATATTCCAGAATGTCGCCAACCACCGGCGGGTCCGTGGGCGCCTTGCCGAGTGTCACGTTGGAAACCGTCTTGGCCAGTGTCAGCCGCGGCTCCACGACTGTCGCGACGGGCGTGGTGGCGGTTAGGGTCTGCGGGGCGCCGGTCTCACCGTGGGCGTAACCCACGGTGACGGTGTTCCGCAAAGTATCGCCGGCATCCGTCACCAGGTCATTGTTGACCCGCGCGTAGTAGTTGATGCGGATCGCCGGCGTGATGGCGCTGGTGACGGTGTCGTTTTCAGAGTCCGTGACAACGGCGCCGATGTTCCATAGCGCGGTCCCGGAAGTGTTGTCGGCCGGGAAGGCCAGGAACGCCGCCTCTCCGGGAACCTGTCCGTTGATGGTCGAAATACCGACAAAGCTGTACGTGATGTCGAAGCCGGCATTGTTCGCCAGCACATAGCTGATGCCGCTGGCGGCCAGATTGTCGCTGACGGTGACGTTGTTGCTGACACCTTCCGGCAGACGGATCTCGATCTGGAAGTTCTTGTGCGCGCCAATGGCCGGAACCGTGGCCGGCGCGAGATCGGTCTTGGATGTGGTCAGCGCCGGTACCGTGGCGAACGCGGTCGCCGTGGTTTCGTAGTCGTTGATGGGTAGACCGGCATTCGGCAGCGCGCCATTGCGCTGGCCGGCGTCACTGCCGTCGGCGCCGATCAGTCCGGTGCTGTTCAGCGCGGTGGTCTGGCCGGGCAGCGAGGTCCAGCTCGCCTGGATGGTGTTGTTGAGAATCTCCTGCGGCTGCGCCCCGGCGCCGACCCGCACCTGGAAGGTGAAGCTGATGCGCGCGCCCGGCGCGATAACGAATTTCGGATTCGTGGCGTTCCAGCGGAAGATCGGCCGGTTCGCGCCCAGGGTGGCGGTGTCGACCACATCCGGCGGATCGAGGCCGCTGACATTGCCGAGATAGCTGAGGCTGGAAACCGCCGCCAGATCGTCGAGCACTCGCAGGTTATAGGCATTGGCGGTGCCGGTATTGGTGGCGGTCACCGTCACGGTCAGCACATCGCTGGCGTCGGCATTGGCGGCCGAAAACGCCTTGGTGAGTGCGATCACCGGCTCGCGCACGGTGATCGCGGCCTCGCCAATGGTCAGCGTCACCGTGTTGCCGCTCTGGTCGACGTAACGCGCGGTGACATTGGTCGAGGTACCGCCATTGCGGATCACGCCGCCGTTGTTGTTGCCGGCACTGTTCTCAACCCGGGCGATGAAGCGAATCGCAAAGTTATAGCGGTTGCTGGTGGTGCCCTGGGTCACGCGCTGATCGCCGAAGTTCCACTCGACCAGACTGTTTGAGCAGGTCGGCGTGATGACGCCGCCCGGAACAAAACCGGCATCCGAATAGGGCGCCGCATTGAGATTGATGACCGGGGCCTCGGCGCAGCGGATGCCGGCCGGCAGCTCGTCGCGAATCACGAAATTGCGCAGCAACGCCACCGGCAAGAACGCGACCAGCTGGTATTCCACTTCTTCGCCGATCGACACCGGCTGCGGCGAGGCGCCGGAAATAACGGTGTTCGACAAACGGGCGATCGTCTTCGGCTGGGTCAGCACCGGGATGATTTCCACCGTCGAGGTGGCGGCCGCCGAGGTGTAGACCCGCGCCCCGCCCTTGTCGCTGTTGGGCCTCTGCGGCGCGCTCTGGTTGCCAAAGGCGCCTTCAAGACTGTCGTAGGTCGCCGACACGCTGTTGGTGAACTGCTGGCGCGGGGCGGCGTCGTCGTCGAAGTTGACGCGATAGTAGAAGGTCACCGACTGGCCGGCGTTGATGCGCAGCAGTGCGTTGCTGTGGGTGTACGAAAACCCCAACCTCGCCGGCGTGGCGTTCTTGACGGTGTTGTCGCTGATCGTGCCTTCGCCGTTGGTGTCGGCGACATCGATCAAACCATCGCCGTCGTTGTCGAGGCCATCGCTCGCGAACGGCAGGACAAAAGCCAGATCGCTCGCATCGAGGATGTCGGTGGCGATGACATCGTAGGCCGGTGCGCGCGCCACGCCGCTGCTGCTCGCCTGATTGGTAAGCGTGACCCGGTAGATGTAGGAATTGCGCGCATCGCCATCGTTGGCCAGCGGCACGAAGTTGCTGCACGCCGTCCCCGCGCCATACAGGCTCTCGTTACACACCGCCTTGCTGACGAGGATGCGCGGCTCGGTGACGGTCAGACTGATGCGCCGCACCGCCTCGCGCGGATAGCCGACCGTGGTGGGGCCGAGGTTGTACAACTCCTCCAGACCGGTGGTGGCGTTGAAAAACACCGCCTGGAAAGTCGAGACCAGGATATTGGTGCTGAGGGCGGCATGCTGGTTGGGCGCGGCCACGGTGTCGATCGGGTCGTTCAGCAGGCGCGACGTCATGTCGACCCGGAACCACTCGTCCCGGACGGTGATGCGCTCGCCCGGGATCACCTGGTTAAAGGTCCAGTTGATCCAGCCTTCGTCCAGGGGCGCCAGCGTCGACGGGTTGAGGCTGATGCCCCTGACCGCCGCGGTGCTGGTGGCGTACGGGTCGGTGGACGAGACATAACCCTGGCCATCCGGCAACTGGTCGACCGCCTGGATGTTCTGCACCGCGATATAGGTAAAGCCCGGGGTCAGGAAGCCGAACCAGCCGCCGGTGTCGATATGGAAGCGGCACTCCTCGCCGATCTGCACTTGGCGGTCTGGAATTGCAGGCGGCGGATTGTTCTCGGTGCAGGTACCGACCTGCGACTTGAGCAGGTTAAAACCGAGGACGCGCGCGCGGATGCCGTCCAGGGAGTAATTGTTGGCGCGATCGGTTTGTCCATCCGCCCTGGCCGTGGGTGTCGGGAACCACAGCAGCGTACCGTTCCAGAGGGTGATCTCACCCACCACGTCGGCGCGGAAACTGAGATCATCGAGCGCGATGCGCGCCGCATCACTGGACTTGATCACCGTAAAATTGAGCGCCACCGTCTGGTTGGGGGCGATGGTCGCCGGCGACGTGCAACGATAAACGGTGGCGGTCGCCGGGATCGGTGCCGGCAACACCCAGGTCTTCCACGGCGCGGGCTGGGGCGGTGAACCGCTCAGGGCGATCACCGAACAACCGGCGGGCGCGGTCTGCACCTGCATGGTGGCGCCGAAGCTCACGAACACGCTGTAGTCGCGCGCGTCATGGCCTCCGCGATTGATCACCGTCACCGGCAATGTCAGCGGCTGGGCCGGGTCGTTCGTGAGGATGAAAATCAGTTCACTGCCGGTTATATCGATATCAAGGTCTTCCGGGCGCTCCAGAATCGCGCTGCCGGTGGTGGCCGTGCCATTGCCCGTAAAGTTAAGGGTCTGATGAGGCTGCGTGAGACAAAGGGTATCGAAATCGACCGCCAACGAATTGGTCAGCGTCACGTTATTGTCCGGATCCGTCCCCGGCGGCGTACTGGTCGGGGATTCAACACGGACATCCAGGTCGGCGACCTTGTCGTAATGCGACGACTGGATCAGCACGATCGGGAAGGTGACCCTCAACACATCCCCACGGCGCAGCATATTGACCTGTCTGAGCGGATCGGAGGCGTTGGACGTCGTGCTGGTCAATGTAAACACCGGCGCGGTATTGGCGAGCGGACCCGCAGGGATGGTAGTGGATAGAGTCCCCGGCGCCGGATTAATCCAATTGATCCGGTCAATCATCCCCTGATATGTGCCAAAACGGGGCGCGATGGTATTCACCGCGTAAATGGGCGCAGCGCTGACTTGCACTGTCTTGGTAAATCCGCTGGCCCAGTAGGTCGGGTCGATCACATACTGCGAGGGCAGCAAATCCGTCAGGACGATGTTCTTGACGGTGCCGGCGGTGTTGTTGGTAATGGTGATGGTCACCAGCCCCTTGCTGCCGACGGGCTGAGCGGTATTGGTACCGGTGATCGCGCGCTGCACGGTGAGAGCAGTGATGGTTTGACCCGGGCCGGTATCGCCATACAGGGTGTACAGTCGCGCGACCGCGTTGGCCGGCGTGGTGCCCGTCGAGGTGCTGGCGATGCCGCCGGCCGGCGCATCGGCCTCACAACCCCATTGAATATCGGAAACGGTATTGGTCTTGACGGTCGTGCACGAACCGGTGGCCGTGACCTTGCCCACCAGATAAACCGAGGTATTGCCGCCGGCGGTGACATCGACTTCGCGCCCATCCCACGACAGCGCCCGGTTGCCGAATGGGTTCGTGACGATGAAGTTATTGATGGTATTGCTGGCCGCCACGCACGGCGACCCACCAGGCAGCACGCCGTTGTTGTTGGCGACCGCATCGGCGGCAGCTTGGGTCGGGCAGGCGTAATTGATAACGAAGTTGCCCGCTTGCATGAGATCGTCAAACCGCAGATCCTGCATCCCCGCGAGCCCGCTGTTGTTGACACGGACCCGCCATACGATATCGTCGAGATTGTTGCCGTAGACGGGATTGGTCGCCGTCCCCTGTCTCTGTCCGGCGTCGTAGTTCCAACCGGTCTTGACCACGCTGGGGATCGGTTCGCGCAGGGGCAGCACATCCGTCGCGCTCTGCGGCGAACCGGAGCAACCCGAATCGGTGTTGAAGACGACAGTCGCCGTGATGCTGCGGCTGGCGCTGATCAAACCTTCCTGGGTCAGGGTGGTGGCGCGCCGCACCGCCACCACGATGGTGACGGTATCATTGCTGCTGCTGTTGCCCGGACTGGAGTCCAGGCTGCTCAGCGGCGGGATCTGCGCCGAGGTCCAGGTCAGCACCGAGCCATTGGCGCCACTGATGGTGGGGGCCGAACCATTTTGCAGCGGCCCGCCGTTCACACTGTATCGAATCGGCGTGGGCGCGGTCGGGGCGTAGGTCAGACCGGAGCTGCCCAGGTTTTCAGTAACCGTCAGACCGGTCATGGTGGCGCCGGAATAGCGGCTGGCCACGACAATTCTGACGTAGCCATATCCGCACAGCTCGCACCAGCTGTTGCTGGTGCCGGCGTTGGCGGTCAGGTCGTGATCAACAAACGGCGGGGTGCTGTTTTTGATATCACAGGGAGCAGCCTGAGCGGCATTGAATGGCAGCAACACGAAGAGCGTGGCGATTCCGACAATCAGAAATCCGGCTGCCCGGGTTGCGCCTGTAAACATATGCTGAATCAAGATTGTCTGACTGCGAGATGAGTACGAGGCAACGCACCTAATTATAGTTGCCCGCAGGCCGGTATCAGGCCTAAAGCCATGACCAATCAGCGGTTCTTTGGCCACATTGAGCGTTTCGTCACCACTGGTCTGTCAATAAACACTGCCTGTCGATTGAGCCGCGAAACGGCTGCCAACCCTCCCGACCAGTGGTCGGAGTCGTTGACAGGCCGCTGTGGTTCGATACGCTCATGGAGTGAATCAAAATTGCCGCAACCAGACTGCCCGCCCATCAACAGGAGTCGTTAGTGTGTTCAGATTCTTAAATTCCGTCTTTTTGCTCAGCTTGCTCGCGGTACACCTCCCGGGCTGGGCCGCGGAAGTCTCCCGGGAACAAATCAAGGGTCTGGACGAGCAGGTTCAGGAAATCAAGTCGGATGCCCTTGGCATCGCGGCCGAACTCAACCGGCTGGAAGAGAAACTGCTCTACCCGTCAAATTCCCAGCTGGCGGTGTTCGTGTCACTCGCGCCCGGCGCCAAATTCCGGCTGGACGCTGTCGAAATCCAGCTTGATGGCAAGGCCGTCGCTTATCATCTCTACACCCTGAAAGAACTGGAGGCCCTGCAGCGCGGCGGCGTGCAGCGCATCTATACCGGCAACATCCGCAGCGGCGAACACAACCTGCAGGTCAGTGTCCTCGGCAAGTCGGCGAGCGGCGCCGAGTATCGCAACAACGCCAGTTTCAAGGTAACCAAGGATGTGGCGCCGAAGCTGGTCGGCGTCACCCTGGCGGCGCCCGGCACGGCGAACCAGGGCATCTCCCTCAAAGACTGGTAGTCCATGTTTCGCCTCCCCCTGTTGCTGTGCGGCCTGCTGGCGGCCTCGACCTGCCTGGCCGCCAAACCCCCCGTACGCGCGGCGTTGAAAGATCTGTATTTCAGCGAAGGCCTGTACCACGCCTATCAGGGCGATTACTTCGATGCCATTGCCCGGCTGGACACCGAGCTGGGCCAGTATTACGGCCTCGACGAACCCGGGCTCGACAGCCTGCACCCTCACGTCAACCAAGCCGAGTTCTCGGTCGGCGACTTCGAACTGAACTACCGGATGCATCGGCGCGCCGGCCGGGCCATCAAAGCGGTACTGGAAGGAAACGTTCAGCCGCCGGTGCGCAACGAGGCCGCCTACCGACTGGCGCGCATCCATTTTCAGAAAGACCAGCCGCGTGACGCCCTGACGGCGCTGGAGCGCATCAAGGGCAAAGTACCCGAGGCGATCCGCGACGACCTGGACTTCCTGCGCGGCAATGTGTACATGGCGGTCGGACGCTTCGGCGATGCCGCGCAAAAATTCAAGGCGCTCCAAAACGCCAAAGGCTTCGAGGGCTTTGCCAGTTTCAATCTCGGCATCGCCGAGTTGCGCGGCGGGCAGGAGCAGGACGGGCTACTGAGTCTCGCCCGCGCCGGCCGGACCGGTTCCACCGATCCGGCGGCGCTGTCCATCAAGGACAAAGCCAACCTGGTGCTCGGCAGCCGGCTGCTGGAAGCCAAAAAGCCGGAAACCGCCAAGCAATATCTCGATCGGGTTCGCTTGAAGGGGCCGTTCTCGGCGCAGTCGTTGCTGGCCTCGGGCTGGGCGGATGCCGCGCTGGAACACTACGAACGCGCGCTGGTGCCGTGGTCGATACTGGCCAAGCGCAACGTCACCGACAAGGCCGTGCAGGAAGCGCTGCTGGCCGTCCCCCACGCCTACGGAAAACTCAATATTCACGGCAAGGCCGCGCTCGGTTATGGCCGCGCCCTCGAGGCCTTTGCACAAGAGACCGAAAAGCTGACCAATTCAGCCCAGAGTATCCGCGCGGGCAAGTTTCTGGAGGCGCTGGTCCGTGAAGAGCTGAAACAGGACCGAGACTGGGTCATCAAGCTGCGCTCGCTGCCGGACAGTCCCGAAACCTTTTACCTGATGGAGCTGATGGCCTCGCACGATTTCCAGGAATCCCTGAAGAACTATCTCGATCTGGAAACACTGCGCAAAAAACTGGACTCCTGGGAAGCGGATATCGAGGCCTGGGAGGAGATCATCGCCCGGCGCCGCGCCTATTATCAGCCACTGCTGCCGGATATCGACCGGCAATTCAGGATGCTCGATTCACAGATGCGTCTGCGACTTGATCAGCGCGACCGGCTGGACAAACGCATCAAGTCCATGCTGGTGGCGCCGCGGCCGGATTTTCTGGCGACCGCCGAGGAACGGGTGATCCGCGGCCAGCTCGACAACATCGAAAAGCGCGCCACAACCCGCGCTGGCAAAACCGACCCGGCGATCCTGGATCGCATTCAACGGCTGCGTGGCGTGCTGGCGTTTCGCATCCACACCGGATACGACCGGCGGCTGACCGACGCCTACAAAAACTTGCAGCAACTGAACGGAGTGATCGCGGCGCTGAAGAAGCAATACGGTACCTTCATCCGCACCCGCCAGGCGGCATCGCAGAGCTATGAAGGGTACGACGCCACGCTCAGCCGGCTGCGCGCCCGGATCCTCGAGGCGCGCGAGAAATCCGCGACCTTATTGGCGCGACAAGGCCATTTGCTCGAGCAGATGGCGCTGAATGAATTGGAGCAGCGCATCACGCGACTCGAGGAATACCAGGTCAAGGCGCGCTTCGCCATGGCCGACAGCTACGACCGGGCGGTCAAGGCCCAGGAAGCCGGGGGCGTGACAAAATGATTCTTCAGCGCGTTGTCGTGGCACTGGTTTTGCCCGTCTGGCTCACGTCCTGCGCGTTGAGCGGCGACCGCGACACCCTGGCCGATTTGCGCGATGTGCGCATCGAAATCAAGGAAGAGCGCATCGACGGCGGCATCGAAAAGGCCATCCAGAGCTACCGGCGTTTCCTGGAAGAAACCCCGGAATCGCGCCTGACGCCCGAGGCCCTCCGGCGTCTGGCGGACCTGAAAATACAGAAGGAATACGGCACTTCCGAAGGCGCCGCCGGCACGGAGTCGCGGGCCGCCAAGGCGCTGGACAAACCGGCCGGCTTCGACGCCGCCGCCAGCCGTCCACCGGCCAGGCCAGGCAAACCGGAAAAACGCACTGGCGGCGGGACAAACGAGGCGGATCTGGCATTCGAGAAACGCGCCACCGCCGGCCAGAAGATCCCGTCGGCCGCCGGCAAGGCGCCGCTGGCCACACCGGAGGGTCCGGCCGCCGACCTGCAGAATGCCAACGCCCAGGAGGCGATCGTTCTGTACAAGAAACTGCTGGAGAAATACCCGAACTACGAACGCAACGACCAGGTGCTGTACAACCTGTCGCGCGCCTACGAGGAACTGGGACGGGTCGAGGAAGCGATGGCGGTCATGACGCGGATCGTCAGGGAGTATCCGCGCACGAAATATCTCGACGAAGTGCAGTTCCGGCGTGGCGAGTACTTGTTCACCCGCAGGAAGTACATCGATGCCGAAGAGGCCTACAAAACCATCGTCGGCCTCGGTCCGGTTTCTTCCTACTACGAAATCGCTCTGTATAAACTTGGCTGGTCGTACTACAAGCAGGAGCTGTATGAAGAGGCCGTGGACCGGTTCGTCGGCGTGCTGGACTACCGGGTCACGACCGGGTACGACTTCGACAAGGGCGGCGGCGACATCGAGCGCAAACGCATCGACGACACCTTTCGCGTCATCAGTCTGGGTTTCTCCAACACCGGCGGGCCGAACACCGTGGTGGACTTCTTCACCAAACACGGCAAGCGCCCCTACGAGATGAACATCTACAGCAATCTCGGCGACCACTATCTGGAGAAGCGCCGCTACGCGGACGCGGCCGCGTCCTACCAGGCGTTCGTCAAGCGTAATCCGTTTCACAAGATCGCTCCGGATTTCGACATGCGGGTGATCGAGATCTACAAGAAGGGCGGATTCCCCAGGCTGGTCATCGACGCCAGCAAGGCGTTCGCGACCAACTATGGGCTGAAGTCGGATTACTGGAAACACTTCGAAATCAAGGTCCATCCGGAAGTCATCGGCCATCTCAAGCAGAATCTTCGCGAGCTGGCGAACTACTACCACGCGCTCTACCAGAACAAGGAATTCGCCAAGACCCGCGACGAAAACTTCCGCGACGCCCAGCTGTGGTATCGCCAGTTCCTCGACTCCTTCCCGCGCGACCCGGAATCGCCGGCCATCAACTACCAGTTGGCGGAGCTGCTGCTGGAGCACAAGGCGTTCGACGCGGCGGCGGCCGAATACGAGCGTACCGCCTATGCCTACGCGGCCCACGACAAGGCCTCGGTCGCCGGCTATGCCGCCGTCTTTGCGCACCGGGAAAACACCAAGATCGCCGCCCCAGCCGGACGCGACCGGATCCGGCGCGAGGTCATCCGCAGCTCGCTGAAGTTTGTCGACACCTTCCCCAAACACGAGAAGGTCACGATCGTGCTGGGCGCGGCCGCCGACGACCTGTACGAAATGAAGGATTACGTATTGGCCCTGACCGTGGCCCAGCGTCTGATTGCGCAATACCCGACCGCCGAGCCGTCGCTGCGGCGCTCGGCCTGGATCGTCGTGGCGCATGCGTCGTTCGACCTGCAGAAGTACGCGGACGCCGAGGCCGGCTACAACCAGGTGCTGCAGCTGACCACCAAGGAGGACAAGAACGCCGAGGCCATCACGGACAATCTGGCGGCGTCGATCTATAAACAGGGCGAGCAGGCCGCCAAGCTCGAGGACTACAAGACCGCCGCGCGGCACTTCCTGCGCATCGCGCAGGCGGCGCCGAACTCGAAAATCCGTCCGACCGCGGAATACGACGCCGCCTCGGCGCTGATCAAGCTGAAGGACTGGGACAAGGCCGTCGAGGTGCTGCAGGCGTTCCGCAAGAACTATCCGGCGCACGAACTGCAGCCCGAGATCACCAAGAAGATTGCCTATGCCTTTCGCGAGGCTGGCAAGCTGGCGGTCGCGGCGGCCGAGTACGAACGCATCGAGAAGGAGTCGAAAGACGACGAGGTGCGCCGCGGCGCGCTGCTGGTCGCCGCCGACCTGTACGAACAGGCCCTGGACACCGGCCGCGCCCTGGACGTCTACCGCCGCTACGTGGCCGTCTTCCCGAAACCACTGGAACTGGCGCTGGAATCGCGCCACAAGATCGCCAGTATCTACAAGACCCGCAGCGACACCAAGGCCTACTTCGGGGAGCTGCAGCAGATCATGGACATGGACGCCCGTGCCGGACGCGATCGCTCGGATCGTACCCGCTTCCTCGGCGCCAATGCCGCGCTCGGTCTGACAGAACCGCTTTACGATCAGCTGACCGCCATCAAGCTGGTCAAGCCGTTTGACAAGAACCTGATCAAGAAAAAGGCCGCCATGAAGGCCGCCACCGAAGGCTTCAGCAAGCTGGTGAAATATGAAGTTGGCGATGTCACCGCCGGGGCGACGTATTACCTGGCCGAGATCTATTATCACTTCAGCAAGGCGCTGGCCGAGTCCGAGCGTCCGGGCAATCTGAATGCCGCGGAACTCGAGCAGTATGAACTGGCGATCGAGGAACAGGCCTTCCCTTTCGAGGAAAAGGCGATCGCCACGCATCAGAAGAATATCGAGCTGCTGTCGGTCGGTGTGGGCAGCCTGTGGATCGAGAGGAGTATCGAGAAACTGGCGAAGCTGGTGCCGGCGCGCTACGCCAAACCGGAAGAACGGACCGGCTATATCGGTGTGATCGGTCCGTTCCGGTCGGATTACATCGCCCGCAGGGGCCGGCCATGACAGTGCCTGCCCCGCCTGTCTGGCGACACTGGCTCCGTCCGGCCGTGGCGTTCGAGATCAGCGGCGATGGATCTGCGTTCGGTTACCGGAGGGTGACAGTGCGCCGCCAATTCGGACCAGCGGCCGGAATAACAGCCGAATCCACATTGACAGACATTGTGGATGACATTTACTCAAACAGTGCGGAACTGCCGGCCTGGATACCGGCGCATGCCGGAACACACGGCCCAACCACTACTTCGGCCCGAGAGATGCGAAGCGCCTGCACCCGATTCTGCCGGCACCCGGTACGCACGTTGTTCGCCGCGGCGCTGGCGCTGGCCGTGGCAGGTTGTACCACCGGTCTGCCGAAAGCAGAAGTTCGTCCAGAGGGCGGGACAACCGCTGGCGCCGGCCTGGGAGAAAATGCCAAGATCGAATCTTGGGTGCGCGCCGACTTTGAAACGGCGCTTGAGCTGCTGAAATCCGGAAAATACGACCGAGGCATGGAATTGCTCACCCGGGTCATCCAGCACACACCGCGCAGTACGGCGCCCTACATCAACCTGGCGATCGCCCAGCAGAACACCGGAAAGCTCGATGTGGCGGAAGAAAATCTGAAGAAGGCCCTGGCGATCGACCCGGATCACCCCGTGGCCAATAATGAATACGGCATCCTCTACCGGCGCACCGGCCGTTTCAGCGAGGCCCGGAAAGCCTACGAGAAAATACTCGACAAACACCCGGCGTTCATTCCGGCCCGAAAAAATCTGGCTATACTTTGTGACCTGTACATGAAAGATTTTGACTGCGCACTGAAGAATTACCAGATGGTCGGCGACGCCTCGCCCGGCGACAAGGCGGTGCAAACCTGGATCGCGGATGTTAAAACCCGGTCACGGCGCTAGCCGGCAGGCACGGCACAGTGATTCGGGTTGGCCGGTCCCGCGCCACGACTTGTCTCCCGGCGACTGCCCAATCGATCCCATAACGCAACCCAACGCGCCCGATCCGGCGCACGGAGACCCGATGACCCGAACACTTGTTTTCAGCCTGGTGCTCCTGTTGCTGCCGGCGGTGATGCAGGCGCAGGAGAAGAAACGCGACCCCGCGGGCGGCTCCGAGGCCAAGGCCATGTCCGGCATCTCGATCGTCGGCAACAACGAGGCGCCCAAGTCCCTGTACATCGTGCCGTGGCAGGGATCGGAACTGGGAGGTGATTCCGGCCTGACCCCGGGCCTGCTGGATGCGCGCGCGGCGCCGGTCGACAAGGAAGTGTTCATGCGCGAGATCCACTACTTCGATCTGCGCAGTCCCCAATAATGCAGCGCACCTGGTCCAACGAGGAATGAAACATGGAATTTCTTGACAATATCGTGAGCTTTATCCGCGACGGCGGAGCGTGGATGTATCCGATCCTGCTGGTCGGGGCCGTCGGCGCCGCCATCTCCACCGAGCGCTATCTGACCCTGAATCGCATCGGCCACGCCAACCGCAAGATGTGGGATCAAGTGCATCCGGTTCTGGTCGCGCGCGAGTTTGACAAGGCCCGCGCCATGACCGCCGACGACAAGTCGACCATCAGCGAACTGCTGAATCTCGGCCTGGAACGCCAGGGGGCGGTGCGGCGCCGCGATGACATCGAGATCG